>ERZ795061.1236-NODE-1236-length-25303-cov-10.024279_pt1 | contig 25303 bp, 19 predicted proteins | sample MGYA00375145_ERZ795061 | MGnify/ENA primary metagenome ERZ795061 (study PRJEB30190, sample SAMN05720144) | anaerobic digester metagenome | isolation source: active sludge of municipal wastewater-treating anaerobic digesters | place: USA | collected 2014-12-22 ... | reverse complement strand
AAGTCGTTGCCTTTTTTCATCAAAAGCCTTTTCAATCAACTTGAAAAGGCTTTTTTTATATACTCTCTATTCTTCTTAAAGGACATAGAATTAGAAGTTGGGCAAGTCTATCCAACGCTCACTTCAAATAAGCTATCTTCATTGAGATGTAATTGTGCGATGCGATTCATAACTATTGAATCAGCGCTCCGGATACTATTAAAAAGACTGCTATAGAAATCGGAATTCAACTGGTTGAGTCTGATTGCTTTTATTTTTTCGACAACTGAAAAGGGATTGGCTGTCTCTAATTGCAGGCTTCCGAGAAGATGGTTTTTGGCCGTTTCCAATTCTTCGGGTTCAATCGGATTTTTTCTGAGTCTTCTTATTTCTGATTTAATCTCCGATAAAGCTAACTCACGATTCTCCTTATTGACATCGGTGCCAATTAAAAAGAACGCATCATTTTTTAACGTGCTTATGGAAGAGTGAATTCCGTAGGTTAATCCCTTTTCCTCACGAATATTTTTCATAAGTCGTGACCCAAAATAGCCCCCTAAAATATGATTTAAGAGTACCAGAGACGCGTACTCGGGATCGGCTCTGTTAATGATTCTTTTTCCTAATCGCAACGATGATTGAACGCTATCCGACTTTTCAATATGTTGAGAAGTGCTTCTTTGAACTTCGCCAAAATTCAGGTCTGCATCTCTTTCGGAAATAACCCCGAACTCTGAAAGGCTGTCTGTTAGCATTTTCTTTGCCGAGTCGCTCAATGAGCCAGTGACATAAACTTCATGAAGCCGGAATCTTCTTTTGAAGAAATTGATGAGATCAGATTGTGTAAGATCATCCACTTCATTTTCATCTACTGAGTTGCCATAAGGATGATTTTCACCAAATATGTTTTGTCTGATTATTTTACCAGCCAGGTAGCTGCTCTTTTCTTTGTTGATCTTAAGGTTCTGCTTGAAAATATCTTTTAACAATGTAAACTCCGAGTCGGGAAATGCAGGGGATAAAGCGATCTCACAAAAAAGTGGAAATACTTTGTTAATGTTTTTTGATAGAGCATAAAGGGAGAGTGAGGTAAAATCGAAACCTGGATTAATCTCAACAGATGATCCGTAAAGATCAAATGTCTCTGCTATCTGTAATGAGTTTTTATCAGAAGTTCCTTTATCAAGCAAATGAGCCGTGAAGTATGAGACTCCCTTTTTAGTCTCAAACCACTTCCCTGATTTAAAAATGAGTTCAATCCTAAGTACCTCCTGATTGACTTTATCAAACTGAATTAATGGCACGCCATTATTTAAGTTGATTACTTCTGGTCTTGGGAGTTGAAATTTTTCTATTGCAGCAAACTGTGGCGCAGACTTCCTATTGAGCATAGTTAATTGTCTGTGACAGTATCATCATCCGCAGTTTTTCTTTGAAAGTTCATCATGAGTGTGAAACGAATGGTTTCAGCCAAGGCATTTTCACGTCCATTGGTAGGAACCAGGTAAGCCACATCAATTCCAAACTTCTGATATCTGAAACCAACTCCTCCTGTAAGGTATTGTCTGTTTCCCTTATCGGTTGCTTCATAGAAATATCCCAATCGTCCTGCAAAGGTGTTGTTATACCAATATTCAGTTCCCATGGACGTCATGATTTCACTGATCTCTTCTTTGAATCCTCCCGGGGCATCAGCAAATGATCCAAAAATACCCTCGAGTAAAGGCGTTGAATTGTCCTTTGGAGGGCTTGGCACCATTAACTTATTAAAATCCAAAGCAAACGTGAGTTTATTACGGGCATCCATCTCAAGTGTAAAGGCACCACCTAACCGTAAATTTGTAGGGATGAAATCCTTGTTATCAGTATCTGAATAAGTGATTTTAGCACCCAGATTAGTTATCGCTGCACCTAATGAAAGAGAAGAGTTGCTTGATTTAAATGGCTTAGTATAATAAATACCCATATCCACAGCAACTGAATTACCGGGCCGCGCATCGATATTACCTGTACTTAAGGCACCTGTCAGGTTTGAGTAAATGTATCGCAAGGCACCCCCAATTGCGAGTTGCTCTGTTAGCATTCGGGAATATGTAACATCAAAGGCAAATTCCCGTGGATTAAATCTTCCGAGGTCGTTGTTGTTTACATCTTTGAATTGAATTTCACCCAAATCAAAATACTTCATTGACGCTGCCACTGTTTGTACTCTTCCGATTTTATAGAATCCGGATAAATAAAACACATACATATCATTGATGATTTTGCCAAGCCAGGGAGTATAGGAACCAGAGATTCCATAGCCAAGACCATTGTCAATAAAAGCGAGTTTTCCAGAATTCCAATAAGCTGAGTTTACATCGGCCGAAGTTGCAACACCAGCATCTCCCATCCCAGCGGCCCGGGCATCAGGTGTGATGGTTAGAAAAGGAACAGCCGTAGTGATCACTTTATTGGTACTATCCTGACCAATAAGATTGCCTTGGTTTTGAGACCAGGAGAAAAAGGGAATAATTAAGAGAGAGAATACTATCGGAATACTTAACCTCTTCATAATCAAGTTCTAATCGGTAAAGGTAGTTAATTCAGGATAATTAGCTTGGTAAATTGCTCATTTTTCGAGCCATCCACTTGTGAACGAACGGAAAGTTTACCCAGATATATGCCCTGGCTTAATTTTGTTCCGGTGGCTGATTTTCCATCCCATTGGGTTAATGTTACCCTATATTGACTTGAAATCACTTCAAAACTCTGATTCATCATTTCTTTGCCGGTTAAATCATAAATGGTTAGGTAGGCCTCCAAATCTTCACCCGGCCTTGTATGGGTAAATTCAAGGGTGGTAGATTCATAAAAGGGGTTAGGGTAATTGCTAAATTCCTCGATCTGAATCTGATCTCCATCGGTTACAACAAAATCCACACTTGCGGTTGACTGATTATTATATGTGTCAGAAGCGGATAAGGTAAGCGTATGTTTTCCTTTTTCTAATCCGTCCAAAGGGTAAGTAAGTGATCCCTTTTTGTAGTTGTCTGGGTTAGAATAATAATAGTCATTCAAAATAACGGTTGGGCTACCATCCAGGGAAGCCTTAATTTCATTGCCCGTTGGACTCGCTGAAAGATTTATTCCATGCTCATCACTTAAGAAAGCAACTATTTTTGTGTTTGGGCCCACTATCCCGCCAGGAATAAATGTTGTATCACCTAAAAATAAACGAATCGATGGGGCAGTATTATCTGCAACAGGAGCTGGTTCCAGACCGCCAATCAAACTGTTTATAGAACTGCCATTTGCAAACTCGCCATTTGCATCAAAGGCAAAACCAGAGAACTTTCCGGAAATTAATTCTGCAGGAATATTTTTAGGCATAATAAATTCTATCTCGAAAACGCCCTGATCTATCGATGACTTACCGCGAAAAAGAGTATTCGATCGTTCGGAATAATTGAATGGAGGATTCTCATCGCCTTTCGTTACCCGATTTACTTCTTCACTAAACAAAGTAAGTGTAAGCTCGCCACTGAAACTGGTTTGAGCTACCGCTTCTTTTTCGATATGACCTTTTATAATTACATGCGATAGTCCTTTTAATTCAGATGATCCGCTATTGGTTTTAACCTCATCAAAAACGATGTCATTTTCTGCCATAGCGAGATGCATAGAGGGATCAGCCAGCAACGAAAAATTTCTGTTGGCAACACCGCTAGTGCTTTTATTTTTTGTTTCTCTGAAAACAAAGCCTAGCTCCCTGAATTTATTTTGAGATTTAGTAAAGAGCGATTCATAAAAAGCTTTATTCAATGTAAAGTTTGTGCTTGAGTTTACCGGGCGCGCAGAAGTTACCAAACCAATAGAGCCGCCTTTTTTTTGAAGTAATGTTAATTCACCTGTGGTAATTTGAAAGGGATCATCATGACGACCAAACTCGCAGGTAGCGGTAACGAACAAAGGATATTGTGGTCCGTTTTTCCAGCTTTGAACAAGGGTCTCATCTAAAATCCTTTCATCCATCCATACGCGTTCAGAACCATGACCGGTATAGTTAACAATCAAAGCGCCCTTGCGCACATCCAAATCGAGTGCTTTGTTGGCTGCCGGGCTTGACTGACCACTGGGCTTGTTGAGTTGATCAAATGAATCCAGAAAAAATTTATGGGCAATAAGGTTTGAATTCAAAAGTTCAATTGAATTCGCAAGTTGGTCGGCCTGGCTATTGTGGATGTTAAAGTCGCCATCATCAGCAACAAACAAGATTTCATTTTGCCACGGACCAAAGCCTGAAGGATTTGAATCGTACTCGATTAGTTTGTCCACTACAAGACGTGCTTCTTCAAGAGTTTTAACAGGCAGCCGTCCAACGCTAACATCCATTGTATGATTTTGAGCGGGACTTTCAGACCACTCTCCTTCATTGGCTTCAAGGAATGTGTAGTAATCATCTGATCCATATGTTTCGAGCGGACTCAACGAATTTCTGGATTCATATATAGGTACATAATTAGTGTTGCCTAATACCCGGTTTTTGTAATCGTACGAACCGCGACCAAAGAGTAAAACATTTTTTAATTGAGAACCGGCTTGGTCATATAGGAAGCGAACAAAATCGCGGATCGCGGTAACGTCTTGCTTTCCGCCTCCAAATTCGTTGAACACTTGTTCAGTAGTAACAACCTGGGTGGTAATTCCGGAATTATTTTGACGATGACTTGCAAGACGCTGGGCTTCACTTAGGAAGTTGGAATGTGTAATGATAATTAAATCGGGAGCGGTTATGCCATGAAGATTTTGATTTAAAACCTTGCCTTCTATGGCAGGGGCCTTAACTTTATCCGGATTGAAGACTGCGAAAATTCGCAATGATTGTGACTCGGTAGAAAAGTTTAAGCGATCACTACTTATAGAAAATGCTTGTTCTTTTACATTGTCAGGATCGGTTACATCCCACACACGTGTATTGGCCGCTACGCTGGCTACTTCAAATGTTGAAGCAGAATTAACAAGACTTGATGATGAACTGAAAATGGTTTGATCTCCGTACAAGGCAATCTTTCGATTCAGTGTTAGAAGAAAGAAATCCAGGTAGCCCACAGAAAGGCCTGGGCTTCCTTTGGTAAATTGATATTTTACTTCCTGACTGCTTCGGCCAGCGGCAGCAACGGAGGTTGCATTCAGTGTAATTGTATCTGCCTGTATTCGTCCCTTAATGCCGTAGTTCGTATTGGGAATAGCAACGATCGGTTGTGTAAGAACCGGATTGTTGTTGATTGAAACCTGAAAAGAAGAATTAGTAATAGACTGAGACATTACGTGCGAAACTAATTTGATGTCGGAATTTTCAATAACTCCGGAAATGTCAAATCGAATAGTCGCTTCTGTAATGGCATCAAATTGTTCTCCAAACCAATGGCGTCCGGATTTTAGAATATTGTACTTATCCGTTTCATAAAAAGCAAGGTCGTCATACTGTTGAATGAGCGGAAATATGCTAGAAAGATTTTCGCTTTGCGTAAGACGTTTGCCGGCATCTGATTCCACTGTAAGAAAATAGAAATTCTTATCGGTAAATAAGTTATTCTGATATTCAAAAATCTTCTTTTGAATATTGTATTGATATTTATCTGGCCCCAGCCCGAAAAATAGTATGAAATCATTCGTATTAAAGCGTCCGTCTGATTCTCCAGAAACCTCAATGGCTATTTCGGTTAAGTCACTTTTTCTGGGTTGGTTGTTTGCTTGCGGTAACATCCCATTCTGACTGGTGTATATTTTTATATTGCGGGGATCTATTTGGTCGGGGTTGACTCCAGCGTTTTGCAAGAGCGAATAATCGATTTTCACAACCCCATCGGCAGTTACGGAAAACTTAAACCAGTTTCCTGAACTCAATACAGAGGGCGATTGAGCAAAGCAAAAAGCCATACCAAGAAAGTATAGCCCAAAAGCGGTTATAGTTTTTTTTACTCCAATCACCAAGTTGTTAATTTTTCTCTACACCCAATGCCCTGCTCACTAACGAGATAATTATATAAGATAGTATAATAAACGGTAAGGCCCCTGCTTGTAAAAGTACCAATAGAAATACGGCTAACGCCAGAAAGGTAAACCGCACTTCATTCCCTCGCCACCCGAAATTCTTGAATTTTAAAGCAAATAGTTTAAACGGAGCGACTAGCAAAAGCGAAAAGATAATGGTTATTCCCACTAGTACAGGACCTGTAAATACCAGTGACCTCAACGATTCGGGTAGGAATACCAGTGCGGTTATAAACAATGCATTAGCCGGTGTGGGAACTCCAATAAAAGAATCGGTTTGATTTTCATCTATGTTAAATTTTGCCAGTCGCAAGGCTGAGAATACAGCAATTATGAGCGCAAGGTAAGGCATCCAGCCAGCATCTGCATTGACGTCAATCCAGCGAAACATGGTCATGGCCGGAAGCACACCAAAGCTTACCACATCGGCCAGGGAATCAAGTTCCTTACCAATGGGTGAAGAGACCTTTAGCAGGCGGGCCACAAACCCATCTAAAAAGTCAAAGAAGCAGGCTGCCCAGATAAAGTAAGCAGCCTCTACCGGATAATTAAATACCGCTATGACACCCAGACATCCGCAAATAAGATTAGCACACGTGAGCGCATTGGGTAGGTGTCGGACTAGATTCATTTATGTAGACTTAAAGCGCAAAATGGATTAGAAACTTTCTCTTCCCCTACGGTTGTAGTGTCACCATGTCCTGGATAAACAACTACTTCATCGGGCAGGGTAAATATTTTTTGATGGATGCTTTTTATTAATGTATTATGATCTCCACCGGGTAAATCTGTTCTGCCGATGCTTTGTTGGAAGAGCACATCTCCGCTAAATAATGATTTTGAATCGCTATCGTAAAAACCGATGTGGCCTGGTGCATGGCCGGGCAGGAACACTACCTGAAACACGATGTTGCCAAACAAAATTTTGTCCCCTTCATTTATAAATTGATCAGGTAAAGCTTCATGATATTGGGCAAATCCATAGGACGGAGCATAGGCTTTCACTGACTTCAAAACAGGTTCTTCTTTAGGATGAATTAAAAATGGAATCTTATATTTTTCCTTTACAAAGTCATTACCAAGTACATGATCAATATGGCAATGAGTGTTTAGCAAATATTTGATTTTAATGCCTTCATCTTCTATGAATTTGGCAAGAGTAGTTTTTTCCTCAGTTTCGTAGCAACCGGGGTCTATAATTACTCCTTCTCCGGTTTGATCAAACACAACGTAGGTATTCTCACTAAAGGGATTGAATGCGAAAGTCTGGATCTGAATCATAAATATTGGGTAAAAGTAAGGCTTTTCTTAAAAACAGCTTGAGCAAAGACATGTTTGTAGTACTTCTTGGCTTATTTGCCGTATTGTATTTTTGATGTCTTAATTAAAAAGTTATAAAGAAGGTAGATTTTATTTTAATAGGACAGGGCCTGGCAGGTTCATGTTTAGCGTTACGCCTTATTGCACAGGGTAAGCGCGTTATTGTGCTTGATGAACCTCATAAAAACAGGAGTTCAGCTATTGCCGCAGGGCTGTTCAACCCGATTACCGGAAAATTGATGACCCGCACCTGGATGGCTGATATGATATTTCCAGAACTTCATCACTTTTATATGAACGCGGAGCAGCAGTTAGGGCAGAAGTTCTTTTATCCTCAGACTCTATATAGACCTTTTGTTTCTGTAGAAGAACAAAACACATGGATGGGGAAGAGTTTAGATCCATTTGTAAGGCCATACATTGAGACAATCTTATCAAAAAGCACGTATGATCATCAGGTTCATGATCCGTTTGGTGGCATTTTACTAAAGCAGTGCGGGTATCTGGATGTTATGAGATTTATGAGTAGTGTTCGTCATCTCCTAATCACGACTAAATCCATTTTAGAGGAACGATTTGATGAGCAATTGCTTGAAATAAAAAATGAAGGAGTTAACTATAAGGACATAGAGTCAGGCAAAATTATACTCTGTAATGGCACTGGTATTTTGAGCACATCTCGTTTTTCTGGCATTCCGGTGCGAATGTTAAAAGGTGAAACATTGACGATAGAATTAGATCAGGCTCCAGAACTGATTTACAATAGAGGTGTTTATATAGTACCCCAATCAGAATTAAATAGTTTTAAGGTTGGGGCCACGTATGAAGCAAAAAAATTATCGGAAGAAGTTACTAACGCAGGGAGGATGGAGTTAGAGCAAAAACTTACAGATCTCCTTAAACTTCCCTATCGGGTGATATCTCAGGATTGGGGATTTAGACCTACTACACCCGACCGCAGGCCAATTTTGGGGCCCCTGCCGGATTCAAAAAATGTTATTATTTTTAATGGTTTGGGCACCAAAGGCGTTAGCCTGGCGCCCTATTTTTCGGCTCAGTTATGCAATTGGCTTTTGGGATTTGGCGAAATCCAGCCAGAAGTCAATATTGCGAGGTTTAAATCGTTATCTTCGAAATCCAGTGCGGTAGTATGAGAGGAATGTTTCGGTTAGTAGGTTCAAGCTTATTTATATTTCTTTTTTTCGGAGTTTCCGAGGCTCAACAGGCCTTAGAGACATTCGGTAAAAACAGAATTCAATACAAGCAGTTTCGGTGGAATTACCTCAGTTCCGAAAACTTTGATGTTTACTACTATGATGACCGCAAAAAGGTAGCCCAGGAATCCATTGAATACCTGGAAGGTGAGTTTGATCGCATCACTGACCTGATTGGTTTTTACCCTTATCAGAAAACAAAAGTATTCTTATACAATTCTGTTACAGATTTACAGCAAAGTAACATCGGGCTCAATCACACGCAGTTTAGTTCGGGTGGTGAAACGGAATTCATTAAACCTTATGTTGAAATTGCCCATCCTGGCACCCTCGAGGCTTTTAAAGAAGAATTGATTTACAAGTTCTCAGATTTGATGCTTCATGAAATGTTATTTGGCGGAAGCTTAAAGGACATGTTTCAGAATGCAGTGTTGTTGAATTTACCGGATTGGTTTGTAGATGGTGCTTCTCTATATGTAGCAAAAGGTTGGAATGAAGAAGTGGATGATTTTGCCCGCCAATTGGTAGTAAGCAAAAAAGGGAATAAAGCACTTAAACTTACTGGAAAGGAATCGGCACTTGTGGGTCAGTCAATCTGGAATTTTATTGTCGAAAAATATGGCAAGAGCAGCATCAATAATATCCTCAACTACACACGGATTATTCGCAACGAAGAAAAGAGTGTATTGATAACATTGGGGATACCTTTTAGTCAGTTGATGATGGAATGGAAGGAATTTTATTCATCCATGGGAACTCGTGTTTCACAATCCTACATAGCCCCTGGCGATTCTGCGCTCTTTAGTCCGAAACATCGTAAAACCGTTGTTTATACCACCGTTAAAATTAGTCCGGATGGAAAAAAGGTTGCGTACGCAGAGAATGATCGGGGCACTTTTACAGTAAGGGTAAAGTCTCTGGAAAATGGAAGAGAGACCGTTATCCTGAACGGAGGAAACAGAGTTATAAAACAAACGGTAGATTATAAAATTCCTTTACTGAGTTGGTCAGACGCCAATACCCTTGGCGTGATTGGCGTTAAAGATGGTCAATATGTTTTTTGGCTATATGATTTAGTGACCAAAAGTAAATTGCCTCGTGAGCTCGATCGATTCAGCAATATTCGAAGTTTTGATTTTTCAGGAAACGGAAGGCTTGCTGTTTTGAGTGCTGATTTAGCTGGACAGAACGATTTATTTTTAATAAGCAGTCGCAGGGACCGCACCCGCAGATTAACCAACGATTTGTATGATGATCTGGATCCCTCTTTTATACCGAACTCAAATACTGTTGTATTTACCTCCAATCGCACTACTGATTCGGTCGCAACAAAAGTTGATAGCTATGCCAAATCGACACCTAATTATAATCTCTTTTTATTTAACCTGGATTCTACCACCACAGAAGTAACACGCCTCACCAATACCCTGAGCAAAGATTACCACCCAAAAGCATTCGATGAAAATAATTTCTATTATTTGAGTGATCAGCGAGGTATTGTCAATTTATTCAGATTCGATCGCCAGACTGGTATCTATTCTCAGATTACAAATTTCAATTCCAGTATTAAAGACTTTGATCTTGATTTTTACACGCGTTCGCTGGCGATGGTTACCACCAAAAATTTAACTGAGGATATTTTCATCATCAACAATTTCAATTACGAGCGTCAAATCTTTACTCCGGCTTCGCGCAGGAAGGAAATCCAACAGGCAAAAAGTGTTACTGAAAAACGTAAGAAAGAGCCTGCGAAGAACATGTCAATTAAGGACCTGATCAATGCAAGGTTAAAAGAAAAGCAGGACACAATTCAACAAACTAAAACACCACCTCCCGTTGTAAAGGATAGCACCGAAATCAAATCAAACACGGTTAATATAGATGACTACAAGTTTGAAGATCAGCCAAAGAGTGACACATTAAAACCAGTGACGCCAAAGGAGAAACCTTTGAATACGGATGATTATGTATTTGAGGATGATGTAGTAAAGGCGAAACAACCCAGCGAGACATTTCTTACCCGATACATGAAAGCCCGGGAATCTAATCGTGTTACCGGGCCCTTTCCCTATACCCCCAAATTCAGTTATGAAAATGTTGTTACCAATTTTGTGATTGACCCCTTGCGAGGGTTTAGTATGAGAGTGGAAACCCAGATGAACGATATTCTGGAAAACTATAGAATATTGGGAGGACTGCAAACGGCTTTTGATTTTAAGAGTGGCGATGTGTTTCTCGAATTTCAGTATTTACCGCACCTCATTGACTATAGCGTTCGCTTCGATCGGAAGGTGATTTTTTGGGAAACCCCCCAGGAAAGTATAAGCCAGGTTGAACAGCAAAAGTATTCTTTTCAGAAAATAGAAGTGGGAGCTTCCCTTCCGTTGTCGGTACGTACTCGCTTAACCGTAAAACCCTTTATTGGGTTTACGCAGTTTTTAGATCGCGGATTAGAAGAACCCCAGACCATACCAGTCTTCCTTCCTTCAGAGTATCAGTTTTATTCAGGGGCTAAAGGTGAAATTGTATATGATAATTCTTTATCAACCGGCATGAACATTATTGAGGGTACTCGTGCCAAATTGGGGATGATTCATTATCAGGCACTAGGAGATAACCAGAAAAGTTTCTCCCAGGTTTCTCTTGATGTAAGACACTATCAGAAGATATACAGAGAGATTGTATTTGCTGTGCGCGGATTTACAGGCACATTTTTTGGTAACTCTCCAAAAAAATATTTGCTCGGGGGTATGGATAACTGGTTCGGTAACAAAATCAATTATGAAGGTCTTCAGAATCCCCTGACAAGTGCCGTTGGAACCTATAATCAAAATCTTATTTTTTCTGAATTTGCTACCAGCCTTCGGGGATTTGATTATGCAACCTTGTATGGAAATAGTGTAGCCATTTTAAATGCAGAACTTCGCGTGCCACTTATCAGAGCTTTATCAAACGGACCTATCGCTTCTAATTTTTTCCGTAACCTTCAGTTCACAGCCTTTTATGATATTGGCACCAGTTGGACAGGAGCACTTCCCTTCGATTCCAAAAACAGCGTACGTAAACGTGTTGTACCGGAAGACACTTCAGGAAGTCCGTTCCTGATTGAATTGGATGAATATCTGAATCCCTGGCTCTATAGTTATGGGTTTGGTTTACGTACCATGATGCTTGGCTACTATATGAAGTTTGACCTTGCATGGCCAGTTGAAAATTACCGGGTTCAGGATCCTCGCGTATATGTTACCTTAGGCTTTGATTTTTAGCCTGAGGAAAAGGATAAAATAGTACCTTCGCAGGTGATTCACGATCACCTTTATTTCTCCTTATGATTAAATCAATGACCGGCTTTGGCCAGGCTGCTTTTGGTTCCGGTGAAGGAACACTTTCTGTTGAAGTGAAAAGCCTGAATTCGAAATTTTTCGATTTGAGTTTACGCCTGCCCAAAAAATATTCGGAGAAGGAACTGGAACTCCGTAACCTGATTGCTGAGAAATTGGAACGTGGTAAAGTTTCTCTCAGTATCGATTATCAGACAGGCTTGAAGATTGAGATCAGACAGCAATACAACGAAGCACTTTTCATTTCCTATTTTACTGAGCTGAAAAAACTTGCAGACAAAGTAAACGCAGGTCATGATTCTCTTTTTCAGATGGCATTGAATTCGCCTGATGTAGTGCAGAGCAATGGAAAAGAAGAGCTTGATCCGGCCGAGTGGGAACGAGTGCTTGCTTTGCTATCAGAAGCGATTGCGAAGTGCGAACTTTTCAGGGCCGAAGAAGGCAAATCTCTCGAGGTTAAACTGAGTAGCTATATCGAGAATATACGCGTAGCATTATTGGAGGTAGAAAAAATCGACCCTAGACGAATTGAGAAAATCCGTAGCCGAATAAAGGGGAACATTACTGACTTCTTTGGGAATGAAGGCTTTGATGCCAACCGCCTTGAGCAGGAAATTATTTTTTATATCGAAAAGCTGGACATTCATGAAGAGCGCGTTCGACTCAAAACGCATCTCGATTATTTTTTAAAGATTATGAGTGAGAAGCAATCGAACGGCAAAAAACTGGGTTTCATTGCACAGGAGATTGGACGTGAAATAAATACGATCGGCAGTAAAGCCAATGATGCCGAAATGCAGCAGCACGTAGTGATGATGAAAGAAGAGTTGGAGAAAATCAAAGAGCAACTAAATAATGTATTGTAACCCAATTTTAGACCTTTCACATAAAGAATGATTCCAGTTCTGAATTGAACTTAGTAAGTTTATTAAACTAAAAATAAAATTATCGCATGAAAAATTCTAATTCATTTTATGCTTTGGTGTTAATGATGGCATTAGTAACACTTTCCTGCCAAAAGTCAGAAACAAAGCAAGAAACGGCTGTCGCAGAGCCAACACCTAATTCGCTGACTGATGAAGAGAAAGCAGCCGGTTGGGAGCTTCTCTTCGATGGCACCAGCTTCAGCGGATGGAAGCGCTATAACCATGACACCATTGGCCCACTATGGAGTATAAAAGATGGCGTAATTATTTGCGATGGTACTGGATTGGGTGAAGGCTCAGGAAAGAATGGCGGATCGCTTACCACCACACGAACTTTTGGAAATTTTGAGTTAAGTGTGGAGTGGAAAATTACACCCGGTGGCAATAGTGGAATTCTTTACCATGTGGTAGAAAGTCCGGAGTATGGACATGACTATGAAACAGGCCCGGAATATCAGGTGATGGATGATATTGGCTGGAAGGGTGGCGAATTAACGCCTCAGCAAAAAGTTGGAAGCAATTATGATATGTTTGAAGCCCCTGAAGCCAAAAAGGTTATGCCGGTGGGCGAGTGGAACACCAGCCGGATTGTTTACAATAATGGCCATGTAGAACATTATCTCAACGGAGAAAAGACAGTTGAGTTTGAAGAAGGTAGTGAGGACTATAATCAACGGTACAAAAAAAGTAAGTGGGTAGATTATCCGGGCTGGAATAAGTATAAGGTGGGTGCGATCTCATTGCAGGATCACGGGGCACCGGTATATTACCGATCTATTAAGATTCGCGCTCTTTAATTTTTTAAAAACTTTGTGATTCCTCTGTGCTCTCCGTGGCAAGAAATTTTTAACCACCGAGAACACAGAGAACCACTGACAAAATGGATTCCTTTATTTGACTGCTTTTAGCAGTGCATTTACAAATCCATCCAATGATGAATTGTCAATCCATCGCACTACGGCTACGATATCATTCTCCCTGTCCACATAAATCATATTCGTTCCATTGCCAATGTGTGTGAATGCCGTTACGGGGGCCGATGGTAAATATTTTTTATCTGTGTTTAGAAAGTAATTCATGAACCCATAGCTAGTTTGGGCTGGTGTTGGTGTAGTTGACCAATTTAACCACTGCTCAGAAAGCAGTTGTTTATCATTCCACTTGCCATTGCGAAGTGTCAGATACCCAAAGCGCGCCATATCATAAGCGTTAATGATCATACCTCCTCCCCAATGGCCACCGCCACTCACCGATTGAACAACTGCTCCATCAAGTACAATCCAGGAATTATCATAACCATACCAACGCCAGGTGCTGGAGGCATTGATCTCATCCATAATATTTTCTTTAAGAACTTGTGGCAGGGGTTTGCGCCAAACATTTAATGTTGCCAGGGCAAGCACATTTACACGGGTATCGTTGTACTCATACACGGTGCCAGGTACATTTCTTTTTCTTGTTAGCCATTCTTTTGGATCTGACGCAGGCCGGTCTGCCCAATCGGGCTTTCCCCAGAGCGTACCTTCCCAGTCACTGGTTTGGCGTAGCATATCATTCCACGTAATGGTGCGGTTGTGTGGACTATCAAACAGATTTAACAATTCGGGTTTGCCAAACCGATCGGCCTTGTTTCCGCTTTCGATGGGTGAATACAGATGAATAGGAGCCGCATAGGAGTAAGCGGTATCACTAATACTTTTGATTAATCCACGATCATAAGCAAGACCTACCGTTGCTGAGAGAAAACTTTTAGTAACACTGTGGGTCATATCAGGTCGAAGAGGTTCACCCCATTCAGCAATGATGTATCCGTTTTTAATAATTACTCCGGTAGGTGCTCCGCGATCTTTCATCGGGCCAATGGCATCTCCAAAGGGTTCTCGGCCAAATGTCTGATAATGGTTTTGCTCCATACTTCGCGCGCTTTTCGTTTCGTGAGCGATCGCAAAATCAATGGCTTCTTTTAATTTCTGACTATCAACTCCGGTTTCTTCGGGCTGCTTATGAATCCATTCCTTTTCTGGATAATAAGGTGTAATGCTTGGTGATTTACTCTTCTTCTGACTGAACCCGGCTAAGGATAGAAATGAAAAGATAACGAGCATGGTTCGTTTCATGGAGTGAAATTGATGTTAGACGAGCAATTTATAAAATCTAATAATTCATAAGCAGCATATTGTATATTTGTTAACCATAAATCAACTTTCTTCGGGTATCTGCATTATATGTTTCAGATTTTTTCACCAGCCCTGGAATCCAAAAAGCAACGCATTGATCTGATCACTCACCTTTCGGTGATGGTGATGACTATCGCGCTTATTTTCTGGTTTCTCAATTTGGTAATTGTGACCTACATTCCGCCCTATATTTTTCTTAGCATTTTTACAATCTGTATAACCACGTTAATTCTCAACAAGATGGGGTATCACAGAATTGCGGCCATGGTTGGGTTGTTTACGGCTGATCTGGCTATCTACAGCATTGCTTCGAGCGAAACAACTGAAACCGGATTACATATGTATTTGGGTGTTACGGCATTTGCCGCCTTTGTTATCTTCGGCTATGAAGAAAGGTTTTTAGGTTTCGCCTATTTGATTTTTTCGGTGATCTTGTTTTTTGCTTGTTTCTTTTCTGATTTTTCCCCGTTACCCGAGCGGAAATTTACGGAAACAGAGATTAGTAGTTTTTTTATTGTTAATGCAATTTCCTTCGTAGTGATCTGCACCTATTTATTTTACCTCGTACTTCGGATCAACTACAAAAATGAAGATAACCTTAGAAGGAATGAAGCAAGAATCCGGGATCAAAACGAGCAATTGCAAAAGACGAATACAGAATTAGATCGCTTTGTGTACAGCGCTTCGCATGACCTGCGCGCGCCCCTAAGTTCGGTAGCCGGCCTTATTACCATAGCTGAGTCCAGCCAAAATCTCGCTGAGGTAAAAGATTATCTTTCGATGATGAAAGGCCGTGTTAAGGTGCTGGACAAATTTATCATTGATATTATTAACTACTCGCGCAATACGCGTGTAGAATTAGTTAATGAAAAAATAGATCTCTATAACCTGGTGACCGAAACGGTTGAAGGACTTAAATTTACGGAGGGAGTTGAGCAGATTTCTTTTCGTGTTGGTGTTGAGCCGAATTCAGAAATCATAACAGACCCTACCCGTCTGAAAATTGTTCTGAACAATCTGGTGGCCAATGCAATCCGGTATCACGACAAGAGTAAATCAGAAAAATATGTACAGGTACAAGTAGAGAAAAATCAGAAGGCGGTAACTATTCATGTCGTAGATAATGGCCAGGGAATTCATCCGGATCATCAAGAGAAGATCTTTAACATGTTTTACAAGGCTTCTGATCATTCAAACGGCTCAGGATTAGGTTTATATATTGCGAAGGAAACTATTGCTAAGTTGGGTGGTGATATTTTAGTGGCGTCCGAGCTCGGAAAGGGCTCTACATTTTCAATTATTCTCCCTGCCTAAAATTTATTGCGGCATTTTCAAAAATATTTTGTTGATTGGCGCCCCAATTGAATTTCATGGAGAAGAACATCTTAAAAATTGCTGCTGAATTAAATTTAAAACCAGACCAGGTACAACGCGTTGTTGAGTTACTCCTTGAGGGGTCAACTATTCCTTTTATCGCCCGGTATCGGAAAGAAGTTACCGGAAGTTTGGACGAAGTTGTTTTGGCCTCCATCCGCGATCGCCATGAGCAGTTGGTTGAATTAGATAAACGCAAGGAGGCAATTCTTAAATCCATTGAAAAGCAAGAGAAGCTTACTCCCGCACTGGCTAAAGCTATTGAAGAAGCCGGAACGCTGAATGAACTTGAAGACATTTATCTTCCATACAAACCCAAGCGCAAGACACGGGCTAGTGTGGCCAGAGAGAAAGGACTCGAACCTTTGGCACTCAGCATCTTTGAACAAGGCAAAATTGATTTGGATAAAATCGCGGCTGGATTTGTCGATGCGGAAAAAGGTGTGGCTAATAATCAGGAAGCACTGGAAGGTGCGCGCGACATCATGGCTGAATGGATCAGCGAAAATCAGGAAGCGAGGCAAAACGTGCGTGAGTTGTTTTGGGAAGCGGGTGTTGTTGCAGCTTCTGTGATCAAATCAAAGGCAGAGACTGAAGAAGCACAAAAGTTTAAAGATTATTTTGACTGGAAGGAGCCAGTTAAGAAAGTGCCTTCACACCGGTTGCTTGCTATGCGCAGGGCCGAGAAAGAAGGATACATCACACTCGACATTGCACCAACCGAAGAACAGGTTATTCTGTCATTAGAAAAACAATTTGTAAAATCTTCATCTGCAGCCAGTGAGCAAGTAAGGTTGGCTGTTAAAGATTCATATAAGCGTTTATTAAGACCTTCACTCGAAACGGAGGTCCGGGTAGAATCTAAATTGAAGGCAGATGCTGAAGCGATTCAGGTGTTTGCACTCAATCTGAAAAAATTATTGTTGGCTTCCCCGCTGGGTCAGAAGCGTGTGCTGGCACTCGATCCTGGATTTCGTTCGGGCACTAAACTGGTTTGCCTTGATGAACAGGGAGCGTTGCTTTTCAATACAGTTATTTATCCACACGAGCCTCAGCGCGAAACGGCAAAGTCTGCGACCATTGTATTGGGTTTATGCGATCGGTTCAAGATTGAAGCAATCGCAATTGGCAATGGAACAGCAAGTCGCGAGACGGAAGCGTTTGTAAAAAGCATTGGCTTGCCAAAAGAAATTCTTATCGTGATGGTGAATGAAAGTGGTGCTTCGGTCTACTCTGCCTCTGATGTAGCACGCGAAGAATTCCCGGATCATGATATTACCGTGAGGGGAGCAGTTTCTATTGGTCGCAGATTAACCGATCCATTGGCTGAATTGGTGAAGATCGATCCGAAGTCCATTGGTGTTGGTCAGTATCAGCACGATGTAGATCAGGCAAGATTAAAAGCCGGACTGGATGATGTGGTAATGAGTTGCGTAAACTCGGTAGGCGTTGAGGTGAACACAGCCAGCAAAGAATTGTTGAGTTATGTGTCGGGCCTCGGTCCGCAGTTAGCGAAAAGTATTGTGGAATACCGCAATCAACATGGAGCGTTTCCAGATCGGCAGGCGCTGCGCAAAATTCCACGCCTGGGCGAAAAAGCTTTTGAACAGTGTGCAGGCTTTCTGCGCATTCGGGATTCTAAAAATCCATTGGATGCAAGTGCAGTTCATCCAGAACGTTATGAGTTGGTGGAAAAATTCGCCAAAGATCTGGGCTGCACAATAAAAGACTTGATGACAAGTGCGGAACTACGTAAGAAACTGGAGTTAAAAAAATATGTAACTGACATGGTAGGCTTGCCTACGCTGACAGACATTCTTGCTGAATTGGAAAAGCCGGGTCGCGATCCGCGGGAAAAGTTTGAAGTATTTTCGTTTGAAGAAGGCGTTAACGAAATCAAGGATCTCAAAATTGGAATGGTGTTGCCGGGTATTGTAACGAACGTAACAGCCTTCGGTGCCTTTGTTGACATAGGTGTTCATCAGGACGGACTTGTACACATCAGTCACCTGAGCGATCGTTTTATTAAAGATCCCAACGAAGCAATTGCTGTTCAGCAAAAAGTAAAAGTGACGGTGCTCGAAGTAGATATTCCGCGCAAGCGTATTGCCCTTTCTTTGAAGAGCGACCCATTTGGAAAAACTCCACCTGCCCGACCATCCGAACGACATGAAAAATCTTCGAAGCCGAAGCCAGCTCCTAAACCAGTAGAATCGATGGAAGATAAACTGGCACAATTGCGGGAGAAGTTTAAAAAGTAGCTCATTAAATGACTTATACTATTTAAAACCGAACACCTACCTGTTCGAATTAGTACAATCCATTTTGGTTAGGAGTGTAATTTATAATTGATTGACACTTTATCTGGGTGGCATCCAACTTGTGGTTGCCTCCTATACTAACCCAATACCTTCCGCGTTACTACCTCATGGAAAAACTAAAGCACTTCTTCTGGCTTTGCTCAGGAGTTCATCTTGCTATTCTTAAGAAATGTGAATCGGAAGCCAGCAAATACGTTGGCATTGGCGCTACTGTATTTTTTACAGGGGTATTTGCTGCCATGGCAGCCGCCTATGCATTGTATACCGTTTTTGATAATTACTGGATTGCTTCCGCGCTCGGATTGGTTTGGGGGTTTATGATTTTCAACCTGGATCGTTACATCGTTTCGAGTATGCGAAAAGAAGGTAATAGTAAGCGCGAATTTCTTACCGCATTGCCGCGGATTATATTGGCCGTAATTATCTCGTTGGTGATTGCTAAACCTTTAGAGTTGAAAATATTTGAGAAAGAAATTCAGGCCGAGTTGGTGATGATGGAACAGCAGACCTATGCTGCACAGGAAGGTGAAACTAAACTCCGATTTCAATCGGATCGTGAAAAACTGATTGGGGAAATAGCAATCCTTAAAAATGAAATTGAGAACAAGACAACATCTCGCAATGAATTAGACCGGCAGGCTAGGGAGGAAGCGGATGGAACAGGCGGTAGTAAGCGCAGAAATGCCGGACCAATATATAAATTAAAGAAAGCGGATGCGGATCAGGCCGCAATTGAATTGGATCAACTTGTGAAAAGGAATACTCAACTGATCGATGATAAACTGGCGATGCTTGCTGAAAGCGATTCAGCGGTAGCAAGTGAGATAGCAAACCTTGACAAACAGAAGTTGGATGGCCCGGCCAGTCGCATGGAAGCCTTGAGCCGGATTGCCGCGCAGAGTAGTGCAATCTGGTGGGCAAACTGGTTTATTCTTTTGTTATTCATTGCAGTAGAAACTGCTCCGGTATTTGTAAAACTGATTTCCCCGCAAGGACCTTATGATCACCTGCTCAAAATTGAAGAACATGGATTTGAAGGTCAGCGAATTGAAAGTCTTGCTAAAACCAATGCTGATATTAAAAACAGAACGAAGGATTTACCTTCCACCGAGTCAGGTTTTGTCAATGATCGGTTAGATGTGATTCTGAATAAATCCTGAATTGAAATAATCTTCTGATACTCGGGTAAGCGGCTTCTTTTTGGGGCTACATTTTTCAGTATCTTCGATCAAATAACACTGCTCGTTATGCAATTTTTGATCTCCAATGCCATACCCATTTTCTTTGTGTTGGCCTTTGCCTTTCTGGTTTTTGGACAACTTAAACGCAGAAAGCAAGCAGCGCTGAAGGGCAACATTCATCAACAAACACAACAACAAGCCCAAGCCATTGGTGTTCAAATAGAGTCTCAGGCCGATGGCCGCGTTTCAAACTCCGGTGAAATTCATGGCGACACCAATTACAACGGAACAACGGGTGGCATTGAGTGGGCATTAAAATCAACAGTATTGGTTGGCGACAGCACTATTTCCGGTGGCGGAAGAAATCAGGTATGGAAACGTAAATCGGCCTGGCGAACCGGTGCGGTAAAACTCCCAGCGGGCAAATTCATTATGTTGATGTCAACACCCGGAGAAATTAAAACGGGCGACATCAAGCGCGGTGGTTTAATGAACAAGCTGGTGAACATGGCAGCCGATGCCGTACTGGATCTTTATGTAGCAGGGTATTTCGGGGTTGAATATAAATCACTGGTGAGCATTGGTGAGGATGGTGTAAAGGTTGAACGCGATCAGTTGAAAGATTTTATGATTCTCACTAACCTGGAAACCACAGCACAAAAATATTTTGATGAGGCTACAGTAACAACGATTGTTGGCTGGAAGGAAAGTAATGTAGGATTTACCGAAGAGAAAAAAGTAGATCAGTTCGGGCTCTTATTTTCTCCGGAGGGTGTGATCCTGGCCTGCCAGTCGAACATGAACAATGCGAATGAAGTGAAAGCCTTTTCAGATTTTGGCGCAGCGCTTACAGCCAAGATGATGCAGGTACTGAATCTAAGAATGTGAGATCAATTTGTAGGTTTAACGTCTGCCTGAAATTTAGCGAGTTGTTGGTCTCCTTTATTCAGAAACAGCACATGCTCTTCGACCTTGTAAGAATCAATTTCGGTAAGAGCATGTAGGTAGCGGGTTTCTGTTTCCATGGTTTCCTGACAGAACATGCGCGTAGACGCAAGATTTTTTAAACTCAGTTTTTTCCCTTCCAGGGCATAGTCACCCGTAAATTGATTGCATCCGGCAAAGCCGCTGGCCGTCTTTGTTATGGGGTCAAATTGCACATGCAGTTTTTTTGCTTCGTTGATTGTTGAAATAGGCTTGCCATCCAGTTCGGTAAGTACCCAATACGTTTTTTCGAGAGGTCTTTCTTTGGGCACACCCACCAGATCTCCTATTTTATGGGAAGGACGGCAGGATAAAAGTAGGATGAGAAAAGCGACCAGGTAACGCATGCACTAATTTAAGGAAGTTTGGTCAAAAAAATCGAACGAAACACGCGGTGTAAGCTCCCCAATGCAACACCGAGCCCTTCTCACCAACAGTGCTTTTTCCGCTTTAAAATATGACAAGGAAATCAGAGCATACTATGATCGCAAAACGGAAGAAGGAAAAGCGCCAATGAGTGTAATCAATGCTGTGAGGTGCAAACAAATTTATAGGATATTCTCAGTGGTCAAACGGGGCACGCCATTTATTAAAAGAACTTAAAAGTGAAACTCCAAAATTTACGGCTTTGGGTCTTGGATTCTTCTTAGAATTCCCACGAAACGATAGCGTTGAACGAAGATAAAACTTTAAACCAACCTGTCACGGCACCATTGCAGAAACATTTTGTTGTGTGCAGTTTTTATACACTAATTTCAATTCGGTCAAATGTTACGTTGTCCTTCGTTGAAATCTTCACTTTATTTAGGAAGTCTTGGATTTCTTGTCCGTCTATACAGAACAAAAGTCTTGAGGTGCTAAAGTCCGGTCTAATTAATAATTCAAAATTGTCTGACTGATAGTAAATAATATTTATTTCTTCCAATTCGTTCATTTGCCCATTCTCTTCAAATGAAATCAGTTGTCCAAGTAGTTTCACTTTATTTACTTCAAAGTCGTTTCCAAATTCAACCTTAAAGTCATAGTGTTTGTCCCCAAGTGAATCATCTTTGTCATCAATGGCACAAATGATAGATTTAAGTCGATGGCTAAACTCTATAGGACCATCATAATCACCAAACTCGTAATACAGTTTAAGGTGTCCAAAGGACGGAATGTGTCTTAGTTTAATAGAAAAACAGTCATACCATTTTTGCCCGGCTTGGAGTCTTACGTTACTTGCTAACAATGAAGTCAAACGAAGATTTAAAAAGCTTCTAAGAGTGTCCTTTAACGTAATTATATCTTGGGTCATTTCTTTTTTCAAAAATTGCACACAACGCCTGGCTATAAGGCGTGCCGGCACACCAAAATAATAAATCATCATCAACTGTGCCGGCATGACTTATAGCTAATGTTGCCGGCTGTTATTTTAACATCTCTCTTTTTCTCAGGTCCGTAATTAGCAAACCACAAATTTCTTTTAGTCTGTACGGTATAAAAAAATGAGTCGTTCTTAGTTCTATTGTCTGTCCGCTGTTATAAGTTATTGCGATGTCAAATGCCCAATCGTCAACGGCACCAGATATTTTACTTAATGACGAAGGAATGGCTTTAGCGACCTGCAGCGTTTTGTCCCACGACACTGAACGAAATTAAGAAACCAAAACTACAATGCAACACTGAACCAGCGCTATGTTTTATACACTTTGTTAGCGCTCGTTTTACTTCTCTGTCGTTACTAAACGGTCCGATAGTGTCATCCACATGAATCCATTAATCAGTCCACTTATTTTTGAACCGTTTGCCTTTGCTAATTTCGAATTAAATCTAATTGGGAATAAGCTTTCTGGTTTCTCTCCAAGAATCTTGTAAAGTCTGTCCTTTGTTTCTTTGTCCGGTTGGGATATACCAAACCAGAACATTACGAATTGATTGTCTGCAAGAATGTAAGGTTGTATACTACTTAGCGAGTCGTCAAACGAAGGAGAACAAAGTCCGTTAAACTTTCTCCCAGAGTTTGCTTCAAACTCACATTCAACTATTAATAGTCCCTCTGATGGGTCAGGAAATGAAAGGTCAAGACGTGGCTTGAGTGTCGTCTCATCTTGTCCTTCTTCTCCTTCTTCGTCAGTTGCAAACTCCCAAATGGGTGAAATGTCAAAATGATTTAGTCTAAAATCGTCAAACTGAACTCTTAATTTTTCTTTGTTCTCCATAGTCTGTCTGTAAAATGAGCGCTAACGTTGGTACATATGACGTGCAGGGCTTTTGAAACATGTCACTGTCCCACGTGGCTATGCTAAATTAGTTGATTACACGTAAATGGCAACACTAAACCCCTGCATGGCATATGTATTTTGTTGTGGCCAGTTGGGTTTCGTCAGCTATCGTCACACGTTATTTTATTTTTCGTTTTTTTTAGTCTACGATTTGTCCACTGTCCACGAAACCCAACACGATAGTCCTTTCGTCATGCGCCAATATTGTATTGTCGATAGATTTTAATTCAAGTGTTGGTGAGTTATTTCTTTTCAGGAAACCAGGTATCTCTCAATATTTTCCATTTTCCATCATCCTTTTTCCAAATAAGTAAATACTTTCCACGCCCTACAATTTCTCCGTTTTTGTTTGACCAACTTCCCTTTCCTTCTTCTACAAGTAATTCTTCGTTACCCCACAATTCTGTCGTTTTAAAATTACCGGTAATACCATTTCGAATCATACGTCCAAAAGCCTTTATAATATTTTCTCTGCCAATAGTAGAAGGTATTATTTCAGCATCAAGCGTATACATATCTCCCAAAGAAATTGAGTCTCCTTTTTGTAAAAGACTTTCATATTCTCGCAACCTTAATTCAATCTCCCTTTCAAGAACCAACAGGTCAGCCGTTTTAGTTTTTGAATTATTTTCGGTCGACTTTTGGTTACAACTTGTAGCGAAAACAGTTGTAACTAAAACCATTAACACTGTCAGCGTTCTAAGTTTTATTTTTTTCATTGTTGTGTCCAATTGATCTTTTGTCATAAGTCTCTTAACTTTTTGCGGATTAATTTAAAGGGGTTCATTTGTCCAACTCCACCGTCTGCGGAAAAAGTTGATTTTTTTCTATCAATCGTCATTGTCGGCATACACGTCTCTGTCTACCGAACCAACCCAATTGGCCACAACGTTTGTGTATAAGGCGTGGCGGTTATCGAAGCCGCGTCCTATCCACGGGTGTAAACGAAATTAAGAAAATACTTTTAATACCTTGATGTCCCACCGCCATGACTTATACATTTTGTTGGCCGCTGTTGCACCTACTCTAATCTTATCGTCAACAAGTATAATTTGTAGTCCCTGTCACCGTCCTTGATTTGTTGAAGTTTTGTTAAAACTAAGTTTTGGTCTTCCTGCCGAATTTCAATCCAGTTTTTCTTATCTCGTTCATCGTCAAGAATTATGTACGCTCCGTCATTTGTCGTTTTCCATTGCCCTCTTCTCCATTCTTGTCCGTCTAGTGAAGCCGAATACGATTTGTCGGTACTAAATTTGAACTCCATTGGCTTTAAAAGTAATTGTAGCTCTTTGGCGTCCGTGTCTCTAATGTTAATTTGTCCCCATTCATGACAGAAAGTTGTATCCATGTGAACGGATGTCCAACGCCTTGCTGTCAAATTACTAATGAGCTTGCTTGCCTGGTCTTTGGTTCTCTCAATTGCCTGAACTTGATTAGAATTTTCAGAAGTGTGCGAAACTAAAACCATTTTATCGGGATTTACTTCAAGTATCTGCTGTGTAATTTGTTCGGTTTGATGGTTGGTGAAAAACATGAATAGGTTTCCATTGTACTCTCCCACATTCCATATCTCCTTTTCTTTGTATGGTGTTGAAAGCCAGTAGTGAAACATAGCCTCAAATGGCTGATTATTGTCGTCCCACCTACGTGTTGACATGAAGTCCATCCTTATTTTGCCGTCTGATTGTGTTAGTGTCCAAGAACTGTTCTTGAGTCGGTCAATTAACTCATTCTTGCTGACTTTAAGATTGGTCTTCTTAATTTTTATAAATTCCAGTTTCTGAGATTCGTCAGTAACAATTACTAGTTGGTCGGAGGTTACTTTTTCAACCTTACCGAATACTTCCTTCTTTCCCCTAAACTCAACTGTCAGTTTTCTGTTTCCCTTGTTGAATGAATAATTGAAGGTTGTCGCTGAGTCAGTCCCAATAGCTCCGATGAATAGCTCGTTGTCGGTTTTAAAATCAAAGATTAGTCCCGAACCTTTCCAAGTACTAACTCCAATCCACTCTCCAATTAGCTCGTTCGTCTTCGGGGTTGTCCCGCAACTTATAAGTGAAATGAATAGTAATGTCGTAAGTAGTCTCATTGTCAATGGTGCAATTGCGGCCAACGTTGGTGCATGTGACGTAGTGCGGCATAGGAGCTAAAGCCAAATGACGAAGGAATGGCTTTAGCGACCTGCTGCG
>ERZ795061.1234-NODE-1234-length-25338-cov-40.838231_pt1 | contig 25338 bp, 10 predicted proteins | sample MGYA00375145_ERZ795061 | MGnify/ENA primary metagenome ERZ795061 (study PRJEB30190, sample SAMN05720144) | anaerobic digester metagenome | isolation source: active sludge of municipal wastewater-treating anaerobic digesters | place: USA | collected 2014-12-22 ... | reverse complement strand
CTCTCAGCCAGTGCCTCTCTGACAGATCTATTCAATGTCTGGCGATTATAGTTTGGCAAAGCTAACTTAAAGCAGTGATATATGAAAACCAGTCTGTGTACAGCGGCCGTTATCCGGTTCATCCACTGCGGCCATCCCATCACCCACCCGGCAACAAAGGCAATCTTACGGTTCATCCACCGCGGCAGGTGTCTGGTGGGTGATTGATGCTGCCAGCCGGAACGTACCCCTGATCCTGCAATTCCGGCACAAATGCCGCTTAAATGTCAGCCAATGCCGCATGAATGCCGCAACACTGCCAGAACATTTTCATTACCTTTCGCATACAAATAGTTGGGATATGTCTGCCACAGGAGAAAAAATCACTCATCTTAGAAAATCCCGGGGCCTCACCCAGGAGGAGCTTGCCGAAAATGCAAGGGTGAACCTGCGTACAGTCCAGCGCATCGAGAGCGGTGACACGGAGCCGAGGGTTACCACCCTGAGGGCATTATGCAATGCCATGAATGTAAATATCGAAGAGGTGATTGAGACGGGCCTCTGTGAAAACAGGAGCATCCTGTTCTGGCTTCACCTTACACCTGCTGCAGTCTTTCTGCTTCCCCTCGGTAACATTATTCTGCCACTGATTTTATGGTTGTCGCACAAGGACAAGACGTCACATGTCAGAGAGCAGGGAGCCAACATTATTAATTTTCAGATTCTCTGGTATGTAGTAACAGTCATCATAGTCGGCATTCTTATGTTCGGACTGAAAGATTATATGGCAACCGCATACATGCTGCTTCTCGTCCTGATGACAAATGTTATTTATCCGGTTTTTGTCGCCATCCGGATAAGAAAGGGGAAGATCAGAAATTATTATCCCGCAATTATAAGATTCATCAGGTAGTCTATTCAATCCCGGAATATATAGTTCCCCTTCCGTTGTTGCATGAAACAATGACGGAACAATGCTTTATCTGCGAGGCCGTCCCCTGCGGAGCCCTGCAGGGCTCAGGAATTATAACAGCGGAGTCACCCTCTCACCCACCCGGCAACAGCGGCCGTTATCCGGTTCATCCACCGTGGCCAGCGGCGGCGGGGCGGGGTAATGAGTCTGCCGGAGCGGGTGACTGAGTGAACAATGCCGGCGATCATCCCTGCTCCGGCAGGCTCATCAGCACGCGCGGCGGCGTCACCGGAGGTGACTATCACCCTGCGTCCGGAAACGGTCATCACCCGGGTAATCCTGTGCAAAACGAAGCCGCCGTCGCGACGCAGGGCCACTATCCGCCCCGCCGCCGCAGCCCCCTCAACGAATGGAGCTATCTCCACCTTATCACCCGGCCTGATGGCAGGCCACATGCTGTAACCCCCTGCAGTGACAGTAATGTTTTTGCCTGCACTCAGTAGAGCCCCGGCAGCGCTTGCAGCAATTGAAATCTCCTCCTCTTTCCTCAGTCGCAGGTACTCACGAATGGTTCCGTCAGGCAGGAACGAGAGCCTGCTCACGCGTACCGACGATACCAGGTCATCAGCTGCAGCGGCAAGCCTTGCTGCCGCTACCCTGTCCCAGTTCTGCTGGATAGAGTTGGCAAGAATCATTGCCACAGCCTCTGCCCCGGTGACAGGCTCCGACACATTGGCTGAGCCATGCCTTATTATCCACAGGTGGTCAAGAGGAGCAGACCGGGGTTCATCATTGCGGTAAACAGGTGTGTTGTGCATCATCCATCCGTCCTCACTGCGGCACAGCACCAGCCTGTCGTCATGAATGACCCTGTCGCCTGCCCGGTCAAATATCCGTGCCAGGGTGGTCTTGCCGCTGCCGGAACGGCCGGTGAAGAGCCATCCCCGGCCCTGGCATGACACCCCTGAGCCGTGGATCATGATATCTCCGGTACGGGAGAAGAGAAAGTAAAATAATAGTCCGTCAAGAGGATATGGAAGAGGATTAACAGTAATTGGTGCTTCTGCAATAGTTCCGGCTGTTTGATAGTCTGTGCCGGCATCGTCCTGAGATGGATCTGGAAGGTGCGATGCAATGAAATTGTCCGGTGCCAAACCCGATCCGTCATTGCAAGAATCTGTCGTGACCCTGACGCCGGCATCAACCTGGGGCGGACCTGTAACGGGTGGTGAAATGAAATTGTCCGGTGCCAATCCCGACCTGTCATTGTAAAGATCTGCCGTGACCCCGACATCCTCCGGAGCGCCGGTCACCTCACCCGTAAATATCCGCCACCGCTTTTCGCCGTTAGGCATTTCCAGAAGAGCCCTCCTCTCCGGCTCCTTCAGGAACACGCGCGCATAGGTGACACCTCCTCCCGAAAAAATCTCCCAGAATGGTTCGCCTGAATTGATTACCCCGCCAGGCACCTCCTCCATAAGCTGCGCATCAAACACCTTCTCTGCTGAAGCAGGAATCTCCCCGGGCCCGGGCTCAACCTCAACAACCAGGTCAGCATCAGCGACCAAATCAGCATCAACAACCATGTCAGCATCCAGATCATGATCTTCCCCTGTCACCCGCTCAGAAAAAGTTCCGGTACTCCGCGAAGACATTCCGGCACCTGTATGACACTGATCCTCCGGAGACATTCCGGCACTTGTATGGCACTGATCCTCAGGAGACATTCCGGCACCTGTATGACACTGATCCTCCGGAGATATTCCGGTACCTGTATGACACTGATCCTTCGGGAACATTCCGGTACCTGGATGGCACTGATCCTCTGAAAGCATTCCGGTACCTGTAAGAGATTGCCCCTCCTGAGGCAGAGTGTCCGGCACAGTCTCAGGCAAAATGTCACGATGTGCCGCAAACGGCATCTCAGCCGGCGCCGTGAACGCACTGAAACGCTCATCAGGACGAATCTCCACACCCTCACGGGAGTGAAGCCGTATCCGCCGTCCGGCTATGACAAGGTCAACCGTCACGGCTCCCTGAAATGAAGGAATTCCTGAATCTCCCTGAAGAATTCCAGGGCATCTTTTTCGGCAATCTCAGGTTCTACATCGAACTCTTCAACTATCTTTGCCGTTATTTCACTGATGTCTCGCTCTCCGTCAATCAACTCCCAGATAAAAGCACCTGTCTCGGTTAGCCTGTACAGAGAATCCATGTCGGCAATATTGCCTGTCAGCGGAATGAGCAGGTACTCGCCATTGATCTTGCGGTACACCACCGAGGGCGAATGCGAGGGGGTAGATGAGAGTGAAATCATAATCGTATAATCAATTCAAAGATAGCCAATTTCAATCTATCTTTGGAAGCGCTAAACAAAGCAGAAATGTCTAGAAAAAAAACACCTAAAAAAGGCGGGATTGATCAAAAAAAACTTATTGAGCTAATTGTCAGGGCGATGGCTAAAACCCCGAGACAACCGTTAAACTACAAACAGATAGCCGCAAAATTAAAGATAACAGAAAAGGAGGAGAAGCGGGCGCTCTCCGAAGCTCTTCTCAGGATGAAGAAGGACGGCACCGTCGATGAACGGGGCCATGGCAAATATATCCTCAAGGCTGTAGGCGGTTATGTAACCGGCACAATTGACCTCACCAAATTCGGATACGCTTTTGTGATCACCGATGAGCTGGAGGATGATGTATTCATCGCAGCGCGAAACCTTAATACCGCCCTCCATGGCGACCAGGTGAAGGTGCTGCTCTATGCACGCCGCAAGGGGAACCGCCCCGAGGGCGAAGTGGTTGAGATTATCAGCCGTTCACGAGCCACCTTTGTCGGCTCGGTAGAGTTAACGAAACAGTTCGCATTCCTCATACCCGACAACAAGAACATGCCGTTCGACCTCTTTATTCCTCTCTCAAAACTCAACGGAGCGAAGCAGGGACAGAAGGCCGTGGCACGCATGGTGGAGTGGGACCAGCGCTCGCGAAACCCTGTGGGTGAGATAATTGAGGTTCTCGGCAACCCCGGCGAGAATGATACGGAGATGCATGCAATCCTGGCTGAGTTCGGCCTGCCCAACAGGTTTGATCCCGAAATTGAGGCTGCAGCAGAAAAAATATCCGCTGAGATTACCGCTGATGATATCGCCGCGAGGCGGGATTTCCGCGAAGTCCCGACCTTCACTATTGACCCGGAGGACGCCAAGGACTTTGACGATGCCCTCTCGATGAGGGAGCTGCCCAATGGAAACATCGAGGTTGGTGTGCACATCGCCGACGTCACTCATTATGTCAAACCGGGCTCACCAATAGAAAAAGTTGCCCGCGAGAGAGCAACCTCGGTCTATTTGGTCGACCGCACCATACCAATGCTTCCCGAGAGGCTCTCAAACAATATCTGCTCACTTAACCCGTCAGAGGACAAGCTGACCTATTCAGCTGTTTTTGAGATGGATGCAAAAGCCAACCTTGTAAATGAGTGGTTCGGGAGCACCATCATCAATTCTGACAGGCGCTTCTCTTACAGTGAAGCCCAGAAGGTTATTGACACCGGCGAGGGTGACATGCATGAACAGTTGCTGACGCTCAATAACCTGGCACAGCTGCTGCGACGCAGGCGTTTCGCCTCCGGCTCGTTCTCCTTTGAGAGGCTTGAAGTCAGGTTCAATCTGAATGAAGAGGGAGTACCCCTGGGCATTCTCTTTCGCGAGTTCGGCACCGCCAACCAGCTGATAGAAGAGTTTATGCTGCTTGCCAACAGGCGTGTGGCAGAATTTGTCGGCAGAAAACTGAAAGGAAAAACCTTTGTGTATCGTATCCATGACAAGCCTGATCCTGAGAAACTGAGCTCGTTCAGCTATTTCATCAAACGGTTCGGCTATGAGATTGACGCTGAAAACATCAAGCGTCTCCCGGCAGCAATGAACAAACTGATGGAAGAGGTCTCGGGAAAGAAGGAGCAGAACATCGTCGAGACCCTCGCCCTGCGCTCCATGGCCAAAGCGGTCTATTCCACTGACAACATCGGCCACTATGGCCTCGCCTTCAGGCATTACACACACTTCACCTCGCCCATCCGCCGGTACCCTGACATGATGGTGCACAGACTGCTGACAAAATATCTGGAAGGAGAGCCGGTACACGATAAGGAGAAGTACGAAAAGCTGTGCGAGCACTCCTCTAAGATGGAGCGTCTTGCAACAGACGCCGAGAGGGCATCAATCAAGTACAAACAGGTGGAGTACATGAGTGACAGAATCGGGGAAGTGTACGAGGGTGTCATCTCCGGAGTGACCGAGTGGGGTATCTATGTCGAAATCATTGAGAACCAGTGCGAAGGGATGGTAGCCCTCAGGGAGTTGCAGGATGACTACTTCGAATATGACGAGGAAAACTATTGCATACGCGGAAGGCATTCGGGCAAGGTTTATATGCTCGGCGACAAGGTCAGTGTTGAGGTGGTGAAAGCTGACCTGCAAAAGAGGCAGCTTGATTACCGGCTGGCTGAATCAGAAGATAGAGGTTAGCGTATCAGGTTTGCTGATTTCCGGATGGTCAATTGACCGGGGTTCTTCTTTCCTGATCACTGCTTATCAGCTCAAGAAGCTTGCCGGGCGCTTCTGCTTCAGGCACATTTTTGATGACGGCTTCAGTTCCCCGGTAGATGTGAACTTTCCCCTCTCCCGCGCCAACATATCCGTAATCAGCTCCGGCCATTTCACCGGGACCGTTGACCACACATCCCATCACTGCAATCTTCATCCCGGTGAGGTGCGCGGTTGCCGCCTTCACCTTACGCACCGCCTCCTGCAGATTGAATCTGGTACGGCCGCAGGTGGGACATGATATGTACCTGTTACGGGTGATCCTTGCCTCAGTGGCCTGCAGAATGGAGAATGCCAGCCTGATCAGTGCATCTCCCTGAACGGTGCCACTGTTTGATATGCAGAGCCCGGCAGGATGGCGTGCAATAAAAAACCTTCCAAGCAGCGCTGCAGCTCCTATGGCCAGCTGTTCCGGATCGTCATAATTGAAAACAGGATTCAGAACCTGGTCATAAGCCTGCCTGCCACCCATGGCCTGAAGCCCGGAAGGTGTGACGGTCAGCACCTCCCCGGTGAATGGTGCACCCGACTCATCCATGAAACGCTCTCCCTCACGGGTATATACCTGCGGGAACCATTTCTCCCCCGGTTTTCGCTGCTCCAGCGATGCAACAGGATTCATCACCCGGCACGCCTCACCGGCGACAGCCTTAATAATTGCACGGGCAACAGGAATCTCATCCTCAGGCGGCTCAGAGAGCGAAACACGAACCGTATCTCCAATCCCCTCTGCCAGCAGCGTTCCTGTCCCTGCGGCGGAGATGATTCTCCCGTCCTCACCCTCACCCGCCTCAGTGATGCCCAGATGTATGGGGTAGTGCATCCCCTCATCAATCATCATCCTCACCAGGAGCCGGTTGGCCATAACCATCGTGAGTGTGTCTGACGACTTCATTGAGACCACGATTCTGTTGAACCCTTCTCCCCTGAATATCTTCAGGAACTCTATTGCCGACACAGCCATCCCCTCGGGGGTGTTGCCATAGCGTGTCATGATCCGGTCAGAGAGTGAGCCGTGATTGACCCCTATGCGGATGGCAGTACCATATTCTGTACATATCTTTATTAGTGGCATCAGCCTCTCCCTGGTGCGTTCCAGTTCTGCCATCCACCCGGAGTCAGTGAGCTCCTGCCTGATGAATGAAGCGCGTTTGTCAGCATAGTTGCCCGGGTTGATGCGTACCTTCTCAACGATCCGTGCCGCCACCTCGGCAGCGCCGGGATTGAAATGGATATCGGCGCACAACGGCGTTTCAAATCCTGCCGCCCTGACTCCTTTCTTAATGGCAGCAAGGTTCTCCGCCTCCCTGACACCCTGGGCCGTAAGCCTCACCAGCTCACCTCCCGCCTCTATGATTCTGATGCACTGACTGACACTCGAAGCAGTGTCAAGGGTGTCTGTGTTGGTCATGCTCTGAACGCGTACGGGGAGAGCACCCCCCATGGTCAGGCTGCCTATCTGTATAATATCTGATTTATAAGGGGTAAGGCTCATGCCGTTATCTCCCAGTCGTACCCGTCCTTGCGGTCCTTGACCGTGATCCCCAGCTCGTTCAGCCTGTCGCGGATGCGGTCAGAAACAGCCCAGTCCTTCTTTGCTTTTGCATCCTGCCTGATGTCGAGGAGCAGTTTCAGCACACCCTCCAGCCTGTCATTGCCGGCCGACTCCTCCATGCGGAGGCCGAAAAGGTCATGGATGAAGATCCGGAAGAGCTTCTGCAGTGACCTGATATCTTCTGCCGACAGCTTCTCCTTCCCGTCGTTGACAAGGTTGATGATCCTGACTGCGTCGAAGAGGTGTGCTATTGCCACCGGTGTGTTGAGGTCATCGCTCATGGCCTCATAACACTTCGCGGCGATGCCGCTTATATCAACAGAAGACTCCCCGCCAGGCACGAGCCCGGACAACGTTTTCTCCGCATTCATCAGTTTCTGCAGCCCCAGCGAGGCAGCCAGCAGCGCCTCATTGCTGAAGTCGAGCGTGCTGCGGTATTGAGCCTGAAGCATGAAGAAGCGGATGGTCATGGGCGAGTATGCCCTTGTCAGCAGCTTGTGCGAACCGGAGAACATCTCCTCGAGGGTGATGAAGTTGCCGAGTGAGCGTGCCATCTTCTGACCGTTGATTGTCACCATGTTGTTATGCACCCAGTATCGCACCGGCTGTTTTCCACAGGCAGCGGTGCTCTGGGCAATCTCGCACTCATGGTGCGGGAAGATGAGGTCCATCCCACCACCGTGGATATCGAAGGTTTCTCCTAAATATTTCGTACTCATCACCGAGCACTCGAGGTGCCAGCCCGGGAAACCGTCGCTCCATTTTGAGGGCCACTTCATTATATGCCCCGGTGAAGCCTTCTTCCACAGGGCGAAATCAAACTGGCCCCGCTTTTCGTCCTGCCCCTCCAGTGCCCTGCTGCCGGCACGCATCTCATCAAGAAGACGTCCGGAAAGGATACCGTACCTGTGCCTGCTGTTATACTTCTCCACGTCAAAATAGACCGAACCGTTCACCTCATAGGCGTAACCACTCTTAATAAGCTTTTCTGTCAGCTGTTGCTGCTCTATGATGTGGCCGGTGGCGCGCGGCTCTATTGAGGGAGCCAGCGTATTCAGCTTCTCCATTGCCTGGTGGAAGCTGTTCATGTACTTCTGAACCACCTCCATCGGCTCGAGGCGCTCCTGGCGGGCACGACGGCTGATCTTGTCCTCTCCCGTGTCATCAGCTTCATTCTCAAGATGCCCCACATCGGTTATGTTACGCACATACCTCACATTGTAGCCCAGGTGCATCAGGTACCTGTAGAGCACGTCAAAAGTCACCGCCGGACGGGCGTGGCCGAGATGGGCCTCGCTGTAGACGGTGGGTCCGCAGACATACATGCCGACAAACGGTGGAGCCAGGGGTTCGAACAGTTCCTTCCTGCGTGTAAGGGTGTTGTATAGGTAGAGTGCACTTTTCATCTCATCAGCTGTTTATGCAAAAGTAATGCTTTTTGCCGCATAATGCCGTCACAAAACCACCTGCCCGAAGTTCATCAAGCATTGCATTGATATGACCATGATGCAGTGTCAGGGTGCCCGAAATGCACTGAGAATTGCATTGACACTGCCAGGAAACAGTGTCAGGATGCCGGAAATATCAACAGGCTTCTCACTGTCAGGGTGCGTTCGGGACTTCCACCCTATAGTTATCGTCCACGACGGGCACACAAAAAAACTGCCGTGGGGGTGCTGACAATATCAAAAGGCTTACAAAAAACTGCCCCGGGCCAGTGGAACCCGGGGCAGAGCTGACATACACATGACGGCAGCATTAGCAAAGCACGGTTCATGCAGCGAGACTGCGCAGATGAAGCGCCTTGCCCATTAATACCTATAAAAACGAAATTGCAGACACATATCTCCCGTCTTTTATGTTCAATAACCCATTATCTGAATAAGCCCAGACATGACATTGACTAAAAGAAAAGTTGACTGAGATAAATTTAATAATTAATCCGGTTCGCTCCAACAAAAACTGAAATAATTTAGCAGTTTTTTATACTTTTTATTAAGTGTCGTATTTTTCTGTCCGCAGAAGACCTAAAATCCACAGAATTTTACCCAACCTGTGTGGGTAAAAAAGAAAAGCTGCCATTTTGGATCGGCAATTATACCTTCTTTTCATGAATCCGATGGAGGGAAAAATATCGCCAAGAATGAAGATAAACTTTTTTAGCGGACTCTTCAGCGCCCTCAGGTTTTTCATGAACATCTCGCGCTGAGTGATCGATCCGACTGATTCCGGATGAGCCAGCCTGTTCATGAACAGGGCCACGACTGCATTTTCGGCATCAGAGCTGACGGCCATGCCTTCAGGCAATACCACTCCCCATACCTGCTTCATTACCGTGAGTACCGCAACGGTCTCCTTCCTGATGCCCGCCTCTTCCGCCGCATCAGCCAGCCCGGAGGTCAGAATCTGTTTGCCGTACCGCACCAGCAACAGGTATATGTCCGTCCAGAGTCTCAACTGAAACTCCCCCTTTATCTCATGCTTGTATATGTGGTTTACCAGGGCGAGGAATGCCGTCATCGGGGGGAGGATACGGAATGTTCCGGCACCGGGGGTGCCCGTGCTGAGTGCGCCGCCGGGGGTGCCCGCTTCGCTGCTGAGTGCAGTGTCAGGGAAGCCCACTCCGCTGCTGGTTATAGGACTGGATTCTGCATCACCGATCAACCCGGGCCTGGCTCCTGTGCCATTGCCTGGAGCGCCAGACTCGCTGCTGGCTACGGCACCTGGGGTGCCCGTACCGCTGTTGACTGCCGCATCAGTTCCACTACTGACTCCAACGCCATCCTCTGACTCACGGGTCACAGCAGCAGTGCGGTCAGGTTCCCGGTCAACCCCGGTAATAATTACCGAGTCCCTTATCGCCCTTTCCACCATCTCTTCGCCCTCCGGGCCGAAAAGCCTGTAATGCAGATCAACGGAGATGCCCCCGCGATGCAATTCAGGCAGGTGATTGCCAAGGTCAAGGATAATATGCCGGTATAGCGGCGATTTCAGGGACATCGACCTGAATCCGTCCCTGATGAGTATATCCCTGGCTCTCAGGGCATCAGCAGGTGCAACAAGCAGATCGGCATCGCTCATCTGACGCAATCCTTTCGAACCGTAAACGGTATGTTCAAGAGCAAGGCCCTTAAGCAGTACCACCTTTATGCCCTCGCGTTCCAGGAGAGCAGTCACCCGGGCAGCAGCCTCAGTAATCCATGATACGCGGGCTATCGATTTAAACCTCAACCCCTCCAGAATATTCCTCTCCGCCTTCGGCACCTCACCGGCATGCCCCAGATCAGACAAATTCTGCCAGATCAGCGCTGCCACGCCATGTCTGACAGCCAATCCGGCAAATTGTTTCCACTCATCAAACAACCTGATCTCCTCTGCAATAAGCCTCTTTTGCTCAGCAGAGAAATCCATCCTGCTCAGCAGCAGCAGCAGGTTTACTGCCCTCCGAAGCCCGTCGCTGCCTTCTACCGGTATCTCATTCCCTCTCCCGGTCATCTGTACATTGATTTCTGCCTGGTGAACATGGTAAAATACCTGCCTTCCGCAGCCATGAGCTCTTCATGCGTTCCTGTCTCCACTATTCTCCCGCCATCAAGCACGATGATCCTGTCGGCATCACGTACATTAGAGAGCCTGTGGCTGATGAAGATGCATGTCCTGCCTCCTGTTATCCGTGAGAGGTCAGAGAATATCTCGTATTCAGCATCGGCATCCAGTGACGAGGAAGGCTCATCAAGTATCAGAACGGGCGATTTGCGGTAGAGAGCCCTGGCAATAGCTATCTTTTGCCACTCGCCCCAGCTGAGTTCCCGTCCTCCTTCGGTATGATGCCCGAGCATGGTGTCATAGCCTTCCGGGAGCGCTTCCAGTAGCCTGTCTATTCCTGCCGCGGCAGCAGCTCTCTGCACATCAGCCATGCTTCCCCGTTCCTCGGTTTCCTTTCCCGCCTTACTGGCGGTTGGCATTACCGCACTCCCGGCTTCATCACTACAGTTGTTCATGCCGGACCCCTCTTTCACCCGTGATCTAAACTGCTGACTTTCAACTGCTGACTGCCGGCTCTCTCCAAGCCTTATGTTATCACCTGCGCTCAGGTAATAGAGCATGAAATTCTGAAACACCACCGAGAAAAGCTTCCGGTATGACCGGGGTTCAATAGCCGAAGCATCGGCGCCATTAATCATAATCTGTCCCTTGTCAGGCTCATACAGCCTGCATAGCAGCTTAACCAGCGTGCTCTTCCCCGATCCGTTTGGTCCCACTATCGCCACCTTCTCTCCACGGCCAATCCTGACAGTCACATCCTGAATCGCAGGCCGCGCAGCCCCCGGGTAAGTAAAAGTCACCTTCTCTGCGGCAATCTCCCTGAATGATTCGTGATCCGGCGCCTCGCCGTCACCCTCCGTCTCTGGCCTGAGATCAAGGAAGCTGAACAGATCAGTCAGGAAAAGCCTGTTCTCGTTAATTCCGGAATAACCGGTGACAGTATCACGGAGGTAAACCAGTGCCTGCCGGAATGCCACGAGATACATCGCCAGCTCGCCTGCAGTGATGGAAGAGTTGAGGTACCGCGACGTTGCATAGATCAATACACCGGCAAAAGCCAGCACCTTGAGCAGCGAGGCGAGGCTTTCGGGAAGGATGTTTTTCCTTACCGTCTCTAGCTCCGGCTCCTTTGATGCCCTGAAGTGCTTCCGGAAGAGCCTGTCAAAGTATCCTCCGATGTCAAAGAGCTTTACCTCCCTGGCCGGTTTCTCGCCTGTGAGCAGCCAGCTGAAGTATGACGCCTGCCGCGAATCTGCCGTCGCCCTCTTGCGCGCCTCCCAGAGCCTCGAGGAGTTTCGGGCCCTGACCAGCAGGAAGGGGATGAATATAACCACCATGATCAGCAGCGGGATCAGCCCGAAATTCCTCAGAACATAAATCATTGCGATGAAAGAGATCACCCCGCGCATCAACAGGATGAAGTCTGACACCAGTGCTGCCGGCCTCCATGAAATGTCCCTTGCAGCCCGCTCCAGCCTGTCATGGAACAGCGGGTCCTCGAAATACTTCAGTCCAAGCCTGCCGGCATGATTATGTATCAGTGATGAGATATGTCCCTCAACCAGACAGGAGTGCCGCCTGGTAATATAGTTTCCGGCATAGGAGAGCAGATCGTCAGCCAGGAGGGCGATGGCCACGGCAGCTATTAGCCATATAAGTGATACCGGCACACTGCCGCTCCAGGGGAGGTTCCCGGTATCGGCGGCAGCCTCGGCAGCGGTTTCCGCTAATGTCCCCAAACCGTCAGAGTCTGAGACTGCTTCCACTCCCGGCGCCTCACTGAAAGTCTCCGAGACTGTCTCCATTCCCGGTGTCAAACCGGTAGCATCTATCACCTGGTCAACAAAGTAACGCAGCAGGAACAGAGCCACCAGTGGCAATAATGCTCTGATGATAAGAATAATAACGCTTATTACCGTCTCCTTCGCAGAGCTCTCTGCCAGAAGGCCAAGAGCACGCCTTATTGTGTTCTTTTCCGGTTGCATCCGATAGTGATATACACAAATATAGCAAGAAGAGTCATTCCAATCAGGCAGGACCGAAACTTATAAATATAAACATGACATCACCAATAGAATGAGTTTTCTTACTTTTGCAACAATTCAGCCTTTTGAGAGTTTAATAATAGATAGGGTAAAGCTGATTTTTTGGAGAGACAATGTATCATAAGACTAGGGGTTTAACATGAAAAAAATAGTGCTACTTTCTGTCCTGGCTGTCATTCAGTTCTTGCCGGTAACTGCACAATTACAGGGTGATGGAAGTATGGGCAATCCTTACAAAGGGACCCTGCAGGGCGCATTCACCATCTCTGGCACCAAATATTTCAGCGGGATAATTATTGTTAATAACGAACAGCTTACCATCGCCCCGGGAACGACACTCATTGCTGCCACCAGCACCTCCGGGATACTTGTCACTAATACCGGCCAGCTCAACGCTCAGGGAAACGCGACAAACAGGATACTGATTACTTCCGACAGTGACCTTGACGGCATTATTGGCGAGCCAACGGACACATGGGGCAATATCACCATTATATCCTCAGGGGTAAGCAACATCAGCTACTGTACCATTGAGAACGGCAGGCGGTTATCGGCCAGGATCGGTTACTACGGGGGCGGACTCTATCTGGGAACATCCTCTGTCACCGTCACCAGCACCACCATCCGGAACTGCATTGCCGGTTACGGTGGAGGAATAATAGTTGCAGGAACCACCTCGCCCGTGATATCGGGTTGTATCATAACCGGAAACACCGCTGTTGAACAGGGAGGCGCCATCTACGTTGCCGGAGGCTCTTCACCGGTAATCACAAACACCATTATTTACAACAACAGCTCCCACTCAACCTCACGAGGCGGAGGATCAGTAGCCTCGATATTCAGTTCACCAATAATTATAAACTCCACCATAGTCTATAGTTCTTCTCCTGCAGCTGACGGCAAATCAATTTACCTCGAGAACTCACCCGATGCGAAAATACTAAATACCATCATCTGGGGAAGCTCAGACAATATCAGCCTTTCCGGCACTCCGTCATCGGTCATTGAGTACTGTGCCATCGAAGGAACTTCTCTGGAAGGGTGCCTGACCCTGAACAGTTCCAACACTGACCCGCAGGGTCCAAACTTCACAGACCCGGAAAGCGGCGATTTTACAATTGCTTTTATCTCTCCCTGCCGCGACAGCGGAACCGACAGCTACCCCGGAGTTACCATACCTCTGACTGACTATGCCGGCAGCCGGCGGATCGGACAAACCGATATAGGAGCCTATGAGATCAGGTACAGCAGGTGGATGGGAAGGAATACCGACTGGTACCGGGGACTGAACTGGGACTGGGGAGTGCTCCCGGGAACCACCAACGTAATCATCCCGGCAGGAGCGGCAAATTATCCAACTATTGCACCCGGCCCCTCCTTTACCCTGAACGCAGGACTGATAATGATTATAGAACCTGGTGCAAGGGCAACCCTCTCCTCGCTGACCAACAACGGCACCCTTGTTCTGCAGGCTGATGCCAATGGCTACGCGACACTTATAACCGGAAGCTATTCAGGTGCCGGCGGCAATGCAAACGTTGAACACTACCTGACGTCAGGTCCTGACGGCGACTGGTGGCACTATATTGCCTCACCCGCAACAGTATCAAAAACAGTCTTTACCGATATTGAGCCCGAGATGCTGGTGCGATATGACGAAACCAAAGTGGTGACTGATGTCTCTGACGGCTGGCAATGGCATGACGGGTACTCCGGAACCACCCCCTTCAGCAACCTGACCGTGAATGAGGGCTACGACGTAAGTGTTGCTGAAGACGTGACCATGACCTACCGCAACCTCAAGTCTCTTACCACCTCCATAGGCAGGATAGACCTTCCGTTCAGCGGCTCGGGAGGAGACACCACAATATATGGCTATTCCCTCCTGGGAAATTCGCTGACATGCGGCATCAACTGGGATCTGATCACCTACTCACATGACCATAAATACATCAGGCACGCATATTACCTCAGAACTGCCTCCGGCGAAGAGGCTTCTTATGTAAATGGTGTGGGAACGAACGGCGCCACAGCACATATAGCGCCGCTGCAGGGATTCTTCGTGCGTACCCGCGCAACAGGAACATACATCACCATCCCTGACAACGCCCGCGAGCACAACGCCGCCCCCAGGTTCAAATCAGCGGAACAAATCCCCCTTATAAGGCTGCAGCTTTCATCAGACACACAGACCGATGAAACGGTGGTGAGGTTTGATCGGGAAGCAACCACCGGTTTCGACGGGTTTCTTGATGCATCCAAACCATTCAGCCACGTAAAGGGACACATAAAAATCTATTCTGAAGCGGAGGGGGAGAACTACTCCATCAACACCATGCCATGGCCCTCGCGTAAGACATCAATACCACTTACCCTTGAAATCCACGAGGCAGGGACATACAAGATACGCGGCATCCAGTACCAGACCTTCACCGGATACACAGTTGTTCTGACTGACAGGCTTAAGGGGAGCAGGATAAGCCTCGAAGGAAAAGCAGCATACTCTTTCACGGCAGCAGAGGGAACAATCTCTGGACGTTTCGCCCTTGAGATCATCCCGGAAGGGAGGAAGGCCATTATCGCCGCAAGTGAAGAAAACAAATCAGAGGTAACAGAGGATAAATCCCTTAAGATTTACAGCGCCCCGGGCAGGATATGCATCCTCCCGCAGGGAAGCGGATGGGACGGCAACGCCGGCAAGATCAGGATGTTCGATATTACCGGCAGGATTGTATACATATCAGACAATGAGCATCTCTATGCCGGAGAGCTTATGGAGATAGAGGCGCCCAATAGCGGAGGCCTGCTGATTGTGGAGGTAGTGACAGGAGAAAAGAGGTACCTCGAGAAAATAGTATTGGCCAAATGACCGTTATTGTGAATAAGGGAGTATATCTGCAAGCTTATAAATGTTCAATGGTATCAAGAATCTAACAGGTTGTATTTGAGACGCGAGAGTAAATATTCAATGGGGAAGAAGAAGAGAAGGTATGTCAGGCCGGAAGTAATCAGGATTGAGCTTGACAACTCCATCTCGCTGGTCATGATGACCACTGCCCCGCCGCATCCTCCGGGCAGGAGAAGAAGAGGTACGGGTGACAGCCAGCCTGACAGTCCGTTTTCATCACCATTCTCAGACAAACCATTCAGTTAAATATGCAGGTAACGCCGGGCACGATGCCCGGCGCTATCATTTCCCGTATTGATATCCGAATTCATACACGTATCGCCGGGTCTCAGACCCGGCGCCATCCCCCCATATTGATAATCCCCATTCATGCACATATCCCCCCGTATTGATAATCCGAATATATGCACGTACCGACAGGTCTCAGACCTGTCGCTACATACCCCCATACACATATTCTGCATGGGGGGGGATATCATCATGACCGCATTGATAATCCGTATATATACAGGCAGCGCCGGGCATCGGGGCCCGGCGCTGCCATATTCCATCCGCACAATCTGCATCAATGCAGCAGCGTGATATCTCCCGCCTTCTTGAACGGCCTGCCGTTGGCATACTTGCCCTCCACGAGCCATACATAGACTCCCTGCTGGCATAGCTTGCCCTTGTAGTAACCGTTCCAAGGCTTGTTGATTTCATACGTCTCGAAGATCAGTGTACCCCACCTGTTGAAGATCTGCATGTGATACTCAAGCACCGTCTCCCTGATGGGCGGGAAGAAGAACTGATCCATGGCATCGCCGCTGTGCGGCAGCTCATCTATCTCTATCGGCCCTTCCTGGCTGGGCTTGAACACAGTGGCAAAGATCAGGTCACCGAAAGGCTCCACGGTCACTGCCGGCGCCATCACATAGGTGTCATAGCACCCGTTCGCCGAGTAGGCGTGAAGTGTTATGTCATAAATACCTTCAGTGGTGTACCTGTGGAACGGTTCACGCAGATGCGATGTGTCACCGTCACCAAACTCCCAGATAAAGGTATCGCCGCCCTCAGTGAGGTTGAAGAGCCTTATTTGCTCGTCGTTCACATATACCTTGGTAGGTGATACGTCGAAGTATGCCCTTGGCGAAGGATAGACATGAACAATCTGCGACTTGCTATCATGTCCGCCCGGACCGGTTACAGTCAGCGTAACCTGGTAGGTCCCCGGCTGCATGTAGGTATACTCCGGATTAATGGCGTTCGAGGTATGCCCATCGCCAAAGTCCCAGTAATAGGTTGTGGCATAGAGCGAGGTGTTGTTGACCGAAATTCTCCACGGCTGACAGCCTGACGGTATAGAGTCAAAGTCAGCTATCGGAGGTGCCGGAAGCACCCTCACAGTATGCACCACATCCTCTGTACAGATACCGTTACTCACGGTCAGACTTACATTGAAGTCGCCCGGTGCGGCATAGGTATGAACCGGTGACATATCTGCCGAGGTATGACCGTCATCGAAGTCCCACTGCCAGGTCCAGTTACCGGCGTTGGTATTGTTCGTGAAGGTAACCGTGGCATCCGGGAATACCTGCGAGGCCGGGACGGCTGTGAAGGCCGGCACCGGTGTCGGATACACCACCACGGGCAGCGTTGTCTCGCTGATGCATCCGAAGAACGATTCGGTTCTCAGGGTGACATTGTACGTGACCGGTGTGGTTTCGTTAATATAATAGGTGTGGCTTATCACATTGGAGCCTGTCTCCTGGAATCCGTCGCCGAAGTCCCAGTAATACCTGAAGGCGCCGGGCAGGAGCGAGAACATGATACTCTCACCCGAACAAATGGTGTCATCACTGACTACGAAGTCAGAGAGAATCTCCGGGTAAACGGTGATATTCTGCTCCATTGATGAGACGCACCCGTTGGCCGAAGTAACCTCCAGCCTGACCGTACGGTAATCCAGGGCCGGACCTGCATTAGTGTAGATGTGAGACGGATTCTCTTCCGCAGAAGTGTCGCCATCGCCGAAGTCCCACAGCAGCGAGGTGTACCCTGTTGAGCCATTGGTGAAGTGCACGATAAGCGGCTGGCATCCCGATGGATTATCAACGGTGAACATTGCAACGGGCTTCTCTACCTCTATCACCAGGGTGTCAAGTCCGACGCATCCCTTGCTGTCGGTGACCTGGTAGACAAGCCTGTAATAGCCTGCCATAGAGGTGTTGAACACCGGGTTCTCTATGTTGTACTGACTCAGCGGTCCTACATCGCCAAACCACCTGTGGGAGGTGTATGTGCCCGAGCCTCCTGACGGGTTACCGTGCAGCTGTGTGGGTACGCCACCACAGACAAGCAGGGTGTCAACAGGTTCTATCTGTGCCGCAGGCCACTCGTTGACCGTCAGCAGTGCCTCACGGGTATAGTAGAGCCCGCACGGACCTGTGATCTCAAGCCTGTAGAGCCAGCCATTCATTGCTGTGGTGGTGCTCATGATAACCAGTTGAGGTGTCTGAGTGCCCTGGTAGAGGGCTCCGTCGCTCAGGTTGTTCCAGCCGCTGCCCTGGTTGACCTGCCATACCGTGGTCTCTCCGGCGCCGGTGTTAAACACCTGCGAGAAGAAGATCGCTCCGGCCTGATCACACACCTCGACGTCAACCGGCTCAGATATTATCGAAGGCTCCATGTAAACCCTCAGAGGAGCAAATGAGCTGGTGACAGGAGGCTGACAGGTACCTGAAACAACCACCCTGATCAGGTAACCGTTCATCGACAGATCAAGGTTACTGATGGTAAGATCGGGTGTGGTGGTTCCTGAATAGGTTCCATTATCTGTCACATTGACGAAGCCTGAGCCGCTGTTCACCTGCCACTGATAGGTCACTGCAGTTCCTGCAGCCACCACACTGAAAGTGGCGCTTCCACCGGGGCATCCCCTGAACTCATCGGGATGATCGGAGAGCTCCGGTGCAGTGTAAACGGTAAGTACGGCCTCATCCGAGATCAGGTCTGCCGAACAGTCGCTGCCGATGACCACCCTGTACCGGGTGCCATCCATGGTGCGCGACGGACCGAAGACCATCAGAGTGGGTGTGTTCGCTCCTATATATAAACCTGTGTTGTCAAGATCATTCCATACGCTGCCGTCGTATACCTGCCACTGGTAGGTCAGGTTGGCTCCGTCGGCAAGCGCCGTAAAGCTTGCGGTCATGAACTCGCATATTGCCGAGTCTGCCGGCTGCGTGTTGATGATAGTCTCAATCGAGACATCAAGCTGCACTGTCTGCGAGATCGCCTTCGGCGCGCAAGTGCCTTCAATCTCAACGCGGTAACGATAGTTGTCATAGGTGCGCGGAACACTGGTCAGGGTCAGGGTGTTGGAAGTGGCGCCTGTATAGACTCCACCGTCAGTGATGGCGCTGAAGCCCGAACCGGTATCAACATACCACTGGTAGTCAAGTCCTGTGCCCTGTGCCGATACGGTGAACGAGGTGCTGGTGTTCTCGCATATAGCTGAAGCAACAGGCTGTGCCAGTATCTCAGGCGCCGTATTGACGGTAAGAAGTGCGGCTGACGAGGTGTCGGGAGGTGTGCATGTTCCTGATACGATAACCCTGAACATGTCTCCGCTCATCACCCTGTTGGTACCGTTGACCTTCAGGTTCATCGTGGAGACGCCGAAGTAAGTTGAGGTCTCCGTCAGGTTATTCCATGTACTGCCACCATCGGTGCTGCGTTGCCACCTGTAGGTTGCACCTGTGGTCACGCCGGCATCTACGATAAAGTCAGCTATCAAGTATTCGCAGATGACAACGTCATCAGGCTGGTCAACAATCTCAGGCAACTCATTGACTGTCAGGAAGGCAGGCAGCGAGGTCACACTTGACCCGCAACTGCTGCTGACAATAGCCCTGTAGGCTGTATTGTTGTCAGCCGAGGCCACTGCGGCAATGGTGTATGCAGAAGTTGTCTCGCCTGGTATCGGCGCCCAGGTGGTGCCTCCGTCAAGGCTGCGCTCCCACTGGTATGACGGATTGGTCGTCAGGCCGGCATCAACGGTAAAGGTTGCCGTCTCGTCCTCGCAGAGGATGAGACTGACAGGATGCTGTACAATCTCAGCCTGGCGGGTCACCGTAAGAGTGACAGGATCTGACTCAACATACGGTGTGCAGGTACCTGAAACCCTTACCCTGTACTGGTATCCTGACATCATCTCCAGCGTACTTACAACGGTCAGCGTTGCAGTGTTGGCGCCCTGGTAGCGGGCTCCGGTGGCCGGAGTCCAGCCGGAACCGGTATTCACATACCACTGGTAAACCGGGTTGGTGGTGACGCCTGCATCTACTGTGAAGGTTGCATCTTCGCCCGAGCATAATGTGACATCAGCAGGCTGAACAACAATCTCAGGCTTCTCATTGACCGTGAGTGTCACTATGTCTGACAGTACAGGCACAGGACAGTCACCCGAGATCTCAACCTGGTACCGGTAGCCGTTCATTGCACTGGCTGCCGTCACACTGAGTGTGGCTGCAGTCTCACCCGGCATGATTGTCATGCCTGATCCGGTGTCAGCAAACCACCGGTACTGCGGATTGGTGGTGCCTCCGGCGTCGGTGACAAAGGTTGCCACATCATCCTCGCAGACGGTCAGGCTGACCGGCTGGACGGCAATCTCCGGAACCGTCTTTATCTCAATGGTTGCCGAGCCGGTAAGGTCAGCATGAGGCGCCGCAACGGTACACCCGTTGTTATCAGTCACCGAAGTGATTGTATAGGTAGTGGTGACCGTCGGGTTGACCGTTATCGGATCACCGCTGGTATAGTTGTTTACTGTTGTTCCGTCGCTGAGGACCACCGTGAAGGGTGTCGCACCGGTAGTGATTGTAACGGTCACCGTGGCGTCGTCACCCGGACAGACAAAGCCTGATCCGGCAATGGATGCCACCGGCAGCGGATTGACAGTCACAACAACATTATTACTGTATGCCGGGTCACATGCTGCCGAGTTGACACGGCGGCGGAAGTGTGTAGTCTGCAGTATGCCTGCTGGCGGATCGTATGATGCCAGGGTTGCGCCGGGCACACTACTCCAGCTGCTGCCGCCATCAAGACTGTATTCCCACTGGAAGAGTATCGTTGCCGGCCCGCCGTCAGGTGCCGTCACCTCATTGAGAGGCGCCGGGTTGCCCAGGTAACAGACCTCCTGATCGCCATCAATGGATCCCGGCGTCAGCTCGGGCGGCTGAGTAATAAGTATCGTAGCCTGTGCAGTGCAGCCGTTGTCATCAACAACCTGCACCGTGACTTCGCCTGCGGCCCCTCCCGTAAATGAAGCAGAGGTTGCGGTGATATTAACTGTTGCTCCTGCACTGTTTGTAACTACACTCAGCAGATATGGAGAGGTACCGCCTGACACTGAGAATGAACCGGTAGCTGTGGCATCGCCATAGCATGCAAGCAGAACATCCGGGGTCTTGCCAAGGGTCAGCACGGCCGGCTCAAGAAGCACAACGCTGGTAGTTGATGTACAGTTGTTGGCGTCAGTGACAATGACCGTGTATGTACCGGCAACCAGTCCTGAAATATCTTCAGTGTCAGCAGTGTAGCCTGCCGGGCCGCTCCAGGCAATGGTATAGGGAGCCTCGCCACCGGTGACATCCAGGTCTATGGCGCCGTCAGATTCCCCGTTGCAGGTGATATTGTACCCGCCGTTATAGACAACCGGTGTGGTTGTCAGCGCTATCGGAGGCATAACGGTGATAGTTATCTGATCACTGGCCGTACAACCGTTCCTGTCAGTGATGGTGACAGTGTAGGTGGTGGTGGCTGCAGGCTTGGCAACAGGACTCTTCACATTGGTGTAGTTGAGCCCGGCTGCAGGCGTCCAGTTGTAGGTATAGTCACCCGAGGTCAGCAGTTCACCGCCGGCGCCCGTGGCTGTCAGGTTAGCAACAGATGTCGGGCATGTGCCTATTATTTCGTCATCTGCCGTTGCAGTGACAGTAAGATCAGGAGCAACATTGACCTGTACCTGTGCCGTGGTGGTACAACCATTGGCATCGGTAACAGTGACGGTGTAGAGTGTGGAGACAGCAGGCTTGGCAACAGGATTGGCCTTTGTGGCGTCATCCAGTGTGCCTTCATTGTCCCACAGGTAAGTATATCCTCCTTCACCGCCGCTGACCGTGGTGCTCAGGTGAGCAACAGAGGTCTGGCAGGCGCCTATCGGGTCATCATCCACAGCTGCCGTAGCAGTAAGCGGCGGAGCGACGTTAATGGTGACGCTCGCAGTAACGGTACATCCGTTAGCGTCGGTGACGGTGACGGTGTAGGTGGTGTTGACTGCAGGCTTGGCAACAGGATTCTTCGTTGTCGCACCGGTAAGGCTGGCTACCGGATCCCAGCTGTAGATGTACGGCAGCTCGCCGCCCGTGACACTGACATCAAGGGTGGTGGTTGATCCATCGCAATCGCCAATCAGATAATCCGTTGCGGTGGCAACAGCTGCCAGCGGAGGACGAACCTCTATTGTAATGGTATTGACAGCAGTACAGCCATTGGCGTCGGTTACGGTAACGGTGTAGGTGGTTGTCGATTCCGGTTTGGCTACCGGATTCGGGATATTGGTTGCACTCAGGCCGGCCGTGGGAGCCCAGCTCCATGTGTAACCACCTCCTGCAAGCTCCTCACCTCCGGTGGCGGTGGCAGTAATCTGTGCCCGTGATGTGGAACAGGTGCTAAGGATATAATCATCAGCCATTGCCGTAACACCCAGTTCATCAGCAACCGTGATGGTTATATCATCGGTTGCCTCACAGCCGTTGGCATCCCTGACGGTGACGGTGTAGGTGGTGGTGACTGCAGGCTTGGCAATCGGGTTGCTCAGGTTCGGGTTGTTAAGGCCCGTTACCGGCGACCAGCTATAGGTGTATCCCGGCTCGCCACCGGTAACTGTAACGCTGAGGTTAGACCTGGAGGTTGAACATGTTCCGATGATCAGATCATCAGCCGCGGCTACAGCAACGAGTTCGGGAAGAACTGTGACTGTTACGGATGCGGTTGTCTCACAGCTGTTGTTGTCAGTAATCGTCACAGTGTAGGTGGTGGTGGCTGCAGGCTTGGCCGTCGGGTTCTTTATCGCAGGATCATTCAAATCGTCAACAGGCTGCCAGCTGTAGGTGTAGCCCGGTTCGCCGCCGTTGACAATCACATCCAGCGTAGTCCGCGAGTCCTGACAGGTGCCTATGTTCGGATCACTCACCGTGGCCGTGGCGGTCAGCTCAGGAGCCACCGTGATGGTCAGCGAGGAGGTGGCCGTACACCCGTTGTTGTCAGTGACAAGAACGGTATAGGTGGTTGTCACTGTAGGCTTGGCAACCGGGTTGGCTATATCCACAGCGCTGAGCTCGGTGGGAGGCGACCATAGATAAGTATATCCCGGCTCTCCGCCTGAAGCCGTTGCAGTGAGCGCTGCAACGGATGTGTTGCATGTGCCTATGTTATAATCATCAGCAGCCACAGTGACATTGAGTACCGGTGCAACAACAATCTCTATACTGGCAGTTGTCTTACAACCATTGGCATCAGTGACGGTGACAGTATAAATGGTAGTTGCTGATGGCTTGGCTGTTGGTGTCTTGCTGTTTGGATCACTGAGTCCTGCTACGGGAGCCCAGAGATAGGTGTACCCCGGTTCGCCGCCTGTGGCGGTCACATCAAGATGAGCCACCGAGGTGGGACAGGTGCCGATGTTGGTGTCATCAGCAGAAGCCACAGCGGTAAGATCGGGCGCCACGTTGACGGTAACCATTGCCGTATCCGTACATTGGTTGTTGTCAGTGACAGTGACCGTGTAGGTGGTTGTTACTGCCGGATCAGCCACAGGCGTCTGTATTGAAGGATTATCAAGCCCTTCCACAGGCTGCCAGCTGTATGTATAACCCGGCTCTCCTCCGAGGGCCACCGCATTGAGGGTGGTATTTGACGTCGGGCAGGTGCCTATCAGCGGATCAGCTGCCGAGGCGGTTACAGTGAGCGGTGAAACAACATTAATCGTGATATCCCTGGATATGGTGCAGCCGTTCTGGTCAGTAACCGTCAGGGTGTACGTGGTGGTCGCATCCGGTTTCGCCGTCGGGTTGGGATCAATGTCACTGCTCAGTCCTTCTGCCGGGGTCCAGAGGTATGTGTATCCCGGTTCGCCGCCACCAACGGTGGAGGTGATATGTGCCACTGATTCGGAACAGGTGCCTATTGAACTGTCATCAACGGCAAGTGTCAGCGTGAGTGCCGGACGTACGGTGATGGTGATGTCAGATGTTGCAGTACAGCCGTTGGCGTCAGTGACAGTGACGGTGTAGGTAGTGGTCACGGCCGGTTTCGCCGTCGGCGTTTTGATATTGTTGTCGTCAAGGCCGGTGAGCGGAGTCCACTTGTAGGTGTAGTCTCCTTCGCCGCCGGTGACGGTTGCATCAAGGTGTGATACGGATGTCTCACAGGTACCGATGAAGAGGTCATCAGCAGATGCCGTGACGGCAAGCTCAGGCGCCACATTGACCGTGACGGTAGCCTGGTCAGTACATCCGTTGGCATCGGTGACTGTGACTGTATAGACGGTTGTTGATGCAGGCTTGGCTGTCGGGTTAGCGACATCCACAGCACTGAGCCCGGTGGCAGGCGACCAGAGATATGCGTAGCCTCCCTCGCCGCCGGTAGCGGTTGCCGTGAGATGAGCCACCGAACCGTCACAGGTACCGATAAGGTCGTCATCCACGGCGGCGGTCACGTCAAGTGGCGGAGCCACGTTGACGGTGACGCTGGCCGTAGCCGTGCAGCCATTGGCGTCAGTGACAGTGACAGTGTATGTAGTATTGGCTGCCGGCGAGGCCATCGGCTCCCGTACAGCCGGGTCACTCAGGTCTGTAACAGGCAGCCAGCTGAAGCTGTAGGGAGCCTCGCCGCCGTTGACGGTAACATGAAGCTGAGTCTCTGATCCCGGACAATCACCGATGAGGTTGTCATCAGCAAAGGCCACTGCCGTAAGTACCGGGGCAACATTTACAGTTACCGAAGCGGTCTTGATACAACCGTGGTCGTCAGTGACAGTAACGGTGTAGGTGGTTGTCGATGCCGGTGATGCAACAGGATTGGCAATTGTTGTTGATGTCAGGCCTGCTGCGGGCGACCAGCTGTAGAGATAGCCGCCGGCAGGCTCAACACCGCCGGTAACGGTTGCATTGAGCTGTGCCGATGAGCAGGTTCCGATAAGATCGTCATCTGTCGTGGCGGTAACAGAAAGCGCTTCCGGCTGGGTAAGGGTCCATGACCTTAGCAGCTGGCATCCATTGGCGTCAGTGACGGTGACCTCGTAGGTCCCTGCCGTCAGCGCACCCTGGTTCGGGGCGCCGGCAACGATGCCGCTGCCTCCGGCGGAGACAGTCCATGCATATATATAAGGTGCAGTGCCTCCGGTAACAGATGTGATGATGGTTCCGTTGTTGCCACCGAAGCAGCTGATGTTTGTGGTTGTGGCTGTCAGGTTCAGGGCCGGCGGCTCGGTAACGATTATCGTAGCCTCGGCGGTACAGCCGTGCGCATCAATGACCTGAACGGTGATGGTTCCGCCACCGGCATCAGTAACGGCTACCGAGGTCGCTGAAGGCGTCAGCGTGGCCCCTGCCGTGTTCACCAGCGTGTTGAACGTATATGGAGCAGTTCCTCCGGCGGCAGTGAAGCTGCCGGCTCCGGTGGGATCACCGTTGCAGAGAAGAACCATATTTCCTGTTGAAGAGAGCGTCAGCACAT
>ERZ795061.1230-NODE-1230-length-25378-cov-8.751293_pt1 | contig 25378 bp, 28 predicted proteins | sample MGYA00375145_ERZ795061 | MGnify/ENA primary metagenome ERZ795061 (study PRJEB30190, sample SAMN05720144) | anaerobic digester metagenome | isolation source: active sludge of municipal wastewater-treating anaerobic digesters | place: USA | collected 2014-12-22 ... | reverse complement strand
GATCCGCGCGGCCGCCCGTTCCGCTACAACCAGCGCGACACGTTGCTCAATGGCGACTTCATCGCGTTGGGCGACATCGCCCTGCGCGACCGCTTGCCCGCATGAGCGAACCGGGTCCGGTCGAATCACGCCAGGTCGAGTCGCTGCTCGCGATCATGGCGAAACTGCGCGATCCCGACGGCGGCTGTCCGTGGGACCTGGCGCAGGATTTCTCGACCATCGCGCCGTACACGATCGAAGAGGCTTACGAAGTCGCCGATGCGATCGACCGCAATGACCTGGTCGACCTGAAGGACGAGCTCGGCGACCTGCTGCTGCAGGTGGTCTTCCATGCGCAGATGGCGAAGGAGCAGGGTGCGTTCGAGTTCGCCGACGTGGTCGCGGCGATCTGCGACAAGATGACGCGCCGGCATCCCCACGTATTTGCGGAGGAGGCGCGCAAGGACGATGCAGACGCGCAACTGCGGCACTGGGAAGACCTCAAGCGCGCCGAGCGCGCGGCGAAAGGCGATGCCGATGCGTCCGCACTGGCCGGCATCTCGCGCGGCCTGCCGGAGTGGCAGCGCGCGGTGAAGCTGCAGCACAAGGCGGCCAAGGTCGGCTTCGACTGGCCCGGCCCCGAACCCGTGCTGGAGAAATTGCACGAGGAAATCGAGGAAGTGCGGGTGGAATTCGCGGCCGTCGCGGCTTCACCCGACGATGCCGCCGCGCGCGACCGGCTGGAGGACGAACTCGGCGACATCCTGTTCGTCTGCGCCAACCTGGCGCGCCACGCGAAGGTCGACATGGGTAGCGCGCTGCGCCGGGCCAACCTGAAATTCGAGCGCCGCTTCCGCGCGATGGAAGCGCTGGCGGCCGCGGATGGCGGCCTTGCCGGGCAATCGCTGGAAGCGCAGGATCGCTATTGGGATCGCGCCAAGGCGGCGGAGAAGGGAGCGGCAGCATGAGCAGCGACGCGCAGCACGAGTTCGCCAGCTTCAGCGAGTTCTATCCGTTCTACCTGGGCGAGCATCGCAACACCATCTGCCGTCGCCTGCATTTCACCGGCACCAGTTTCGCGCTGGGCTTCATCCTGCTGGCCGTGACCAGCGGCAACGCGTGGTGGTTCCTCGGTGCCTTGCTGTCGGGCTATGCATTCGCGTGGATCGGGCATTTCTTCTTCGAGAAGAATCGCCCTGCCACGTTCAAGCACCCGTTCTATTCCTTCGCCGGCGACTGGGTGATGTACAAGGACATCCTGGTCGGGAAGATCCCGTTCTAGCGGGTCGGCATGAGAGGTGTCCCGGTCGCGCGGATGCCATGCAGCAAGCGCACTACTCCAGGAAGATCAACCACGCCGCCGCCGCGATCAGCGCGAACCCGGCCCAGTGGTTCCACTTCAGTGGCTGGCCCAGGTACCAGATCGAGAACCCGGCGAACACCAGCAAGGTGATCACCTCCTGCATGCCCTTCAGTTGTGGCGCGCTGTAAAGCGCGCTGCCCATGCGGTTGGCCGGGACCATCAGCAGGTACTCGAAGAACGCGATGCCCCAACTCGCCAGGATCACTTTCCAGAGCGCGACATCCTTGTGCTTGAGGTGCGCGTACCAGGCGAAGGTCATGAACACGTTGGAGAACAGCAACAGCACCGGCGGCAGGAAGCGGTCGTAGGGCATGGGGGGCAGGGGCGACGGAAAGTTGCCGACAGGGTAGTCCTTCACGTCGCTTCCACTCCGAACCCGGCATGTTTCACAAAGCTGAAGACATGTATGGAGCATGTATGCGGGCACAGGAACAAGCGGGATTGGTCCTCATCGTCGAGGACAACCGCAATATTTCGGAAATGGTCGGCGAATACCTGGAAAGCCGGGGCTTCGAGGTGGATTACGCCTCGGACGGCCTGGACGGTTATCGCCTTGCGGCTGAGAACACCTACGATGTCATCGTCCTCGACCTGATGTTGCCGCGCCTGGACGGCATCGAGGTCTGCAAGCGCTTGCGCAACGAGGCGCGCAAGTCCACGCCGGTGTTGATGCTGACCGCGCGCGACACCCTCGATGAAAAGCTCACCGGCCTGTCGTCCGGCGCGGACGACTACCTGACCAAGCCGTTCGCGATCCAGGAACTGGAAGCACGCCTGCGCGCCTTGATCCGCCGCGAACGCCGCCAGGTCGGTTCGGAAGTGCTGAAGGTCGCCGACCTGGTGCTCGACCCGGCTTCGCTGCGCGCCACCCGCGGGGGCAGCGAACTGCAGCTGTCGCCGATCGGCCTGCGCCTGCTCACCATCCTGATGCGCGAGTCGCCGCGGGTGGTCACCCGCCAGGAGATCGAGCGCGAGATCTGGGGCAACAGCCTGCCGGACTCGGACACGTTGCGCAGCCACCTGTACAACCTGCGCAAGGTCATCGACAAGCCGTTCGACCGCCCGTTGCTGCATACCGTGCAGAGCGCCGGTTACCGCATCGCGGACATCGCCAGCCAGTTGGGCTGAACGCGCGGCTTTGCTGGTGGAAAAAACCCAACGCCATCTTCGCGAGATCTTCCTGCTGCAATTGGCGATCGGATGCCTGGTCGTGGTGCTGTGCGTGCTCGGCGTGCAGGCGATGTACGGCTTCGCCGCGACCCCGTGGGTGTCGGCGCCCGTGCTCGTGGTCGCGTTGGGTGCCGTGATCGGTGTCACCTGGATGAGCTATCGCGCGACACGGCGGGTCATCGAGCCGATGGACTGGTTGCTGCGCGAGGTCGCGCGCTGGGATCCGCAACGCCCGGATACCGCGGCGCTCGCGCCGGCCAATGTGCCGGCCGCGGTGCAGGGCGACGTGCGCAAGATGGCCGAAGCCCTGCATGCGCTCGGCCAGCGGCTCGATACCTACGTCACCCGCGAGCGCGACTTCACCCGCGATGCCAGCCACGAGTTGCGCACGCCGCTGACGGTGATCCGCGTGGCGACCGACCTGATGGGCCACGACGAAGGCCTCTCGACGCGCTCCCGGCGCTCGCTGGCGCGCATCCAGGGTGCGGCGGAGTCGATGGAGTCGCTGATGTCCGCGCTGCTGTTGCTCGCCCGCGACAGCGAGGTGCCGCTGGAGACGGAAGACTTCGACGTGCGCGAGGTGGTGGAGCACGAGATGGAGAAGGTGCGCTCGCTGCTCGAGGACAAGGGCGTGTCGCTGCTGCTGGACGTGCAGGCGGAACCGGTCCTGCATGCGCCGCCACGCGTATTGCAGGTCATCGTGTGCAACCTGCTCAGCAATGCGGCGCGCTTCACCGATGCCGGCAGCGTGCAAGTGCGGCTCCTGCAGGATCGGATCGAGATCGAGGACACCGGGATCGGCATGGATGCAGCCGCGCTGGCGCGTGCATTCGAGCCTTTCTATCGGGCCAGCATCGAGCAGCCGGTCGGCCCTGGCTTGGGCCTGTCGATCGCACAGCGGCTTGGGCATCGCTGCGGGTGGCCGTTGCAGCTGGCCAGCGTGCCCGGGCAGGGGACGCGCGCCAGCATCCTGTTCGGGGCCCGCAACCGGGACCAATGACCCGTTGCGGCAGGTGCGTGGCCGGTTAGCATGCGCGCGCTGTCAACCGCGCCGGCATCCGCGCGTTCCCGACCCTTTCCGGACTCCCCTCCCCGCATGAACCAGCCTCGTCGTCGTCCTGCCTTCCCCCTGCGCAAGCTGGGCATCGCCGCCATCGTCATCGCCGTCGCGGCCGGCGGCTGGTATTTCTGGGGCAAGCGCGGGGCGTCGGCCGATGGCGGCTACCGCACCGAGACCGTGCAGCGCGGCGACGTGCGCGTGGCGATCTCCTCGACCGGCACGCTCAGCGCGATCTCCACGGTCACCGTGGGCAGCCAGGTGTCGGGCCAGATCACCGAAGTGCTGGTCGATTTCAATGACCGCGTGACCAAGGGCCAGGTGCTGGCCACGATCGATGCGTCGACATACCAGGCACAGATCGAGCAGGGCTCCGCGCAGATCGCCAGCGCGCAGGCCTCGTTGCGGCAGGCGCAGGCAGGCCTGCGCAACGCGCAACTGGACTACAACCGCAAGGCCGACCTCGGCCGCCAGCAATTGGTCAGCAAGAGCGACGTCGACCTGGCGCGTTCGTCGCTGGAACAGGCGCAGGCGCAGGTGAACTCCGCGCAGGCGCAGATCCGCCAGCAGACCGCCTCCACCCAGACCACCCGGGTCAACCTGCAACGCACGGTGATCCGCTCGCCGGTGGACGGGGTGGTGCTCACCCGCACGATCGAGCCCGGCCAGACCGTGGCCGCCAGCCTGTCCGCGCCGGAACTGTTCACCATCGCCGAGGACCTGGCGAAGATGAAGATCGAACTGGCCGTGGACGAATCCGACATCGGCCAGGTGAAGGTCGGCCAGGTCGTCAGCTTCAGCGCCGATGCCTTCCCGGAGCGGCAGTTCAAGGGCGTGGTCGACCAGGTGCGGCTCTCCGCAACCACTTCGAACAATGTCGTCACCTATCCGGTGGTGGTCACCGTCGACAACAGCGACGGCACCCTGCTGCCCGGCCTGACGGTCAACGCCGAGATCGAAGTGAGCAAGCGCAGCGATGTATTGAAGCTCGCGAACGCGGCGCTGCGCTTCAAGCCGGCCGAGGGTTCGCCGCTGGCGGCGCTGCAGGGCGCTGGCCCGGGCCAGGGTCCGGGCGCGCAGGGCGGTCGTGGCGCGGGCATGAGCGAAGACCTGCAGGCGCTGGCGGCCACGCTCGCGCTGAAGCCGGAGCAGCAGGCCGCGTTCGATGCCGCGCTGGAGCAGATGAAGCAACGCCAGGCGGAGCGCATGGCGCAGGCGCCGGCGCAAGGCCAGCAGGGCGGCAACCGCATGTTCGGCGGTGGCCCGCCGCGCATGGGTGGCGGCCAGGGCGGCGGCGACGCCAGCATGCAGGCGCAGATGCGCGCGCGCATGCGCGACCGCTTCAACCAGCAGTTCGCCGCCTTCCGCGACACCCTGGACGATGCCCAGCGCGCGAAGTGGGACGGCGCGCGCGATGCCCAGCTCAACGCCAAGCGGGTCACCATCTACAAGCTGGTCGACGGCAAGCCGCAGGTCGCGATGGCGCGATTGGGCGCCAGCGACGGCAGCAGCACCGAAATCTCCGGCCGCGACATCGCCGAGGGCGACCTGGTCATCGCGGGCGAGCAATCGGCGACGGAGAGCAAGTGATGGCCGTCGGCGTGGCCGAGGCGGCGGTGCCGGTCATCCGCACGCAGGGCCTGAGCAAGATCTACTCCGCCGGCACCGAAGCGGAAGTCGCGGCGCTGCGGGGCGTGGACCTGGTGATCGACCGCGGCGAATTCGTTGCGATCATGGGTCCGTCGGGCTCCGGCAAATCGACCCTCATGAATCTCATCGGTTGCCTGGATACGCCCACCGCCGGCAAGTACTTCTGCGATGGCGTGGACGTGTCCACGCTCGACAAGGAAGCGCTGGCCACGCTGCGACGCGACAAGATCGGCTTCGTGTTCCAGGGCTTCCACCTGCTCACGCGGATGGATGCGACCGACAACGTGGCGATGCCGCTGGGCTATGCGCGCATCCCGCCGGCGCAACGCAAGGAGCTGGCCCGCGCCGCGCTCGCGTCGGTCGGCCTTGCGGAGCGCGCCGGGCATCGCCCGAACGAACTCTCCGGCGGCCAGCAACAGCGCGTGGCGATTGCCCGCGCGCTGGTCAACAAGCCGCCGATCCTGCTGGCCGACGAACCCACCGGCGCGCTCGACAGCAAGACCGGCGAGGAAATCCTGGCCCTGTTCAAGCGCCTGCGCGACGAGGGCCACACCGTGATCCTGATCACCCACGACGCGCACGTGGCGGCGCATGCCGACCGCACTTACGTGATGCGCGATGGCGAGCTGCACGCGCAAACCGAAGCGGAGGCCGCGGCATGACCCTCCTCGACATCCTGCGCACGGCGTTCTTCGCCTTGCGCGGCAACTGGATGCGCAGCGCGCTGACCTCGCTGGGCGTGATCATCGGCATCGCGGCGGTGATCGTGATGGTCTCGATCGGCCAGGGCACGCAGGCCGAGATCGACAAGATGGTGTCTGGCCTCGGCTCGCAGCGCCTCGACATCGGCGGCGCGGGCGGCATGGGCCCGGGTGGCGCGCGCATGGCCCAGGGCAGCCGCTGGAGCTTGACCGGCGGCGACGTGGAAGCGATCCGCAATGAAGTCCCGACAGCGCAGTACGCGTCGGGCTCGCTGCGCGGCAACACCCAGGTGGTGTTCGCGGAAAACAATGCCTCGACCAGCTGGCAGGGCGTGGAGGCCGACTGGTTCGCGATCAACGACTGGAAGGTGGCCAGGGGCGACGGCTTCAGTGCCAACGACTACGGCGGCAGCGCCAAGCCGGTGATCCTGGGCGAAACCGTGCGCAAGACCTTGTTCGGCGAAGAGGATCCGATCGGCCAGACCGTGCGCCTGGGGCGGGTGCCGTTCACCGTGGTCGGCGTGCTGGGGGCGAAGGGGCAGGGCGGCTTCGGCCAGGACCAGGACGACATGGTGGTGGTGCCGCTGGAAACCGCGCGGCGGCGCTTGTCGAATTCGCAGTCCATGCCGCCGGGCGCGGTGCAGGCGATTTCGGTGGGCGTGGACGACGCCAAGAACCTGGCCAGCGCACAGGCCGAGATCGAGGCCCTGCTGCGCCAGCGCCACAAGATCGAACCGGGCGCGGAGGACGACTTCGCGGTGCGCAATATCAGCCAGATCGTGGCCACCCGCACCGCCACCACCAACCTGATGTCGAAGCTGCTCGGCGCGGTCGCGGGCATCTGCCTGGTCATCGGCGGCATCGGCATCATGAACATCATGCTGGTCTCGGTGACCGAGCGGATCCGCGAGATCGGCCTGCGGATGGCGGTTGGCGCCGGGCCTGGCGACGTCCAGAGGCAGTTCCTGGCCGAGGCCATGCTGATCTCCCTGATCGGCGGGGTGATCGGCATCGCCATCGGCGTGGTCGGTGCGCTGGTGGTGGGCAAGCTGGGCGACCTGCCGGTCGAACTCAATGCCAAGGTGGTGATGCTGGCCGCGGCGTTCTCGGTCGGTACCGGCCTGTTCTTCGGCTACTACCCGGCCCGCAAGGCGTCCCAGCTGGATCCCATCGAGGCGCTGCGCTCCCAGTAGCTGCCGGCCGAGCCAAGCCCGGCAAGGGCAGCGATAACGGGGCTTGTGGCAAAATCCGCGGGTCGGCACGGCCGACCCACCGGATGCCGTCGCCCATGCTTCACACCGCCACCTTCATGCTGCCGGCCGCCATCGCGCATGGCTGACATCTATGGGCACCTGCCGCGGGGCCCGGCGGGCATCATGCGCGCCGCCGTCTGGTCGTTGCAGGGCCTGCGGGCGGCGTGGCTGCACGAATCCTCGTTCCGTCTGGAAGTCTGCCTGTTCGTGGTGCTTGGCCCGCTCGGCTGGTTCCTCGGCGCGACTGGCGTGGAACGTGCTTTGCTCATTGGCAGTTGCCTGCTGGTGATGGCGATGGAGCTGATGAATTCCTCGATGGAGGCGGTGATCGAGCGCTACGGCGCGGAACGCCACGAGCTGGCCGGGCGTGCCAAGGACATGGGCTCCGCGGCGGTGTTCGTGCTGATGATGAACGTGCTGCTGGTGTGGGCGCTGATCCTCGGCCCGCGCTACCTGTAATCCGCGCCGATTGCGCGACTAGAACGAGAAGCGAATGGACCTGAGTTTCCTGGCGTCACCCGATGCATGGCTCACCCTGGTGACCCTGAGCGCGCTGGAGATCGTGCTCGGCATCGACAACCTGGTGTTCATCTCGATCGCGGTGTCGCGCCTGCCGGAGGCGCAGCGGCCGAAGGCGCGCAAGATCGGCATCGCGGTCGCCTGCGTCACCCGGATCATGCTGCTGGTCATGCTGGCGTTCCTGGCGACCATGGAACAGGACCTGTTCGTGCTGTTCGGCATGGGCATCTCGATCCGCGACATCGTGCTGATCGTGGGTGGTGCCTTCCTGCTGGTGAAGGGCACGCTGGAAATCCGCGATCTGATCAGCGGCGGCGAGGACGAGGATCCCCGCACCACCAAGACATCCTCGGTGTTCTGGATGGTGATTGCGCAGATCGCGGTGATCGACATCGTGTTCTCGCTGGATTCGGTGATCACCGCCGTCGGCATCGCCCAGCACATCCCGATCATGGTGTTCGCGATCCTGCTGGCGGTGGCGATCATGCTGCTGGCCGCCAACCCGCTGGGCAAGTTCATCGACGAGAACCCCACCGTGAAGATGCTGGCGCTGGCCTTCATCCTGCTGGTCGGCGCCGTGCTGATCCTGGATGGCCTGGGCATCCATGTGCCGAAGCCCTACATCTACTTCGCGATGGCGTTCTCGGTCCTGGTCGAGTGGCTGAACCTGCTGATGCGCCGCAAGGCGGCGGCGAACTACGTCCCCGGCGCGGGCGAGTGGTAGCGGTTTGCACGCAGGCTTAACCCCGTTTGCCGGTCACTAGGCGTTAAAGCAGGTCCCTCGTCTTCCAGGAGCTTCCCATGCGTGGTCTTTCGCTTGTCCGTGGCGCGCTGCTCGCGCTGGTCGTGGTGATGCTCAGCGGCTGCGGCTACAACCAGATCCAGAGCAAGGACGAGGCGGCCAAGGCCGGCTGGTCGGAAGTGCTCAACCAGTACAAGCGCCGCGCCGACCTGATCCCGAACCTGGTCGCCACCGTGAAGGGGTATGCCGCGCACGAGGCGCAGGTGCTGACCGCGGTGACCGAGGCGCGCGCCAAGGTCAGCCAGATCAACGTGAATGCCGATGACGCGGCCTCGCTGGCCCAGTACCAGGCCGCGCAGGGCGAGCTCAGCCAGGCGCTCGGCCGCCTGATGATGGTGACGGAGGCGTATCCGAACCTGAAGGCGGACCAGCAGTTCATCGGCCTGCAGACCCAACTGGAAGGCACCGAGAACCGGGTGACCGTGGCGCGAGGCCGCTACATCCAGCTGGTGCAGGACTACAACACCTATATCCGCCAGTTCCCGGTCAACCTCACCGCGATGATCTTCGGCTATAAGCCGAAGCCGAACTTCACGGTAGAGAACGAGGCGCAGATCCAGGATGCGCCGGCGGTCGATTTCGCCACGCCCCCCCCCGCGCCGGTAGCGCCGCCTGCCCCTGCCGTGCCGCCGGGCATCGTGAACCCACCGCAGCCGGCCGCGCCGCCGGTGCAGGGCGGCAACGCCCCGCAGGATCCGCAGGACGCACCCGCGGCCTGAGCCGGGAACGACCGCCATGGCGGATGTCCGGATGCCTTCCTCGCAGCGTCGCGCGTTCGCGGCGCTGCGTGCGGTCTTGTGGTGCGCATGCCTGCTGCTGTCCCTGGTCTTGCCGGCCTGGGCGCAGGCGCCGATACCGACGTTCGCTTCGCCGGTCGTCGATACGACCAACACCCTGGACGCCGCGACCAGGCAGAAACTGGAGCAGCAAGCGTTGGCCCTCCAGCAACGCAAGGGCAGCCAGTTACAGGTGTTGATGATCCCCAGCACCCAGCCTGAAGGCATCGAGGCGTATGCGGTGCGCGCCTTCGAGTCGTTCAAGCTGGGCCGCAAGGGCATCGACGACGGCGTGTTGCTGGTCATCGCCAAGGACGACCGCAAGGCGCGCATCGAGGTCGGCTACGGGCTGGAGGGCGCCATCCCCGACATCGCCGCCGGCCGGATCATCCAGGAATACATGGTGCCGAAGTTCCGCCAGGGCGACTACGCCGGTGGCGTGGAGGATGCCACCGCGCAGTTGGTCAAGCTGGTCGATGGCGAGCCGTTGCCTGAGCCGGTGGCCAGCAATTCGACCGGGCGCGACAGCGGCGACGAATGGTTGTTCGCACTGTTCGCTGCGTTCATGGCGTCGCTGGTCGCGCGCTCGATGTTCGGTCGATTGCCTGTCGGACTGCGCATCCTGTTCACCGTCATCGCTGGTGGGGTGGCAGCGTGGCTGTTCTCCTGGGTGGTCTTCGTCGGTGGTGTCGGCGCGGTCATCGGTTTCTTCACCGCGCTGATGGGCGGTGGCGGTGGCGGCGGCGGACGTTACGCACGACACCATGACTGGGGTGGCTTCGGTGGTGGCAGTGGTGGCGGTGGATGGGGAGGCGGGAGTTCCGGCGGCGGTTGGTCGGGTGGCGGCGGCATGTCCGGGGGCGGTGGCGCCTCGGGGGGCTGGTAATGGGGATCACGTGATGGCCGGCACCCTCAAGCGCCTGTTCACCCATCTGTTCACCGCCGATGCGCGCGGGCTGTTCCCGACATCGGCGATGGAGCGGATCGCCGCGGCGATCGACGTGGGCGAAACCTGCCATGCGGGTGAAGTGTGTTTCGCGGTGGAGTCCTCGCTGCACTGGCGCGACGTCCTGCGCGGCGTGCAGGCGCGTGCGCGCGCCGAGGATGCCTTCGCCCGCTTGCGGGTCTGGGATACCGCGGCGAACAACGGTGTCCTCGTCTACCTGCTGCTGGCCGACCACCGCATCGAGATCGTCGCCGATCGTGGGCTGGCGCCGTTCGTCAGCGCCGAACAATGGCGCCGCGTCTGCGAACTGATGGAGGGGCGGCTGCGCGCGGGCGAGCATGCGGACGGCGTGGTCGCCGGTATCGAAGCCGTGGGCGACCTGCTGGCCGAGCATTTCCCGCAGGAACCAGGCGCGCCCGATGAAGACGAGCTGCCTGACCAGCCGGTCTTCCTCTAGGCGAATGGAGTTGCCGTCGCGCCACATCGCGGGCAGGCCCGCCAGGCCGCTCGCTTCGCGACTCGAGATGCCGCTGCGCGAATTGCCTCGCGACTTGGCCGATTCGACATCTGCGGCACAATAGGCAGATGCCTTACCTCCATCAGATCGACCCCATCGCCCTCGACCTCGGAACCTGGAACCTGCCGCTGCTGGGCAGCGTGCACCCGCAGGTCCACTGGTACGGCGTGATGTATTTGCTGGGCTTCATCGTGGCCTGGTGGCTGGGCCGCCGCCGCATCCGCGCGGGCCGGCTGCCGGGCGTGGACGAGAACGGGTTCGGTGACCTGATGTTCTACGCGATGCTGGGCGTGGTGCTCGGCGGGCGCATCGGCTACATCCTGTTCTATGACTTCGCCAGCTTCGCCGCCAATCCGGCGATGGTGTTCAAGGTCTGGGAAGGCGGGATGAGTTTCCACGGCGGCCTGCTCGGCGTCCTCGTCGCGGGTGCGTGGTGGTCGCGCCGCCAGCGCCTGCATTTCTTCGACACGGTGGATTTCGTGGCGCCGCTGGTGCCGGCCGGGCTGGGATTCGGTCGCGTGGGCAACTGGATCGGCGGGGAGCTGTGGGGCAAGCCGACCCAGGGCACCGCGTTCGACGGCTGGGGCGTGGTGTTCCCGCGCGCGTTGCCCGACCCGTTCGCCTCGATGGACGCGGCGACGCTGAAACAGCAGTTCGATGCCGGCATCCTCGACAGCTTTGCCCGCCATCCTTCGCAGCTGTACCAGGCGACGCTGGAAGGACTGGTGATGTTCGCGGTACTGGCCTGGTATTCGCGCACGCCGCGTCCGCGCTACGCCGTCTCCGGCCTGTTCGCGCTGCTGTACGGTTGCTTCCGCTTCCTGGTCGAGTTCGTGCGCGAGCCCGACCAGCAACTGGGCTATCTGGCGTTCGGTTGGGTGACCATGGGGCAGGTATTGAGCCTGCCGCTGATCCTGCTGGGCCTGTTCCTGTGCTGGAAGTCGCACAGCTCGCCCACCTTGCAACCGCAACCCGCGGACACGGCGAAGTGAGGCACTGAGCCATGCGCCAGTACCTCGACTTGCTGCGCCATGTGCTGGAACACGGCACCGAGAAGGCGGACCGCACCGGCACCGGCACCCGCAGCGTGTTCGGCTGGCAGATGCGCTTCGACCTGAACGATGGCTTCCCGCTGGTCACCACCAAGAAGCTGCACCTGCGCTCGATCATCCACGAACTGCTGTGGTTCCTGCAGGGCCAGACCAACATCGCCTACCTGAAGCAGCACGATGTCGGGATCTGGGACGAGTGGGCGGATGCCGACGGCGAGCTCGGCCCGGTCTACGGCAAGCAGTGGCGCAGTTGGGAAGGCGCGGATGGCGAGGCCGTCGACCAGATCGCGTGGCTCATCGACGAGATCAAGCGCAATCCGGATTCGCGCCGCCTGATCGTCAGTGCGTGGAACGTCGCCGACCTGCCGAAGATGGCCTTGATGCCCTGCCACTCGCTGTTCCAGTTCTACGTGGCGGATGGAAAACTCAGCTGCCAGCTGTACCAGCGCAGCGGCGACATCTTCCTGGGCGTGCCGTTCAACATCGCCAGCTACGCGCTGCTCACCCACATGGTGGCGCAGGTCTGCGGCCTCGGCGTGGGCGATTTCGTGCACACGCTGGGCGACGCGCACCTGTACTCGAACCATGTCGAGCAGGCGCGCAAGCAGCTCTCGCGCAGCCCGCGCACGCTGCCCACGCTCGCGCTCAATCCCGAGGTGCGCGACATCTTCGCCTTCACCTACGAGGACATCGCCATCCACGGCTACGATCCGCTGCCGGCGATCAAGGCGCCGGTCGCGGTCTGAACCACGTCGGTGTCTTCCATGCATGTTTCCCTGATCGCCGCGCTGGATCGCGACTTCGCCATCGGCAAGGGCAATGCCTTGCCCTGGCACCTGCCGGATGACCTCAAGCGCTTCAAGGCGCTGACTTTGGGCAAGCCGATCCTGATGGGCCGCAAGACCGCGGAATCGCTGGGCCGCGCGCTGCCCAAGCGACGCAACCTGGTGCTGACCCGCAAAGGCCGCGTTCCGTTCGACGGCATGCAGGCGGTGTCGTCCATCGATGACGCGATGGCGATCGCGCGGCACGATGGCGACGAACTCTGCATCATCGGCGGCGGCGAGGTGTATGTGCTCGCACTCCCGCATGCGACGCGCCTGCATCTCACCCATGTCGACACGCGCGTCGAAGGCGCGGATGCGTTCTTCCCGCGCTTCGATGCCGCAGCGTGGCGCGAGGTGGGTCGCACCGTGCATCCCGCCGATGCGATGCATGCGTTCGCCTTCGACTTCGTGGATTACGTGCGGGCAGTCGGCACCGACTGACCTTGCGGCCGCGGTTTTCGCGTTGGCCCGGGCATCCCCGAACTGCCCGGATCGCCATGCGCCTCTTGCCAGTCTTCCTTGCTGCCTGCCTGTTCGCGGCAACGGCGTGTTCCCGTTCCGAGGCTCCCGCCGCCTCATCAGCTGCCGTGGCCAAGCCCGCAGTCGCGACGACACCCGGAACCGATGCGCAGGAAGCGGCCACCCCGCCGGCCATCGCGCCCAACCTGCTGTCGTTCGCCAACGGCACCATCATGCCGCTGCCCACGGACGCGCTGCTGGTCACCGCGCCGATCCTGATGATCGACGGATCCTCGATCCAGAACTGGGTCGGCGATGGCAAGCCGCAGTCGTTCGTGTTCGAGCTGCCCGAGGCCGCGACCCTGCGCATGCTGGAGTTCGACAACGACACATCCGGCATGGGTGGCGTGGATGCGGGGATCAAGGACCTCACCGTTGAGGTCTCGACGACCTCCGCCACCGAGGGCTTCCAGCAGGTCTTCGCGGGTAGCTTGGCCAAAGGCGTCAACGGCCAGCGCTTCGACATCGCCAAGCCGGTCCCAGGGCGCTGGGTACGCGCCAACTTCGCCTCCAACCACGGCGGCGAGTCGTATTCGCTCGCCGAACTCCGCGCCTTCGGCGATGCACCGCCGGCCGTCCTGTCGACCGATGCCAGCGGCAGCTACGAGACGGCCTGGGGCACCTGGAATATCACCCAGGCGGGCACCACGATCAGCGGCTGCTTCCAGCCCGGCGGCTTGTCGACCCAGCCGGCCACCTTCAGTGGCGGCATGGAGGGCAACATCGCGCGGATCCGCTACATCGAGACCGATGATGCCGGTGCACCACGCGAAGCACGCGCGTTGCTGCTGGTGTTCGCCCGCGACGGCAAGCGCTTCTTCACCGCCGGCGTGGATGGCGAAAGCCTGTCCGACTACGGCGAGGTCAAGCGCATTGCCGCCGAACCGGCGACCTGCCCCGGGCGTGCCGCGAATGCGCCAGCGAGGACGATGGCCGACACGCTGGCCAAGGAGGGGCGCGTGGCCGTGTACGGCATCAACTTCGATTTCGATGCGGCGACGCTGCGCCCGGAATCGACCGTGGTGCTGGAGCAGGTCGCCGGCCTGCTGCGCGATGATCCGGCGCTGCGCATCACCATCGAAGGGCATACCGACGATGTCGGCGGCGCTGCCTACAACGACGCGTTGTCCGGCAAGCGCGCGAATTCGGTCAAGGATTGGCTGGTGGCCGCGGGCATCGATGGCGCGCGGCTGGAGGCGGTAGGGAAGGGCGCCGGCTCGCCGGTGGCGACCAATGGCAACGACGTGGGTCGCGCGCAGAACCGGCGGGTGGAATTGGCCAGGCGCTGAGCGCACCCAACCGACCGGGGAAATGCTCAGGCCTGGTCGCGGCGCTGCGCGCCTGGCGGCTTGTGCGGGCGATTGCCTGGCTTGGGTCGGGGCGGACGTTGCCGGGGCGGCGTCGCGGGCACGTCGCGCCCGGGCACCTGCACTACGTGCAGGGTTTCGGCATCCAGCTGCAACGCGGTGAGCTTGCCGCCCCAGACCGCGCCGGTATCCAGCGCATGCACGCCCTGGCCGATGAACAGGCCCAGCGTGCTCCAGTGCCCGCAGACGACCTTGAGGTCGCGGTTCGCGCGGCCGGGCACGGAATACCAGGGGTACAGGCCCGGTGGCTGGGTGCCCGGTTCGCCCTTGTGCTCGAAAGCGATCCGCCCGCGCGGGCTGCAGTAGCGCATTCGGGTGAAGATGTTGATGATCGCGCGGTCGCGCTCGGCGCCGCCCAGCCCCGGTGACCAGTCCGGGCCGTCGCCGTACATGTTCTTCAGCAGGCGCCGGTAGTTGTCCCCGTGGAGGCGGGATTCGACTTCGCGCGCGTGTTTTTCGGCGAGCTGGGTGGTCCACTTCGGGGCCAGCCCGGCGTGCACCATCATCCAGCCGAGATCGCGATCCACGTGCGCCAGCTCGCGCATCCGCAGCCAGTCCAGTAGTTCCCGGGCGTCATCGGCGAACAGCACGCCCTGCAGGTCGGGATTGACCTTGCGCTGCTCGTCCGGCGAGCGCTCGCCGATGGCCAGCAGCGACAGGTCGTGGTTGCCCAGCACCACGTGGCTCACCTCGCGCAGCGAATGCACCAGGCGCAGGGTTTCGATCGATTGCCCGCCGCGATTCACCAGGTCGCCGCAGAACCAGATGCGGTCCACGGCCGGGTCGAAGCGGATCTTCTCCAGCAGGCGCTGGGTGACGTCGTAGCAACCCTGCAGGTCGCCGATGGCCCAGGTCGCCATGCCCGGGCCTCAGTGCAGCGTGCGCGGGATGGACAGCGTGAACGGCGGGATCGGCGCGGCGAAGCGGGTGCCATCGTCTGCCAGCACGTCGTAACTGCCGCGCATGGTGCCGATGTCGGTCTCCAGTACCGCACCCGAGGTGTACTCGAAGCCTTCGCCGGGACGCAGCCACGGTTGTTCGCCGACCACGCCTTCGCCCACGACTTCCTGGACCTTGCCGTTGCCGTCGGTGATCAGCCAGCGGCGTCCAAGCACTTGCGCGGGCACCTTGCCGTCGTTGCGGATGTGCACGGTGTAGGCGAACACGAAGCGGCCTTCCTCGGGCACGGATTGTTCATCGAGGAAACGCGTGGCGACTTCGATGTCGAACTGGTAATCGGTGTTGCTCATGCGTGCATTCTAGCGGCGATGCGCGCCACATCGCATGAAAGCGGCCTCAGCCCTGCGCGAGCAGATTCGCCAGGCGCACGAACCCGGCGACCTCGACCTGTTCCGCGCGCGCATCGGCGCGCAGGCCGGCGGCCTCGATCGCGGCCACGTCGGCCACGCCGTTCAGCGCGTTGCGCAGTGTCTTGCGCCGCTGCCCGAACGCGGCACGCACCACGTTGGCGAAGACGCGGCGATCTGCCACCAGGATCGACTCGGCGGGCTTCGGAACGAGTCGCACCACCGCCGAATCCACCTTCGGCGCAGGGCGAAACGCGCCCGGCGGCACCACGAACAACGGAGTGACGTTGCAGTACGCCTGCAGCATCACGCTGAGCCGGCCGTAGACCTTGCTGCCGGGGCCGGCGGCCATGCGTTCGACCACCTCCTTCTGCAGCATGAAGTGCATGTCGCGGATCGCCTGCGCGTGGTCCAGCGCGTGGAACAGGATCGGTGAACTCAGGTTGTAGGGCAGGTTGCCGGCGAGGCGGATCTTGCCGCCCGCTGGCGCCAGCTCTGCGGCAAGCGCGCTGAAATCCACGCCCAGCACGTCGCCCTCGATCAGGTGCAGCGCACCATGGTCGCGGGCGGCGGCCTGCAGCGGCGCGTGCAGGTCGCGGTCGAATTCGATCGCGGTGATCGCGCCGTGCCGCTTGAGCAAGGGGAACGTCAGTGCACCCTGGCCCGGGCCGATCTCGACGACCGCATCGCCCGGCTTCGGATCGATCGCCTGCACGATCTTGTCGATCACCCCACGGTCGTGCAGGAAGTTCTGGCCCAAGTGCTTCTTGGCCGGTTCGGTGAAGCTGGCGGTCATGCGTGCATCCGGTGGCGGGCGAACTGCGTGCAGGTGTGGATCGCGGCGAACAGGCTGGAGGGATCGGCCATGCCCTTGCCGGCCAGGTCCAGCGCGGTGCCATGGTCCACCGCCACGCGTGGATACGGCAGCCCCAGGGTGATGTTGACCGCGTTGGCGAAGTCCGCGTGCTTGAGCACCGGCAGCCCCTGGTCGTGGTACATCGCCAGCACCGCATCGAAGCCACGCAGCTTGCCGGGCAGGAAGGCGGTGTCGGCGGGCAACGGGCCGACCAGCGACAGGCCTTCGCCGCGCAGGCGCTCGAGCGCGGGGTCGATGATGTCGAGTTCCTCCCGGCCCAGGTGGCCGTCCTCGCCCGCGTGCGGATTCAGGCCGAGCACGGCGATGGTCGGCGAGGCGATGCCGAATTGCCTGCGCAATGCCTGGTCCACGATGCGCAAGGTCGATCCCAGCGCATCGGCGGTGATCGCGTCGGCGACCTCGCGCAGCGGCAGGTGGACTGTCTGCAGGGCCACGCGCATGCCCGGGTTGGCCAACATCATCACCACCTCGCAGCCGGCCAGCGTGGCCAGCAGGCCAGTGGTGCCGGTGAACGGGATGCCGCCCTGGTTGATGACGCCCTTGTGCACCGGGCCGGTGACCAGGCCGTGGCATCCGCCGGTGAGGCAAGCTTGCGCGGCGCGGCGCAACGACGCGACTACGGATTCGGCGTTGGCCGGATCAGGCTGGCCGAAGGCGGCCGCGGCGGGATGCGCGATTTCGACCAGTTCCAGGCTGCGCGGCGAACGCGGCGACTCGCCGTTGCGATGCAATGCGATCGGCAGGCCCAGCGCGTCGCCGGCGCGATGCAGCGTCGCCGCGTCGCCGTGGACCACCAGTTGCGCCTCCCAGTCCTGCTGGGCGGCGCGAACGATCAATTCCGGACCGATGCCCGCCGGTTCGCCGGGGACCAGCGCGAGCCGCGGGCGCATCGGCGGCGTGGCTCAGCCGCCGCTGGCGGGCGCGGTGGCGGCCGTTTCGGCCTTGTCGGCACGCACGTCGACGAAGGCCTCGCCGCGCATCTCGCGCAGGAAGCGGTTCCATTCCTCTTCCAGCTTGCGCCGGCCGATGGTTTCGCGGAGCTGCGCGCGCTGGCTTTCATCGGCCGCAGCCACCTGGCGACTGCCGATGCGCTGCACGATCACCCAGCCGGCCTCGGTCTTGAACGGTGCCGAGGTCTGCCCGTCGGAGAGGGACGCGACCTGCATGCCGAAATCGGTGCCGTAGGTATCCGCACCGAACCAGCCCATGTCGCCGCCGCGGCGCTTGGTCGCCGCATCGTCGGAGGATTCGCCGGCCAGCTTGGCGAACTCTGCGCCGCCCGCAAGGCGCGCGGCCAGGGTCTCGGCCTTGGCCTTGGCGGCGGCATCGTCGGTCTTGTCGTCCACCTTGACCACGATCTGGCGCGCAGAGAACTGGGTCACCTGCTCGCCGCTGCCGCCGGCCTGGGTGCGGGTTTCCACCAGTTGCAGCAACTGGAAGCCGCTGGGTCCACGGATCGGGCCGATGACCTGGCCGTTCTGCATCTGCTGGATGGTCTGCGCGAATGCCGGCGGGATCTCGTTGAGGCCGCGCCAGCCCAGGTCGCCGCCTTCCAGCGCATTCGGGCTGTCCGAATACCGCACGGCGGCGGCGGCGAACGTCATCTCGCCCTTGGCGATCAGCGCCTGCACGCCTTCGATCTTCTTCTGGGCGACGGCCAACTGCTCCGGCGTGGCGCCATCGGGTGCACCCACCAGGATGTGGGCCAGGTGGAACTGCTGGCTTGCGGCCGTCGAGGCGGTGGCCATGGCCGCATCGACCTCGGCCTCGCTCACGTTGATGCGGCTTTGGGCGAAGCTCTGGCGGAGTTTCTGGGTGATGATCTCGTCGCGCAGGTTGTTGCGGAATTCGGTGAAGGCCATGCCGTCCTGGGCCAACCGCTGGCGCAGTTGGTCGACGCTCATGCTGTTCTGCTGGGCCACGCCCTGCACCGCGCGCTCCAGTTCCTCATCGCTGGCATTGATGCCGGAGTCGGTGGCGCGGGCGATCTGCAGGCGCATCAGCACCAGGCGCTCCAGCACCTGCCGCTCGAGCACGTCGGCCGGTGGAAGCTGGGCTTCCTTGCCCGCGTACTGGCTGCGGATGTTGGCGACGGCGCGATCCAGCTCGCTGCGCAGGATCACGTCCTCGTTGACGACCGCGGCGATGCGGTCGACCGGCTGGCTGCCGGCATAGGACTGCGCCTGCACGTTGCCCACCAGCAGCAGGCTGGCGAGGGCGGCGGCAAGGAGGGGTCGGGAGGCGCGCTTGCTGAAAGCTGGGGTCATGGAAGGGTGTCGGCAGCGGAATCGGGCGGGGTGGGCTGGCCCGTGGCGGTCTGCGGCGGCACCAGATACAGGTCATCGCGATTGTAGCCGAGGATGGATCGGCGCAAGGCGCGACGCGTGTCCTGGCCGGCGGAGCCAAGGCCCTTCAATTCGATCTCGAACATCAGTGCATTGCTGAGGTCGCCCTGCCGATTGTGCACGTAGCGCCGGCCGACAAGCCGAACCGCGACACAACAGCTGTCCCACTGCAGGCCGGCCATCGTTTCCAGGGTCTTGCTGTCGTGCAGCGAGTAGTAATACCGGCCGACCACGCTCCAGCTGGCGCTGACCGGGTACAGGAAGGCCACGTCGACCTGCTCCAGCAAGGACCGGCGGTAGCGGTAGCCGAGGTTGAACACACCCTCGTCCGGGAGCAGGTAGCGTGCGCGCACGCTGGCCAGGTCGGTGCGCTTGAACTTCGGATCCCACTGGTAGGACGCGCCGATGGTCCAGCGGTCGGTCGGCGCGTAATTGGCGTCCGCGACCCAGGCCGACTGGCCCTTCTCGGTGATCGGCTCACCCGGGATGAACACCCGCGACTCGTTGAAGTAACGGATCTGGCCGAGGCTGGCGGAGAAGCGTTCGCGACCGTCGGACTGGCGGATCATGCGGGTGCTGACCGCCAACGTGAGCTGGTTGGCGTCCGCCTGGCGGTCGGCGCCGGAGTAGCGGTTGTCGCGGAACAGCTGGCCCCAGCTGAAGGTCAGCGGCTGGGTGTCGAACAGCGGCATGTCGGTCTGGTCGGCGTACGGCACGTTCAGGTAGAACAGCCGCGGCTCGATGGTCTGCAGGTACTCCTTGCCCTTCACCGTGGTGTCGCGGTCGAAGAACAGGCCGGCGTCCAGGCTGAAGATCGATTGCCCGCGCGACGGCGAACTGCCGCCCAGCGCCTGCGCCAGGCCGCGGTCGAGCGAATAGCCGGTATAGCGATAGGCCGCGGTCGGGCGCAGGAACCAGGAATTGCCTTCCAGCGGCAGGCTGATCCACGGCTTCAGGTCGATGCGCGACCCGGCGTCGTAGGCCTCGTGCTCGAAACGCACGGCTTCCGCGCCGATGCCGCCCAGCAGCAGGCCGGCCAGCCGCTGCTCCCAGTTGAGGTAGGCGCGCGGCAGGCGGCTGAAGGGCAGCGCCTCTTCGGTCAGGGTGAAGTCGGCCAGCTGCCAGTGGTCGGCGGTGACACCGGCGTCCCAGCCCTGGCCGCGCCCGTACACGCCGATCGCGCTGTAGGCGCTGGTCTGCGACAGACCGTCCAGGCTGTTGCTGAAGTCCTCGTAGTAGCGCGAATCGCTGATCCAGTTCAGGTTCGCCCGCGCCTGCCAGTGCGAGGAGATGTTCTGGAAGGCGTCATAGCGGAGCAGGCTGCGGTCGCGATCGCGCAACTTGTCGTCCGGCATCCAGGTGCCTTCGACCACGCCTTGCCCGCCTTCCACCAGGTAGCGGAACTGCGCGCCCAACTGGACGCCGCGTTCCGTCATCAGGCGTGGGTTGAGGGTGGCGTCGTAGTTCGGCGCCAGGTTCAGGTAGATCGGCTGCCGGTAGTCGAAGCCATTGCGGCTGGAATTCGAGATCGACGGGAACAGCAGGCCGGTGCGACGCCGCTCGTCGGTGGGAAACATGAACCAGGGCATGTACAGCACGGGGACCTTGCCCACCCGCAGGGTGGCGCCGCGCGCGACGGCCATGCCTTCCTCGGTGTCGATGTCGATCTGGCGGGCGCGCAGCTCCCATTGCCTCGCGTCCGGCGGACACGTGGAATAGGTCGCGCCGCGCAGCGTGCCCATCTCGCCGGCCAGGGTCACGCTGTCGGCACCGCCGTTGCCGCGTCGCGACAGCAGTTGGTAGTCGAGGTCGTGGATGACGTGGGTTTCCGTGCCCTGGTTGCCTTCGGCGCGGGCCGCGACCATGCGCAGGCCGGAGCCCTGGTAACGAATGCTGCCCTCGGCGGTGTAGCGGTCGGCTTCCTTGTCGAAGGTGATCTGGTCGGCCCCCATGAACTGGTCGCCGCGGCGCATGGTCACGTTGCCCTGGAAGACCGGGTTGGCCTCGGTGCCGGAGAGCGCATCGCCTTCGATGTCGGTGGACTGACTGGAATTGTCGATGTTGATGCCCTCGGGCGCGGCCTGCGCCTCCACGAAGGGCTTGACCACGTCCTGGACCGGGCACAAGCCCCAGTTGGGCGGATCGTCGGCAGCGTGGGCATGCAAGGAGAACGCGATGCACAGCGGCAGGGGAAGCAGGCGCAGGACTGGGCGCACGGGTGATCCGGTTGGCGGAAAAACAGACCGTAAGCTTGCCGGAACGGGCCCCCACGGGCAAACCGACGGCTTCGTTCACGTGGGCCTTGCGTGGATCCCGCAGACTGTACGCCGAACCGTGGAGGACGCGCGCGATGAATGACCACCACCTGCCCACCACCGACGCCGAATGGCGTGAGCGGCTGGACCCGCAGCAGTACGCGGTCTGCCGTTGCTCGGCCACCGAGCCGCCGTTCACCGGCAAGTACTGGGACCACAAGGGCAGTGGTGTGTATGCCTGCGCCGCCTGTGCTGCGCCGTTGTTCGCCTCGGCGGACAAGTACGACTCCGGCAGCGGTTGGCCCAGCTACCTGCGGCCGGTCTCCGCGGAAGCCGTGACTGAGCACGAGGACGGCACCCACGGCATGCGCCGCACCGAGGTGCGCTGCGCGCGCTGCGATTCGCACCTGGGCCATGTGTTCCCGGACGGCCCTGCGCCGACCGGCTTGCGCTATTGCATCAATTCCGCGGCGCTGGCGTTCGTCCCCGATCCGGCGTGAGCCGGCGACCGGGTCAGGCGCACAGCGCGCCGACGTGCGCCACGCTGGATTCGGCCAGCGCCGCCAAGTCGTAACCGCCTTCCAGGCTGGAGACGATGCGCCCGCCACAATGGCGGTTGGCCAGCGCGACCAGTGCGTCGGTGATCCACGCGTAGTCGCCCGCCTGGAGCCGTAGCTGGGCCAGCGGATCGCGCCAGTGTGCGTCGAATCCTGCAGACACCAGCAGCAGCTGCGGACGGAAGTCGTCGACCGCGGGCAGCAGCACGTCGTCCCAGGCGCGACGGAACAGGACGCCTTCGGCCTCGGCCGGCAGCGGCATGTTGACGATGTTGCCGACGCCGGTTTCATTGCGCGCGCCGGTGTCGGGGTAAAGCGGCCACTGGTGCGAGCTGGCGAACAGCACGCGCGGGTCGCGTTCGAAGATCGCCTGGGTGCCGTTGCCGTGGTGGACGTCGAAATCGACGATCGCCACCCGCTCCAGCCCGTGCTTGTCGAGGGCGTGCAGGGCGGCGATCGCGATGTTGTTGAACAGGCAGAAACCCATCGCCACGTCGCAGGTGGCGTGATGGCCGGGCGGGCGAACCGCGCAGAATGCGCGCCGGGTCTTGCCGGACAGCACGGCATCGACCGCGGCCACGGCGGCCCCGGCGGCGCGGAGCGCAGCTTCGGCCGAGGTTGGCGACAACACCGTGTCCGGATCCAGCAGGATCCGCTGCGCCGGGTGGGTTTCCAGCACCGCATCGAGCAGGTCGGGCGCGTGCGCCCGCAGCAACTGGCCGCGGGTCGCACGCGGGGCTTCATGCCACTCCAGTGCCGGCAACTCGCGGCGCAGGGCGTCGACCACCGCGGTCAAACGGGCGGGGCGCTCCGCGTGGTCCGGTCCGGTGTCGTGGGCCAGGCAGGCGGGATGGGTGTAGACACGCATCGCGGGATCGTCTTGCTGCCGTCGACTAGCTGCGACGCGCGTGTTCCCACAGCACCTCGCCCTGGCCATCGGCGCGCGCCAGCACGCGCGCCAGCACGAACAGCAGGTCGGAGAGCCGGTTGAGGTAACGGATCGCCTGCGGTCGCACGGCGTCGTGGCGGGACAGGGTCACGCTGTCGCGTTCCGCACGGCGCACCACGGTGCGGGCGATGTGGCAGCGCGCGGCGGCCTCGCCACCACCGGGCAGGATGAAATCCTTCAGCGCCGGCAGGTCGTCGTTGTAATGGTCGAGGCGGGCTTCCAGTGCTTCGACGTCGGCGTCGAAGATCGCCGCGTGGCCGGGGATGCACAGCTCGCCGCCGAGGTCGAACAGCTGGTGCTGAATGCGCACCAGCACTTCGCGGACGTCATCCGGCAGGGTGGCGGCCAGCAGCAGGCCGATGCAGGAATTGGCTTCGTCGACGGTGCCGTAGGCGATGACCCGCGCGGAGTCCTTCGCCACCCGGCTGCCGTCGCCGAGGCCGGTCGTGCCGTCGTCGCCGGTCTTCGTGTAGATCTTGCTGAGGCGATTGCCCATGGGCGATCGGATACGGGATCAGACCGTCTGCGGACGCAGCGCCGGCAGGCGCTGGCGCATCAGCTCGAAGCCACCGAACAGCAGCGCCGAATAGAACAGCGTGCCGAGCACCGTCCACTGGAAGAACGGGACGCCGGCCGCATAGCAGGCGAGGAGTCCCGCCATGGACTTGGGATACAGCGGATCCGAGAGCCAGGCGCCGAAATTGGTCACCACGAAGAACAGCATGGAGCCCGCCAGCGAATAGCCCAGCACGCGACCGGCACCGACCTTGCCACGCAGGCCGAAGCCCAGCAGGGTCGACAATGCGATGCAGGCGTACACCAGCAGGTAGCCGGCGCTGGTGAAGTAGTCCCAGTAGATGCCGCCGTTGAGCAGGCCCAGCACCAGGTCGGAGGCGAACATCGCCAGCAGCGGCACCAGCAGCGCCCAGTGGCGCTTGGCGAAATACGCGCCGCCGAACAGGGCCACGGCCTCGATCGGCGAGAAGTTCGGCGGGTGCGGGATCACCCGGGTCAGCGCGGCGATGAAGATCAGCGCGGCCAGCATCAGCGGGCCGGCGGCAGGCGTTGGGGCGTGGCGATTCATCGGTGTCTTGGATGCGCTAACAACGGAGCCGGTAGCATAACGCAATGCCGAACACCGACCGCGACGCCACCACCCCGCACGACGTGCTGATCATCGGCGGCGGGCTGGTCGGCGCCAGCCTGGCGATCGCCCTCGATGGCCTCGGGCTGGACGTGGGCATGGTTGAAGCCACGCAGGCGGGCGCACTGCCCGCGGTGTTCGACCAGCGCAACCTCAGCTTCGCCGAGGCCACCGTGTACGCGCTGGGCGCGCTTGGCGTGATGCCGTTGCTGCGCGCACCGAGCGGCAGCATCCGCCGCATCCACGCCAGTCGCGCCGGCGATTTCGGCCGCATCCGCCTGGAAGCCTCGGCGCATGGGCGCGAGGAATTCGGCCGCGTCGTGGTGGCGCGCGATTTCGGCGAGGCACTCGAAGCGCGGCTCGCATCGTTGCAACACCTCACCCGTTATCGCCCGGCGCGCTTCATCGGGCTGGGCGATACCCGCGATGGACTGCGCCATGTCCGGATCTCCGATGCCGATGGCGAGCGCGAGATCGCCACGCGCCTGCTGGTCGCCGCCGACGGAACCCGCAGTGGCGTGCGCGAGGCGCTCGGCATCCGCGTACGCGAACACGACTATCGGCAGACCTTGCTGGTGGCGCGGTTGCGCACGCAGCGGCCGCCGGATGGCACCGCCTACGAACGGCTGACGTCGAGCGGCCCGACTGCGTTGTTGCCGCGTGGCGACGGGCATTACGGCCTGGTGCATGGCGTCGCCAGCGACGACGCCGGGGCCGTCGCGGCGATGGACGATGCCGTGTTCCTTGCCCGCGTGCAGGCCGCGTTCGGCTGGCGCGCGGGGCGCTTCCTCGCCGTTGGCCCCCGCAGTGCGTATCCCATCATCGGCTGCGTGGCCGATGCGCTGGTCGCGACGCGCGCGGTGCTGGTCGGCAATGCCGCGCAGAGCCTGCATCCACTCGGTGCGCAGGGCTTCAACCTGGGCCTGCGCGATGCGCTGACCCTGGCCGAATGCATCGCCGCGCAGCCGGGCGATGCGGGCGATGACCCGTTGTTGCGGCACTACGCAGAGCGCCGCGCCGACGATCGCACGCGCACGCTGGCGTTCTCCGATGGATTGGCGAAATTGACCTCGAACGATGCACCGTTGCTGCGGCCGTTGCGCAGCGCGGGCCTGCTGGCCGGCGATGCGATGGGCTGGCTGCAGGGCTGGCTGGTGGGCGGCGCGATGGGCTATCGCGGTGACGTGCCGGCGCTGTGCCGCAGGGGCGTCGCGTGAGCCGGCGTGGCCCGCTGGACGTGGTGGTTGCCGGTGGCGGCGTGGTCGGCGCGGCCACGGCCTTGATGCTCGCGCGCGAAGGCCTGCAGGTCGCGCTGGTGGAGCCGCGGCAACCGCCCGCGTGGCAGCGCACGATCCGCGACCTGCGTGTGTATGCCTTTGCACCGGATAACGCAGCGCTGTTCGCGGAACTCGGCGCGTGGCCGGGCGTGCTGGACTCGCGCGTGCA
>ERZ795061.1225-NODE-1225-length-25416-cov-5.999527_pt1 | contig 25416 bp, 29 predicted proteins | sample MGYA00375145_ERZ795061 | MGnify/ENA primary metagenome ERZ795061 (study PRJEB30190, sample SAMN05720144) | anaerobic digester metagenome | isolation source: active sludge of municipal wastewater-treating anaerobic digesters | place: USA | collected 2014-12-22 ... | reverse complement strand
ACGGAAGAGAACACTCTTTCCCTACACGACGCTCTTCCGATCTCGGCATGGCGATTGCCAACATCTACGCCTCCCTGCAAATGGGCATGGCGATTTTCGACAGCTCGATCGCCGGGCTCGGCGGTTGCCCCTACGCCCAGGGCGCCTCGGGCAATGTCGCAACGGAAGATGTGGTTTATTTAATGCAGGGTTTGGGGATTGAAACCGGGATCGATCTGGCTACACTGGCAAGTATCGGCGACTGGATTTCCAGTGCCCTCAACCGCCCGAATGGCGCCAAGGCTGGCCGGGCTCTCTGCGCCAAAGCCAATGCATGAGCTTAATTTCCGCCGTTGTTGATTTCCTGAAGCCCAACGCCCCGATCGATCCGGCGCTTGCTAAAGCGCTGGATCGAGTCGCCGAACTGGTCGACCCGATGCTCCGAATGGCGCCCAATTTCGAGAAAAAATTGGCGTTTCCGCTGCAACACGCACTGGGTTATTGCGACGGACTGGTTGCCGCCCTGCCCGGCCCGATCGAGATCAATCGCCAGGCCTTCGCCAACGATCCGCTCGTCCACGCCCTGTTTGCCACGGCCGAGGATATTGATCAGATGCTCGGCCGTAGCCAGGCGGTGCGTGACTTTCTGGCCGAGCCCTGCAGTTGGGAAAGTGACCATTTCTACGCCCTGTTTGCGGCTCGCCGCGAACACAAGAAACAACTGGGCATGGAGCAGCAGGGCGACGTCATCCAGAACGATGTGCCGCAACTGGTGGTGTATTTTTCGGGGCAAACGCTGGTCGAACCCTGCTGCCAACTTGGATTAACGCACGACAAGCTGCGCTGTAAAGCATTGGAGAGCCTGCTCCATACCTTTCACAATCACGTCGAATCGCTGCGTCTGGAACGCCAGGGCCTGCGCTCGGATGTGTCGATTCAACGGGCGCATCTCTCCGTCCTGCGCGGCACGACCCCGGGACAGGAATACGCCGTCGGAAGCCGTCACCTCGCCGAGCTTGATGCCCGCCTGCATCAAAGCAGTGAATCGCTGATGCCGGACCAGTTGCTTGAAGCGCTGGCCGAGTTTCTGGCCGCCCCGGAGCCGGCGTTGCATCTATCGCCGGTCAGCATCACGGTGGACCGGCTGGGCATTGTTCGGGATCAGGCCAGCGATGATGTCAATGTACATACCCTGAACTTTCCGGAACTAACTGCCCGCGACAAGCGTCAGCATCTCGCCATGCTTGCCCGAATCAACCGCGACGAAGCACTCGAAGCGGTTGAAATGGTTCGCGATCAACAACACCGATTCATGCTCATCTAACTCAATGATCCCCTCTCCCTGCATCAATATTTGCCAGATGGACGCCCCCAGCGGCCTGTGCACCGGCTGCTTCCGCACCATCGACGAAATCACCGTCTGGTCAAAGACCGACGACACGACTCGCGCCCATATTCTGGCGGCCATCACCACACGCCGAATGGCACAGGCGCCTCAAACCAGCCCCTTGCCCAGCGCTGGCGCAAGGTAAACCGCTATGGAAAATCAGGACGAAGACCCATATATCTGCGTCGGCATCTGCATGGCCGACCCCGATTCCGGCTACTGCCTGGGCTGCGGCCGGCCGCCGCTGGGCGCCCCGGAAATCGTGGCGGAAGCAGTCCAGCGCTCAAGCCAACCAACCAATACCCGTACCGATCCGGACTCGCCGGAATGAGTCTGCAACTCCCAGCTTCGATCCACGTCCTTGAACGCGGCTGGCTGTCAGCCAATAACATCCTTTTTCTTGAGGGTGAAAATGCCACGCTGGTTGATAGCGGCTACGTCACGCACGCCGCCCAGACCGTCGAGCTGGTCGGCAAAATGCTGGACGGGCGACGCCTCAAACGGCTGATCAACACCCACTCGCACTCGGACCATATTGGGGGCAATGCCGCCTTGAAGTCTGCTTACGGCTGCGAAATCATTGTCCCCGCCGGCCTCCATGCCGCAATTGCCGACTGGGATGAAAACGCCCTGCTCCTCTCACCGCTCGGCCAGCAATCGGCCCGTTTTCAGCACGACAGCCTGCTCGGTGCCAATAACGAAATTGAAATGGGTGGGCTCAACTGGCAAACCCTGGCCGTCCCCGGTCACGACATGGAAGCGCTCGGCTACTACAACCCGGAAAAGCGCATTCTGATCTCCGGCGACGCCCTCTGGGAAAACGGTTTCGGCGTCATCTTCCCGGAACTGCTCGGCGAAGCCGACGGCTTGAACAGCACGCGTGCGACGCTGGAAATGTTGGCCAAGCTACCGATCGACATCGTCATTCCCGGCCACGGCAGCCCGTTTGCTGCGGTCGACCTGGCTTTTGAGCGTGCTTTCCGCCGCCTCGACACCTTCACAGCCGACATCGACAAGCTGGCCTGGCACGCCATCAAGGTCATCGTCTCGTTTGCCATGATGGAAAAACGCCGCCTGCCGCAGGCCGACTTCCCCGCCTTCATCCTCAGCCTGCCCTTCGCCGCCGATGTGAATACCCGCTACCTCGATCTGCCCAACGAGCAACTGACCGCCCGGATCGAACGCGAACTCCTGCTGGTCAATGCCCTGCGCCGTGAAGACGGCTGGCTGCTCGCCGGTGGGTGATTTTCGGGAACGTTTCTGGAAAAATTCCCGGCAGTAGCAGCGGACTGCTACCCGGCCGCCCGCTTCTTTGCCCAGAATGTCCTTGCCACACCACAAACCACCAGGAGACAAACATGGCTGCAAAGAAGATTTTGATGCTGACCGGCGACTACACTGAGGATTACGAAACGATGGTGCCCTTTCAGGCGCTATTGATGGTTGGCCACACGGTACACGCCGCCTGCCCAGGCAAAAAAGCCGGCGAACAGGTGCGCACGGCGATCCACGATTTTGAAGGTGACCAGACCTACTCGGAAAAACCCGGTCACAACTTCACGCTGAATGCGACCTTCGATGAAATTGACGTCGAATCCTACGACGCACTGCTCATCCCCGGTGGCCGCGCCCCGGAATACCTGCGCCTCAACCCCAAGGTGATTGCCGCAGTCCAGCACTTCGCCAGCGCCAACAAACCCATTGCCGCCGTCTGCCACGGTGCCCAACTCCTCAGCGCCGCCGGCGTGTTGGCCGGGCGCTCCTGCAGCGCCTACCCGGCCTGCGCCCCCGAAGTAAAACTGGCCGGCGGCAGCTACGCCGACATTCCGGTCGATCAAGCCCACGTAGACGGCAATCTCGTCACCGCCCCGGCCTGGCCGGCGCATCCCGACTGGCTCGCCAAATTCCTGCAAGTGTTGGGTACGCGAATCGAACTTTAATCTCACCCGGGGCGGCACTGCGTCGCCCCGTTTGGCAGCGGGAGAAATCCATGTGCGAAATCTACGTCAAGGCCGACCCGATCCTCTACGAATCGCGCGCCCGTTCGCTGCGTATCCACGGCTGCGTTACCAAAATCCGCCTGGAAAACCTGTTCTGGGACATCCTGGCCGAACTCGCCGCCACCGATGGCTACACAACCAATCAGCTGATCACCAAGCTCTACGATGAGTTGCTGGAATATCGCGGCGAAATCGAAAACTTCGCCTCATTTCTCCGCGTTTCCTGCCTGCGCTATCTGACACTGAGAAAAGGCGTTGGCGAACGACCGGCGCTCAGCATCGTCGACAAAAGCGCGGCCTGAACGAATTAATTCCTTCAGGCTTTCGGCAAAGCCCGGCGCAGCAGATTGACCCAATAGCTGACCCCAAGTGTCAGCAACTCGTCATTGAAGTCGTAGTGCGGATTGTGCAAGGTGCAACCGCCCGTCCCCGGCCCGTTGCCCAGCCAGACGTAGCAGCCCGGCTTCTCCCGCAGCATGTAGGAAAAGTCCTCAGCACCCATCGACGGCAGTACGTCAGTGAGCACACGCTCTCGCCCAAACACTTCAGCCGCAACCTCACGACAGAAATTTGCCTCGGAAACGCTGTTGACCGTAGCCGGGTAGCGGTGGTCGAAATGAACCCCGATCTGCGCCCCGTTTGCCGCCGCAATGCCGCTGCACAAACGCTCGATGGCGCGCTCGACCGTCTCCTGCACTTCTGACTTGAAGCTGCGGATCGTGCCGCGCAAAACCACCTCTTCCGGGATGATGTTCCACGCCTCGCCGGCATGAAACTGGGTCACGCTGACCACCGCCGATTCGCAAGGATGCAAATTGCGACTGACCACCGTTTGCAAAGCCTGGACTAGTTGCGCCCCGGCGACGATGGAATCGACCCCCTGATGCGGCATCGCGGCGTGGCAGCCATGGCCGCGAATAGTGATTTCAAAAGCGCAGGTGCCAGCCATGACCGGCCCCGGCATCACCGCCATTTCGCCGACTGGAATACCCGGCCAGTTGTGCAGGCCGAACACGGCTTCGACCGGAAAACGCTCGAACAGGCCATCCTCGATCATCACCGCCGCGCCACCTTCCGATTCCTCGGCCGGCTGGAAGATGAAAACGGCAATCCCGTCAAAATCGGGGTGACTGGCGCAATAGCGCGCCGCACCGAGCAGCATCGCGGTATGGCCGTCGTGGCCGCAGGCGTGCATCTTGCCGGCATGGCGCGAGTGGTGCGGAAACTCGTTCATCTCGGCCAGCGGCAAGGCGTCCATGTCGGCGCGCAGGCCAATCATCCGCGATGAAGTGCCTGCCCGAAGCACGCCGACCACGCCCGTTTTGGCAAGGCCGCGATGGACCTCCAGACCGTAGCGCTCCAGCTCGCGGGCAACCAGATCGGCCGTGCGATCCTCACTGAAAGCCAGCTCGGGATGGGCATGAATATCGCGCCGTTGCGCGGTCAATTCGGCGAGAAAGGGTAAATCCAGCAGGGAAAGGGTCGAGGGCATGGGCGTCTCCTTGTTTAATTGAATTATGCCGCGGCTTGCCGGGGCGCGCCGCCTTCATTATGCTGCAACTCATGGAACTCATTCTCATTAGCGGTCTCTCCGGCTCCGGCAAGTCCGTCGCCCTCCACCTCCTTGAAGACGCAGGCTACTACTGCGTCGACAACCTACCGGTCGCGATGCTGACTTTACTCGTCCGCATGCTCAAAGAAGAGGCAATCAGCAAGGTTGCCGTTGCCGTCGACGCACGCTCCGGTCACGGGATCGAGCTCCTTCCCGGCAAACTGAAGCTGCTCGCCGAAGATGGCGTGCGCCCAACCTTCCTGTTTCTGCACTCGAATGAAGAAACACTGCTCAAACGCTATTCCGAATCCCGCCGCCGGCACCCAATGGCCAGCGCCGGGCAATCGCTGGATGAAGCTATCCGCAGTGAACGTCTGTTGCTTGAACCCATCTCCGGCCTGGGCCATCGCATCGATACCAGTGGCCTGAAAGCCAACGCCCTGCGCGAGTGGGTCCGCCAGTTCATTGAGGCCGAGCCGGGCCAGGGGCTGACCTTGATGTTCGAATCCTTCGGCTTCAAACATGGGCTGCCGCTTGATGCCGACCTTGTGTTTGACGTGCGCTGCCTGCCCAACCCCCATTACGACCCCGCCCTGCGCCTGCAGACTGGCAAGGACAAACCGGTCATCGACTTCCTCGAAGCCGAGGCCGAAGTCTGCCGGATGCGTGACGACATCGCCCGCTTTGTCGCCACCTGGCTACCCTGCTACATCCGCGACAACCGCAACTATCTGACAGTCGCCATCGGCTGCACCGGCGGCCAGCACCGGTCGGTCTATATCGCCGAATGGCTGGCCGCCGAATTCCGCAACCAGGCCCGCGTGCTGGTTCGTCACCGCACCCTCGCTGGCGGGTGATGCACTGGCTGGCGCTGATCCGGCCGGGCGACTGGCTGATCATGGTCGCCAGCGCTGTGCTGGTCGGCGTCAGCATCCCGACCTTCTGGCAAGGCGGGATGGCTGACCGGGCAATCATTCGACAAGAGGGCAAGGTCTTTGCCGAGGTTGATTTGCGCAGCAAACGTCAATTTGAAGTGAGCGGCCCGCTGGGCACAACACTGATCGCCGTCGAACCCGGCCGCGCCCGCGTCATCAGCGACCCTGGGCCGCGCCAATATTGCGTTCGCCAGGGCTGGCTGATGCGCCCCGGCGAGATCGCTATCTGCGCCCCCAACCGGGTCAGTGTGCAGATCGCGGGACGAACCAAGATTTATGACTCAATCAGTTATTGAACTCACCGTCACCGATGAAGACCGGCGGGTCGCCTGGCTGACCACCGTGGCGGTCGGGCTGTCGCTGGTCGATGCCGCCATTCCCTCGCCCTTGCCGGGCGTCAAACCGGGGCTGGCCAATATCGTCACGCTGGTGGTTCTGGCACGTTATGGCTGGGCCACCGCCGTCTGGGTCAGCGGCTTGCGCATCCTGGCCGGCAGTCTGCTCCTCGGTTTTTTCCTCGCGCCCGGCTTTTTCCTCTCCCTGGCCGGCAGCACGCTCAGTCTGCTGACACTGGGCCTCACCCGCCATCTGCCTGTGCGCTGGTTCGGCCCGGTCAGCCTGAGCATCCTCGCCGCCTTTGCCCATATTGGCGGGCAATTACTGCTCGCCCGCGTCTGGCTGATTCCGCACGATGGCGTCTTTTTGCTGACACCGATTTTTGCCGCGGCGGCGCTGGTCTTTGGCACCATCAACGGCCTGATCGCAGCTAAACTGCTGGCTGAACCCGCGCCCCCGGAAAGCCCTCATGTCTAAGACCATCTGCCTTGCGCTCACCGGTGCCTCCGGCATGCCCTACGGCCTGCGCCTGCTGGAATGCCTGCTCGCCGCCGGCTGCACGGTGCAGCTGCTCTATTCGCAAGCCTCGCAGATTGTTGCCAAGCAGGAAATGGATTTCGAACTCCCCTCCCGCCCGGCCGAAGCCAAAGCCGCCTTACTGGCGCGCTATCCTGCGGTCAACCCGGAAAAACTGCTGGTTTTCGGTCGCGAAGAATGGTTTGCCCCGGTTGCCTCCGGCTCCAACCCACCCGACGCAATGGTCATTTGCCCCTGCTCGATGGGCACCATGGCCGCCATTGCCCAGGGATTGGCCGACAAGTTAATCGAACGTGCCGCCGATGTCGTCCTCAAGGAAGGCCGCAAATTGGTGCTGGTTCCACGTGAAACGCCCTTCTCGGCCATCCACCTCGAAAACATGCTGCGCCTGTCACGGGCCGGTGCCGTCATCCTGCCACCCAGCCCCGGCTTCTACCATCACCCAAAAACCGTGCAGGATATTGTCGATTTCGTCGTCGCTCGCATCCTCGACCAGATCAGGATTCCGCACACGCTGATGCAGCGCTGGGGCGCGTGATGGGCTGGTTCGATTTCGTCCGCTCACCGACGGGAGCTACGGTGAATACCCTGAACATTCCCATCTTCCCGCTCGATACCGTATTTTTCCCCGGCGGGGTTTTGCCCCTGAAAATATTCGAGCAGCGCTACCTCGACATGGCCGCCACCTGCATGCGGGAAAACAGCCCATTCGGTATCTGCCTGATCGCCAATGGCGGCGAAACCGGGCTTGCCGCCGAACCGCACATGGTCGGCACCATCGCGACGATTGGCAATTGGGAGATGGAACAACTCGGCATTCTGATGATCACGGCCAAGGGCGGGCGACGCTTTCGCATCATGGAGGCTAAAACCGGCCCGGGCAACCTGCTTCAAGCCTCGGTAGAGATTCTCGCCGAAGCCATGCCGATAGCGCTGCCATCGGAGCGCAAATGCCTGCTTCCTCTGCTTGAGCGCGTCGTCAGGGATCTGGGGACTGAGCGGATTCCAGAACCGCATCAATATGACGACGCGGAGTGGGTCGGCTACCGGATTACCGAAGTGCTACCGATCAACAATCTGGCAAAACAAAAACTGCTGGAACTGGAAGACCCGCTCGTTCGACTGGAAATTCTCGAAAAATTTCTCGATCAACGCAATCTGCTGGGCTGAACCGGCTCTAATTTCCGGCTCATCGGGCAAAAGCGGCCGGAACAAGCTTGGCCACGCCGGAAAACAACGGGCTTGATGCGTGCCCTACGCACCAAGCCAAAACCAGCAAGAAATCAGAGAATTTCAGTCAGCGTCTCGCGCTGTTCAAGTTCGCTGCCGAAATGGGTTACTTCCAGACCCAGCGCGTCACGGGAAGAGATCACCCCCAGCGGCCGGCCGTCTGAATCGATCACCGGCATATGGCGGAAGCCGCCTTCGAACATCATGTGCAAGGCATGGCCGAAAGGCTTGTCCGGCCCGATGCTTTGCGGATCGGCAGTCATCACCGAGCCAACCAGCGTCGAATTAATATCCAGACCTTCAGCCAGAACCTTGAAAGTCAGATCCCGTTCAGTACAAATCCCGATGAGTTTCCCATCGCGTTGATCAACCACCAGCAGCGCAGCGACCTTGCACTGTTTCATCTGGCTGGCCACAGCACGAACATTCATATCAGGGGTGACCGTCAGTAAATCACGGTTTTCAATGACTTTTAGTACCGCGCGATTTGGCATTGGTTTGTCTCCGAGTTGTAATAGTTCTAGAGAGACAAGCGCAAAGCGTCAAAAGTTCGGCAGCAGAGGAAAGAGTTTTCTCTGAGCTAACGAATAGTCGATTTGATTTGGTAGACCGGAGGAAGCGAGCCAGAAAACTGAAAGTTTTTGGAGCGGGCGAAGGGAACGTTACCGGTTTCCTAACCCGTTGATAAATACCATTTTCCACAACCCTGATTGACAGGGTATGGACTCGATTGTGGACTTGAATATCCGGTCCGTCAATTTCCCGACACTGCAGGCAGGCCGCTACAAACCGCCCCAGCATAAAAATCAGAACTTCCTTCGGTGCCGTGTCGTGAGCCCTGGAGGCCCTTTCCTCAAGATGACGGTGTGCCGATTTGGCACTACTCTATTCGAAAGGAATGACAATGACGACCAAGACTTCTGCTCCCAAGGCTCCGGCCGCCCCGATGACCCAGACCGCTGCCGCGCGTATCCAGAGCGCGACCGCCAAGGCGGGCGGAGTGTCCAAGGCTAGCTTTGCCGCTCGCGCACAACGTGCGGCGGCAAAGGGTGGCAAGCGCTAATCAGGGAGGGGGCGGGTAATTCCCGCCCTGATAAACATGAGCAAAGACACCATTATCCCCCGCCTGGGCGATCTTCTCAGAGCCCTGATCAAAGCTGCGGGCTATCGGCCCCACCTCGTGCTGATTGGGCAAGACAAGGATCTTGATGACCTGGCCAATGAGGACGACGAACGCCGGGGCAGCAGGTTCGACAGACTGCAATCCATCGAAGATGTCTGTTCGAACGCACTCGCTCTTGATTGTGGCAAAGACTGGGCAGAAACCTTCCGCTACGCTTGGTTTCGGACCGCCGAGGCGCTGCAAGGATTGGCTCAGAACCTGGACGTCACCCCGCTGAGCACCGCCGAGGGGCAAAGGCTGATCTCACAGCACTTCACGGCGCCGATGCTTGCCGGCTTCCTCACCCTTGCAGCCAGCAGGAGAGCCGCTCCAGATTTCGAACAGTGGGGCTCCTCGCCGTTCAAAGCCTGGCTGGCCTTCGCTTCGCATCACACCAAAGTACCCGAAGAGAAGCTGCTGACGAATCTGGGAAACGAACTCGATGCCGACCCGAGAACGATGGAGCGCTGGCTTGCTGGGGAACCCGTGGGCAAGCTTGGTTGGCCCTATGCACCCAAGGTTGCGGCGGCGATCGGCAAGGACGCGTCGGCGCCGGAGATTCCTCTCCTGTCGGGATGGCTCCTGCTGGCCTGCGCCTACCAATCGCTATCGACCGAGTTGCGGGATGTCGTGAAGCGCAACCTGAGTCTGCGGAGCCAACAACCATGGGGGCTCGAAGACACCTTGCGCGCCATCAGCCAGGCGAGCCACCGCGCAGGCGATGTTCCGCTGCGTCGCCAGATAATCCCGCTGCTCGATACGATTCAGATGATGTTTTCGACCAAGGGACATGACAAGAAGGCTCTTCAAGAAAGACTCGATCAGCTTCTGGGCCTGATCGAGCGGGCCGATCCCGGCTTGCAGTCCGCCTATCGCTACATCCACGCTTGGTTTGCCGCGCGGAACGCAGCGCTGCTGGGCAAGAAGGAGGCCGCCCTCGACCTCTACGCCAAAGCAGCTTCCGGCGCATGGTGGCAAGCCGGGCAGAATCAACACCCGATCCTGAATGAAGCATTGCTGTACGCAGTTGGCGTCGGAGATAAGGACGCGGCCAATGGCTACTGGGACAAAACGTTCATGCTTGGCCTGAACCAGCGCCCGAAACGCCCATTGGATACCCAGGAACTGCGCCGTATCGCCTTTGGCTTCGAACAGATGTTTGCCCCGCAGAAGGCGAAGGATCGAATCCCTCCCCGCGTGGAAATCCGGAGCGCTGACGATGCCTTCAATCTTGGCAACAAGCACCTCGCCAACCCCAATCAAAAGACCAAGTACGCCGAAGGCAGAACACGCCGAACGCCCCTGATGGTCGCGATTCAGGAGGGCACTCTGGATGACGTCAAACAGTTGCTCGCCGCCGGTGGCGACCCGAATGACTTCATTCCGGAATCCGGAGAGGGGCCACTGTCCTACGCCATGCGTCGCGCCTGTGATCGACAAGACACGCTCATCATGGAATATCTGCTGAGCCTCAAGCTATCGCAGGAGACGGTCAATCGGCCTGCCTCAACAAAGCGCGAAACGCCACTGAAAATTGCCATCGAAATGGCCAATGCACCTGCAGTGACTAGATTGATTGAGCTTGGCGCCGATGTCGAACAGGCCAGTGACTATCTCTCCTCGGCGCTTTGTTATGCGATGGTACTTCTCCATGGCAGCCTTCACCGGGATGACCCAACTCAGGAACAAGCCTATGTCTCTGGCAAGACGCGTGTGGATTCCTATGACGCCAGGGAAGGAGCCGCGCTCGATATAGACCTTGCGAGAATACGGCAGCGCTTCTACGACCTGAAGAACGCCTCTGAACGGCATCGCCAAATCTTCGACGCCCTCCTCGATCATATGATCCGTCCATCGGCCAATCACCGTGCCGTGATCCAAGCCCTGCTAGACGGCGGTGCAGACGCCAACCGACGCTACCGTGTGGAAGCTCATCACCTCGCCGAATGGACACCGACCCTGTTCGCTGCGCAGACCGGGGACCTCGAGACTTTCCGGATGCTCGTCGAGCACCCCGGAAACAATCGTGGAGACCCCGACCTGACCCTGATGGCGCCTAGCACCCTGGAGCGATTCGACGCTCTCTGGATCGCGATCGATCACGGCCGACACGCAATTGCCGTCTACCTCATGGAGCGCGAGAAAAGACATGGCATGACCCAATCCAGCCCCGGGAATTTGTGAGAAATACATTCGGCGACGTGTCGGGTGCGCATCGCCGACAAATCCGATCCTCACGGTTGCTCAACAACCATGGTGATCATTCATGCACTACTGCAACGACAAGGACATCAACCGCCTGATCAAGGAAATGCTACGGAGCGGGTGGCGTTTCGAGCCAGGCCGACATGGCAAGCTTCGTCACCCGGCCGGGGTCGGTTTCATCACCTTTCCCAAGACACCAAGCGACCATCGTTCTTTGTTGAACATGCGTAGAGACATCCGGCGTCTCGAAAGCAAAGCTGCGATTTCCTGAGCATCTCATCAGCATTGCGCCTCTTTGCCACCCCTCACCCGCTCCACCAGCCGTCTCACCGGTTCCGACATCATCCCCTCCCGACGCAGCAGGTAGGTCGTGAGCAGAATCGGTGGGCCGGCCAAGGAGCGGGGGATCAGGTCCGGGCGGTGGAGGCCGGTGGCAATAGCGTGGGAGGTGAAGCCAATGCCGTAGCCGGCAGCGATCAGTGTCAGCATGGCGCCCAGGGTGGTGACGGTATCGGCGATCCTGAGTTGGCTCTCTGCCGCCTGCAGCAAGTGGTTCAGGGCAGGATGACCTTCGGATTCACTGTCCGGGTGATAGAGCACCAGGGGAAACTTCAGCGCGTGGGCGATGGGCACTTCCGCCAGCCCCAGCAGAGGGTGGCGCGCGGGGAGAACCAGGCAGAGTCGATCCTGCCACACAGGGGCCGTCGCTATGCCGCTGCCGGCCTTGTCGGCAAGTGCGAAACCCACATCGAGCGTGCCATCGAGAAGTGCTCTGGCCTGCTCGGCCAGCGGCATTTCGCAGAGCCGGAGATCCAGTTCCGGTTCCTCTTCCCGGCTATCGGCCAACAGCGTGGCGACATGGGGCTGGCCAAGGCCATCACTCACCGCCACCCGCAGCGTATCCCGGCAACCGCGAGCTGCGGCGCGGGCGGCATGGCTTGCGTGGTTTACCTGAGCGAGCACCCGGCGGCTCTCGTCGAGAAAGACCTGGCCCGCCCAGGTCAAGCGGGTGCGGCGCCGGCTGCGATCAAACAGACGCACGCCCAGCAAACCTTCCAGATCGCGCATGGCTCTGGAAACGGGAGACTGCTCCACCCCAAGGCGTTCGGCGGCGCGCGCCAAGTGCAGTTCCTCCGCAACGGCAACGAAGTAGCGCAGCAGTCTCAATTCCATCGCCTTCGTCCGTCCTCCGTTGCCAGAGCATCAATTTCCGCGCCGGGCGCCACCTCCCATAGCCTGGTCGCCGTGCTGTCTCATCGCTTCTGCCCGCTGATCGAAATCTCCAGTGTCGACACATCCACCCCGGCCAGCAGTGCAGCCCGGATCTGTGGGCGAAGCTCGGCATCGTCGAGGGCGATCTCCCGGCCATCGGGCAATCGCAGCGTGAGACCGCGGTTGCCCTTAGCTGCTGGCAACGCATAAACCGCCTTGCCTTCCGGGGTACGGCCCCGGCACAACACGCCGGCTTCTGCCAGCTTCGCCAGGACCCGGTACGCCGCAGAGACGCTGGCCAACGGGTTGCGGTTCAGCCACAGCCTGGCTATATCCTCCGGCCGCAGGTATTCATCACGGTGGTGGAGCATGATCTGCAGGATTTCGATGCGTGCGCTGGTCACCCGCAAGCGGGCCCGGTGCAGATGATCAATCGCCCATGTGTCTTCCGAAACACCGCCCGGCTGGCTGGGTACGCTACGCCTCTCTGGCTGGCCCGGCGGGTTCGAAAGCGGGACGGGATGCACGTGTTCAGACGCCAAATCGGAGCACCAGCACTCGCAGTCAGTGCGCCCGCCAGGCCAGCAGCAGGGCAATCGTCGTGGCAGCGCCGGCCAGCAGCATGACCCAGACCAGCACCGCCATCGATGGCCGGTCGGCGATGAAACAGCAGATCGCCGCCAGCAGCAGCCCGATCCAGCCGGCCAAGCGCAGCCAATTGGCGGCACTTGCGGTCAACACCGCTTTTCGACCAAAAATCTGCCGCCAATGCACCTCCAGACTGAGTGCGAGCCAGCCCATGCCGGTCAGCGAAAAGAGTGCCGCCAGGCATAGCGTCAGGGCTTCAGCCATGGGCCACCTCCGCCGTCATCGCCGCCACGGGGATTTGTTCGCGCTGCGCGAGCTTGCGCGCCGACCAGACGGCCAGGCCAGCCGTGACCAGCAGGCTGAGATCAACCCCGGCCACCGCCCAGTAGGGGTCGGCGAACATGGTCTTGAACAGATGGTCGCCGGTAGTCAGCCAGTTCAAGCCGACCGCAGCCACCGCCAGCACGGCAATCCCCCAGCACTGCTCGCGCCAGGCCGGGTTCATGCGCGCCTGCGCCACGGGCGCGCTGCGTACCAAGGCATGCAGCAACGCCACGATCCAGAATCCCCAGAACGCGAGCTTCTCCCAGTCTCCTTTGCCGGCAAGATCGGCTGGCAGCAGGCGATTGACCACCAGCATGCCGAGCGCGGCGATGACCATGCCAGTCACCGTCGTCACTGCCAGCCCATCGACGATACGGCTGCCCTGGCTGCCGGATTCGGCGTGCTTCCGTTTGCGCTTCTCGACGAAGAAGATGAAACCGGTGGCAATGCACACACAACCGAGCAAGCCACCCAACACATAGAGCCAGCGCAGCAGCCAGTGTTCGAAGTGCTGCAGGTGCAGGCCGGTGAGGAATTCGTTGATGCTGCCCACCACGCTGGGCGGCGGTTCCTCGCGCAGCACTTCGCCGGTGCTCGCCTTGAAGTGAATCCCATCGCCCACCAGCGCCACGCGGTCGCTGCCGGCGCGGAAGATACTGACGTAGCTGTTGGCGTTGCCCACATGGTGCACCTGCAGATAGCCCACCTCGCCCGCCATGTCGCGTGCCGCCCAGCGCCGCTTGGCCTCAGCGACCATAGCATCGACCGAGGCCAGCGGTGCGGCCACGCCAGAGCGTTCATGCGGCAGGCCGGTTTCCTGCGCCTCGATCTTCTCATGCAGTTCGTGCAGCGGTTCGAGTTGGGTGTCGGTAACGGGAAAATAGGTACCCGCGAAGATCAGCAAACCGGTGAAGGCGAAAAAGAAGTGGAAGGGCAGCGCCAGCACGCCGCTCATGTTGTGCAGGTCGAGCACGCTGCGCCGGGTGTTCTTCGTGGGACGGAAGGTGAAAAACTCGCGGAAGACCTTGCGGTGCATGACCACGCCCGAGATGAGCGCCACCAGCATCACCAGTCCGGCGACGCCGACGATCCAGAGGCCAAGGTCCCTCCCGTTGGCGGTGACACTGTAATTGAGGGTCAGGTTGTAGTGCAGCGGAAAGAAGAACTGGCTGCCGATCTTCAACTGCTCGTCAGCAAGTACCTTGCCACTGCGCGGGTCGATCATGCGATAGCCGACAACGTCGTCGGGCACCCTAGCGTTGGGGGTCTTCCACCGGGCAGACATGTTGAGAACCGGATCGCGATGGCTGGTGAACGCTTCCCAGGACTTGGGACTGTCCCAATGCGCGGGCAATGGCCCGTCGGCTAGCGCCCGGGCTTGATCAAGGCTCTCCTTGTTGGGCTGGATACGCTCGAACACCGGGAGCAGCACCTTGTCGAACGAGGGCATGTGCTGTGGCGCAAAGCGCGACGCTGGAATCGCCCAGCGGTCGATCTCGCGGTCGAAGACCGAAAGCGACCCGAAGAAAAAGCACACTATGAGCACATAGCCCAGCACGAGGCCGAACCATGTATGCACCCAGGTCGCGGCATGGCGGAAGTTCTGGAACATCGGCTACCCCGTCAGGTCAGGCGTATCTGGATCAGCGAGGCGGCGGCGGCCATCAGCGCGCCACCGCCTACCAGCACTGTGCCCACCCGCCAGAGGCTGCGGGCCGCGAAGGCCCACAGGAATGCCCCCGGATAGAGCAGGAGCGCCAGGATAGAACCCAGCGTCTCCCCGTCATGGAACTCCGCCCCCAGCGGAAATGACACAGCCGCGCACAGGGCGATCACGCCCCAGCAGAAGGCATAGCCGCCCAGAACTGCCAGCAGGATCCGGGCGGCAAGAGTGACGTGGTCACGGTGCCGAAAGCTATCTGATCGCACGCTCCAACGCCTCAGAAATCAAACGTAGCGGAGAGGCGATAGGTGCGCGGCGCGCCGAGAAATAGAAGGTCGTAGTACGCCGTCGCCCAGTAGTTTTTTCCGAAGACGTTATCAACATTGAAGCGTACCGTGATTGGTTTGTTGTTCCATCCCGAGTTGAGGACATAGCGCGCCCCGAGATCGATAACCGTCCATGATGGAATCTTCAGTCCTTTAATCAGGCCGTCGGTAGCCTGATCGCCAGTATGGGTGACGCGGCCGGTCAGCGTCAGGCCTTGCAGGAACGACGTATCCCATTCGCCGCCGAGCACGGTCCGGATCTTCGGGACACCAAATGCCCTGTCGCCGTCATTGAGACCACCCGTGGTCTTGGTCCGGCGTGCGTCTAGCAGGGTGAGTCCGCCCATCAGGCGGACGCCGGACATGGGTTCGCCATAGGCGTTCAGCTCGATTCCGCGATTGCGCTGCTTGCCGTCCAACGCCTGGGTCGGAAGCCCGCCAGCGGGATCGGCAATCGATATCTTGCTGGGCTGTGCGATCTGGAATGCCGCCAGCGTCGTCATCATCGTGCCCCAATCGACCTTGGCGCCCGCTTCGTACTGCTTGCTGACATAGGGCGCAAATACCTCGCCCGCATTCTGGTAAAACGTGCTGACGGTGCTTCCCTCCTGCAGGTTTTCAATGTAGTTGGCGTAGAGTGAGACTTTCTCCCATTGCTTGACGACCAACGCTAGCGCTGGGGTCCATGCGTCGCTGTCATATTCTGAGGTTTTGGCGCCGGTCGTCGTGTCGAAATTGTTGGAGTTCACTTTCTGGTGGCGGATACCGGCGGTGAACTGGATTCGCTTGTCGAGGATCGACAATGTGTCGGCGATGCCGATGCTCGAAACACGAGTTTCGCTTGCTTTCTTGGGATCACCATCAGCGAGAGACGGAGCAGGGCCGAATGTTGGGTTATACAGGTTCGTGGTGTAGGCATAAGTGTTGTCCGCATAAAATTCGCCGACCTCCCGCTTGGACTGCGACAGGTTGAGACTAAAGGCATGGCTCACCGGCCCCGTCGTCTCCGTTGCCCTCAGGCCGGCCTGCATAGACAGCAGATCATGGCTTAATCGGTGTCTAGAAATGTTGTATGGGGACATGTTCCCGCTCGAATCGTTCACCACGAATAGGGGCCCCATGGTTGAGAAATCCCATTTCTGCTTGCCGATGGCGGCATAGGCCGTCGCATTTTCGGCGATATCGACTTCGCCTCGCACCATTGCCTGCGTCGTTTTCTCCCGGCTCTCGCTCCAACTGGGGCTGAAACTCGTCCCGACATCGGGGGCCTTGGGAATGAAGTCGCCAATGCCGAGCATCTGAAAGTTTCTGGGATTGGCACGATCCGATTGATGCAAGACATCCGTGGATACCCGGACGCGTTCGCCGCGATAATCCAGATTGAGCGCCGCCGATCCCATTTCTGCGGCGGTCGGTTCCACCGGTGCATCGCCCTTGCGGTACGCGCCGTTGAAGCGGATACCGAACTGATTCTCCGTGCCGAAGCGGCGGCCGACATCGAGATGGGCGCCAAGCTGCGACCGTGAGCCGTACCGCGCGGTCAGCTCGGTCAGCGGTTCGTCACCGGCTTGCTTGGTGACGAGGTTGTACGAGCCGCCGAGACCGCCAGCCCCGGACGCCGCCATGCCGTTCAGCAGAGCGCTCGGCCCCCTGAGCACTTCGACGCGCTCAATGTAATCCATGTCCGCCGCACGCATTGGAGACATGCCCGCCAAGCCGTTCAGGCTACCTGCTCCATTCTCGGAGCCCTCGCGGAAGCCGCGGAAGGTATTTGCTCCGTAGTCGTTCCCACTGCCATTTGTACTCATCACGATGGAGGGATCATTCGAGAGCACGTCCTGAAGGGTCTGCGCCTGCTGATCCTTGATCGTCTTGTTCGTGTAGTTGGTCTGCGAGAATGGCGTGTCCATCACGTCCATGTTACCGAGCATCCCAACTTGGCCGCCACGCGCGATCTGACCGCCCGCATACGGCTTTGGTAAGCTCCCCGGTAGATTGGTCTCCGCGGTCACGATTACCGGCTGCATCATGGTGTCACCGCCCGAATGCGGTGTTACCACCGGCGCAACTCGCAACACATACCGCCCCTGCGCATCCGCCACCGCCTGCAAGCCGGTACCGGCCAGCAGCGCCGCCAGCGCGACATCGGGCGTCAGAGTGCCTTGAACGCCGGAGCTTTGCTTGCCCTGGGCCAGGTCGGTACTGCCAGAGAGGAGCACGCCCGATTCGCCGAGGAAGCGGGTCAGCACCGCGTTCAGCGGCCCGGCGGGGATGTTGTAGCTGCGGGCACTGGTAGCTGCGGCCGTTTGCGCCTGGGCGGTGCCGACCCAGCCGCCGGCGGCAACGCCGGCCAGCAGCAGGTGGACGGCGACAGCCGTGGGGCGCAAGGCGAAGCGCGGCGACGGGTTGCGCCGCCTGGCTTGCGGTGTTGGGTGACGAGACATGTGGTTTACCCCTTTTTCGGTCAGATTGGTTCAAGTAGCGGACCGGAACGCGTCAGCGCCCACATGCCGGAATCTGCCCGCCAGCGGCGGTGCAGGTCTCGTCACGGGTTTGGCTGGTGCCTGACTGCCCTGGCATCCACGGCGAAGCCGGGTTGGATGCAAGGGCGGGGGGCAGTGGCTACATGCATGCTCCCCGCGACAAGGCGGGAAGCGCACATGGCGACTTGTGTGTCCTTATTGGTTAAACCGGATGAGGGCGAAAAATGTGGAAGTTCTTGGCGAAATTTTTTTCGAAAGCTTGGCAAGCCGTTGCCGGTAAGGCGCTCGGCAGTCAGCGAGTGCGGGCTTCGATGGTGGTCCACCAAGGCAGCGGCTGGCGCACCTGGATGGGCAAGGCCTGCTGGAGCATGGCGAGCGTGCCGTTGAGATCGTCCAGCGGATAGCTGCCGAGTACGGTCAGGCCGGCCACTTCCGGCGCCACGGCGATGTGGCCGCGACGGTAGCGGCCGAGTTCGGCGACGACTTGCGCCAGCGACATGTCCTGCGCGAGCAGGATGCCGCGGGACCAGGCTTCGCGGGCGGGGTCGGCCGCCGTCGTTTCTTCCCATCGGTCGGCGGTGAAGCGGACCTGTTTGCCGGCTGCGACGACGGTGCTTTGCCCGCCGTGGGCCAGCGTAATTTCCACCGCGCCTTCATAGACGGCAAGCTGGGTGCCGCCTGCTTCGTCCAGGCGGACGTTGAAGCGGGTGCCGAGGGCCCGCAGGCGCCCATGGGCGGTGTCGACGACGAAGGGCCGCTCGCGGTCGACGGCGGTCTGGATCAGGATTTCGCCGCTGCGCAGGCGCAGGCGGCGCAGGTCGGCGCGGTAATCCTGGTCGAAGGCACTGGCGCTGGCAAGCCAGACCTGGGTGCCGTCGGCGAGGACGAGGTCGCGCCGTTCGCCGATGCCGGTATGGTGGTCGGCAAAGTGGGCGAGCAGCGGATCGACCCAGCCGGCCTGCCGCCAGACGGCCCAGCCGAGCAGGCTGCCGCTGCCGGCCATGGCGGCAAAGCCGAACAGCAGCGTGCGGCGACGTGCGAGGCGTTGATTGGCGGCCTGCAGCGCATCGGCCGCCAGACGCGGGGCGGGAACGGCCTGCAGGGGTTGAAAGCGCAGGCTGACGCGCTCGACGAAGGCCCAGGCGGCCTGGCTTTCGGCGCCACTGGCGAGCCAGGTCTGCCAACGGGCGCGGTCGGCGTTGGTGGCATTGCCGGACTGCAGCAGCGAGAACCAGCTGGCGGCCTGCTCCATGGCCTCGTGTGATGGCGCCCGCAACCCTGGCGGGATGGGGTTCATGGCTCGCTGGTGCCGTGCGGGACCTGGCTGTCGGCTTCGAGCCGCATGCAGTGGAGCATGGCCTGGGTGATGTAGGTGCCGACCGTGCGCGAGCTGACGCCCAGTTCACCGGCGATTTCCTGATGGGTCATGCCGCAGGCGGTGGACAGCACGAAAGCCCGGGCGGCCTTGGGCGACAGACTGCGCAGCATGGTGTCGATCTCCTGCAGCGCCTGCAGCACGATGTGCTGATCCTCAGGCGACGGCGTCTGGGCTTCGGGCAGTACGGCCAGCGTGTCGAGCCAGGCGCGCTCGACTTCGCGGTGCCGCCACAAATCGATGCACAGGCCGTTGGCGACGACACGCAGGTAGGCCCGCGCCTCCGGCTGGCTGTCGAAACGCTGCGGCGAACGGAGCAGGCGGACAAAAGTATCGTGCGCCAGATCGGCCGCCTCCGCCGCGCAACCCAGCCGCCGCCGCAACCAGCTTTGCAGCCAGTTGTGATTGTCGTGATACAGGAACTCGACAGAAGGAGGGGAAGCGTATTCGGAGGTGCTCACAGGCGACTCAAGGTGATGTGCTGCCAAACCAAATAGGAATTAATCTCAATTATCCATCTGGGCCACAGTGAATGCAACTCCATCAGAACACTTCGATGGAACTGACAAGAACTCACTGGACGCATGCGAAGCAATTGATTTGGCATAACTTTCCGATTTGGCGTAACCTTCATCTGCTTGATGTCGCGAGTACAATAATGAACATGCGTCACCTCCGCTATTTCGTCACCGTGGCCGAAGAACTGCACTTCGGCCGCGCGGCCCGGCGACTGCATATCGAGCAGTCACCGTTATCGCGCGTCATCCGCAAACTGGAGGAGAGCCTGGGGACAACGCTGTTGGAGCGGACACCGCGCGGGGTTCGCCTGACTGCCTCAGGGCAGGTATTGCTGGAAGAAGCCCGACGTTTGCTGCGGGTTTGCGAGCAAGCGCGCCACAGAACCCAGGCAGCCTCGGCGGAACGCCATGCCAGCCTGCGCATTGCGTTGTCGGACGGCATTGCACCGGCACGCCTGTCGGCCTTGCTCGCGATGTGTCGGTGCGAAGCCCCTGAAGTGGATGTTCGTCTGTTCGAGGTACCGCTATCGCGTCTTCTGGCCGGCTTGAAGGACGATCTTTACGATGTCGGCCTGGCGGTGGCAGACAAGCACGAAGCCGATATTGTCAGCCAGCCGGTCTGGCGAGACCCGTTGGTCGTCGCGCTGCCCTCGCGCCATCCGCTGCTCGCCCACCAGCAGATTCCACTGGAGGAGGTGGTGAGCTACCCGCTGATCCTCTGTCACCCTCAGATTTGTGAGGGCTGTGGCCACCGCCTGGAGGAATTGCTGGGCTCGGTCGACACCCGTCCGGTGGTGGCTGAGTACGTGAACACCCATGACTTGATGGTCGCATTGGTGGCGGCAGGTTACGGCATCGGTTTTTCCAGCGCAGCTCATCTGCCGCCTTGCCGACGCGGCGATGTGGTCGCTCGTCCCCTGGATTGCCCGATGGCCCTGCTGACGACTTACCTGCTCCGCTCGGCGCAGAAGGCTGAGGACGAACTCAGCGGGTTCATCGAACGTGCCAGCCGGGTGGGTGAAATGCCGCTGGACGCGGCCTAGCTGCCGCCTCGCGCATCCCGCGATGCATTTTCGGTCTCGCCTCGGACCTGATGGGGCTGGAACAGTCGCCGGATGGGAACTGAATGCCCGATTCGTAGCGTGCGACCACTGGCCGATAAACGCCAAAGGCATAAGTTGCCCTGGCCGTCAGCGCATTTGCATGATGCGCAACATCGCAGGACCTTGCCTTTACGGCCTGAAAGAAGTTCCTGAATGCCCTTTTCACCCGCGCTCCCGCATAAAGAATGATGGCCGTGTCGATTGTGGGAAGGAGCCGGACATGGCGAGGAGCAACCGGCCGCAAGTTGCGGCGAAGACGTATTACCGCCCGATCGAGGCGGCAATCCGCTGGTGCGATCTGCTGCGTTTTGAAGAACGGATTCTTTCCAAGCTGGCTGGCCGTGCCCTGCCCGACCCCGGCGAATTTCATCGCTGGCCGATGCTGCGCCTGAACACCGAGCGCATTCTGGACGCCCTGAGCCACCGGGAACTCACCGGCTACAGACCTGGTGCGCCGCACACCGAAGAACGGCTCGCGCCGGACGATCCCTCAACCGTAGTCCGACATGTGGAGCTGCGGGCGTGGATGACACACCACTACCCCGGCGAGAGGCCGGCCTTCCTGTTCGGTGAGAGCGAATGCCTCCAGCCTCCTGCTCTGAGCGTTGATTCACTCGCTTTTCTACTGGCGGAACGGGAGGCTGCCCGAGGCAGGCTCACAGAACTACAGCAGACCCACACAGCACTGATGGCCGAGCACACCGCCTTGCTCGAGGCCCGCCAGAGAGAGCCGGAGAAGCAGGCGCGCGAACCAGGACCGCGCGCGGAATCGACCTATCTCAACATCATCGGTGCCTTGTTGTCACTGCTGCTGGGCAAGTCGCCGGGCGGTGCGCCGTATTCCTCGTTTCGCAACATGGATTCGGTGATCAGCGCCCTGCTGGCCCATCACGAACATCTGCCGGGCATCAGCGAACGGACCCTGTGGAGCAAACTGGCCCAGGCCCGACGACACCTGCAGGGGATGGGCTGACGACTGCAATTGCAGTCCGGCATGCTGCAACTGCAGTGCTTTCCGGCTGCTGCACCGATGGAATGCGGGGCAATTTCCCGATTGCGCCATGGAGCGTCAAGGAGTGCTCATCATGTCTTCGCAGACCATCGATCCGGCCCCGCCGACCGAACACCGTATCCTGCGTCGCGCGGAGGTGGAGGCCAAGACCGGCTTCAAGCGGGCGCACATCTACAGCCTGATGAAGGAAGGCAAGTTTCCCAAGGCCCTGCGCCTTGGGGTGCGTGCGGTGGGCTGGGACTCGGTGGAGGTCGAACAGTGGATCGCAGAACGCCTCAGGGAACGGTGCTGACGCCATGGAGGTGGTTTCCATCATTTCGACCAAGGGTGGCGTGGGCAAGACGACCACGGCGGCAAACCTCGGCGGTTTCGTGGCCGATGCCGGATTGCGCGTACTGCTGCTCGACCTGGACGTGCAGCCGACTCTTTCCAGTTATTACCCGCTGAGGCACCGCGCGCCGGGCGGCATCTACGAGTTGCTGGCGTTCAATGAGCGGCGCATCGAACAGGTGGTTTCGCATACCTCGATTGCCGGCCTGGATCTGGTGCTGTCCAACGATGACCGGGGCGAACTGAACACCTTGCTGCTGCATGCGCCGGACGGCCGGCTGCGGCTGCGCAACCTGCTGCCGGTGCTGGCGCCTTTCTACGATCTTCTGTTGATCGATACGCAAGGCGCGCGCAGCGTGGTGCTGGAGATGGCGGTGCTGGCCTCCCGGCTGGCGCTTTCGCCGGTGACGCCGGAAATACTGGCGGCCCGCGAACTGCGGCGGGGCACGCTGCAACTGATCGAGGACATCGCCCCCTATAGGCACCTGGGGATCGAGCCACCGCCGCTGCGGCTGCTGATCAACCGCGTGCATCCGGTCTCCGCCAACGCGCGGCTGATCCAACAGACCTTGCGAGAGCTTTTTCAGGGCCACCACAGCATCCACGTACTGGATACCGACGTGCCGGCCATCGAAGCCTATCCACGGGCCTCGATGCAGGGTTTGCCGGTGCATCGAGTGGAATACCGGCAGCCAGCGGGCCGGGTGGCGCCTGCGGCGCTGGAGACGATGCGCCAACTGGCGGCGGAGTTGTTTCCCGACTGGCAAGCCTGGTTTGCACAGGTTTCCGGGCGGCCCGGTGCGAATATACGGAACAGGATGCCGGATCATGGCGAAAACTCATGATCTGGCCAGGGGCCAAAAACGGCTGCGCGCGCTGATCGATTTTGCCCTGGGCGAAGGCTGGGGCGTGGTTCGCACGCCGGGTGGGCACCTGAAGTTCTTCAAGCCGGAATGCGCGTCGATCTATACCAGTTCGACCGCAAGCGACCACCGGGCGGGACTCAATGCCCGTGCCCAACTCCGCCGTGCCGATTGGCTGGCCGGGATATCGGAAGGTGCCAAGCATGGCTGATCCGACCCCCATGGAGGTGGCGGGCAAACTGCTCGCAGCCGGATTCGAGCGCAGCAGTCCCAGCGCCACTGCGTTGAGCGATCCGATCGCGGATACTCCTATGGTGGTCACCCTGGACGAGCTTCGCCCCTACGACCACGACCCCCGCGTCACCCGCAACCCCGCTTTCGACGAGATCAAAGCCTCGATCCGCGAGCGGGGGCTGGATGCCCCGCCAGCCATTACCCGCCGCCCGGGCGAGCCCCACTACATCATCCGCAATGGCGGCAATACCCGGCTGGCGATCCTGCGCGAGCTGTGGAGCGAGACCAGGGACGAGCGTTTCTTCCGCATCGCTTGCCTATTCCGCCCCTGGCCGGAACGGGGAGAGGTAGTGATGCTGACCGGGCACCTGGCCGAAAACGAGTTGCGGGGTGGCCTGACCTTCATCGAGCGGGCGCTGGGCATCGAGAAGGCACGGACGTTCTATGAAGAGGAAGGTCTGCAGGCACTATCGCAATCGGAGCTTGCCCGCAGGCTGGCCGCCGATGGCTACCCGGTGCCGCAATCACACATCAGCCGCATGCAGGATGCTGTCCGTTACCTCTTGCCGGCCATCCCGACAGTGCTCTACGGTGGCCTGGGCCGACATCAGGTGGAACGCCTGGCCGTGCTGCGCAAGGCGTGCGAGCGCACCTGGGAGCGACGAACGCCAGGCCGATCGTTGCCTGTCGATTTCGCCACGCTCTTTCAGGAGGTTCTGGCCCAGTTCGACATGCAGCCGGAGGAATTCTCACCACAACGGGTACAGGACGAACTGGTCGGCCAGATGGCCGAGTTGCTCGGTGCCGACTACGACACGCTGAGTCTCGAGATCACCGACGGCGAGATCCGGCAACGGGTGCTGAACAGCGAGCCGATAGCGGTGAAACCAGCCTCGCCCCCATTGCTGCCACCTGTTGTCGCGGTGAGCGAAAGTTCGCCTGCGCCGACGGGGGCTGTCGTGATTGCCGAGCACAAGCCCGGAGTCGAACAGGCAGTTACACCCGATCAAGCACTCCCTGACCACAAGCCCGATGAGCGCCTGCAGGCGCATATCGTGTCACCGGCGCCGACGACCGAGCGCTTGCAATCGATCCAGCGCCTGGTGGCGGAACAGATGGGCGACGCTTTACCCGACTTCGAACGCAATGCCCTGAGTGCGATCCCCGTCCAGGCCGGTGGGCTCTATCCGATCTCGGATGTCTGGTACATCGAACCGAGCCTGGATGCGCCGGAGCGCTTGCGGGTGCATATCGCCCAGTTCGCGCGTGAAATTGCCGAAGAGGCGGGTATCGGGAACAGCGTCGAGGTGTGCGATACGGGGCTGGGCTTCGTTTGCCCGCCTGAATGCGCGGTGAACTCGCCCTTCGCGGCCGTGGTTCTTGGGCTACTGCAGGCCCTTTGCGGCCTGCCCTCTCCCGTATTCGACGGGCCTCGTCTGGCAGCGGACCTGGGTACATTGCTTCAGGGCGGCGGCTCGTTTTCCCGGCTGAGCGATACGGGATTGGTCAAGCTGTTCCGCCTGCTGCGTCTGGCGCGCCGCCTGCTGGACCTGGAAATCGGCAACGGCGGGAACGGGCCGTGAGCGGGAGGAAATAGCCCTTGTCCACACCGCATCCGCTGAATCAGGCAGTGATCGCGCAGGCATTGCACGACCTGCGCAACGGTCAACTGCGCCGCTGCAAGGCGATGGGATTCGGCGATGCGGAGCTGGAAGCCCTGAAGCATCCGGAACTGGTCAGCGTCTTGCTCAATGCTTCGGTGTCCTGGTGCTCGGTCACGGTCAATCGCGAAGTCCTGCAACGTCTATTGAAGCAGGTGGGCGACGTGGAACAGGAAATTGCCACCGTAGACCGCATGCTGCGCCTGGGGGCCAGTACGGAGATGGTGAGCCGCTTCTATGGCCTGACCCATCAGGAGATCGCGCTGCGGCGCGACATTCTCGGCTTGCCCAAGCGCAAGGGGCGCTACCCGGTGCTCGACGAAGGCCAGGATGTGGCGCTGTGGGAGCATTGGAAAACCCTCGTAGCCCAGCACCATCTGGTCCTGGATGACGATTCGGCG
>ERZ795061.1213-NODE-1213-length-25555-cov-11.609098_pt1 | contig 25555 bp, 25 predicted proteins | sample MGYA00375145_ERZ795061 | MGnify/ENA primary metagenome ERZ795061 (study PRJEB30190, sample SAMN05720144) | anaerobic digester metagenome | isolation source: active sludge of municipal wastewater-treating anaerobic digesters | place: USA | collected 2014-12-22 ... | reverse complement strand
CCAAATCGGAGCGCGGGCCGACAGGCCCCGATGGGCCGCCGGCCCGCGCGTGGCCAGGAATCACCCAGCGAACGCTCTTAGTTCTTCAGCTTGACTGTGCTGGTCATGCCGCCAAAGTACTGAATGCCGCTCAGGACCTTGGTGAATGGGTACTCCAGACGATCGCTTCTATAGGCCTCGATCAGAGGGGTATCGAACAGCACTATGTACGGCAGATCCTCCGCCAGCATCTCCTGCATCCGGAAGGCCTTCTCCCGAGCCTTGACCAAGTCAGGCTCAGCGAGGAACGACTCTGACAGCTTGTCAAACTCTGGATTGACGTACTGAGTGGCGTTGAAACCGCCGGCAGGCGCCTGGCTACTGTGGAAGAACCAGTGCATATGGTCGGGATACAGGCTCAGGCTCCACCCCAGCAGGAAGGCATCGTAGTCGCGGTCGTCAGTCCTGGTGAGGACCACGTTGAACTCAGTCGGAACCACCTCGCAGGGTATTCCGATTTCCTGCATCCAGGTGCCGATGTTCAGGCCGAATGTGTAGCGAAGCGGGTCGTAACCGGCCGTCATGACCATGAACTCGAACGAAGGCATCTTCTTGCCGTCCGGCATGATCAGGCCCTTGCCGCGCTTCAGCACTTTGTCTTTCTCCACGTCTACCTGAGGCTCAACCTCCCACGAGAACCCAGCGCTCTTGAGCAGCTTGACTGCTTCCACAATGCGCTGGCTGCGGTTTAGCCCCTTACCCCACATCTTGACGTCGGAGTTGAACCAGTAGGCGTTGCCCGGAGGTACTACCGAGTACTGGGCAAACGCCACACCCTGCAGCACCCTCTGGGTGATGTACTCGCGGTCGATCAGCGTAGCTACTGCCTGACGGAACTCCTTGATACCGAATGGGTAACGCGCAAGGTTGAACCCCATGTATCTGAAACCGTTTACACTGTTCTCGATGGTGGTGATGTTAGGGGTCTTCTTGAGCTGTTCCTGGAATCCGCGCTGCAGGCCCAGGGAATTCAGCACGAAGTCGACCTCGCCCTTCATGAGCGAAAGCACTGCCGCGTTCTGGTTCTGCAGAATACGGAACCTCAGCTGGTCGACGTATGGGCCCTCGACCACCTGAAGCTTGATAGCGCCCTTGGCGTCTCCTGTAGTCCACTTCACGCCGGTTTTCTTGTTCTCGATCATGAAGGCTCCGTTTTCATAGAAGGTGTTGGTGTCGCCCTTGAAGGTGTAGTACTTGTTGGGCGTATGAGTGACGAAAGCGCCCTTCTCCCAGCGCTCGACCACCCACGGGCCCGCAACCGGCTCGCCCACCGGATCATGGGCAAGAAGCTCCTTCACAGGGTCAGCTGCCTTAAGAGCCTTGTCAACTATCGGGCCCCAATATGCCTTGGGCAAGACGTACGCCTGCAGCATACCATACTGCCACTGCGCGAGCCCCGGCAGTTCGGTGAGGAAGAACTTCACAGAATAGTCGTCAACCTTCTCAACGCGGGACAGGATATCTGGGTCAATGTTGCCTGGCCAGTTGCCGCCGAGCTTGTTAGGATCGAGCGCCAGCGGCGCCATGTAGCTGAACGCAACATCGTCAGCGGTAATGGGCTTGCCGTCGCTCCACTTGAGGTCCCTGCGGATGCGCACTGTGGAGGTGTAGAACGTCTTGCCGTCCATCTTCTCTTCCTTGAATGGCGTCGGCATGCCCAGTGCTGCAGACGGACTGAATACGAAGTCCGGAGCAGCATTGCCGTAAAGGCCGATGTACGATTGCTGGTAACCAACGAACGCGTTCCAGACCGATGCATCGGGCCCGAGCTGTGCCCAGATGTTCAGCGTGGTGGGGTCCTCGAAAACCGCCATCTCATAGACCTTCGCCGCCGCCTGGCCCATCGCGCTCATGCCCGCTACACAGGCCACGAACAGAAGAACAGCCAGACCAAACCTTAGGTTTTTCATAGCCCCCATGTACCTCCTCTGTAGTTAAGTGGAGTCACAGGGTTATGATTCTGCCTAAAGAATCAAAGTCCTGCCTTTATACATGGGCTAATATACTTGCGTACCCATATACGTCATAGAGCTTCCACCATTTTCTTCGCCACCTCATCCTCCGCGCGCTTGTCCCAACCCTCTCTCACGTACGATACTGCTCCCGACCTATCGACTAGATACACCACAGGCACACCGCGCACACGGTATGAAGCGGCAGCCGACGGGCCGGCAGGCCCGCCTATCACGGGGAATGTCACTCCAAGCCCGGATACGAACTGACCGATGACTCGCGCATCCTCGCCGAGATCGTCTATGCCCACACAGAGCAACCCGCGGGCGCTATATCGATTATGCAGACGCTGAATGGCCCCCAGAGCATCGGCGGACAGCCTATACTTCGTGTTCCAGAACACAACCAGCATGACCTTGCCTCGCGCCGGTATGACGACCTCGCCTCCGTCGAGCGAAGTAGCCCTTACTGCAGGCGCCGATCCTCCAAGCAAACTTGCCGGCTGCGCCCGAGCCTCGCCTGAGCCAAGCAACAGCCCTGCTGTGAAAGCGGCTAACGTAAGCAGGGCACTGGCCAGAACCCGCCTGTATCTGATCATTCACACTCACCTTCCTGAGATCGCGGAGCGATTTCGAACATCCAGCGCGCTCCTCGTACGTACATCTGACGCCTGCCGACCGCTGAGGTTTCATGCCTAATCTATCCGCGGGGCGCCTGACCCAAAAAAGCTCCCCCTTCCGGGAGAGCTTTTCATCATGGCTCTCTACTTCCGAGCCTCAGATCTCGGCGGCATCCACACTGTCCTGCCCACGAGTTCGGAATATCGGTATTCCCCTTCGCCGGACGCGAACGACTCCCGAATCGTCCTCTCAAACTTGTTGACCTGCGCATCCATGTTGTCGGCATGGTGAAGAATGCACGCCTCAATGGTCGCGGGCTGCACGGGAGATCCCCATTCTAAGGTACCGTGGTGGCTGGCCACGAGGTGGGAGATTTCGAGCGTGAGCCCACTCGTCCAGCACGGCGAGGCGCAGGAACCTCTATCGGGGCAGCCCGACACGAGCTGGGCGATGCGCCTCGCGACCAACTCCATCCCGAGCACGATGTGGTCGATCGCCACGCCATTTGGAGACATCGCCGCTTGAGCCCGCGCCCGGTCATAATCATAGCTTTGGACCTTGCCGATATCGTGGAGAAGCGCTCCGGCGCAGAGAACATCCCAGTCCACCGCCTCATACTGCTCGGCAGCCTGGCGGCATATCCGCAGGACGTTGACGGTGTGCTCCAGAAGGCCGCCGCAGTATGCGTGGTGGTGCCTGATAGCAGCGGGCCACTCCCGGAACCTGGCCATGAAGTCGGGATCGCAGAAAAATGACTCAAGAAGGCAACGGATCGGCTTATTCGACACGCCCGACACAGCGGCCGTAACCTCGCGGGTCATCTCGTCAACATCTCGCGGAGTCGCAGGAACGAAGTCTGCCAGATCACACTGTGATACATCACACAGTGTAACAGAACGACCGAAACTGGATGTATCCTGCGACAGCTGCAGGCTTCCACCGTACTCCTCCACCTGCACATTGCCCACGCGCACAAAGGCGCCTGGCTCAAGCCCCAACGTCACCTCAGGCGAATATCTCCAAAGCTTCAGGCTTATCTCGCCGGTCCTGTCAACCAGCTTTACATCGGCGAAATACGAACCATTCCTGGTCATCCTGGATTTGATGTCCGCACACAGGAAGACCGTGTCCGCAATCATCCCAGGTTTCAGATCAGCTACGAACTGTGTTTTGACTATCCGCGGCTCCATTGAACAACCCCATTTCGCTGTCACTCCACTCCCGAGCCGAAGAACCGTTCCATCTCCTGCAAAGCAGCATCCCGGCTGTCGGCCGCGTGCGCCAGATTGTACCTAACAGAAGTCGCAAGGCTGCCGCGCACCGTCCCCGGCGCCGCCTTCATCGGGTCGGTGGCGCCCAGTATCTGTCGCGCGGCCTCCACTGCATTCGGCGCTTCCATGACCATGGCAAGCACAGGGCCGGACATCATGTAGGCTTTGATCTCGTCGAAGAACGGCTGGTCGGCCAGGTGAAGGTAGTGCTCGCGCACCAGTGTCTCCGACATCAGCAGAGTGCGCGCCCTTACCACTCTGAACCCGCGGGTTTCGAACATCGATATGATCGTCCCCGCAAGCCCACGCATCAGCCCGTCGGGCTTGATCATGACAAAAGTGCGCTCCATAGCGCACCTCCCGCCTCTATGGAATCAGACCTTGGTCGCCGTCAATGGCCCTTGCCAGATTGACTAGGTCCTTCAGAGCAGAACTGGCCGCCGCTTTGGGCCCGCCCGCGCCGCCCACAATAGTGAGTTCGCCGAACATGTCGGTCGTGAATCTCACTCCCTTGCCATCGCCGGTGACCTGGGCCAGGAAGTCTCTGTACGGGACAGGCGTAGGCTTCACCTCGATACTGACATCGTCGCCGGTGCGAACAGCCCTGCCTACTAGGCGCAACGTGCGGCCCTGAACGGCCCAGTACGCTATCTGCCTGGGAGTCACTTCGGTTATCCCCGTAACCTTCACGTCGCTGAGCCGCTTGCGGGCACCCATAGCCGCGTTAGCCAGAACTAGTATTTTGCAGGCCGTGTCGATGCCGCTGACGTCGCGCTCGGGATCGGTCTCCGCAAGGCCCAAAGCCCTGCTTCTGCGCAAGGCCTCCTCGTAGGGGAGTGCGTTGTCGGACATGGCCGTGAGGATGTAGTTCGTAGTTGAGTTGAGCACGCCCTCTATGGAATGGACTTCAGCCCCTGCAAGACTCACCCTAACAGTATCGATCGTAGGAAGGCCGGCTGCCGTGGCGCCGCTGAACTTGAGCCGCACGCGCGCATCCCGAGCGGCCTGCACCATACCATCGAAGTCGGCCACAAGAGGCGCCTTGTTGAGAGTCACCAAATGAAAGCCGCGCCGCGCAGCTTCCTTCAGCCTGGAAAGACCGGGCTCCCCGGTAACCAAGTCAGACCAAGTTGCGTCGACCAACACCCGGACGTACCCCGATTCCTCCGGCAAAAGCCACGAATCGAGATCCTCCGGGTCGCCGCCCACGAAACCCTCCTGCTCAGATAGTGTGCCCGCATTAGCCAGATTAACCAGAACCGGCCAATCAATGCCGGATTCTGCCCTGATCCCGCCTCTGCGGGTGACTATAGAGAACACTCGGGGCTCGATGCCATGGCGCGATTTCAGGTACGGCATCTTCCTATCGACCAGCCTCACGAACTCCCGTCCGACATTGCCGAAACCATAGAGACTTATCGCAATCTGCAAGATGATAACCCCCTAGACCTGCGGTTCTCCCTTCTTCACTCCAGCCATGAACGCCAAAGCGATGAGTGCGCACAGTACCGCGAACGGGAACAGCGCTCTCATGCCGAAAACATCGCGTAGAAACCCAAAGACCGGCGGCCCGGTAATGGCCGCGAGCGATGAGAACAGGTAGTATAGCCCGGTATAGGCGCCCGTCTTGGACCTTGCCGCCATGTCCACCACCATCGGGTATGAGTTGATGTTTATCGCTGCCCAGAACATGCCCGCGAGAGCCAGAACGGCTGGGACTATCACCGACGCGCGAGCGAGCATCGCGCCCACGATGGCCAGTTGCCCGTCGACATCCACCGAGCCGGCCCAGAATAGCCTATTGAGAAGGACCAACACCGGTCGGCCCAGAGCATCGCTGCCCACAAGGCCTATGATAGATAGACATACGGCCAACCCCACGATGCCGATCTTGATGGTGCGAGCCCGCCCAATGGCTGTAGCCAGGAAACCTGCGGGTATGGCGAACGCCACCAGCGCAAGCGAGAAGAACCCCAAGTACAAAGCTCCGCTGGCCTCGGAGATCCCCCACACTGCCCTTCCGTACAGTGTGAAAAAGGCCTCTATTCCGTTCCAGGCGACGAACCAGAAGAATATGGCGAGAAGCATGCACCTGGCGCTGCGGTCGGGATCGCGCCTCACTTCGGCAAATGCCTCCAGGATTCCCACGGTTTCACTGCCCTCGCCGGCACCTTCGACAACCTGCGGTTCACGAATCCGCCACCTGAGCGCGAGGGTGATGATGATCATCAAAATGCCCGCGAACACGAAAGGAAGCGAGGGGTTCACACTGTACAGCCGCGAACCTACGAAGAAGGCCAGGAGCGCACCAAGCCCTCCCATCAAGTTGATCACGCCATTTGCCTTGCTTCGTAGCGCAGGCGGCGTGATATCCGGCATCAGAGCCACGGTTGGAGCACGGAAAATGGCCATGGCAAGGTTCATTGCGATCAGCGCCATCATCATGGTGACCAGAGAGGAGCGGAACAGCGGAATGAGAGCGAAGAAGAGCGCGCCTAGGGGCATACCCACGAGTATGTATGGCATGCGCCGCCCATACCTGTTCCACGTCCTGTCGCTGGCCGCGCCGAAGTAGGGTTGCAGAGTGACTGCAGCTATGTTATCGAACGTCATGATGAAACCGATCAGCGTGCCTTTAAGCGCCGTGTCTGCTAATACGTTATCGAGGAAGACCGGCACAAAAGCGTTGTACAAAGCCCAGCTCAGGCTGATTGCGAAGAACCCGAGCCCTAGCGTGAACGTGCGGGGGTAGTCGAGCTTATGTGTCATGACTGCCCCGATTCCTCCTCTCGCATCCTCACGGCCAACGATACGTCGTTCGTTATGATCGCATCGACCCTGGATGCCAGCATGCGGTGGATGTCGGCGGGGGTATCGCAAGTCCACGCATTCACCTGCACTCCAGCTTGATGGGCACCTGCCACGAATTCCGGGAACACAGTGAAATGGATGGGATGGAGAGCCTCGGCGCCTAATTGCGCCGCATAGCGCCATGGTTCGACAAGCGCGCCCATGTACAGAAGCCCGATGGCCATCTCAGGCGCCAGCCGCTTGAGTTCAACCAGGCTGTAATGGTTGAAGGACGAAAAGACCACCTTGTCAGCCGCACCGCGCCTTCGAACAAGCTCTACCAACTTCGCCTCGATCCCTGGGTACAGTACGACGCCGCTCTTGATCTCGATGTTGATCAGGCGACATGCATCTCCCACGGCGTCGAACACCTGATCCAAAGTGGGTATCCTCTGCACCCCGGCGCCGCCTGCGAACTTGGCTGCCGCGTTCAGCTCGACGAGTTCGGCAAGGCTCTTCTCCCCAACCAGCCCGCTTCCATCGGTCGTGCGCTCTAGCCTCTCATCGTGGATGACCACGATCTGCCCGTCGCGCGATAGATGCACGTCCAACTCGATGCCATCCGACCCGATTTCAACTGCTTTTCGGAATCCAGCCAACGTGTTCTCCGGGGCAACAACCGGCACACCCCGGTGCCCCAGAATCAGTGGCATCCTGTTCAATACGGATCACACCTCCCCACACGGTTCAGGCGAATGCCGCGCTACTGACGCGGTATTTGACATCGGCCTCGGAAATCCTCTGTGAGAAGGTGAGCTTCTATTGGGACTTCCAGACGAATACTCCCAGCCCGGCGAGGAAGGCGATGCCCGCTACTTCGACAATCCGGCGCGCATCGATCTGCTCGGGCCCCGAGTCGCCTGACTCCCTGAGCCCGGAAAACTCAGCCCAAACCGACCGCAAGCGGCCCAGGGCGCCGGCAAACCGGGCCGTGCTGTATGCCGTCAGGGCATCGATTCGTTGCTGAATCAGAACCATCTGCTCATTGGTAGCGGGTTGCCTGGACTCGCCGATCATGCCTGCTCCGACTGCGACAGCCGCCCCTACCTGCCAGCGCGGACCGCCTGATGATTGATCCCACTCGAAGCCCGCCGATACAGTGATGGCATCAAGCAGGCTGCCGGCGCTGCCAACCTGGGCCAGGCGGTACTCGGCTTCGATCAAGTCGGGATCGTGGGTCAGCCACTCATGCATCAAGAACGCCGGATCAGCATCGAGCGCGCGCTCAACCAACTCGGCGAGGCGCGCAGGGCCATCGCCGGTTATCACTACCGGCCTGATATCATGGGCGGGCAACCCAATTAGCAAAGAGAGCTCACCGTACGCCTGCATGGCGCCGCCCGCGTCGCCCTGCATCGCCGATATCTCGGCCTTCCTCAGCATGTCGATTGCCCGAGCCGCGGCCCCAGCCTCGGCCATGGCGACTCTGATCGCGGCGGCCCTGCGCACCGCCCCCTCTGGGCTCACAGCGTCAGCCTGCATGACCCGCGAGATGCACGACAGCGGCGCCTCGATCACGCCTCTCCACATAGCCATTCCTTGATTCTGACTCAGGCCCGGCCCGCCTGACTCGTAGGTGAGGCGGCAGGACACGCCGAGCGGCCCCTCTGCCCTCGCCCATGCTTCGAGCGTCGAGGGCGATGCCCGAAAACCCACCGCGTTGCACCATGCTGAGCCTCCGCTCTCGGCCGCGAACTTTGCAGCGAAGCGCTCGCTCACCTCTGCACGGTACGGATCGAGGCGAATCGCGGCTTCGAAGAGCTCACACATACTCATCTGGACCGGCTCTACCTGTGAGAACAACCTGGATGCTGCCGTCGAGGTGGCCGCTGGTTGGAAATGGCTGAACATGGCCGCCGCTGCCAGCGACATGAAGCACGCGAGCGCGGCCCGCACACGAAAGCCGCGCCCGGCGAATTCCCGTATCACAGAATCACTCCCTCCGAATCACCGTCCCCAAAATATACTAGAACTGTCAGAGCGGCTTGCCCATCGCCCAACCGGGTGATTTTCTCAGCTCTGCTTGCGCACGGTGTAGCGGTCTTCGAGAGCTAACCAGTTCTGCGGATAATCGTACATCACATTCCAGTAGCTAGCGCCGCGTAGTCCGAACGCGTCGATGAGCGCATGTGCAGCCACTGATGAACGTACGTCTTCAAACCAGACCTCGTGCTGCGCGCCTGCCTCATCTACATACTGGAACCAGGGCGCCTGGGCGGTCTGGTCGAAGCTGATGTTCACTCCGTGTCGCGCGGCCAGCGCGTCAGCTTGCGAAGGGGTCACGGTTCTGGCGAATGTGCCCTGCGGCGCCGGTACGGTCCAATCGTAGCCGTACAGGGGTATGCCCATGAGGATCTTGCCCGGAGGTATCTGAGTGACAGCGTATTCCAGCACGCGCCTGACTAGGTTCACGGGGGCTATGGCCATGGGCGGACCGCCTGACCATCCCCATTCATAAGTCATCAGCATGGTGAAATCGAGATGCGGGGCCAGCCCTGCGTAGTCAAAAGCGCCGACCCATGGCAGATTGGGCCAGTCAGCCCACTTGGGCGCCATGGCATTTGAGAGCGTAAGCCCCCGTTCATGGGCAGCGCGCGACAGCGCCTCTATGAACGACGTGTACAGTTGCCTATCTTCTGGGTACATGTTCTCAAAGTCAACATTTATGCCCCGGAAGCCTTCGGACACGGCAAACTCGACGATGCTCGCTATGGTCGCGTCGCCCGTCGGACTTGACATGGCGTCTCGCGCCAGCTCAGGAGCGAAATTCGAGCCATCGAAGTTGGATATCACGGCAAGAGGAGCAATGCCGAGCGAGCGAGCCACCCTGACTGATGGCCCAGCTGCCCCAGGGGTATACACTACTCCGCCCCGTCCATCCACAGGAAAGCTGAAAACGCTCACGTATGTCAGATCATGCGCGATTCCTGAGAGTACGCGCCTGATTGAGGTCTCCGATAGAGGGAACAGATAACCGTTCGTCTCCACCGGCACTTTTGGCGCAACCGGGGCCGATCTCACAGGAATGACCAAGGATTGCCCCACGTTGATCAGATTCGGGTCGGTCAGGCGGTTGACAGCCGCCAAGAGCTGGACCGAGGTGGAGAACCTTGAGGCGAGCCGCGACAGGGTATCGCCGGCGGCCACAGTGTAGGGCTGATAGGTCCACCCCGGCATGACAAGCTGTTGCCCCACGTAGATCAGGTTCACATTGACGATGGCGTTAGCCGCGGCGATAGCTTGCACACTCGTAGAGAACAGGGTGGCTATAGCGTACAGCGAATCCCCGGGCCTCACAGCATAGACGAGCGGCGCTGTGGGAACGCGCGTCAAGGGAATGGCCAAGGCCTGCCCCACCACGAGGACGTTAGGGTCTGAAATGCCATTGGCCGCTGCGACAGACTCAATGGACACTCCGTATCTGCGAGAGATTGCGTACAGAGTATCGCCAGGCACGACAACATGTATGACCACGCTCATCACTCCTGCAGGAAACTGCCTATGTCATCATATTGGCACTCCCGCAGAAGGTGTTCGCCCGGTATCTACCGCACAGTCCCAATCGACTAGGAGGGCGGTTCCCCCGCCCTCCCTCTGGCGCAACCAGCGCCTACATCAGAACCACGGCCGGCCAAATCCCCACGGGCCGAATCCGAATCCCCATGGTCTGCCGAATCCCCATGGGCCGAATCCGAATCCCCATGGCCTGCCAAATCCCCACGGGCCGAATCCCCAGCCCGGAAAGCCAAAGCCTGGAAAGCCCCAGAATGGCCGAGACCACGGGAAGAACTGCGCCATGTCAACCCCTGACTGGACATCAGGGGCGGTCATACAGCCTGCCGCGTACCCGGGGTCGTCCATCATGGCCTGTGGATAGAACACGTGCGACACCTCCGTCTGACGTCGTGGACTACGCACGACAGCATATTCGTCGGGGCGCGCAGGTGGACTGCTCGGATTGGCACAGGCGGAACGGACGTGCCCGGCCAATACCGTCTATCTTGCTACCACAAACCGGCCGGCACTGTAGATCCCTATCTGATATCCCTTTACAGTGAATATCACCCGCATGCTCTGAGGCGCAACCCCAGGGAAAAACCGTGTGAGCCACTCTGTGGCCACAGCCCCGGCCTCTGCGTACGCCGCCGCCACCTCAGTATCGCTCACACTGAAATTGGCCGCCCCCAGGTGCATATCCCAGCCTGGCTGAGTACGGGTGTCGACGAACAGGTCGATCGACGTGGAACCAAGAAAGCATCGCGCACTCTGCCGTACCAGCCTTGTAGTGAGAGTGCCCGGGCAGTTGTAGTAGGCCGTGACGCGTATGGCGGCCAGCTCTGCTACGGATATCTTTGCCTCCTGGTTGAGCGCCTCCGAAAGGTACGGCAGCGACGCCGCCTCGGCCGATGCAGGGCCTCCCCCTAAGCCGGGAACGACTACGCCGTAGACCAACGAGGCTACAAGTAGTGTCGCCAGCGAAAACGCCATCAGAATGAGACTAGACTTCTGCCTCAACATGCTTCCCCTCCTCGCGGGCCTGCCACGTGAAGAGCCTCATGCTCCGACCGACGGGAGAGAGCTGCAAACGCAAGGCTTCCCGCCGCACGGAACGCACCGGCCATGACAAGCGCCCAGCGGATATTAATCGAGTCTACTAATGCCCTGCCTATCAGGGGCCCTACGAAAGACGTCAGGTTCACTGCAGCGTTGTGGTACGCGATGAAGTCCGTCCGGTTCTCGACTGGCGACACTTCCAGCAGAGTGTTCAGCATCAGCAGAGTGGTACCTGATGTGAAGAATCCCATCGACACACTGAAAGCTGCAACCATCCAAGGCCATGGCGACACAGCGACCATAATGGGCGTAAGGGCCATACCCGCTGTGGCAGCGGCCAGAGCGGCCGTGTTCCCTTTTCTGGCTGCGTAACGGCTCCACATGGGAAACGACAAATACTGCGCCATACTGCTCACGATCGAAAAGACGGCTACCCACAAGTTGCCGCAGTGAAGGACTCTCACGTAATAGATGGTGAACAAGGGTTGCGCCATCATCCAGCCGAAGTAGAAAAGCATGGCTCTGGGCGTAAAGCCGGCCTTCGCGACCTGCCCGAGCAGAGCCCTACGGTCGAGAGCTCCGGGACGCGCAGAGTCCGAAACCTGGGGAACACATTCTCCATCGTGACAAGGTTCGTGTGTCCTAGAGAGCGCCCGAACTTCCATGACCGAGGCTGCAAACGCGACCACGAACACGACCTGGTACCCTATGGGAAATGACAGAGCGTCCAGCAGATACCCGCCGACAAGGGTAGGAAGAAAGCCTACCGCCGTCACTATCCTGCTGCGCACGGCGAACGCTTCTCCCCGGAGCTCAGAAGGTATCGCGTCGGCCATCAAGGCCTGCCACGCGATGTTGCCAATGGCGCCGGGCACGTTCATCAGAGCGATCAGGAGCACCAGCGCGCCGGCGCGCGAGTCCTCCGAGAACAATGGAAGCGCTGCGATGCCCAACAGGAAGAGCCTGTTGGCAAAGGCGAACGCGCAGGCTACTCCCTTCTTCCGCTGGAACGGACGGAGCACCTGTGCGCCCAGAACACTCGCGACGCACGATACCGCCGCCGGTAAGGCTGATATCAGCGCTACCTGCAAATTGCTCGCGCCTAGTCTGATCGCCAGAACGCCCAAGAATGGACCGTACAGGTTCGCCGCTAGGCTCTGCCACGCTCCATGTTGTGCGTTGACCCGGATATTGTGTCGAACCGGCGACCTCTTCTCATGCTCGGATGCACTGCCCCTCGCTGTACACACACTCAACTGGCCGGCTCCCCCAAACGCTCCAGAAGCGCGGCCCGCTGCTCGTCGCCGGCAAAGGCGTACCTGGCAGCGCACACATTCATGGAGGCAAGATCGGCGCGAGACAGCCCGAACGTCTCATGTACGAGCTCGTACTCGCCCGTGAGCGTTATGCTCGATATGCCGGGATCATCGGTGTTGAGGCAGACCCGAACGCCGCGCTCAATCAGCTTGGGCAAAGGATGCTCCCGGATGGACGGCGCCACCTGGGTGTGAACGTTGCTGGTAGGGCAGACTTCGAGCAGCGTGCCCCTATCCGCGAGCATTTCGATGACACGGTCATCCTCTATGGACCGCACGCCATGGCCTATTCTGGCGGCGCCCAGTTGCTCCACAGCGACTCTCACCGAAGATGGGCCATCGGCCTCGCCAGCGTGAATCGTCACGCCGAGCCCGTTCGCGCGCGCCCAGGCCATTGGGCGCACATACTCCGAAAGGCCCCGAGCCCGGGTGTCGTCGGCGATGTCCACGCCGGTTACTCCATTCGACAGGTAATCAGCGGCCAGCCTGACCGTATCCCAGGCAACGCGCTCTCCCTCGGGTTGCGGCACAATGAGAATGAAATTCACGGCGATATCATGCACGGCAGCGACCCTCGCCCCCTCCAACACCGCCTCGACTGCCTCCGAATATGATAGGCCAGTCAGACGTCTGATGAAAGCCGGCGAAAACCTGAGCTCTGCATAGACAATCCCGTCGGCGGCACAGTCTTCTATGGCTTCAGAAGTGATCCGAGATATGTCGGATGCCGTCTGTATGCACGGCATGAAGAACTCGAACTTGGCCAGAAAATCCGAGAGTGACCTCTCGGATCCCGTTATCTGAATACGAGGCAGGATCTCACAAAGCGGAGTATCCACGTACTCCCGACGGTTCTTCCGGAATAGATCCAGAACGGTAGAGGGCCTGACGGCGCCCTCCAAATGCCTGTGGAGTTCGACTTTGGGAAGGCCCTGCACGCCCATGTCGATGCACCCGCCCACCAACATCCCCCCAACGCGCCAAGAGCGGCGGTGCGATACGCCTGCCGCCGCCCGTGCCGCACTCTTGCTAACGATAGCGCCCTATGCCGAGGTACCTCCCGATGTTGGCAGTATCGTCCAACACAGGCTCTATGATGGACGACGCGCATGTCATAATAGTGGCTACACCGGGGCCGTGGCCTGCCAGAAGGCAGTCAGAGTGCACAACAACGCCGATGCTCACAGCTCCGCGCCTGTAGCTCCTTCCGTAGAGGTTATCGCAATCGGCCAGAGCCACGATGTCGCCGAACCGCAGCTTATCGAGGCCTAGGCGCTCTATCTCCGCCCGATCGGTGGTGGTGATATCATAGTCGCCCGAAGCCACATCAGCTGTGCCTATCCCCGACCCCATCAGTACTGCAGGGACCACGGCCGTCACCTTGACGCGGAGTCGACCATTGGCCTCTTCAGGGTTGATCAGTTCGAGGAGAGCCGGGTCCAGGTTGAACAGCTTCACTTCAGGGTAATCCAGCAGCCGGAGGCCCTGACCATATGACCGGATAAGTATCTTGTCTTCGATGCAGAGCTTGTCTAGAGCCTCATCGTCAAAATCGATGAGCACGTGTTCTATGCCGCCGTGGTGCCCAGTTACCACGCCCCGAGCGCCTTTTGCGTCCCCGCTCACCACGCGGGCCTCATTGCCTATGCACGATAGGACATTATAGGCCCGATTCAGATCGTCGCCGCGCTTCTCGTACTTAGCCGCCGTCGACACTCCTGGCTCAATATGGTCGCCTGCCCAGCCAAACGCTGGGTCGCCCACACGCACGTTGTAGGTTATGCCGCCCACACCCGGCAACGCGAACGGCATTCCCTCAGCGTCGATACGAAAAGCCTGCTTTCTCACGTGCGGAGCTACGGTTCCCTGAACAGATATCATGACCAGCTTGTCTTTGTTCGTCCTCAAGATGACGGCCACCTTCCTTCGGCTCACTCTGTACGAGTTCTGTTATTCACCTCGTGGGCTTCGATTCCTGCCTCGTGCTGGCACAAATGTGCCGACCGCCCGCCGCCGACTGGACGTGCCCGAATATGATGGATTGAACCAACGCAGCGTCAAGGGAGGAAAGCACATGGACTATCATTACCCGGTTGGATGTGGGCCCATGGAACTGGCCCGAGCATACGTGTGCCCGCAGCCTGCATATACGCAAAGGTTCTGCCCAGTTGAAGGGCTGAAACACGGGACCATCTTCCCCGAGCTGGTGAGGGTGTACGTTCCTGAGCAGGCGCGCCCGGTGTGCCCAGGGGAGGTGGGTTGGTGATGCCGGCTATGAACAAGGATGAACTCATGCTGCGAATACAGGCCCTCGAGTTCACGGCCGTGGACCTCAATCTGTACCTCGACACTCATCCGTGCGACGCGCGCGCCCTTGCCGACTTCAACCAGGTGGCCGCGGCACTTGCGCAGACAGTTGCTGTGTATGAGCAGATGTACGGTCCGCTCACAAACTTCGGGCGGTCGCAGTCCTGCGGAAGGTGGGCATGGGTTGAGCAGCCCTGGCCGTGGGAAACGCAAGGGTGAACATGATTTGCGGAGAGGAGGCTACCAAAAGTGTGGGTGTATGAGAAAAAGCTTGAGTACCCGGTGAAGGTCTCGGGGCCCAATCCGAAACTGGCAAAGGCCGTGATCACACAGTACGGAGGCCCTGACGGCGAGCTTGCCGCGTCACTACGCTACCTTACGCAGCGGTACTCCATGCCCACTTCCCAGGCCAAGGGTGTGCTCACCGACATTGGAACCGAGGAACTGGCGCACATGGAGATAGTAGCGGCGATCGTGTACAACCTGCTCAAGAATGCCCCGCTTGAGCAGATCAAGGCGGCTGGGATGGAGGGGTACTATGCAGACCACGACAGATCGCTCTTCTTCGTCAACGGCGACGGCGTTCCATGGGTTGCAGCCTACATCCAATCGAAGGGAGACCCCATCGCGGACCTGCACGAAGACATGGCAGCAGAAGAGAAGGCACGGTCGACATATGAACACCTCATAAACCTGTCGGACGATCCAGACGTCACCGACGTATTGCGCTTCCTGCGTGAACGGGAAGTCGTCCACTTCCAGCGTTTCGGTGAGACGCTCAACATCGTTTGGGAGCACCTGTCTTCCCGCAAGGTCTGGTAGCCGACCTCGATAAGCCGCAGCCAAACGACGCGCAGGGTGCGCCGCGACGTGGTCTGCCGGGCACGCGGCGAACTGCGGCCGGAGGCATAACCCCCCGGCCGCGAGTTCAGCCATGCCTATTGTCCGCGCCCCACCCCTCGTGCAAAGAGACTGAGGTAGTGAGCGAGATGGGTGGTAGAGAGGAATCGACGCCTCACCCTCTCCCTGGCCTCGCGGCCCAAGGCCTGGCTGGGGCCGGGGTCGGAGAGTATCTGCATTATCCTGGCCGCACACTCCTCGGTGGATCCTATGAGGTAGCCGTTGAGCCCATCTTCTATCTGCAGGCGGCATCCGGTCGCCTGTCCGGCCACTACCGGGCGAGCCTTCCACATGCCTTCGGTTATCGTGAGCCCAAATCCCTCCCGAATCGACTTCTGGATGATCACGTCCGCCTCCTGTTGGAATGCAGCCACTTCAGTGGCATGTACCCCGTCCTGATTGGAGAGCACGTGTACGTCCGGGTCACCCCCGGCGGCCTGGTTGAGGTCTCCTAGTAGCCTCACTCCCTCGGGGTCGTCGAGAGCTATTGATCCTACCAGAGCAAGCTGGGCATCTGGATACTCAGCCTTAACAGCCCGGTACGCATCTATCACACCGAATGGGTCTTTCCACGGATCGAACCTGGATACCTGAACCAGCAGCGGTCGGTCGGGATCCACTCCGAACCTTGATAGAACCTCCCTGGCCCGCTCGTGATCTAGCGGAAGGTTCTTGGGGCTAGTGGGATCGATAGAAGGCGTTATCTCGGTAACCGGAATGGTGATTTCCTCTTTCGCATACTCACGGCTAGTGACAATGGCGGCGTCGTACTGGTTCACCAAAGGGTGCAGGCGCTCCCACGTGGACCCGAGCGGCGTGGACAGATCGATATGGCAACGCCAGAACCACTTGGCGTTTTGGGCCATACGCTCTGCAACTGAGCCCCGCACCAGAGCGCCTGCGAGCAGCGGTTGAGGGTCATGTACTACGACGAAGTCCCATGGTCCTTCGGGGAAACTTGCGGCCAGGTGTCGATTTACGTCGTCGTAGACAGCCCACTCTTCTGAGGTCAAGTCGTCCTCCGCGCCCTGAAGAGTGTTGTGGATTTTCTTGGTCGCCTCGAAGAACTCGCCGGGCGCGCCGTCCATGACGAACCACTGAGCGTCCAGCCCAGCATCGCGCATGAGCGGGATGATTGTGTGCAGAAGCTCCGCCACTCCTCCGCCGTAAGGTGTGGAGCTGACATGCAGCACCCGCGCACCCTCGAGCCCACGTCCCAGACGCCTCGCGTCCGCGATGGCGGCTTCGCCGGCGTACGGAGCGTGATCGTCCAGCCGCTTCTGTGCGATCTCCGCTCGCTTGAAGATCATTACCCATCCCTCCGGAAGACCTTATTAGCTACTTCGAAGTCCAGCCCACCATGCCTCTTATGTAGTATCGTTGCATGAGTGCGAACACCACTATGGGCACTGCCATAACGATAACGCTGCCGGCAGAGAGAACGCCCCAGTCAACGTGGTAGACGCCGCGAAGCAGGGGCACGCGCTGCGTGGCCAGGAGTTTATCAGGTGAGTACAGCAATATCAGAGCCAGGAAGAAATCGCTCCAAACCCACATGAACTGCAGAACAGCTGCTGAAGCCACAGCAGGCAGCGACATGGGCATGACAATCTGCAGGAAGACCCTTAGGTCGGAAGCGCCATCCACCTTCGCCGCCTCCTCCACTTCGATCGGCACAGTGGTGAAGTAATTGCGCATGAAATACATGATCCACGGCAACCCCCAGGCCGCATGTACCAGTACTAGCCCAGTGTAGGAGTCCACCGCGCCCAGCCCTCGCATAATGCGGTATATCGGGACGGCGATCATCTGCTGTGGCAGCGTCATAAGCGCCACAATGGCCATGAACAGCAAGTCCCTCAAGCGGAAGCGGAACCGCGCGAAACCATACGCCGCGATCGACGCGATCACAAGAGGCAGAATAGTAGCGGGAACCGCCACACGCAAGGAATTGAGCATGCCCTTCCCGAGGGGCGCCGCAGGGTGGTTCCATGCGCCCACGTAGTTTCGCAGAGTCGGGCTGAACTGCTCGAACCTCCACCATCCTCGGCTGATCTCCGACAGCGGCCGTATCGACGCCATGAATACACCCAGGAAGGGAATGAGCCATATGAGAGCAGCAACCCCTGCAGCAACGTACAGGGCCATGGTTGATGACTTCCTGCGGGCGAAGACGGAGGTGCCTTTCATGGCTGCTCACCCCTGACCGACCTGAATGTTGGTATGGACACGACCAGTGCCACCAGCATCAGGAATGTGGCCACTACAGCCGCTGAGTTGGCGTCGAACTCGCGAAACGCGTACATGTACATCTGCAGCGCGAGCACGTTTGACGCGCCCCCGGGGCCGCCCATAGTAGCCACATACACGATGTCGAATATCTTGAGAACCCACAGGAAGGTCATGGTGATCACAACGCCGGTGACCGGCCTCAGCATTGGCACGGTGATCGCGAAGAACGCCCGCGTGGCCGATGCGCCATCGATCACAGCGGCCTCGTACACGTAATCCGGTATCGTCTCGAGGCCTGCCGAATACAGAATCATGCTGAACGGCGTCCAGAGCCAGAGCGACCCTATGATCAGCGAAAACAGCGCTGTATCGGGATAGGCCGTGAGAGTGCGCCTCCCCAACCCGACAAGCGACAGCAGAGACGGCAGAATGCCCACGTTCCCATCGAACAAGAATCTCAATATGACCCCGCCCACAACCATGGGCGTGACCATTCCCAGGAATATTATGGACTTCACAACAGCCCCGCCCCTGATCTCACGGAGAATCACCGCCAGCACCAGCCCCAGGCTCGCGGTGAGCGGCAGATGTATGACGATCCACATCACGTTGTGGACCAGCGCCCCATATGGAAACCCCCTCGCGAAACCACGCGGGTCAAACATCTCCGGCTGCGACAGGACCTCCGCGTAGTTTTCGAGCAGCGCAAACTCGCCTTCGCTCGTGAAGAAGCTCAGCCACACCGTATTGACTACAGGGTACACCACAAACACTGCCAGGAGTGCTAGGGCCGGAACGAAGAACAGCGCCCTGCCACGCAACGCGTGCATGTTCCCGCCTCCTTCGAGGTGCTCGTTGAAGATCCGGCCGGTCGCTGCCTGGAAGCGGCGACCGGCCGGGGCCATTGTCGGTCTACTTGCCCGCCTTGCGCTGGAGGGTCTCTAGGACCTCCCCTACCCTCGCCGGGCTCACCCATAGCAGCTTGAGCTGATCCCAGAAGGCCGGCTGCCACTCGCCGCCAATCGTATCGTCCAGGTCAGGCAGGGCCTCAAGCCCCCCGAGCAAAGATGCGACCTCGCGGTCCACCGGCGGATAGGCATCCAGAGGCGCGCCAGTGTATGTAGCAATGTGGCCCCCCGCAGCTACCTGCAGCGTTTGGCCACGGGTAGCGAGATGCGCGAGCAGTCTCCTGGCATCAGCGGGATACTTGGTGTACGCCGGAACGAAGGCGTAGTCGGTGGCGAACACCAGCCCCCGAGCCCCGGGAAGAGTGAACACTCCAAGATCGGCTGGATCCTTCACCATTCCAGTGATCCAGCTTCCCATGAAGTACAGAGCATAGTCGCCCGCCCACCACAGATCCGCCGCCATAGTCCACTCGATGGGTTCGCTGAAATAGCCCGCCTTGAGCAGCGGCACGAGCCGGTTCTCGAATACGGCGCGGACCTTGGGATCGGTCCACGCGATCTTCCCGGCAATCAGATCACGTGTCATGGCAGGCCCGCCAAACGTAGCGATGAAATGCTCCGTCACGTCCGACAGCGGCCAGCCCACACCATTGCCGCTGGCGATCGGCGCACGCACGCCCGGTATCTTCTTAATGCGAGCGAGGAGATCAACGAACTCGTCCCAGGTATTAGGAACAGCAAGGTTATGCTTCTTGAAGAAGGACTTCCGGTACCAGAATCCGGGCTTTATCTTGCCGGTGTACGGGGCGCCCCACAGTTTCCCGCCTGACTTCACGGCATCGAGAGCGCCCACAACGAAGTCCGACTCATTTAGCGTGCCGGTCATGTCGAGGACATGGCCACTCTGAGCTTGCCGGTTGACAAACCATGCCCACATGAAGATCACGTCTGCCGGAGCGGTTTTCGAGTCGAATTGAGCTGGGAGGAGAACAGCAAGGTCCTCAGCGCGGTAGATCTGGTAATCCACGCGAATCCCAGTCTCCTTCTCGAACTCCCGCAGCACCGGCATAAATGCGTCCATCTCCGGCCCAGACCATCCGCTTATTACGGTAAGCTTCTTCTCGGCAGCCAACCCGGTCAGACTGAAGACGGCAAGGACGATAAGGAGCAAGACGGTTACCTTTCGCCGCATCATAATCCCTCCGTTTTAGTGGTCTGCTTAGTGGTCTGCTTAGATCCGCAGGCTTACTGACACCCTTCCGATACCAGACGGAGAATGCACCGTGTGCCGAATCACCTCCTGTCGACCGCGTTTGCCCAGAGGCGCGGTGGCCCCACCGAATCACGAGGTTGGAACTGCACGGGCAGAATGCAATGAGCAGGACCGCCCTCGCCGCTCATTCTCCCGATGAGAACCTGTACCGCCATTCTGCCAAGCTCCTGGATGGGCTGCTTTACCGTAGCCAGAGGCGGGTCCACGTACTCCGCCATGGATATCCCGTCGAAACCTACAACAGACACGTCGGCGGGAATGGCCAAGCCCGCCTCGCGGAGTGCGCGCGTTGCCCCAAGCGCCATCACGTCGTTACACGCAAATACCGCAGACGGGATTCGCCTCGGGCCGATTATTGCGTGCATGGCCGAGTACCCCCCTGACTGCGTAAAGTCGCCAGCCTCTATGATGTTGCGGTCCATGGGCAGGCCGGCGCTGGACATGGCCAGCCGGTAGCCCTCGAACCTGGCATCCGAGGCAGTCTGGTCGGGTGGCCCTGTTATACACGCTATACTGGTATGTCCTAGCGCTATCAGATAGTCAACTGCGTCGCGGGCCCCCGCCGTGTTGTCGCCGCTGATCCACGACACACTCGGGTCAGGCACGACGCCGAGAACGACGAAGGGCAACCCCACACTGTGCAAGAGCGTGATGCGCTCGTCGTTCGCCCGAGGCTCTGTGAGGATCATCCCGTCTATCCGGCGCGGGTCGGCCAGTTCCGCGTGAGCGCGCACGGCTCCGTCGCCGTCGCCGTCGGGCGTCGATAGGAACAGGCTGTATCCGCTGCGCATGGCCTCATCGCCTGCAGCGCCCAGAAACTCAAGGTAGAAAGGGTCAGATAGCGATCTGGGCGCCCACGGCACGGCGAGCCCAATGGTATTCGTTCTGCGAGTGGCGAGGGCACGGGCAGTGGGATTAGGGGTATATCCCATGTGCCTGGCGAGCGATGCCACTCTCGCCCGGGTGTCTTCGGCCACCCTCGGGTCTCCCGAAAGCGCCCTCGATACTGTGGACTTGGATAGTTTGAGCATGTCTGCAATGTCTTGAAGAGTAGTACTCACACGATCACTCCTGCCATGTTACAGTGTAATCCAAGCGGTTGCACCGCAAGTTTTATCGGGTTTACACGGCATTTCATTGGCACCATGTTCGTATTTGTGCAACCGGTTGTATCGTTCGACATGGAAGTCCCAGTTCCTTCTTAGGGTGGACAGCCTACCGCTGAATTACGTCCGGCCGCCACTGAGCAAAAATGGGACTGCCTGCCTCGCTCGCTCGTCGCGATGATTTGGGACATTCGCAGGCCGTGCGCTCGTGGCTATGCCAATCAGGAACGTTCCGGCGGGAGCCCAGATGCGCACTGATAGAGCTTCTCCGCCAAGCCCTCGATGAGCTCGCGCATCACCAGTCGGTCACGGAAACGCTGAGGAATTGCCGAAACCCCGTAGAACGCCCCCGCCAGTTGCCCATATACGGCAGCGGTAGTGTCGGCATCATCGCCTAGGTTCACCGCCAACATGAGCCCTTCTTCAAAGCTGTGGCCGCGGTAAAATGCCCACAGCGCGGCTTCGAGCGAGTCTACCACATAGCCTGTCCCTCGTATCTGTGGAGGGTTCTTCGTTACGAATGAGCCTTCCGCGACTCTGCGGATAGCGTCGCATAATGGCGCACGCTCCCACAAACCCGGCGCCGGCGTGTACCGGGCAGACACAAGTTCCCCTTTCGCAGCTCCGCTCACAGCGCCCACGATAAGCGCTCCGAGGTACCTACACCCATCGACTGCATTCCGGGCTCCGTGAGTCGTTCGCGAGCTAGCGGCCGACATCTCCACTGCCATTTCCGGATCGCTGGCGAAGTATAAGGGTACCGGCGCAAGCCTCATGATCGAGCCGTTGCCCGCGCGACTCGGGTTCGTGCTGCCACAATAAGGCTGGCGAGTGGCCTCAAATCTCATGATAGCGTCGGCGCATGTGCCTCCAACATCGAAAGCCCGGCCAATGCTGGACATGTAGCCTTCCCGCATCCACCTGAGGTATCTCTCGAGCTGATCGACGGGATCGAACCTGCCGCACTCGACCAGCGACTGGGCAAGACACAGGGCCATAGATGTATCGTCGGTGAAGGCGCCGGCAGGCAGCCCAAACACTCCCCCGCCCACCATGTCGGCGACGGGCTCGAAACCCCCAGGAAGCATGAACTCGACCTGCGCTCCGATGGCGTCGCCCACCGCTAGGCCGATCATGCTTCCCAGATACCGTTCTCGAGTGGTTGTATCCATGAGGCACAGCTCCCCTTGCCCCGGCTAGCCTCTATGCATCCTGCCCCTGCACCTGCACCTGCCCACAGCTGGCTTGCCGGCCCGGCGGCCTACACTAACCCCAGCTCACGATGTTTCTCGGCGATCTGGTCGGCCAAGCGCTCCACCGCCTGCAGGTCCCCGCTACGCGGAAGCCCTTTGCACACCACAGGTTCGAGCACCTCAGCCCGGAGGTTGCCGATCAGCCCCGAGATCTGCTCCACTGCCCGACCGCCCCAGCTGTAAGAGCACAGCACTGATACGAACTTAGTGCGCGGGCGAAGCGCGTTAGCCAAGAGAGCAATGTGAGCCGCAGCCGGATGCGCGCCGCCAAGCACTGTTGGGGTGCCGATGACGACAGTGGCAGAATCCACCAATGACATAGCCACGTTCCCCAAATCCGACCCTGTGAGCTCAAACCGCTCCACCTGCACGCTGCGGCTGACTAGAGCCGAAACCAGCGCGTCGACCATCACACGTGTGCTGCCGTGCATGCTTACGTAGGGCAGACACACCTTGTTGCGCATGGGGCCGGCGCTCCATTCTCTGTAGCAGCGGGTGATGTAGCCCGGATCAGATACTACAGGGCCGTGGCTGGGCGCAACGATATCTACCTCAAGCCCTTCGATCTTGTCGAGGTTCTTCACGATCAGGTTGCTGAAGGGCATCATGATCTCGGCAAAGTACCGCTTAGCCGCTTCGCGCTCGCGCGGGCGGCCGGTCGAGAAGAGCTCACTCATCGCCAGATGGCTGCCGAGAAAATCGCAGGTAAACAGGATCTTGTCTTCAGGCACGTAGGTCAGCATCGTCTCAGGCCAGTGTACCCATGGAGCATGCACGAATTTGAGAGTCCGCCCGCCCAGATCGATGGAACCGCCGTCGTCAACCACGGCGATACGCTCCTCCGCCACGTGAAGCAAGTCGATGAGCATGGGTTTGCACTTGGGAGAGCATACAGCTGTTGCCTCGGGGTACCGGGCCAAGACAGCGGGTATCGAACCTGAGTGGTCCTGCTCCCCATGGTGCGCAATCACGTAGTCAAGGTGTTCCACCGAGGCGAGCTGAGCCTCGAGTTGATGATACATAGACGGGTCGACTGTATCAAGCAGCGCGGTCTTGCTGCTGCCCTCAACGAGATATGCGTTGTAGCTTGTTCCCTCCGGAAGGGGAATCAGTGAATCGAAGAGCCTGCGGTCCCAATCTACCGCGCCCATCCAGAATATACCTTCGCGAATCTGTCTGGCTTTCATTGTCTGCAGCGTACCTCCAATCCTTTGCGACATCACGCACTATCTTCGGGGGACATCCCCATCGCGTTCCGACGGCACCGCCGCGGTCAGCGCCTCTGTCATCCGCCGCCTCCCCTGCGCAGGAAGAGGAGCAGACCGGCTATGATGAGCAGGGCAGGCCACCAAGTGACGACCCATTCCAGCACAGCGGGGGCCGCACTCGACAGTATCAGCGGAACGCCCACAGCGGTCATGATGGCTCCTGGAACCAGCGCCCAGCGCTGGGGGTTCCCAGCGAATCTATCAGACAGAAAGTATATTATGAACCAGCTGCCCGCCAAGCTCAGCACGATCACGCCCGCATTGGCAGGGTCCCGAAGACGCCAGAATACCTCATTGGCTAGAAAAGACCCCGCGCCGCTGCCGAAAACGACGCCGCCGACAACAATCAGCCCCACGCTCCTGCTGACCGCTCCCCACAGCAGGAGGAGCGCACCGATGCCCGGCGCCGCCAGCATCCCCATGATCCTACCCGGAACAAACTGCGATGCCAGCAAGTAGAAGCCCACAATGATGAGCACTATGCCCGCCCAGTGCCTCCTCCGGTTCTCCGATGAGCCGTTCTCCTCAGCCATATAGCATGCCTCCCTCCCATGCGCTGGAGCGATATCTATATGCCCAGCGACTGAGTAGTCCTGAAATGAAGCTTAGCGTAGTTCGCCAGGACCTCGCGCCCGCCCTTGGACGCTATCTCACACCCAACCGCCACTATCCGAGGGTCCGACGCGCCTTTGGGGAGCTCGATCCCCGCTTGGTGCGACAGGGCGGCGAGCCTTCGCACAAACTCGTCCCTCGCCAGAATCGACGCGGCCGCCACGGCTACGTCCACTTCGGCCCGAGGATGTTGTTCCAGCTTGACCTGTCGGCCCTTCTCCATCAGGGCACGCGTGAGGTACGATTCGTCACCGAATTGATCGGAGACGGCAAGGCCGCACTCAACTTGCGTCAGCAGGTTCTCTAGGCACCTCGCGTGGGCCCATGCGAGCATCACGTTCACATTACGCATACTCACATAGAGCTGATTGTACCGGGCCGGGCCGATGGGAACCACAGAATGCGGGCACCTGTTCCTGATGGACGCCGCGAGCTTTGAGATGCGCGCGTCGGGCAGGCGCTTGCTATCAACTACCCCAATCTCAATCAAGGCCGACTCCGACTCGCGGTCGACATATACCCCCGCGGCCACCATTGGCCCGAAATAGTCGCCCTTCCCGGACTCGTCTATCCCTATCCTGGGAATCCCGGAGGCGCGCGCCGGATCCGGCGAGCCAGCAGCGCCTTGACGCCCGCCTGCGCGAGAGACGTCTCCCTGGAGGTGGCTCGAACACCACGCCGCCAGCTCATCCGTGAGATTGGAGCGGCGCCCCTGAACCAGCACTTTCCCGGTGGAGTAGATGGCCACCGTGGCGTGGTTCTGCCCGTCGCTTATCTTCATCTGCCGCCCGTGCTGGATCACGCGATCCTGACACACTTCCCAACCGCGCGCGACGGCAAACTGGGCAAGCAGGACTGTATCGCCGCCAAGCAAGTCCTTTTCGCTCAGTTCAAACCACCTTCGTTTCAAATATGTACGATGTCTAGTTTCTGCAGCAAGAGCATGATTCCTCTCGGGTTGGGGCGCTCAAAAAAACCTCACCCACGACGGATGAGGTTGCCGGACATGCATTGTTTGCCATGGACTGACTGTGAATCTGGTGGAGGCGCCGGGAGTCGAACCCGGGTCCGGAAAGACCACTTGGCGCGCTTC
>ERZ795061.1212-NODE-1212-length-25565-cov-12.840768_pt1 | contig 25565 bp, 24 predicted proteins | sample MGYA00375145_ERZ795061 | MGnify/ENA primary metagenome ERZ795061 (study PRJEB30190, sample SAMN05720144) | anaerobic digester metagenome | isolation source: active sludge of municipal wastewater-treating anaerobic digesters | place: USA | collected 2014-12-22 ... | reverse complement strand
TATCGGTAAAAAAAGACGTTATTAAGTTATGCAAAAAATTTCCGGTTTGAGGATAAATAATCTGTATATTTGCAAAACATTCCCAATATAACTATCATAGGAAGTAAATTATTATGAACGACTTCCTCAAAAATAAATACAATCTTCATAATGCTCCCGAAGTGGAACAAGCGGCAAAAAGAACCCAAATCCAAGAGGGAGAATCAATTCCTCAAGATCCCCAATCCAGAATTCAAAACTATCTGGACAGATTCAATTCAATCTTAGAAAGAGAAGATCCTCAAAACAGAGAAAGAGGTATAGAAGCTATCAAAAGACTCCTTCATAGCAAATTTGTCATAAAACAAAAAGATATTCCCGATTCATATTATGAACTCCAGAGAAGAATAGCCAGAGAAGAGGGTCATGGAAATATTCAAATAACTCAAAAACAAAAAGATCAATTGACTGAGATTATTATCCACGACCAGCAATCAACCCTGGATCTTTGGATAGATTATCTTTCTTCTTCCGATGCTCCTTATCCCGATTGGCTCAAATACTATGCCCTAAGAAGCATCTTGAATATCGGAGAATATGACAAGGAAAAGAAACGGTTTACCAAAAGATCCAAAGGAACCACTAAACCCTTTCCCGACCTCAACAGAGAAGCCTTGGCTTACGTCCTTGATCTGCTTGAAAAGAAATATTCTCAAAAAAAGATAGATCTATCCAGCCTTGATAAAAATGATAGACAAGAATTGGAAAGACTTCTTGAATTGGAAAACTTCGGGGATCTTTATGCTTTTGCCATAGAAAAGGTTACCCCCACCTCTTTTGACAAACTTCAAACCACCAAAGGCAGATGGGTCAAATACAACCAAGGAGAAGATCATATGCCTCTTGTTAGATCTCTCCAGGGCTATGGAACCGGCTGGTGCACTGCTGGAGAATCTATGGCTCAAAAACAACTTGAAGGAGGAGACTTTTATGTCTATTATTCAGAAGATGAACAACATAACCCCACTATTCCCAGAGCAGCCATCAGAATGTCAGGTGACTCCATCGGAGAAGTCAGGGGTATTGCCCATCAACAAAACTTGGATCCCTATATCACCGATATTGTCCAAGAAAAACTCAAAGAATTTCCCGATGGCTCTCAGTATGCGAAAAAGAACAGGGATATGAAGCTCCTGACCCTGATTGAAAAGAAAACCGAAAAAGGTCAACCTCTTAGCAAACAAGAATTAGAGTTTCTTTATGAAGTCAATTCTCCCATCCAGGGATTTGGTTATCAAAAAGATCCCAGAATAGAAGAAATCAGAAATAAAAGAAACAAGGATGATGATATGCTTGTCATTTTTGAATGCACCAAAGAACAAATTGCCAAAAACAAAGGTGAAATAAAAGAAGACACTAAAGCCTACATCGGACCTATTTTCCCCGGAATATTCACTCTTATTCAAAAACACAATATAGAACATATCTACACTTCTTTTCCCGAAGGAATAATAAGAAGAGAAGAAATAACCATCGGAGGAAAAACAGAAAAACAACTTGAAAAGGAGATGGAACAACAAGGAATGAGAATGTATGATTATACCAGAGATCTGATGAGAAAAATGGAAATTCAAACCAACCCCGAATCATTATCTCTTATCAGATTATCCGTAAGAGATCTTGGATTTACTCAAGATCCAACCACATACCAACTTTATCAAAGAGCTACAGAGCTGGGTCTTGATCTCTGTCCTGCCGAGGTTGGTCCTTATTACAGGCTTTCTCATCAAGATCAGCCTATGGGTGATTGGGTCCGTATAGCTATGAAGCCAATAGCAGACCGTGACGGCGATCTGAGTGTGTTTCGTGTGGAATCTAGCCATGGTGGTTTGTGTCTCACTTGGGCTACGCCTGAGTCTAGGTGGGATCTTGATGGCGGTTTTATCTTTTGTTTTCGCAAATAATTTAGAATTTTAAATACTTTGTTTTTTTGTCTAATCCTTAATGAAACTTTGATATTTTGATTCTTTTATTTTTCTGTTTATTTTGATATATTTCTATTGGATTAGTTGTATCAAACGGTTATATTTACAAACAAATATGGCTTTTTGAAACTCATCTAACATGTGTGTATTGAGAGCGTAAACGATCGGAGTTTTTGGATTTTTTACGGAGGATACGCATATTGTTTATATAAAAAAGAAAATATTTGGTGTGATGCGCTGGCTGATTTATAATCACAAATAAAATACAGCTTAATCTTTTATTCATAAAAAGATGAGCAGTGATATGGATGGCGTGTCGCACATAACAAACCGTGACGGCAATCTGAATGTGTTTAATGTGGAATCTAACAATGATGGTTTGTGGCTCAATAACAATTGGGCTACACCTGAGAATAGGTGGAATCTTGATAGCGGTTTTATCTTTTGTTTTCGAAAATATTTCTTTCTATCGCGTCTACGGGGTGCGATTTTTCTTTTCCGGGTTATCTAAGCTTTTCTTCCATCCCCCAAGCATTTTTCCGATTTCTTCAAGTTTTAAAGAAATTTCTTGATATTGTTTGTTGGAAATAAGCCTTCCTTCCCAAGTAACTAGTATGAGAAATTTAATAGTGTCTAAAACGAAAATACAATTTAAGATTTTTTCTTTTTTCCTTTCTTTTTCTGTAAAATAGGCTAAATATGTCAATTCCATCAGATCTAAAAATTTATTTTCAATTCTTGCTCCAAGTGTATATCTAGAATATTTAGGAATATGAACGATGATATTAACCCAAATCAAATATCCCTCTTTGACTCGGTTCAAAATAGAAGCGTCACCGAGAGAGAGAGAGAGAGAGAGTAAAATTGGTTTTGCGCCATACTTTTAATAATATCATTTCGGTTGATAATCTGCTTGAGTCGTGGAAAGAGTTTTTGCGTGGCAAGAGAAAACGCAAGGATGTCGTTATGTTTTCAGTGCATCTTGCTGATAATATTTTAGATCTTCATTGGGAGCTTTATAATAAAACATATCAACATGGTTTATACCATGCTTTTAAAATAAATGATCCAAAGCCTCGCGATATACACAAGGCTAATGTGCGCGATAGACTTGTTCATCGTGCGATTTATCGCATACTATACTCGTATTTTGATAAAAAATTTATTTTTGATTCATATTCTTGTCGGTGTAGAAAAGGAACGCATAGAGCGATAAATAGATTTAGGCAATATACATTAATTGTTTCAAAAAATAACACTAAAACTGTTTGGGTTTTAAAATGTGATATAAGAAAATTTTTTGCAAATATTAATCATAATATTTTAAAAGATATTTTTTTAAAACATATTACGGATTCTGATATTATCTGGCTTCTTGGGTGTGTTGTGGATAGCTTCAATACTCAAGACAAAATTGGAGTTGGTTTACCTTTAGGAAATTTAACGAGTCAACTTTTTGTTAATATTTATATGAATGAGTTTGATCAATTTGTTAAGCGAAAATTAAAAGCAAAATATTATATAAGATATGCGGATGATTTTGTGATATTTTCTCAGGATAAAAAATGGCTTGAAGAAATATTAAAGAGAATAAAATTATTTTTAATTGAGGAGTTAAAATTGGAGTTGCATCCTGATAAGGTTTTTATAAAAACTTTTGTTTCCGGGATAGATTTTTTGGGATGGATTAATTTTTCGCATCATAAAATGTTAAGAACGACCACAAAGAAAAGGATGTTTAAAAAAGTATCGTTTAATCCGGTATCCGAGATGCTAAACTCTTATTTGGGTTTGTTAAAGCATGGAAATACATACAAAATTAGAAGAAATTTAATAAATAATTATAAAAATAAAAATTTGAACTTGGGTGAGCATTAGTTTAGTATAATATTGTTATGCAAAAAATTTCCGGTTTGAGGATAGCTCAAGACATAGTCGATAGGCTTAAAACAAAACCTTTACCTAAAAAATTTTTAGCGGTTTTTTTGATTGAAGAAGACTTGGCTTCAAAAAGTTTTGTTTTGCAGAAGGAAAAAATTGCCAAAGAAATAGGAATTGATTTTAGAATATATCAAATTGAAAAAAATATAACTAACGATGTCTTTAGAAAGAAAATATCTCAAGTGGCTAACGCCAAAAATTGCGGAGGAGTTATAGTTCAACTTCCTTTACCCGAACACATAAATCAATCTTATGTTTGTAACGCTATTCCTCCATCTAAGGATGTAGATTTGCTTTCTGAAAAAATGATCGGGTCTTTTTATAACAATCGCTCCAAAATAATTCCTCCCTCAGTCGGTGTTGTTGAGTGTGTTTTAAAATCTATTGGAGTTGACTTGTCTTCTATTAAAAAAGCAGCCGTAGTGGGACAGGGAAGATTGGTTGGAAAACCGATAACTAATTGGTTGCTTGCTAAAGTGCCTCATTTGGTCGCATTAGATAAAGGAAGCGATTTAAAATCGCTTGAGGATGCCGATTTGGTTGTTTTGGGTACCGGTCAAGCGGGGTTGATTAAGGCTTCTATGTTAAAAAAGGGATCCGGAGTTATTGATTTTGGTTATGGGAAAGATGAAACCGGTAAATTAAGGGGAGATTTTGATGAAAATTCTTTAAGTGAGGTGATTTCAGATTATCTTTCATTTTACACACCAACACCCGGAGGCACGGGGCCGATTTTAGTAGCTAACTTATTTAAAAACTTTTTTGATCTTAACGAAGAATAATGAAGAAATTTCTTCCAGCTTTGTATATCGTATTTATCGCTGTTGTTCTTGGAACGGCGTTGTTTTATGCGGTTCCAAAAATACCAGCCAGAAGCGTGGAGTGGGAAAATAATTCACCCACGCCGCTAAAAAGTATTTCCGAATTCTTTAAAAATATATTTGTTTCCAGCTCTATGACGATGCTGGTGCTTGGTGTTCAGGGTCCAGAATATGGAAAGAGTATATTAACCGATTCTATTATTGTTGTTCATTTTGATCCAACCAAATCAAAGGTTTTTTTAATATCCATTCCCAGAGATTTGTGGATTTCAGACAACAAAGAACAATTTAAAATAAACGAGATGCTGGCAAAAAGAAAAGTTGATGTTGCCGCCAATAAAATTGAAGAAATTACTGGGTTATCGGTTGATGGTTATGTGGTGGTTGATTTGGCTATAGTAAAAGATGTGGTTGATTATTTTGGGGGAATTGATATAACTCTCAATCAACCGGCTGTTGATTGGGTGAGTGGTTACACAATGGGGGTGGGAGATCACCATTTAAACGGAGAGGATGCCGTGTGGATTATTCGCAACCGCTTTAATCCCGAAGGAGATTTTTTTAGGGAAAAAAATCAGCATCAAATATTGGAAAGTTTATTTGAAAAATTCAAAGCCCTTAGTCGTTCTGATAAGCTTGCTTTTATAGAAAGATTTGCTTTCAAATCAGGTTTGCTCAATAACGCCGATATCGACGTATCCAAGGCAACTTCCTATGTTTTCAACACCGATCTGCCGAAAATTAAATTAGAAAGTATTGTTTTGGATTTTAATACCAAACTTGTTAAAACGGATTACGTGCCGGTTAATTTTGGGACAACAACCAAAAATATATCAATATTGTTGCCAATTGAGGGATTTGAAAAATACAGCGCTATCCAAAACTACATTAAAGACAAAATAACTAATTAACAATAAAAAACAACCCGCTAAGGTTGTTTTTTAAAAGTAATTTTATTCCCCTTCGGAACTTCCTGATTCGACTGATTCCAACTTTTTTTCTAAATCACCGGCTATTTTTTTGTCTTCTTCAAGTTTTTGTTTTACCGCATCAATACCAACCCCAAGTTTTTCTCCCTCAAATGAATATGTATTGCCCGTGCGAGTAATAATTCCGTGTTTGATTGCCACATTAATCATATCAGTGAGATAGGAGATACCTTCTCCATAAAAGATATCAAACTCAGCGGTTTTAAACGGAGCGGCAACCTTGTTTTTTGCAACTTTTACTTTGACTCTATTTCCGATAACCTCCTCACCTTTTTTGATTTGAGCAATGCGGCGAACATCAAGTCTGACAGACGAATAAAATTTAAGAGCTCTTCCGCCTGGAGTGGTTTCTGGATTTCCCCACATAACGCCTATTTGGGATCTAAGTTGATTTATAAATATAATAGTAGTGTTTGTTTTTGAAGCAATTGCTGTAAGTTTTCTTAAGGCTTGAGACATTAAACGAGCTTGAAGTCCGATATGTTGATCTCCAATTTCACCCTCTAATTCGGCTCTGGGAGTTAAGGCTGCTACCGAATCAACTACCACTACCTCAATAATTCCCGAATGAACCAAGTTTTCAAGAATTTGAAGGGCTTCTTCTCCACTATCCGGTTGGGATATTAAAAGTTCCGATGTTTTTACACCGATTCTTTTTGCGTATTCCGGATCCATAGCATGTTCGGCATCTATAAATGCGCATTTACCCCCCTTTTTTTGGGATTGAGCAATAATTGAAAGGGCTAATGTTGTTTTTCCGGACATCTCTGGACCATAAACTTCCACGATTCTTCCTCTTGGAATTCCGCCTACTCCCAAAGCTCTATCTAAAGAAAATGATCCGGTCGGAACTGCTGGAACTTTGATTGTGCACCTATCATCCAAGCGCATAACCGACCCTTCCCCAAATTTACTTTGTAAAGACTCTATCAAACTATCAAGTTCTGTAAGAGATTTTTTTGTGTCTTTTTTGTCTTTTTTCATTATTTTTTTATTTAATTATTTATTGTTGAGGTTGGAGAATCTGTGGACGATGGTTCAAAGATTATTGGTGATGATTCATAACAAATAGTTCTCTTAACAGTTGTGCTAAGACCAAGAAATCTTTTAACAGTAAAATCAAAAACATTCTTGCATCCAGGATCTAATCTAACTTCTTTTTCAAAGATTCCATCACTAGCGACCACAACCTCTCCTTCACCAACAAGAATTTTGTCTTGAGGATTGGCAATTCTTCCCTTAAGAATCACTACTTCATCCATCGTTTTATATTGATCGGATGGCGGCCAGTATATTTCAAGAGACGGCTTTCCAAAAAAATCAGCAATATGAGGAAGGGCGAATGCAAGAACAATAAGAACAAAAATTGTAATTATAAGAGTTTTTTTATTGAAAGGCTTTTGAGCATACCGATTAATCGGAAGTTTATCAAAAGGTCCAGAACGTTTCATACCGGATTCTTTTTGATACTCTTGCCAGAGCGGTTCGGTTTCAATATCAAGTTCTTTAGCTATGGATTCTAAATATCCATGCACATATGGAGCAGCCGGCAATTTTTCAAAATCATTGTCCAAAAGAGCCCTGATGTAGTTGGGAGCGATGTTTGTAATCTCAGAAAGTTTCTGAACGTTGAAGCCCTTAGCCTTCATTTCATCCCTAAGTATTTCTTTTAGAGGTTTTATTTCCATAATTTAAAGTGATAGCAATGCTTTTTGATGTTTAAGCTTTAGAGAGATTTTATTACTAAATCAATCCAATGTAAACACCGCCAAAATCTTTTAAAATGAAGTTTTTTAGCTATTTATTAAAACAATTTATGAAGAATTGATAACTAAGATTCGTCCCTTGAAATATAAACTTCTCTAGGTTTTGCTCCATCGCCCGGGCCCACAATTCCTTTTTCTTCAAGCATATCCAGTAATCGTGCAGCCCTGGCGTATCCTATTTTTAATTTTCTTTGCAGTAATGAAGCCGAAGCTTTTTGGGCTTGTTTTATCGCCTCCATAGCTTCTTTAATAAGCTCTTCGTCATCGCCATTTTCAGAATATTCCTCAAACATATCATGTTGTCCTCCCTCATCAGAGCTTTCTTCAAATGGAGGAACTTCTTGATTGGGGTCAACGTAGTCTTCGTTGTTGTCGCGTATAAAATTTGTAACCTTGAGAATTTCTTCCTCGCTTATATACGCTCCTTGAATACGTTTTGGTTTAGATAGTTCAGCCGATATAAACAGTAAATCTCCTCCCCCCAAAAGTTTTTCCGCTCCGGCAGTATCAAGAATGGTTCGGGAATCAATTTGGCTGGCTACTTGCAACGCTATGCGAGCGGTGATGTTGGCTTTAATTAGTCCGGTTATGACTTCCACCGATGGTCTTTGAGTTGAGAGTATCAAATGAATTCCTGTGGCGCGAGCCATTTGGGCTAATCGAACTATTGCGTTTTCTACATCGCGTCCATAAGCGGCCATAAGGTCAGCCATTTCATCCACCACTATTATTATAAAAGGTATCGGTTCGGCGTGTTTTTTGTTGTAACTTTGGATATCACGAACTCCCGCTTTGAGCAATGTCTCATAACGCCTATCCATTTCACTGATAGCCCAACGAAAAACTCCCAAAGCTTTTTTCCCTTGTGTTATAACGGGAGCAATTAAATGTGGCAGTCCGTTATAACTTGAGAGCTCAACTCTTTTCGGGTCAATAAGAATAAATTTTAGAGTTTGAGGGGAATTTTTATAAAGCAGTGATGTCAAAATTGAATGAAGCATTATGGATTTTCCCGAGCCAGTGGCGCCGGCAACCAAAAGGTGAGGCATTTTTTCAATATTGCCCAATATAATATCTCCGGTGACATCACGCCCGACGCAAAATCCAAGTTGTCCGCCCTCTGAAAATTCGGGATAAGCCATCAAATTTCCCAATCTTACTATCGCCGCTGTTTTATTGGGGACTTCTATGCCAACATACGGTTTTCCTGGAATTGGAGCTTCTATTCTAATCGGATGAGCGCTTAAAGCTAATGCCAGATCCTGGTTTAAAGTTGTAATCCTAGAAAGTTTTATACCCTCGGCCGGTCTTAATGTATATCTGGTGACTTTTGGCCCAATATTTATTTCACCCATTTCCACAGCAATACCAAAACTCTCCAAAGTTCTTTTGATGATGTTAGCGTTGGCTCTTAAGTCTCCGCCGTTTGGTTTTTCAATGGATGAACGTAAGAGTTCTAATGGGGGAGCTTTATAATCCGTAAATTTCTTTACAACCCCGTTACCTTTCGGTTGTTCTTTTGGTTTGGAAGAAAATATGGAAAATTTCTCTTTTGCCTGTTTTTCCAAAAGAGTCCCGGAGTTTTCTTGAGAATTCTTTTCTTGTTTTTCTTCTTGAATTTGTTGCGGCTGAACGGGGGGTAAAATATTTAAATTTTCGTCAACAACCGATTCTTTTTTGGGTTTGCGGATATTTATTGGTTGATCAAGCGCAATAATGATTCCGATAACCGAAGTAATCAAAAGAATTATTCCCCAAGCCACATATCCAAACCAATTTTTCGGATATCCGGTAATTGATCCCAAATATCCACCGTCTATTTTAGCTACCGATTCTATAAATCCTAAAGTGGCCAATAAAAAAATAAGTGAACCCCACAAGGTTGGGGCATAAACTTTTTTATCATCTCGATGAAGTAAAAAATTAATGCTAATTCCCAAAAGAGTCAGCGGGAGAAGAGAGTATCCCCATCCGACAATTCCAAATAATGTCTTATAAATAAATTCCCCAGCTCCTCCGGCCATTGAAAAACCGGCCAGTCCAAGGAGTATGGCGATTGCGAGAAAAATTAATGCCCAAACACTTCTAATCGTTTCTCTGCCCAATTTTTTTGTTTGGTTATTGTTGTTTTTTTGATTTTTTTCAAAATTCCTATTCTTGTTTCTGTTTCTTTTTGACATGAGTTAAGTTAAACGTTAGATGGTAGCTATTTAATTTAACTCCAAAAATAGATACAATGCAATAAAGATATAAATCGTAACTGTTAATAAAGGATGAACGAAAAAATTTTCAGATTGTATGATGTGAGAGGGAAATACCCCCAAGAAATAACCCAAGAGGATGTTTTTGATGTGGCTTTGAGAATGGGAAGAATTTTTAAAAAGGGAACCGTTGTTATAGGTCATGATGCAAGACTAAGTTCTCCAATTTTATACAAATCCCTTGAGCACGGACTTTTATCAGCCGGGTTTAAGGTTATTAAAATTGGGGTTATCAGCACTCCGATGCTGAACTTTTTTGTGAAGCATTACAAATCTCAAGGAGGAATAATGGTTACTGCTTCTCATAATCCCAAACAATACAATGGACTGAAAATAATTAACCAGAAGATGGTGGATATTGGCGGCAAGGATCTTTATAGAAAAATACGTAATTTGAAAATTATTTATAAAGCCGGCAATAAACTTTCAAAAAATATATCCTCAGAATATGTTTACAAATTATATCGGGATTATCTTAGTGATTTTTTTGACGTTCGAAAACAAATCAAATTGGTTATAGACTGTTCCAATGGATCGGTTGGGCCTATTATAAAAAAATTGAATTTTCCCAAAAACGTTATTCCAATTATTTTAAATTCCAATCCAAACGGAAATTTTCCGGCGCACGGTCCGGATCCAACTGAATCAGGTGCAATCAATCAGGCGGCAAAAAAAATTATCGAATCCAAATCCGATTGTGGAGTTGTTTTTGACGGAGATGGGGATAGATCGGTTTTTTTGGATAACAAAGGAAGAGTTGTTAGATCTGAATATATTTGGAGACTAATTCATTCAAAATATTCATCAAAAAGAACTACTTATTCCATAACCGAATATTTTATGATGCGTCTGTTGGTTGACCAAATTGATTTGGACTCAAAAACAAACCAGACAAAAGTCGGTCATCTTTTTGTAAAAAAGAGCGCTAGACAAAATAACTCTGATATTGCCATAGAGTCGTCTCACCACTACTATTTTAAAGAAGATAATTACTCTGGGTGTGGAATGTTAACTTTAATTAAATTTATAAACTCACTTTCTTTGCTGCCTTATCATATGTCTTGGTTTGTTGATTTGCTTCCCCAAAGTTCTCGCATTCAGGAAATAAACAAATTGTTCAATAAGAAGAAATTGCCCGACTTGTATTCAAAGCTGGAAAAATATTTCAAAAAAAATTTATTAGTTAAAAATAATATTGATGGATTAAGCATGATGGGTGGCGGATGGTGGTTTAATATAAGACCGTCCAACACGGAAGACATTATCAGAATCAATATTGAGGGGGCCAAAAACAGCGTTGTCAGAAAAATAAAAAATGAGATTCTTTTACTAATAAGGCGTTAAATCTTATTTTATTGATATTTCTTTACTCCTGCGCTATTGTATTGGCGTGTGAGCGATTGTTTTTTATTGATAATGGAGAAAAATTAGCAAAATAATTAAGATGATTGTCGGTTGAAATTTTATCTTCAAAATAAAAACAGAAAGCTATATAACTTCAAGTGTTTCAGATAAGCATGCCTAAATTATGAAAAAAGACACAATCGTGATTGATATAGAAACAAAGAATACCTTTTTTGATGTTGGGAGGGATAATTTTAGCGGCCTTGAAATTTCGTTAATCGGTCTTTATTCATATAACAATGACAAGTACATCGCTTTTGATGAACATCAATTTAGTGAGGCTGGGGAGTATCTAAAAAACAGCGACTTAATAGTCGGGTTTGCTATTACTCGCTTTGATTTACCGGTTATGGCGAAACACTATGATTTTGATCTATTTTCCATTCCTCGTATTGATATTTTAGATGAAATTGAACTTATGACCGGAAAAAGAATAGGTTTAGATATGTTGGCTCAAGCAAATATTGGTATGGGTAAAACTGGTCATGGACTTGAAGCGGCAACTCTTTATAAAGAAGGGAAAATTGATGAACTTAAAAGTTATTGTTTAAATGATGTAAAGATTACAAAAGAGTTGTATGATCTTGCAAAAAATCAGGGTCATTTGGTGGTACCACAACGCAATCAAATAGAACCAGTTAAGGTATCTTTTGATTGGAGTGAAAAACTGTTGTATCAAAGACTATTTTAATAATCTATGAAGCCTATATATTTTGATTATGCGGCGACAACGCCGGTTGAAGATAGTGTATTTGAGGCAATGAAGCCTTATTTTTTAAACGGCGATGGCCAATTTGGTAACGCCGGATCGCTCCATTCTTTTGGACAAAAAGCCAGAAGTGTAATTGATAAATCCAGAATAGATATTGCCAAAACCATTTTTGCCAATCATAGAGAAATTATTTTTACATCTTCGGCGACCGAGGCTAATAATATCGTTTTGAGAGGAGTACTCAAATCATTTTTTAAAAATTCCAAAAACTGTGGGATTATTCCCAAGATTATAATTTCATCAATTGAACATCCTTCTGTTATGGAAACAGCTAAAGCGCTTGCAGATGATGGATCAATTGAACTGGTTTTGCTTACTGTTGATGAAAACGGGATTATTAATACAGATGATTTAAAAAAAAATCTGGATGAAAGAACTATTTTGGTGTCAGTAATGTGGGTTAATAATGAAACGGGATCTCTTCAGCCAGTTTCGGAAATTGTTAAGATTGTGAGTGAATTTAAAAACCAAATAAAAAATTCAAATCGTTATCCATTAGTTCACACCGACGCGGTTCAAGCTTTTAACTATTTTGATTTGAATGTTCAAAGAAGCGGAGTTGATTTGATGACCATTTCATCTCACAAAATTTACGGACCAAAAGGAGCGGGGGCGTTGTATGTTAAAAATCAAGAATCAAAAATTATAACCCCAATCATTACCGGAGGCGATCAGGAGTATGGTTTAAGATCAGGAACGGAAAATGTTCCGGCTATTGTCGGATTTTCTAAAGCGGCTCAAATTGCCTATAACGACAATCAAAAAGAGTCAAACAGACTTTTTGAGTTAACTGATTCATTTTTCAATCTTTTGAAGAAAGAAATTCCCAACATTAAGATAAATGGCCCTGCTATTTTAAATAAAAAATCCCCGCATATTTTAAATATTCATTTTCCGCATCACAAAAATATAGGAATGACGTTAGATATGGCGGGAGTGGCGATATCAACCGGTTCGGCGTGTTCCCAGCGATATGAAAAGCCTTCTTATGTTTTAAGAGCTATGGGTTTTGATGAAGATCATATTGCCGAGAGTGTCAGATTTAGTTTCGGTCGTTATACCAATCTGGAGGAAATAAAAGAAGCCATATTGCGAATAACTAAAGTTACCAATAAAAATTAAAATTAAAAAATAATTTTTTAAAATATGTTACATAAAAAATTAAACTCAATACGATTTTTGATGAGTAAAAATAAAATAGTAATCTTTATTATTATTGCGGCATTTGTCGGTGGAATCGTGGGTTCTTCTTTCTTGTCGGTGCCAAAGGCTGGAGCCGGTATTTTGGAGGACATCTATAACAGTGTTATTAAAGGAACAAAATCTTTAGATAACAATCAATCATCTTCTTCAAAAATATCACCGACCGTTGTTACTGATCATGAACAGGCTGTTGTTAATGCGGTCAAGAAAGCTTCGCCGGCTGTCGTATCTATAATTATATCCAAAGATTTGCCGGTGATTGAACAGTGTCCTTATAATCCGTTTTCCGATATTCCTCAGGAATTTCAACAATTTTTTAACTTTGGAGGAGGAAGTCAATTTTATCAACCCTGTCAAAAAGGAACAAAAAAACAGGATGTGGGAGGTGGTAGCGGATTTATCATTTCTTCAGACGGACTTATCCTGACCAATAAGCATGTGGTTAGTGACTCAAAAGCCGATTATACGGTTTTATTAAATGACGGAAAAAAATATTCCGCCAAAGTGTTAGCCAGGCATCCTTCTTTGGATATTGCGGTGGTTAAAATAACTGCCAGCAATCTTCCAACGGTTGAATTGGGCGATTCTTCCGATTTACAACTGGGGCAAACGACTATTGCTATCGGAAATGCTTTGGGAGAATTTAGAAATACTGTATCTGTGGGTGTGGTTTCCGGTTTAGCTCGCAATTTAACAGCCTCAGATTCTTCCACTGGTCAGACTGAAAAATTGGATAATGTTATTCAGACCAGTGCGGCTATAAATCCGGGAAATAGCGGTGGACCGCTTCTGGATTTATCAGGAAGAGTTATTGGAATAAATGTGGCAATGGTTTCAGGAGCTCAGAATATCGGATTTTCTATACCGGTAAATTCGGTTAAGTCCTCAGTTGATTCGGTGAAAACAAGCGGAAAAATAAAAGTGGCTTATCTTGGAATTCGTTATACAATGCTAACCTCTGATTTGGCAAAAAAATATAATTTAAACATTGAAGAAGGAGCCCTGATAAAAGGAGACGGTGATGGATTTGCGGTTGAAACAGATTCTCCAGCTGCAAAGGCCGGAATAAAAGAAGGGGATGTCGTAGTTGAAATTGACGGGAAAAAAGTGAATAGCGATAACTCGTTGGCATCAATTATCGCTCAGAAATTACCGGGGGATAAAACTAATCTTAAAATTTATAGAGACGGTCAATATCTGAATCTTGAAGTAGTGTTGGGAGAGAGAAAATAAAAATCCACCCTTTTGGGTGGCCGCGTTGCGGTTTTGAGTTATACCTCTATCTGCTCAATAACTATTCCTCCCATGAGCCTTATGAATTCTTCGGCTTGTTCCCTTAACCTTAAAGATCGAATAAGTCTATTTTTCGTTCCTTCAACCCTATATAATCCGCCCGATCCAGGGGGCAATGAGGAATCCTCCAATTCCTTGAAAAAATAAACTTCTTCTTCATTTTTTCCAAACTCAAACCTGACAAGGTACATTGTAGACACACCCACCTCCTTTTTGTATTTAATCACTAATATTCGTATTTGTCAAGTTGTTCTGAGTTTGCTGATCGTATAAAAAATCATCGGCAATCACCGATGAATTAGGTTTTTCGATGGCGGTAATATTTTCTTTAGCGGAGATAATTTGGTCGCTAATCCATACCTTACAATTGCCACAAATCGTCCGTTTGAATAAATAGGGCCGATTGGGACTGCCATCATCATTTTCGCTGCACTCAATAATTGTGGTAATTCTTTTTGATAATGGGTGGCAACAATGTTTGGCGCACCCACAGATTTTTGCCATACTCTCTCCCGTGTTCTGAATTTAGTATTATATCAAAGGAATTGTGTTGTTAATTGAATTTTTGTTTTTTTGTTCCTTTGTCAAGTATCTCACGATCGTGAGATACTTGACACAAGCATTTTTGGTCTGATATTGTCTCTGATATCGCGAATATCACTATGGTTTCTAATATTATAATTGTCTCCAAAATTGTGAATATTGTATTTGTTACAAATAAAATTATTTTATAAATGTAGGGAATTTTAGTGTATAATTGATAAACTAGTATGAATAATTTCAATCGTTTTACTATAAAAGCTCAAGAAGCGCTTCAAATGGCTCAAGAAATAGCTGCCGAGAAAAATCACGGCGAACTTAAAGCTATTCATCTTTTAGCCTCTTTGATTTCCGATACTCAATCATTGGTTCAACCGATGTTAAAAAAAGCCGGAGTCAACGTAGATGAATTAGATAAAGAAGTAGAAGGCGAGCTTTCTAGACAACCTAGGATTTTTGCAACACAAAACTTTTCTCCAAGTCAGCTTTATCTTTCTCATGAACTGGTTCAAGTTTTGGATAAAGCGGGAAAAATTGCTTCATCCAAAAAAGATGAATTTATTTCCTGTGAACATTTATTAACGGCAATCATCGACGTTCCTTCTGTGGCAGCAGCTCTTTTAAATAGATTTAATTTTTCATCCGAAGCTGCTTTGGGGGCGATAGATGAGTTAAGAGGTTCTTCTCGAGTAACTGATGAATCGCCAGAAAGTAAATTTCAAGTTTTAGAAAAATATTCCATTAATTTAACGCAAAAAGCCCGTCAGGGAAAATTAGATCCCGTGATTGGCAGAGATGAAGAATTAAGAAGAGTTATTCAGGTTCTTTCAAGACGAACAAAAAACAATCCGGTACTAATCGGCGAACCCGGCGTTGGAAAGACTGCTGTTGTGGAGGGTTTGGCTCAAAAGATAATTTCTGGAGATATCCCAGAGAGTCTTAAGGATAAAGAAATTATTATGCTGGATTTGGGATCACTTATCGCCGGAACAAAGTTTAGAGGAGATTTTGAGGATCGTCTTAAGGCATTTATGAAAGAGATTCAAAATTCTCAAGGAAAACTAATTCTTTTTATTGATGAAATTCACACTATCGTTGGAGCGGGAGCGGCTGAGGGCGCGATTGACGCTTCTAATCTACTTAAACCAGCATTGGCGCGGGGAGAACTTAAGGCGATTGGAGCAACAACAATAAAAGAATATCAAAAACACATTGAAAAAGATGCGGCTTTAGAAAGGAGATTTGCTCCGATAATGGTAGATGAACCATCAATTGAAGACAGTATAGCTATTTTAAGAGGATTAAAAGAAAAATATGAGGCGCATCACGGAATTCGTATAAGTGATGAAGCAATTGTTTCGGCTGTTAATTTATCGGCTCGTTATATTGCAGATAGATTTCTTCCAGATAAAGCGATTGATTTGATTGATGAAGCCGCGGCCGCTCGTAGATTAGAATCAGATAGTCTACCCTCAGATATTGAAAAGATAAGACGTGAAATTACCCGTCTTGAAATAGAAAAAAGTGCCATTACTGTTGAGAAGGGTGCTAAAAACAAAATCAGACTCGCGGATATCAACGATAAATTAAATAATTTAAAAAAAGAAGAAGAAGTACTTTTTTCTTCTTGGAAAAAAGAAAAAGAAGGATTTGCCAAAATTCATGAGCTTCAAATTAAAATAGATGATTTAAAACACGAAGCAGAGGTTCAAGAGCGTGAGAGCAATTTTGAGCGTGTTGCCAAAATAAAATACGGAGAATTGCCTTTATTGGAAAAAGAATCAAAAAATCTCAATAAAAAAAGAACAAATAAAGGAAAAGCCGAATCTTTTATAAAAGAAGGGGTGGATGAGGAGGATATTGCTTCAGTGGTTTCTCGTTGGACGGGAATTCCAGTTTCTAAAATGCTTGAATCGGAATCGGATAAGCTCGCTAAAATAGAAGACACTCTTCATAAACGAGTTGTTGGTCAAAACAAAGCCGTTAACGTTGTAGCCAGCGCCTTACGTCGGGCTAGGGCGGGACTTTCTGATGAGAACAGACCATTGGGATCATTTATGTTTTTGGGACCAACTGGTGTGGGAAAAACAGAATTAGCCAAAGCTTTGGCTGAGTTTATGTTTAATGATGATAAAGCTCTTATTAGGGTAGATATGTCGGAATTTATGGAGAAACATTCCGTTTCTAAACTCATAGGTTCGCCCCCAGGTTATGTCGGACATGAAGAGGGGGGATATTTGACTGAAACCATTCGTCATCGTCCCTATAGTCTTATTTTATTCGATGAAGTTGAAAAAGCTCATCCGGAAGTATTTAATATCCTTTTACAAGTTCTTGATAATGGAAGACTGACTGATTCCAAGGGGAAAACTGCCAATTTTAAAAATACAATAATCATTCTCACTTCAAATATAGGAGGAGAGTTGTTCACCTCTTCTGGGACGGCAAGTATAGGATTTGAAAGGGGGGGGACCAAAGAAGATAGAGAAAAAACCTCCAATAAAGAAATTGGGGATAAAATAATGAATCAGTTAAAAGATTATTTTAGACCGGAATTTCTCAATAGATTGGATGAAATTGTAATATTCAACCCTCTTTCTATGGACGATATCTCTCACATTGTTGACATGCAATTGGAAGAACTGGTTGTTAAAAGAATGATTGCCAAAGGTTTTAAAGTGGATATAGATGCGGCAATAAAAAAGTATATTGCCAAAGAAGGATATGATCCGGTTTTTGGCGCCAGACCTATTAAACGAGTTATTCAAAGACAAATTCTGGATAAATTAGCGGATAAGATTATAAAAAGAGAAATAAATGGAAATAAAAAAGTTAGGATCAGTTTTAAAGAGCCCGATCGTATTTCAGTTAATTAATGGGCTAGTTTATTCATTATTGCTTTATGCAGTAGTGCTTTGGGGAGGATTTTTTCCCTACCTGGCTTTTTTGGTGATGGCTTTTTATATTTATTTTCGTTATGTTCGTGATGAAGCTTTTTCTTCCGCGTTTACTTTTTGGGCCTTTGTAATTATTTCTCTAATAGCGACTCAATCACTTCCATCACTATTTACAATTTTCCTGTCTTTGGTGGGTGGGGTATTAGTTGGAATCTTGTGTGTCGCTCAATCTTTTCAATCTTCTCAGCCTAAAATATTGCTTGGAATTTTTTATCACTCAATCATATTTTCAGGAACCGCTCTTTTTGCCAGTCTTTCTCCAGAAAATATAAAGTGGTGGCATTGGATTGTTTTATTTATTCTTTATTTGGGCGTAGCGCGGGATTATTTCAAAACAGAAATGCTTGGAATTGATAAAAGAAAGAATTTTTATGCCTTTGTTTTTTCTTTTATTTTACTACAAGTATTTTGGTTTTCTTGGATGCTTCCAATGGGATTTTTAAACGTGGGCTGTGTGGTTTTGGTTTGTTCTATATTATTGGCTGACTTATTTATAAAGAGTTTTTTGGGAATTATAAATAAGAGAATTCTTTTGAGGGAGTTGGGTATTTTTGTGGCGTTTGTCTTACTTATTTTTATCGTGGGGCTTTGGTAGTAATATAGGGCTAACCTTAAAATGAGCATAAACAAATTAAAATTGAATCAATATTCAATACTAAGTGATTCATCCAAAACGACTCAAAAATTAGGATGGTTATTGGCTGAAAAAATTTCTCAAATAAAAAACGACTCAGCAAAAGTCGTTCTCCTAAGGGGGGATTTGGGATCTGGGAAGACGACTTTTAGCATCGGATTTTTAAAATATTTTGGAATAAAACCAAAAGCGGCAAGTCCAACTTTTGTTCTGATGAAACACTACAAATCAAAATTAAAAATCAAAGAAATTTATCATTTAGACGCTTATCGGCTTAGATCAAAAAAGGACCTTGATACTTTGGGTTTTGAAGAAATACTCAATAATTCCAAAAATATTGTTTTGATTGAATGGCCGGAAAAAATATCAGGCACTAAGTTTCCATTTAAAATCAATATTAATTTTTCTTACGGAAAAGAAATAGACGATAGATTTATAAAAATAAGTTGTTAAAAAATTAAAACCCTTATTGAAGGGGTTTATTAAACATTTAACTTACATCCATTGCTAGATTCATTCTATTGGCAGATTTTGCAAGAGATAACAATATTTTTCTCAAATCCAGTCTTTGTTTGTCATTGAGATTTCCAAAATTTTCCAGTCCGCTGATCCATTGGTCTATCGTGGTAGCGATCATAACACCATCTGGTTGTGATGTCTTTTGATCAATTTCATCCAGAGTCATACATACAACAAATACTTCCTCAAAATCGCAATTTAACAGAAAATCTTCCAAAAACGATCTTAATATCTTCGTAACAACCAGCATTTCTTTATTGAAAAAATGACAGGATTTTTTCTTGATAATTAGATCTATTGCTAACGCAAGATCAATTGAGTGTCTGGCAAATTCCAAAGAATTTAGACGTGTTCGTGCTCTTTCGTGACTCATTATTACTTCCTCTTTTGTGCTGATTTAATCTTAATCAATTATCAGTTAAAAACAAGTTATTAATAAAAATCCCCAAAATCTTTTGGGGTTCTTGTTGTTCTAAACAAGATCTTTATCTCTGATTATCCAACTTTCTGATCGTTGATATTCAGAAGAGGAATAAAATGTTTTGGATTTGGCTACAAATCTGCCATTTTTCCGGGAAGATGCAATAATTGTAACGCTGGACTGAGAATATCCAAATGCCCATCCTCTTAGGGAAAAAGACAATTTCTCTCCCGGAGCTATCTCTCTTGGCCAATCCTTACCATTTATAGTAACTGTAATAGGCAAGGATGTGGCATTAAAGATGGTGACTTGTTTATTGTGCGGATGACCGATACCATCCACCTTGAAACCAACTTCTGAAATTGGCTGTCCACCAAGCCCATAAATAGTAAAACCAGTGCATCCCGGGAAAAACATCAATACCCCGATAATTCCAAGTATCAGCCAATACGCCTGCCCAATTCTCCAAACAGTTTTTGTTTTCATTTCATCCTCCTAGTGCTTATTATTCTATACAGTAATTTATAAATTTAGTCAAGATTATTGGATGATTAATTAAAATCACATTGTTTTTAAGTGATTTAATTGAGGGTTTTGGTTTAAAGAGGTATAATTATGTATATGGCTGATTCATCATCAATTCTCCAAGATCAATTGGCAAAAATGAGGCGTGAAGCCGAAGAAAGAGATGCTAAACGTTTAGCTGACTCTTATCGTCTTCAATATCTTCCTCCAGCAAAGGTGGTGGTTAATTTGGAGGCGTTGGCTTTAGTGCCTGAGTCCCAATCATCTGAGGCGAGCATGGCTTTAATTGCCGCTAAAGATAACAAGGTGGCGGCTATCGCAACCGATCCAAAACATTCAAAAACAATAAAACTTCTTGAACAACTTAAAGCTCGAGGATTAACCGTTAATTTATTTGTTGCTTCTTTGAGTTCCATTCAATATGCTTTGAGTTTTTATAAATTTGTCCCCAAAGAAAGGGGGAAAATAAGCGGTAAGATTAATGTCGGATCAAATGTTAAAGAGGATAAAAACATCAAAAAAATTCAACTGGACACAATTGATAAAGTTAAAGAATCAATTATCTCCAATAATGATCTTGCTAGGGTATCCGATCTTCTGGAAACAATTTTGACGGGAGCTTTGAGTAATAGAGCTTCGGATATTCACATAGAACCCGGGGAAGGGAAAATAAAATTACGTTACAGAGTTGATGGCAATCTTATTGATGTATTTGGAGACTTTGAACATCCCATTTATCAATCAATAATGTCCCGTTTGAAAATGCTTTCCAATCTGAAGCTTAATGTTAAAGATGAGCCTCAGGATGGACGTTTTACAATTAATCTTCCCACAAAAAACGTAGAAGTTCGTGTGGCCATTGCTCCATCCGAATTTGGAGAGGTGGTGGTGATGCGTTTATTGGATCCGGATGCTATTAATTTATCACTTAACGATTTGGGATTAAGAGATGATGATTTGAAAATTGCTCAAGAGCAGTTAGATAGACCCTATGGAATGGTGTTAAACACCGGTCCCACCGGTTCGGGTAAAACGACAACTTTATATGCTTTTTTGAGACACAAAAATACTCCCGATATAAAAATAATTACCATCGAAGATCCCATTGAGTATCATCTTGAGGGGATTCAGCAAACTCAGGTTAATGCCGAAGCCGGATACACTTTTGCCGGCGGTTTGAGGTCTTTGATGCGTCAGGATCCGGATGTTATTTTAGTTGGTGAAATCAGAGATGGTGAAACGGCAGAAATTGCCGTTCAGGCAGCGCTCACTGGACACTTGGTTTTGTCCACTGTTCATGCCAATACTGCGGCAGGAGGCATACCCCGTCTTCTTGATTTAGGCGCGAAGGCGGAAAGTTTGGCCCCGGCGCTTAATTTGCTTATTGCTCAACGTTTAATAAGGCGTTTGTGTAAATTTTGCAAAACAAAAGATGAATCATTAACTCAAGAATTAAAAGGGAAAATAGAAAAATATATAAATTCTCTTCCAGATAGAGTAGATAAGAAAAAATATATTGAAAGTATACAAATTTATAAAACAGTCGGATGTGACAAATGCAATAATAAAGGATACAAGGGGAGAGTTGGAGTTTACGAGCTTCTTGTGGTGACCCCGGCCATTCAAGAATTGATTATTAAAGGATCGGGGCAACTAGTGATTGATGAGGAAATTAAAAAAGCAGATTTTGTTTCTATGCAAAGTGATGGAATATTAAAAGTTGTTTCCGGTTTAACCACGTTTGAGGAGGTTGAAGAAGTGGTCGGAAAAATAAATTGGTAGTATTGGTAATAACATTTTTGATTTAAAAAATCGGCACAAGGTGCCGGTTTATTTTTTGTTGCCAAAGGGACAATGTTTTCTCCAAACATATTTTCTCAAAAGAGCGATGATGGCCATAGATGTGAATATGGCATGAAGCGTGATAAAAATCACAAAGACAACGGGGTGATCCCAGAATTTTCCGGCAAAATAAGTGTAAACGATCGGAAGATCAAGAAGTAGACAAATTCCAGCGGCTATGGTGCAGAAAAAATATCCGCCTCTGACAACCATATAAAACCACAAAACAATCAATCCCAGACCTCCGACGATAGCCAGAAACATGGTGCCCTCCTTGGTGGTGATCTTTTGTAAGTATAACTCAAATAATTAAAAAAATCTTTTAAAAATAAAATGCCGACGGTTTTATCGTCGGTTGAGCTACTTATCAGTTTTTATTTCGGGAGGGTTGTAAAAAATAGCCATCACATAGCAAATACCAATTCCAGAAAAATCATTTGTGCTAAATTGACAATTTGTTACTACACACCCATCTTTTTCTAGAGATGCTAATGTTTCTTCATACCTTTCTACAAATACACTACAATCAGTGTAGCGTATAACCAAAACCTTGCTTCCCACACTTGGTTTTCTCACAGTCTTCTCCCGGGTTCTGATTTATTTTATACATTAATCGGATGGAAATATCAAATATAAAATAGGTAATTTTGCAAAATAAAAAATCCCTCGGCTTCGTGGACAACTGTGTGGATGTAAGACTTCTACAAAATAATTTGCAAAAGCATTCAGAATGTATCAGAGGTGCGGCCCAGCCAGAACCAAACCGTCCTAAAGCGTAGATTCATTCCAATATTGCCCACGAAGCTAAGAGATCTTTGTGATTGAGATTAGCACAATAATTTGCATTTGTCAAGAGCCAATCTTTGACCTTTAATTAAAGCCATTTTTTTGCTACAGTTTAAGGATAATAATAGGGTAAGCAATTTATGTCAAGTGGAAAAACTGTGAATAATTCAAGCCTTCTGTCAAGAGATGAAACTGTAGATTCTGCCTTGCGTCCGGCTAATTTTGATGACTATATCGGTCAGCAAAGAATTAAAGAAAACTTAGGAATGATGATTGAGGCGGCTAAAAAACGTTCTGAGCCGATCGACCATCTTCTTTTCTATGGTCAGGCGGGTCTTGGTAAAACAACTTTGGCAATGATAGTTGCTCGGGAAATGGAGGCGGACATAAAAGTAACTTCCGGACCGGTTTTGGAAAAAACAGGAGATTTAGCCGCAATGCTTTCTACTTTAGAGGAGGGGGATATTTTATTTATTGATGAAGCTCATAGAATCAATAGAACGATTGAAGAAATGCTTTATCCGGCTATGGAGTCGCGTCAGCTCCATTTAATTATTGGTAAAGGACCGGCGGCCAGAATGATGACTATAGATCTTCCCAAATTCACTCTTATTGCCGCCACGACCAGAGCCAATATGCTTTCATCTCCATTACGGTCAAGATTCGGAGCTTTGTTTAAGATTGATTACTATGATCATAACGATATCAAGAAAATAATAGAACGATCATCCAAGATTTTAGGAATATCAATGCAACCGGAAGCGATTGATATAATTGCCAAAGGATCTCGATTTACTCCTCGTATAGCCAATCGTTTACTCAAAAGAGTAAGAGATTTGGTTCAGGTCAATAATAAAGACAGTGTTGATTCTCAATCGGCTCAAAAAGTTCTTTCTATGTTTGAAATAGATTCTTTGGGACTTGAAGAACATGATCGCAAGCTTCTTAGAGTTATTATTGATAAATTTAGAGGCGGACCGGTTGGGTTATCAACTATAGCTGCTGCTTTAGGAGAAGATAAGGGAGTGATTGAAGATGTCTATGAACCGTATCTTCTAAAAACCGGATTAATTGGAAGAACTTCCCAAGGAAGAATTGTGACTGATATGGCCAAGCTTCATCTTGGATACGAAATAAAAAATTGAAGACCAAATTATTTAAGTATAGAATTAATAAATATGAAAAATAAAAAGAATATAATGCCTACAGTATTGACCGCCGCCGCTTTTTTAATGGCTTGGTTTATTATTTTTTTCATTGTGGCTTATTTATATCTCAATTCTTTTAGTATGTTAGTGGCTAAAACTGGATTTATGACGGATATTGGGTTTGTAACAACTTTTTATTTAGTTGTCGGATTTGTTCTGGTTCTTTTTTCGGTTTGGTTTACAAATAAGTTTTATTCAGACAAAAAAGCATACAATGAAAAAGAATGGGTAAAAGGAACAAGGAGTTAATTATAGATTTAAAATAATTAAAACCATCAGTTAGTAGTAGTCAAATATTACTATGTTATTAACAGATCAATAACACAAAAAATAATCTCCAATATCTAATCTCCAATCTCTAATTCCTAAACAGATAACATAATAACCCAATAACTCCTTTATTATATCTTTCTCATGCATCCTCTTGTTTCTCATATAAACAATAAAGACTCCTTCACCCTAGTAGAACTATTAGTTGTCATAGGTATCTTAGCTATTCTAACCGCAGCCGTCCTTATCATCATAAACCCAGCTGAGTACCTTAAATCCTCCCGTGATGCCACCAGGATGTCAGATCTATCCTCAATCAATAGAGCTCTGAGTGTCCTTGAAACCCAGGGTATTACCTCCTTTGGAACAGCCAATAGAGTCTATATCTCCATAGCTGATGATGCTTCTTCCACCTGTGGTTCTCTTGGTCTTCCTACTCTTCCTACTAACTGGCTCTATCAGTGTGTTTCCACCTCTAATCTTCAAAAAACAGACGGAACAGGCTGGATTCCTGTTAACTTCTCTTCAGCTCCATCTTTATCCTTTTCCAATCTCCCCATAGATCCTGTTAACTCCACTACTACCCGAGAATACTATACCTATGTTACAGGAGGATCATGGAAACTTTCCGCAGTTCTAACATCATCAAAAAGATCTTCCAGTTCATCTTCTGATGGGGGAATAGACCCGGCTTCTTATGAAATGGGTTCCAATAAAACATTGGCTCCTTTTACTCATGGACTTATTGGATATTGGAAGTTTGATGAATCGTCTGGAACCACTGCTTATGACTCATCTGGGTATGCTAATGATGGAACGATGTATTCCTCTACTACTCCAACTCTTTTGACTACTTCTTCTGGATGCAAATTATCAAATTGTCTCTATCTTGATGGAATTGATGATTATGTAAGTTTTACATTTAATTCAATATTGGCTCCGAGTTCGTATACGATAATGGTTTGGGTAAAATCGGATACAAATACATTATATTTACCCATTATTGCGTATGGTAGTATTTACCAAAGTTTATATTACAGATATTCATCTCGTCCAATAACTTATTTAAGCGGAACTAATTATAGATATTTTAACATTACCACTGGAGGAATAACTCCGTATGACAATCAATTACATTTTGCTTCATTTGTTGTTACAGGAAACTCTCAAAATGACATATCAGATTCAAAATTTTATTATGAGGGATTGGAAAGACCAATTTATTCAACGGTAGTCAGCGGTGTGCCTTCTACAAAGACTGTATTTAGAATTGGTAGATCAAATAATTATTATTTCAAAGGTAATTTAGATGAGATTAGAATGTATAATCGTGTCCTTTCTGCGTCAGAAATAGAAGCAATTTACAATGCGACGAAGTAGGGGATTATTTATTTTTTAATGAATAACTCAATAAAATAAAAGATTAATCTCTAATTTCTAATCTCTAAT
>ERZ795061.1196-NODE-1196-length-25725-cov-9.356759_pt1 | contig 25725 bp, 27 predicted proteins | sample MGYA00375145_ERZ795061 | MGnify/ENA primary metagenome ERZ795061 (study PRJEB30190, sample SAMN05720144) | anaerobic digester metagenome | isolation source: active sludge of municipal wastewater-treating anaerobic digesters | place: USA | collected 2014-12-22 ... | reverse complement strand
GTGATGCTGCGGCAACTATTCTGGGCTTGAATCGGTTGTTAGACTTGAAATGGTCAGTCGAACAGATGTCGGAAGTCGGGCAGCAGCTGGGGAGTGATGTGCCGTTCTTTTTTGTGGCGCCTGCCGCGTGTGTCACCGGTCGGGGCGAGCACGTGCGTCCGGTTCAGGTGACGGGAAACAGATGGATCGTGCTCGTGAGTCCGGGATTTCCTGTTCCGACGAAATGGGCCTATCAGCAGTTGGCCGCCAGCCGCGCCGGTGTGCGACCGCTCTCGGCGGCGGTGCAGTCCTTGGATCAACGTTCCGGGTTGGATTGGTCTGAGGTTGTTCCGTTGGTAGAAAACGACTTCGAGGCGCCCGTGTTCGCTCACCATCCGGTGCTGGGGCAGATCAAGAGCCAATTGCTGAGCTCGGGCGCCGAGGTCGCCCTATTATCCGGGAGCGGAGCGACCATGTTTGGCGTATTCCGAGACCAGTCTGCCGCGCAGCAGGCGGCGGATGTGTTCGGGCGCAATCCAGGCATGACAGCCTATGCCGTACCGGCGTCCGGCGTGCCATCGACGACGGTCCTGTAGGTCCCTGAGCGCGAGGCGATCAGTTCGAAGCTGCGGATCGGTCAGGGCCGTCCCTTCACGGCGCTATGCTCATGTCGGGCCGTCACTTCCGGTGACGGCCTTCGCCAGCCACAGATTGTTGACAACTTCGCAGGCTTTTCGTTAATGTGCTGAGCTTCGGTAGGCGTCCTCTTGTCCTGACAGTGCCAGGTCGGCGGGATTAATAGCGGGTCCGTTCCGTGCCCACCGTTCTAGACGAACTCGATACGTACCGTAACAGCATCGGCATCACCACGTACCGCATCGAAGGGGTGGAATGAACAGGGAATTGAAGCTCTTTTCGGGCAACGCCAATCCTGCGCTTGCGCGCGCGATCGGGACGTATCTCGACTTGCCCATCGGGGCAGCCACCGTCTCCTCGTTTAGTGATGGAGAAATTCGGGTACGCATAGAAGAGAATGTGCGCGGGGCGGACGTGTTCCTTATCCAGTCCTGTTGTGCGCCGGTCAATGATTCGATCATGGAAATGCTCATCATGATCGATGCCCTCAAGCGTTCGTCCGCCAATCGCATTACCGCCGTCATCCCGTATTTCGGGTATGCCCGGCAGGATCGTAAGGATCAGCCGCGCGTGCCGATCTCTGCCAAATTGGTGGCAGACCTGATTTCCACCGCCGGTGCCGACCGAGTGCTGACGATGGATCTCCATGCCAGCCAGATTCAGGGGTTTTTCAATATTCCCGTGGATAATCTCTACGCATTGCCGGTGCTGTTGGATTACATCACCAAACGTAGGATCGAAGATTTAGTAGTCGTATCACCTGATGCCGGCGGCGTGGAACGGGCGCGAGCCTTTGCGAAACGTCTTCAGGCCAATCTCGCCATTATCGATAAACGACGGGAAGGGCCGAATCAGGCCCAGGTCATGAATATTATCGGTGATGTGCAGGGGAAAAGCGCCCTGCTTCTCGACGATATGATCGATACTGCCGGTACGATTGTGCAGGGGGCTCAAGCGTGTCTGGAGAAAGGCGCGCGAGAGGTGTGGGCCGGTTGCTCCCACGGAGTCTTGTCGGGGCCCGCATTGGAGCGTCTCCAACAATCGGGACTGACGGACGTGTTGGTGACCGATTCGATTCCCTTGCGCGGCAAAGAGTTGACGTGTCCGAAGTTGAAATTGTTGTCTGTGGCACCGTTATTCGGTGAAGCCATCAGACGTATCCATGAGGATGAATCAGTGAGTTCGTTATTCGTGTAGGCCGTCCGCGTGGAGCGACAGGTCGAGGAGGAGCATCATGAAATTCGAGTTAACCGTTGAGAGCAGAGAAGGTGGAGGCAAAGGCCCAGCGCGTCAACTTCGTCGGGCCGGTCGCGTGCCGGCGGTGCTGTATGGGCAGGGGGAATGTCTCCTGCTGTCCGTCAAGCCGGATGAGTTGGTCAAAATTTTGCGGTCGCAAGCCGGATCCACGGCGCTGATCTCCCTCACGATCAACGGGGCGAAGAGCAAACCCAACCGGACGGCTCTGCTGCGAGATTTCCAGGTGGATCCGATCACCAGCAGCGTGCTGCATGCGGATTTCTTCGAAGTCGCCATGGATAAGCCGATCCGCGTAAAGGTGCCGATCCATTTGACCGGCGGTCAGCCCTTGGGATTGAAAGAGGGCGGCGTACTGCATCAGGCCTTGCGCGAATTGCATGTCGAATGTCTTCCGTCGGTGTTGCCGGATTTCATCGCCATCGATGCGTCGCAATTGCAGATCAATGAAGGTATCCATCTCAAGGATATTCCGAAGACGGAAGGCTTGCGCTTCCTGGATGATCCCGACCACATGGTCGTGAGCGTGGCTGCACCGATGACCGATGCCAAACTAGAATCCTTGCTTGCCACCGGTGCAGCCGGGGCTGAAGGCGCCAAGGAACCGGAAGTGGCAGCCAAGGGGAAAGCGGCGACGGAAGGTGCGGCTGGCGCGGAAGCCGGCAAGGCGGGTGATGCCAAGGCCGGGGCGGCGCCCAAGGCGGGAGCGGCTCCAGCCAAGAAGGAAGCAGAGAAGAAGAAGTAGTCCCGTTGCGCCTCCTTGTTGGATTGGGCAATCCCGGAGCCGAGTATGCCGAGACGCGGCACAATATCGGCTGCTGGGTGATCGAACGGGCGGCGGCACGGTGGTCGATACGTCTCACCAGGAAGGGCGCGGCCCAGCGAGGCTCGGGTCGCGCCGGTTCCAAACTTGTCGAGTTGGCCCAAACGCTCGACTGGATGAATCTTAGCGGTCCCCCCCTCAAAGGTCTTCTACGGGAACTAGGTCTGACGCCCGAGTCCTTAGTCGTCGTGCATGACGATCTGGATCTTGATCCAGGTCGATTGCGGATCAGGCAGGACGGCGGCAGTGGCGGGCACAATGGTCTCAAGTCGATCATCGAAGCCTTGGGCACGTCCAAGTTCGTCCGCTTGAAGGTTGGAGTGGGGCGCCCGGCTCCGCGGCAAGATTCCGCGGACTATGTGCTGGAGCCTGTCTCACCTGAGGAGCGAGCTCTGTATGTCCCCTGTCTTGACCGGGCCGTCGATGCCTTGGAGTTGCTCTTGAATCGCGATGTCGCCACGGCGATGAACCAGTTCAACGTGCGGGAAAAACTCGACGACAAGTAGGTCGCGATAAGTCTCCTCTCACCTGTCCGGATCTTTCGTCGTCCCCCCAATGAGCCAGTTCTTTCGATGAGGCGTACATTCGCCGGGCGTGGTCCTATGATGGCGCGGTCCCTGCGGGCTCCTCAAGTCGGCAGCAGTCATCTCTCTCCCTATGGTAGAGTGAAGTATTCCCGTCACTTTGGGAGAAATTCTGACGATGCCAGTTCAATTGCCTCTCTCACTCGCTGCGTTTGACCTTTCTCCTGAGCGCGGCTTTCTTCCTGCGACAGACCCCTTGGAGCATCTTCCTGACGAGCCGATCGTCAATCAGATCGGGACGGAGTTACCGAAGTTTCTCGCCGCCCGACATTTCCGTCAGTTTATTCAGGATCGATTGGAGATCATGGGCGCGGTGGCGGACGATTGGGGGCTCGACGTCTTCCGTTCCGCCATGCGGACGCTGTCGTTTGCCGGCCATGCCTATGTCTGGGAGGACCCGGACCATCCGGCGGACAGATTGCCGGCCAGCATTGCCGTGCCCTGGTACCGCATTGCGCAGCAGCTCGGCCGTCCGCCCGTGCTTTCGTACGCCTCCTATGCCTTACACAACTGGCGTCGGCTCGATGTGCATAAGCCTATTGAACTGGGAAACATTGTGCTCCTGCAGAATTTCCTCGGCGGGCTCGATGAGGAATGGTTTGTGCTGATCCACATCGATATTGAGGCGAAGGCCGGGCCGGGGTTGCAGGGATTGGTTCACGCGCTGAATGCCGCGCAGGCGGATGATGCGGAAGCCGTGTTGGCCGGCTTACACGCGCTCGCAGCCGCGCAAGAGGCGATGCGGGAAACGCTGCTTCGTATGCCGGAACGTTGCGACCCCTACATCTATTACAGTCGCGTGCGACCCTATATCCATGGATGGAAAAATAGTCCGGCATTGCCACAGGGGGTGACGTACGAAGGGGTCACGGACTATGCCGAACGCCCGCAACAATTTCGCGGAGAAACCGGATCGCAAAGTTCCATTGTGCCGGCGTTGGATGCCGGCCTTGGCGTGCTCCATGCCGACGATCCGCTGACGCAATATCTGGTGGAGATGCGTGACTATATGCCGCCGCGCCATCGCGCATTTGTGTCTGCGCTGGAGGCGCGTGTGGATGGGCGGCAGCGCCCATTGCTCGCTGGGTACGCTCGGGATCGTAAGACGACGAATCCCCGACTATGGAATGCATTCTGTGCCTGTGTGGACTTGCTTGCCCAATTCCGCGACATTCATGTCGGCTATGCCGAGCGGTATATCTTTCGCCAACACCAGTCGCATGCGAGTAATCCGACTTCAGTGGGCACAGGTGGAACGCCGTTCATGCCCTATCTGAATAAACATCTCGAGGAGACCAAGCACCTTATCCAGGACTGACTGCGCTGGTGCGCGTCTGCATGCCCTTGTTCAGACTGGAATAATGGTCGCAGAGTTCGTACACTGCGGTCGTGCTGGAACACTCCGACGTATGCGCAAACCCGGCGAACCCATTTACCTTCGAGTCCACCTGATCGCTTTGGCGTTGGTCCTGCTCGCCACGGTGGCCTTGCCTCGGGCAGCGGAGTTTTTTCTCGGCCCGCTGAGCTTCGGCACCCGCGCGCTGGCGGGGATTGCGATTGCCGTCGCGGGTGGCATTGCGTTGTACATGCTCTATAACTCCTCTGCGCGGAACGAGCCGTAGCAGTCAGGAGGGCTTTCTTCCGCTTGCGCGGCAGTGTTGCTGAATCGAATCGACCTATTCTGCATGGATCCTGTCTCTCGCCTGGGTACCACGACCTTACCGTACGTGTGATTCGACATCACGGAAGTCAGAACAGCAAAGTTGTCCAGTCCTCTGCGCTGAGTGCCTGTTATGATGATGTCAGGCCTCGCCCATGGAGTATGTCACCATGGTATGGACACGTTATGTGCGCAGCGGGTTTTCAGTCGCATTGTTCTTGTCAGTACTCCTCCTCGCTCCTCTCGAGTCCAAGGCCGAATGGTATGCGGCCGCTCAGTTGGGGGTGAACTTCGCCGATCCTATCCGCAATGTTCGAGGCAGCGGTTCCCTCGCCGGTCTGGAAGCGCCTAATTTCAATCTAAAAACCAGTCCCGCGTTCGGCGGGAAAGTGGGTCTGTTTCCAAATCACGGGATCCTGGGAATCGAATTGGATGTCTCCCACAGCACGCCGCACATCAAGAATCTCGACGACATCCCGGGTATTCATCTCTCCGTGACCAACATCGGCCCCAGTGTCTTGCTGCGTTATCCGGGTGTGACCTGGCAACCCTATCTCGGGGCCGGGCCGGCCCTGCTGGTGGCGCATCTCGGCCGATCTGCAACGACGGAGAGTGATACCCAGGTGTCGCTTGGCGCGAATGTGCTGGTCGGGATCCGGGCATTCGTCACGCCCAAGGTGGCGCTGTTTACTGAATATAAGTACACCGATTCGACGTTTCGCTTTGGCGGTGCGTTCGGGCCGGTGGGTGGATTCGACGGGACTTATCGAGCCCACCAGTTATTCATGGGCCTGTCCTATCACTTTTAAGAGGCTTGCCATGACGCGATCCATGGTCTGGTTCTTTCTCGGGAGCATTCTGCTGGTCACGGCGGGATGCGCAGAGTCATTGCATCAGGGGCAGCGGCACACCGCATGGAGCCACCGGTCGAATGCCGGGTATACCGACGGACCAGCGTACGGAGGCGCAGGATATTGGTGGAATCCCTTTGGGTACTATGGTCTCGGCTACGGCTGGTACGGAGGCGGGTACGGCGGCAGCCGTCAATCAACAGGTGCGCCGGCACCTCGCCCGACTCCGCCGGACAACGCGCCGCCCCAGTTTCAAAAGAAGTATTGATCCGAAGAGGTCATCGACGCGATGCGTAGACGAATTGTCCATCGGCATGGAGTCAGTAGGCGCTTACGCGCCTGCGCGCTGGCGTTCTGTGCGGTAGCGTTGATGCCGGCCTGCGCCCAGTCCGTGCATCAAACGCAACGGCTCGCCCAGCAGGACTTCATGCTCGATCCTGGTTATGCGGGCGCCCAAAACTATTCTTATTGGCCTGGCCCCGGTTACGGATATGGCCTTGGATACGGGGCCGGGTATTGGGGCGGGCCGCTGGGGTACTATGCTGGACCCTACGGTCCTTTGGGATTTGGCTGGTACGGTGGTTATGGGGGATTTGGCGCCGCGCGTCCGCCGTCAAGTATGTCCGGAGCACGTCCTGTTCCGCCACCTCATGCGCCCCCGCAATTCAGAAAGAAATATTAAGAGGTCTTGGGACAAGAACGGGGCGACGTCTGTCGCAATCGATCAAGCTGGGGCGGTTGCCTGCTCACTGGGGGCCCCGGTCTCTGCTTCGAGCGAGCCGTCGGGCGAGTTAGGTTGTTGACAGGTTCAAAAATCCTGTGGTAATTTGCCCAGCTCATGTCGGCTGATCCGGCATGCCTACACCTCGCTCCCGTCTTTGATGGGGGCCAATGTCCAGGAGGAATCTGCATGGAGCTCTACGAGTCCCTGTTCATTATTCGTCCGACTTTAAGCGACGAAGAAACGACCGCGTTGATTGAAAAAATGAAGGGCACCGTCACGAAGAACGGCGCCACCCTCGTGCGGGCCGAAAATTGGGGCCGCAAGAAGCTCGCCTATGAAATCAAGCGTGAGCGGAAGGGCACCTACGTCTACTTTTATTTTCAGGGCCCCGGTACGACGATTGCCGACCTTGAGCGTGCGTATCGGCTTGAGGATTCAATCATCAAGTTTCTCACTGTGAAGTTAGAGCAAGAGCCTGCTCCGCCCAGGGGCGCGCCTGTGGCAGCACCAGCCGCACAAGGAGCGACCGTTGGCGGGGTTCAATAAAGTCATCCTGGTCGGTAATTTGACCCGGAATCCCGAGCTTCGGTATACCCCCAGCGGGACGCCGGTTGCCAGCTTCGGCTTGGCGACCAGCCGGCGCTTCAAGCAGGGCGATGAACTCAAGGAAGAAGTCTGCTTCATCGATATCGTGGTGTTCGGCAAGCAAGCAGAACACTGCGGGCAGTATCTGAGCAAGGGCAACGGGGTGATTATCGATGGGCGCCTTCAACAGCGCCGCTGGGAGACGGAAGACGGCCAGAAACGTAGCAAACACGAAGTCGTGGCGCAAGGCGTGACCTTTTTGCCGAAGCGGGGCGAAGCCGGAGCAGAAAGCGGCGGCCTGCACGACGAACCACCTTCATACGAAGACGAACAGTTGTAGGAGACGGAGGCGATCATGGAACGAGGAGATCGTGGAAACAGCGGAGGGGGCGGTGGTCGGTTTTTTCAGCGCCGCAAGCCCTGCCGGTTTTGCGTGGACAAGGCCCCGATTGATTTCAAGGATGTCGGCCTGTTGCGGAATTTTCTGACTGAGCGTGGACGTATCGTTCCCCGTCGCATTTCCGGCAATTGTTTGCAGCATCAGCGGGTGTTGACGGTTGCGGTGAAGCGTGCTCGCCAGATCGCGTTGGTGAGTTTCGCCGAAGAACGATAGGGCAGGGATAGGTTTTGGTAAGTGTTGCGTCACGTGGCCGGGCAGCCTGTCTCCCTATTGATGCGGGGGCGGATCGTCTCGTCATGACGGTGCCCATGGATATGCTCAACCCAGCTATTGTTGATATCGGTCCGGAAGGCCTGCCCCTGTCGTGTTCGGCTTCAGGGCCCCAGCTGGGCTTGGATGAGCCGGAAGATAAGTTTGACGGCCCGCTGGCGGTTCAGCTTGATCTTTCGCAGCAAGAGGGGCGGATCTCGGTCACGGGCACGTTGGAAGGTACAGCCATCCGTCAATGCGTTCGTTGTCTCGCGGAATATGCCGATCCGCTTCTGGTCTCCCTCTATGCGGAATATCTTCCGCAGGTCAGTGGGGTAGCGAAATCGGCCCCGGTCGAGCAGGGGCGACGAAATGCCAGACGCGGAGTTCAACCGGTTGAGCCGGAGGAAGAGGCGGACGAAGAGGATGAACTGTATTGGTATCAAGGCGATCACCTTGATCTGGTTCCGATGCTGCGCGAGCAGGTGATTCTGGCCGCTCCGATGCAGCCGGTCTGTCGCGAGGATTGCCCGGGGCTCTGTCCTCAGTGCGGACAGAATCTCAATGAGCGCCGATGCGACTGTCCTCCGGCGCAGGCGGCGAGTCCGTTCCGTGTGTTGCGAGGGCGCGGGTCCAAAGGTGAAAACGCATAGTTTGTTAACCGGGTCATGTGCCCGTTGAAGGAGTCGTCATGCCAAATCCAAAACACAAACATTCACGATCCCGGCGCGACATGCGGCGAACGGCGAAGACCCGACTGGTCCCCCCAGGGTTTTCGCTCTGTCCGCAGTGCCACGAGTTGAAGCTGCCGCACTATACGTGCATGAATTGCGGAACCTACAAAGGCAAGGCCGTCATCGTCGTCGAGGAATCCTAGTCGCGTTTTATTTTTTCGACGTGATTCGGTACAATTGCCCACCGTGATCACGATCCGACGCTATGTCATGCGTGAGGCCATTCAGGTCCTAGCCGGCAGGGCGTCTCTGCACGACTCTTCACTTCTCTATCCGTGGACCGCTAACCGCACATGAAGATTGCCGTCGATGCGATGGGCGGAGACCACGGACCGGCCCCGGTCATTGAAGGCGCGATGCAAGCCGCGCAGGAACTGGGTGTCGGCATCATTCTGGTCGGTAAGGAAGACGAGCTGACCGCCGCGTGCCGCAAACTCAATTGCAACGACAGCCGAATCACGATCCGGCACGCGCCACAGGTGGTGGAGATGCACGAGTCTCCTGCTGCCGTGGCCAGAAAGAAGCGGGACTCGTCCATCTGGGTGGCAACGGAACTCGTGAAATCCGGTGAGGCTGATGCCGTGGTCAGTCCCGGCAATACCGGCGCGAGCATGGTGGCGTCATTTTTTATCCTGGGATTGATCAAGGGTGTCGAGCGGCCGGCGATTGCCACGATGTTGCCCACGTTGACGGGGAGCGCGGTGATGCTCGATGTGGGTGCCAATGTCGATTGTTCGGCGCAGCATCTCGAGCAATTTGCCTTGATGGGTAATGAATTTGCCCGGCATGTGTATGCCAAGCCGAATCCGCGCGTCGGCCTCTTGAGCATTGGAGAGGAAGACAGCAAAGGGAATGAAGTCACCAAGGAAGCCTTCAAGCTGTTAAAAGCCAGCCCGTTAAATTTTATCGGGAACATTGAGGGACGCGAAGTCTACAGCGGAAGTGCGGATGTGGTGGTATGCGACGGGTTCATCGGCAATGTGGCCCTCAAGATCTCGGAAGGCGTCGCGGATGTCATCAAGAAATTGCTAATGAAGGAACTCTCCGGTTCGTGGCTCGGACGGTTGGCCTACCCTCTGATCGCCAAGCCGCTGCTGAATTTGAAGCGAAAAATCGACTATGCAGAATTCGGCGGAGCGCCGTTGCTGGGAGTGAACGGGACGACCATGATCTGCCATGGCCGCTCGTCGGCCAAGGCCATCAAGAATGCGATTCGACGAGCGAAGGGCTTGGCTGAAACCCGTTTGGATGAGTTGATTCAGCGCGACATCGAAGAGAGCCTGAGGCGGCATCAAGGCGAGCGTCTGGAGGATAAACAAGCGTGATACGGGCGCGGATCACAGGCACCGGCTCCTATGCCCCCGAGCGGGCGATGACGAATAGTGATCTGGAACAGCTGGTGGCGACCTCGGATGAATGGATTCGCGAGCGCACCGGGATCCGTGAACGACGCATTGCAGCTCAGGGACAGGCCTGTTCGGACTTAGCTCTCATTGCTGCCGAGCGTGCCTTAAAAGCCGCTGGCCTGTCTGGTAGTGACCTTGATCTCATTCTCCTGGCCACCTGCACGGGCGACATGCCCTTGCCGTCGACTGCCTGTCTGCTTCAGCACCGTCTGGGTGCGACTCGAGCGGCAGCCTGCGACATCGCTGCGGCCTGTTGCGGATTCGTCTATGCGTTAGGGGTCGCTGATGCCTATGTTCGAACCGGGATGCGCCATGTCCTGGTCGTGGGGTCAGAAGTGATGTCCACGATTACGGATTGGACGGACCGGAATACCTGCATTTTATTCGGAGATGGCGCCGGCGCTGCAGTGGTGAGCGCTGCCGAGGGAGAACGCGGAATCCTCTCCACCCACCTCCATTCGGACGGCAGTTTGTCGGATTTGATCGTGGTCCCTGGGGGCGGGACGCGGATTCCTCCTTCTGAAGCGATGGTGGGCGAACGGTCACAGTACATCAAGATGAAGGGGAACGAAACGTTCAAGGTTGCGGTACGGACCCTGGAGGAAGTGGCTCGAGAAACGCTCGCGGCGCATCAGCTGTCCGTCGATGATCTTGATGTGTATATTCCCCATCAGGCGAACCTGCGCATTATCAAGGCCGTGACCGATCGTCTCGGTCTTCCGCTGGAAAAGGTCGTCTTGAATATGGATCGGTACGGCAACACGTCGGCAGCTTCCATTCCGATCGCGTTGGACGAAGCGGTGCGGGACGGACGGGTCAAAGACGGACAATTGGTGATGTTCGGGGCATTCGGCGCAGGCCTGACATGGGCGTCGACGCTGATTCGCTGGTGAGGGTGCGGCCACCGGTCGATAGCCGGAACTGAAGCCCGGCTGTGGCGAATGGGTTCGGCGTTTTCCCGTTGACATTGAGCATGGTTTCTACGATACCTTACGCGGCTATGACTGCTTCAGCCATCGGATTTTTATTCCCCGGACAGGGGTCGCAATCAGTCGGGATGGGACGCGGGCTGTATGAGGCGTTCCCGGCCGTGAGAGCGGTGTATGAAGAAGCCTCGTCTATTCTTGGCTACGATGTGGCCCAGCTGTGTTTCGAGGGGCCGGTCGAACGACTGAATCTTACGGAACATACTCAGCCGGCCTTGCTGGTGAGCAGTGCAGCGGCCCTGAAGGCCTTGGAACCGGCCGGACTGACCCCGCTGGCCGTCGCCGGGCATAGTCTCGGAGAATATTCAGCGGTGTTTGCCGCCGGTGGCCTATCGTTTCAGCATACGGTGGCTTTGGTGCAAAAGCGTGGACGGTATATGGCCGAAGCCGTGCCGCCGGGGACAGGGTTGGTTGCCGCGTTACTGGGCCTTTCGGCAGACATCGTGAGGGCTGTGTGCCAGGAAGCCGCGTCTGCGGGTGTGGTTGCCGCGGCGAATTTCAACTCCCCCGGTCAGGTCGTTATTGCGGGCGAGAAGGCGGCGGTCGAACGAGCGATCGAAATTGCGAAATCGAAGGGCTGCAAGAAAGCGATTCCGCTTCCGGTGAGTGTGCCGGTTCACACGCCCTTGATGCAGGGTGCCGCAGACCGGCTGGCCGCGGAATTCGACGGAGTCACGTGGCGGGATTTGACGGTCCCCTTGATCAATAATGCGGAGGCGGTGGCCCTGCAGCGGTCAGCAGACATACGGGCATCGCTGGTCCGGCAGTTGCCGTCGTCAGTGCGATGGGAAGAGTCGGTGCAGGCGATGGCCACCATGGGTGTGACGACTTTTGTGGAAATCGGACCGGGGACGGTCCTGACCGGTTTGGTCAAGCGCATACTTCCCGGTGCGGTCACGGCCAATGTTCATGATCAGAAGTCATTGGACGCGGCTCTCACCACGGTGGGCGTGAACAGGCAGGGATAAGCAGCTTCGGGTTGCGTGGGAGTAGACACATGTCATTACAGGGAAAAGTAGCGATTGTCACCGGCGGGGCTCAGGGAATCGGGCGTGCGATTGCGGAAGGGTTGGCTGAGGATGGCGCGGATATCGCGGTAGCAGACCTTGATCCGGCGCGTGCGCAGGATGCGGTTGCGGCGATTCAGAAGCTGGGGCGACGGGCTCTCAGTGTCAAGGTGAACGTGTCCGACTGGAATGATGCCAAGGCCATGGCCGATCAGGTCATGCAGGAATGGGGTCGGATCGATATCCTGGTGAATAATGCCGGAATCACGCGCGACGGCCTGCTACTTCGGATGAAGGAAGAAGATTGGAATCTGGTCCTGCAGGTCAATTTGAACGGGACCTTCCATTGCACGAAAGCCGTACTACTCCCCATGACGAAGCAACGGTTTGGCCGCATCGTCAATATCGCGTCGATCGTGGGCGCAATGGGGAATGTGGGGCAGGCAAACTATGCGGCCTCGAAAGCAGCGGTCATCGGGTTTACGAAAACGGCCGCGCGCGAGTATGCCAGTCGTGCGGTGACGGTCAACGCGGTGGCGCCGGGCTTTATCGATACGGCCATGACGCAGGGGTTGTCGCCGGAGGTGAAGGAAGCGCTACAGAAGCAGATCCCGCTGGGACGGCTGGGGCTTCCTTCCGATATTGCCGCAGCGGTGCGGTTTCTCGTGTCGGATGCAGCGTCATATATCACGGGGCAGGTGTTACACGTGAACGGCGGCATGCTCATGGTATAAGTGAGTCGGGTCGGGTGCCGCGATCGATTTCGGTCGAGTCGAGATGTCCCGGCGAAGTATGTGGCGGATACGATAAGATGGGGAAGGAGGTGGGCAAGTCCATGGCAACAGTAGATGAACGGGTGAAGAAAATTATTGCCGAGCAGTTGGGGGTCGAGGAAGAAGAAGTGACGCTCGAGGCCCATTTCGTCGAGGATTTGGGCGCCGATTCGCTCGACACGGTCGAATTGGTGATGGCTCTCGAAGAAGAGTTCGAGATCGAGATCCCCGATGAGGATGCCGAAAAGATCCTCACCGTCGGCAAAGCGCTGGATTATATTAAAGAGAAGGCATAACGGAACCGTAGGTATGCACGATCGACCTGCCAGACGTGTGGTGGTGACCGGTCTCGGACTGGTAACTCCGCTTGGAACCGGGGTGGAGAAGACCTGGAAAGCGCTGTGCGCCGGAGAGTCGGGGATCGGCCGAATCACGCGATTCGATCCGACCGGCTACGATGCGCAGATTGCCGGAGAGGTGAAGGATTTCGACCCGGCTCAGTTCATCGAGAAAAAAGAAATCAAGAAGATGGACACCTTCATCCACTATGCGGTGGGGGCGAGCCAACTGGCGGTGGACGATGCCGGCCTGAAAGTTTCGCCTGAAGAGGCGACAAGGGTCGGGGTCTACATTGGATCCGGTATCGGCGGACTGGGGTCGATCGAGCATTACCATGACGTGCTGAAGGAAAAAGGGCCTGGTCGGGTCTCGCCATTTTTTATTCCGATGACGATCATCAACCTGGCTTCAGGGCAGGTAGCGATTCGGGTCGGCGCGAAGGGCCCGAATTCCTGCGCGGTGACGGCCTGCGCGACCGGGAACCATTGTATCGGCGATGCGTATCGGCTCATTCAACGCAATGATGCGGATGTGATGATCGCCGGAGGTGCCGAAGCGGCGATTACCCCGCTCGGTGTCGCCGGATTCGCGTCAGCCAAAGCCCTTTCCTTTCGCAATACCGAACCCACAAAGGCCAGCCGCCCTTTCGATAAGGACCGTGACGGATTCGTGTTGGGAGAAGGGGCCGGCGTGGTCGTACTTGAAGAATTGGAGCACGCCCGCGCACGCGGCGCACGCATCTACGCCGAAGTCATTGGGTATGCGATGAATAGTGACGCGTACCATATTACGGCGCCGCCTGAAGAGGGTGAGGGGGCGGTGCGTTGTATGGAAATGGCGCTCAAGGACGCCGGTGTGGCCAAGACCGACATCGGCTATATCAATGCCCACGGCACTTCGACGATGGCCGATGCCATCGAAACCAAGGCGATCAAACACGTGTTCGGGGAGCAGGCCTATAAGATTCCGGTCAGCTCGACGAAATCGATGACGGGCCATCTCTTGGGCGCCGCCGGTGGGATTGAGGCCGTATTCAGCATTCTTGCGCTACACCATGGCATTCTCCCTCCCACGATCAACCTTGATCATCCGGATCCTGCCTGCGACCTGGATTATGTCCCGAACAAGGCCCGTGCTACCAAGACGCAGGTGGTCCTTTCGAATTCGTTCGGCTTCGGCGGGGTCAACGCTTGCCTGCTTTTTCGCCGGTGTGAGCAATAATCCTCCTCAACGTACGAGTCAGGTGGTATGACGTCGGTATCGTCAATCGAGGCGGTCCAGCGCCTTTTGGGCTACCGTTTTCGTCAGCCGCGTCTGCTGGAAGAAGCTCTGACTCACAAGTCTTACTCCAACGAGCGACGTACCAAAGACCGCACTCAGAACGAGCGCCTGGAATTTCTTGGTGACGCGGTCTTGTCGCTGGTCATGAGTGAATACCTCGCAGCTGAATTCCCCGGCACCAACGAAGGCGGGTTGTCCAAGCTGAAAGCGCATTTGGTGAGTGAGGCGTCCCTGGCCAAGGCCGCACGCCGCATGAAGCTCGGCCGACTGCTGCGGTTGGGAAAGGGCGAGGAACTCTCGAAAGGACGCGAAAAACATTCGTTGCTGGCGGATGCGCTTGAAGCGTTGATCGCCGCCGTCTATCTGGATGGTGGCCTTGAGGCGAGCCGGACGTTTACCTTGCGAGTGCTGGAAGAGGAATTGCTGGCGGCCCGAGCCGAACAGTCCAGACCAGGAATGGACGATTATAAGACGCAGTTACAGGAACTCTGCCAGAAGCGTTTTGAAAGTTTACCGCAGTATGCAACGGTGCGTGAGTCCGGCCCGGATCATGAGAAAGTATTTGAGGTCGAGTTGACGATTCAGGGTGTGATGCGGGGCGTCGGATGCGGTCACAGTAAGAAAGAAGCGGAGCAGATGGCCGCGCGGGAAGCCCTGACACAATTAACGGCGTAGTCTACTCTTCAGTGAACCGACAAGAAGGAGGCGCGATGACACAACCACGATGGCAGAATCGGTTTGGATACGCGGGAGTGATGAGTCTGATCTTGGCTATCGGCATGGCTGGAACCTGTCTGGCGGCTGATGCTCCTGCTAAGGCTGGTGATTCCGTCAATGCGAGTAATGCGCGAGCGGTCATCAAGACCAAGCTGGGGGACATTGAAATAAAGTTTCTACCGGATGTGGCCCCCAAGCATGTGGAAAATTTCATCAAGCTGGCCAAATCCGGCTTCTATAACGGCACGATTTTTCACCGTGCCATTCCCGGTTTTATGATTCAGGGCGGGGACCCCAATACGAAGGACTCGTTGAGAAAGGACGCCTATGGTCAAGGCGGTCCCGGGCACAATGTCAAAGCTGAATTCAGCGACCTGCCACACAAGCGCGGTGTCGTCTCCATGGCGCGGGCGCAGGACCCTGATAGCGCAGGGTCGCAGTTTTTTATTGTCGTTGAGGAATCGCGGTTCTTGGACCGGAAGTACACCATTTTCGGTGAAGTGGTGAAAGGAATCGGAGTCGCGGACAAGATCGTGGCACTCCCCAGAGTCATGTGCCAAACAGGGGCCCCGAGTCCTGCCGATAAGGGACCCTGCGATAATCCGATCGATCGCGTTGAGATGACGGTGACGATTGTCGAGTGAGCCGCGAGGCGTGAGCACCCGGGCGGATCTGCTTTGTACGATCTGCTGGGTGCTGACAGTTCTTCCTAGAAAGGCTGATTCTGTTGCTGGGCGCGCACCAGCGTCAAGAAGTGAGAAAGGGCTTTGGTCATGCGCTCTGCATGGGACGCGGAGCGAAAGAGCAAGGTGTCTTCAGAGAACTGGCCTTTCACTTCTGTGACTGCTCCTGTGCAGAAGCTGGTTTTCAAAATGCACGGGCCGTTGCTATTGCACGAGATGCGGACTCCGTACAGCACCAGGTTACTCTCACGAGTGTCCTGACCTTGGTACGCAAAGCTGTCGATATCCTGCAAATTGAAATGCGTGAAGCCGGTATTCACCTCGTCGTGCCCATGGTTCAACTCCATCGTGCCGAGTCTGGTTCCTGTCGGAATCACACTGTAGACTTCGGTTACCTTGGTTGGTTTGACGGCCTTCGGATTCCGGCAACTGAGGCTTCGAACGAAACCGTGCGTATTAGCCATGTCGCTGATGAACTGCACGGTGTCTTCGAGGGATTGAGCAAAGCCTGCGGTTGGCTGAAGCATGCCACAGGCAAATGCCATAGCCAGAGTCATCCTTTTGAGCCATTCGCCCCACACATTCGCATGTCCCTTCTGCATGGTCCTTCTCCCTTGTAGCCTGGAATAGCCTCGTCTTCGTTGAGCGTACCGTACTGAACCTTCCAGGGCAGTGCAATCCTTACTTTTGCACAGCATGCGACCGCTCACGCAGTGCCTGACAGGCAGGTGCATCACAATTCTGACGCATCACTGAGGGAATATCACACGACGTCTTGAGCGACTTCGGCTGGTGTAGCAGGGAAGACAGCGGGATCGATGGGCAAAATCGGCGACAGATCGATTTGTTCAGCGATGGAGCCGAACCGGAAGGTGTTCATGATGGTAGAGATCCGAAATTCCATCTTGTCCAGATTCAAATAGTGGAACATTTTCGACAGGAACGGGCCTTCCATATGCGGTTGGTAAGGATCGAGCTCCCATGGATGGAAATACATGACGAGAGGCCGGCCTTTTTGTTCAATCCTCCGCATCAGTCCGCACAGGGCCGGGAACGGCAGCAGCCGAAAATAGCTCCCCCCTGCGATGGGAATCCGGACTCCTCCGAGGTTTACCGTGGATGGAGGAACCTCCCAGATAGGGCCTGACGAGGTCTGTTTGAGATGGTGCCAGGGGTCTGATCCGGGAACACCACAATGATCGTGCCGGATAGGAACGATGCTGGAGTCGTAGGTGTAACCCTCTTCTGCCAGAATTGGTAATGCCCACAGCGTTTCACGCGTAATCGTGAAGCCGGGTGCGCGATATCCTTGGACGGGAGATCCCGTGAGGTCTTCCAGGATCTGTTTGGCTTGCCTCACATCGGCCCGGAACAATTCGGGTGTTTGGGCCGTAACCAATTCATGCCCATACCCGTGAGAAGCAATTTCATGTCCGCATTCCGCAATCTGTTTGATCAGACCAGGGTGACGCTCAGCAACCCACCCGAGGACAAAAAAGGTGGCTTTCGTGTCATACCGCGCGAGCAGGTCGAGCACCTTACAGGTGTTGGCCGTCACCCGGCTTTCAAAGGAGCCCCAGTGTCGCCGACGAATCGGCGAATCAAAGCGTGAGACCTGAAAATGTTCTTCGATGTCGAATGTCAGGCAATGCACAGATGCCATCCTTGGGTGTAGGTTTTTTCCTACGAACTGGGGTGGGTAAGCGTTAACATGCTGACGTTGGCGAGGAGCCCCTTTCGACTTGCTTTGTATACTATGTGTACGCAACGAAGTAAAGCAAACTTTAAGCCATTACTTTTCGTTAGTTATTTCAATGGGATAATTCAGATGTGCGAAGGCCGTCACGAGTGGTGTATCAGAGAAATCTTACCGTGAGTATCTAAAGAGATACACTGGTGTCTCTGCGATAAGAGTTTCGCAGAGACTCGAGGTGTATGGACGGGATGCGGAAGTGTGTCAGGCGGCTGATTTTTCTCGTTCGCTGTCCGCGAGTGGTTGCTGGAGAGGCACGGTGAACCGAAACGTGGATCCCGACCCCGGCTCACTTTCTGCTCCGATGTGTCCTCCCATTAACTCCACCAGTTGTTTGCAGATGGCCAGTCCCAAACCCGTTCCTCCATACTTCCTGGTCGTGGATCCGTCGGCTTGTACGAACGGCTGAAATAACTTGGCGAACGCGCTTGGCGGAATGCCGATACCATTGTCTACGACGGAGAACCGGACATGACAAATGCGGTCGGTCGTCGATGACGATTCGCCATACGTGGTCGTGGGAAACTCGAGCCGCTGTTCAGAAGGCCGTTGGTCCAGGTCGACTACGATGGAGACTGTGCCGCGATCGCTGAATTTAATGGCGTTCGCCAGCAAATTGCTGAGGACCTGCTGCAGTCGGGTTGGGTCTCCGCTTACGGCGGCCGGTACGCCCTCCGCAATACGAGACTGAAGGGTAAGACCTTTCCGCTGCGCCCGCTCTGCGAATAATGCCAGAACCCGATCGACAAACTTCGGCAGGTCAATGTCGAGCAACTCGAGCGACAGTTTGCCCGATTCAATTTTTGAAAAATCAAGAATGTCATTGATGATGACCATCAAGGAATCGCCCGAGGAACGGATGGTTTGCGCGCAATCCAGCTGTTCAGGGGTTAAGTCGGTTTCAAGGAGCCAGTCGGTCATGCCGAGTACGCCGTTCATCGGGGTGCGGATTTCATGACTCATCGTCGCAAGAAATTCGGATTTGAGCCGGGCCCCCTCCATCGCCGCATCGCGGGCCTGCGTCAATGTCGCCTGGCTCGCTCGCAGTTCCTGGAGCACCTGGTTGGCTCGAACCATGTACCGGATGCGGTGGGTCAAAAGCATGGCGTTCAAAGGCTTCACGATAAAATCCGTGGCGCCGGCATCATAGGCCTTCGTGATGGACTCAAAGTCGTCCAGCCCGGTCATGATGAGAATCGGGGTATGTTCGCCCCCCGGTAACTGTCGCAATGCGGCACAAGTCTGGAAGCCGTCCATCTCTGGCATCATCACATCCATGAGTACAACATCCGGCGGGTTTTGTTGAAACGCCGCGCAGGCTTCGCGTCCGTTTTCAGCTTCCTCGACCACCCATCCGGCCTGTTCCAGGGCCTCACGAGCGAACATGCGGATGATGATGTCGTCATCCGTGATCAATGCATAGGGTGATCGGCCTGATGTGAGGGGGTTCATGATGATTTCTCCTTGGCAATCTCGTTTCGAAAGACGGCACAAGCGGCAGCGTATTCGGACTGTAACTCGGCCCAAATTCGATCGGCTTCGATAAGATTCTTCTGAGCACCCAGCGCTTCCAACTCCTTACAGCGGGCGGCCACCGCAAGAGCGCCAAGCTGGGCGCTGCTCGATTTGAGTCGGTGCGCCACAGCTTGGAGTCCTGCGGGATCATTCGCGCGAATCGCGTTCTGGAGGGCGTCCACACTATCTCGTGAATTATCCAGGTACTTGCGAAGCACCGATGCCAGTACATCGGGCCGGTTGGGTCGTTGCAACGCGCGGATGCCATCGAGCGCTTTGGGGTCCATACTTGGTGCCGCCGGTGCGGAGTCAGCCGCTGTCTGAGCCGATACGCCATGTGAAGCCGGCTTCGCGCTCGAGACTGGTGCAGGTGGTTGTTGAGGCGCCTGCTTGTTCAGCCATTTCTGCACGACGGTCTGTAATTGCATCTGCGTGTAGGGCTTGGTCAGATAATCATCCATTCCGGCCGCGAGACATTGTTCCCGGTCGCCTTGCATCGCATTGGCGGTCAGGGCAATGATGGTATGCCTGCGCTCGCCAAACGAGGATTCCCGGCGGCGAATTTCCGCTGTCGCGGTCAGGCCGTCCATCTCAGGCATCTGACAATCCATGAGCACGAGATCAAAGTGGCTGCGACCAGCCAATTCCAAGGCTTGCCGGCCATTTTCCGCCATCTCGACCTGGTAGCCAAGAATTTCCAGCATGCCGACGGCGACCTCGCGGTTCACCGGGCTGTCCTCAGCGACCAGAATCCTGACCACAGGATGTCCCGGTCGCTCGGTCTCCGACCCGGCAGCCGGTGGGAACGGGTGTGAGGGCTCGCTCGCATGTTCAAGAGGGAGGTGCGGCTTCGGAATGTGTGAATGCGCGGTCTGGCCAGCTGCCGTGGCTTCTCCGAGTGGTTGCAGTTCGAATCGCGCTGTAAAGGAAAAGGTCGAGCCCCGGCCGGGTTCACTTTCAACCGTGATCGCTCCCCCCATGAGTCCTACCAATTGTTTGGCGATCGACAGCCCGAGTCCTGTTCCGCCGTACCGTCTGGTGGTTGACCCGTCAGCCTGCGCAAAGGCATCAAAAATACGCAATTTTGCCGCGGGCGGAATGCCGATACCGGTGTCGGTGACCGATATGCGGAGCTGCGTATGGGTGGGGGTGGCACTCACATACTCGGCCGCTAGCGAAACCCCGCCGGTTTCGGTGAACTTCATGGCATTGCTCAAAAGATTCATGAGGATTTGCCGTAATCTCACCGGATCGCCCTTCAAATAACGCGGGACTCGTTCGTCGACCTGTTGCGTCAGACGAAGATGCTTCCGGCGGGCGGCTTCCATGAACAGCTCGAGGGATTCGTCGAGTAGTTGCAATAAGTCGAATCCGACACATTCCAGATCCAGTTTGCCCGCTTCGATTTTTGAAAAATCGAGAATATCGTTAATAATGGCCAGGAGGGTTCGCCCCGATCGGTGCACGGTCGACGCAAGATGTCGCTGCTTGTCGGTGAGTGGACTGTTGAGCAACAGTTCGGTCGTGCCCAGTACGCCGTTCATCGGGGTGCGGATTTCGTGGCTCATATTGGCGAGAAATTCGCTCTTCGCCTTGTTGGCAGCTTCAGCGGCTTCTTTTGCTGCGCGAAGTTCTTCTTCGGTGCGCTTCCGATCGGTGGTATCGATATGGATGCCGACCATTCGCGCGGCCACACCGTAGATGTCCCGGATAAGACTGCCTCGGGATAAGATCCATCGGTACGATCCATCCCGGTGTTGCAGACGATGTTCGAGTTCGAATTGAGTGCGGTCGCCGTCCAGGCAGGACTGTACGATCGTGTGGACCGGCGCGTGATCGTCCGGATGAATGCGGGATTGCCATTCCTGGAATGTATTGGAAAGGGAGGCGTCATCGTGGCCGAGCTGGTTCTTCCATTGCGGGGAGAAATAGATCGAGCCCGTCGTAAGGTTCCAGTCCCAGATGCCGATGTGGGATCCCTGCACCGTCATCATAAGACGGGCTTCGCTGGTGCGTAAGGCCTCTTCCGCCTGCTTGCGTTCTGAAATATCCACGACGAAGGCCGTGAAGGTATAGGCATTTTCCAGGCGGAGCGGGGTGATAGCCAATTCGATCGGAAATTCTGTGCCGTCTCGCCGAAGGGCGGTAATCTCGATCCGTTTGTTGAGGATCCGACCTTCTCCGGTTTGGATGAATTGATTCAGCCCGCGCTGATGGGCTTCGCGTTGAGAGGGAGGGATAATGGTGTCGGCCAGGAGGCGGCCGACAACTTCTTGGCGAGTCCACCCGAAGGTCTGTTCTGCCTGAGTGTTCCAACCGATAATGCGTCCCTGCTCATCCATGCTGATCACTGAGCTGAGCGCCGTGTCGATAATCAGCCTCGTCCGCCCTTCGCTCTTGCGCAGGGCGCCTTCGGCGTTGAGCCGCTCGACGGCTTCCAGAGCCAGAGAGACCAATGAGGCCATTGCGTAGCTGAATTGCTGCTCCTCGAGCATCCATGAGCGCGGCGCTCCGACATGTTCATTGCAGAGCACCCCAACCAGTTTCCCCTTAAAGCGAATGGGAATATCGAGCATGGCGCTGATCCCCAACGGGGTCAGGTAGGTGTCGGTGAATTCGGAGGTGCGAGGATCGGTTCGCGCGTCCGAGGCGTCAATCACACGTTCCGTGAGGACCTCCCGGAAGTATCTGGGGAATTGTGCCGCGAGAAGTTCCATGCCGGAGGAATGCGCGTTGGTCGCAACGTCGTAGAGACTCTTGCAGATGATGGCGCTGTGATCCTCGTGCAGCAGCCAGATGCTGGATCGTCCTACGCCAAGGGTCGCGGCTGCGACACGGGTAATTTCCTGGAGGGCCGGCTCAAGCACGCCGCATTGAATAATGCTATTGCTGGTCAGACCAAAGAGCGCGGCCTGATGTTGCCGGAGGAGGCTCTCCGTCTGACGACGAACGTCTTCTGCCTGTTTCCGTTCAGAAATGTCTCGAAAGACCAGCACCGCTCCGCCGGCCTGGCCGTCCCGCACGATGGGAGCCAGGACACAGGACACGGGAAAGGAGCGGCCGGTGATTGAGGTGAGGCGGCCGTCATCGGTCCTGAACGAATGTCCCTGCGCGGTTTCATCCAGCAGTATCTGGGTGAAGATCGGCTCCGTAAGATTTGTGCCGTAGGAGAGGGAAATCATGTCGGGCAGGCGTCGTCCCACGACGTCCGATTCGGTGAGCCCCCACAAACGCTGCCCTTCAGGATTCAGCAGGACGATGTCCCAGTTTCGATCCACGACGCAGAGCCCATCGCCCATGGAACGAAGCACCGTGTGGAGTTTGTCTCGCTCCCCGGCCAGCTGACTTTCTGAGGTGCGACGGAGTTGCTCGTTGAGTGCCTGCATCTCGCTCGCGGACAGCGCGATCGAGCGCTCGAGTAGTTCACGCCCCTGATCGGATTCGATATAGCTCCGGCTGACCCGCTCAAGCAATTGCTGCCAGGCCTCGAGCGAGGCGGGTGCGGCGGTATGCTCCAGTCCCAACCGCTTGAGCTGTCGTGTGAGCAGCGGATGCATAGCAATTACAATTCGGTGATGGTCGTCAACGTCATGGTTTGGTTATGAAGATCGCAGGCTCCGCTGGCATAGGGCGAAATTTCCCCATATGAATAGAAGCCGACTTGGCGGCTCCCGTTCGGGAGGATATCCAATGTCGCTTCGATTTCTTCTTCCGTCCGTTCCCCGAGCACCAATCGTCGCCCGACGCAACTAATCGCAATCGACAGCGTGGGAGAGGCACTAGCGGCAGGGTCCTGGTTGTTCAGAGTCAGTGTGGCCGCTTCAGAGGCGCCTTGAATCAGACGATCAAAGTTGGCGCGCATCAATTGAGCGAGCACGCCTTCCGGAAGATCACCCGCGAAAGTCATAGATTGTGCGGCCTCATCGACCGCCAGAATGGTCCGCACAAGGACTTTCCCATCCGTGTTTGACGCTCTGATGGCGAGAGGAAAGAGCAGGCCGGTAGCCGGGAGCCCAGCCGCGCGGTCACCGAGATACTCTTTGTAGAGCTGCAGGGCGGGGCGTCCATCCAGTTCGTAGAGGATGTTTCCTGCCGACTTGGTCACCCGTCGCTCAGGGCCGAATTTATCCCATCCGCCCTTTGATCCGTGGCCCAGGCGGACGTGGTCGCCATAGAATCCGATCGCGGTCACATACCCGCTTTGCGGCGCACGGTCTTTTATCACCCAGGTCCGTTTGAAGTTGGTTCCATCGCCGGCCAGACCGCCGGTCACGACGACGGCGCCTCCCAGCGTGTCGTTCAGTCCCTTCACGAGTTCGCTGCCGTTGACATGCAATCCATCAGAGAGCACCAACAGGCCTCGAAGCGCGGGATTCTGGAGGCTGACGGCAATGGCCTGGCCTGCTGCATACGAATCGTTGGGGTTGTGAACGGCCGCATGCGTGGTGATGAGGCGAGTCTTCTCAAAGCGCACCGCCGCAACGACCAGACTGTTATCCGAGATTTCAGCACCGTGAATTTCTCCGGCCGTGGAGCAGCCCATCACATGACTTCGAGGGCAGGCCGCCATCACTTGCGCAATACGGTCCGGTTGATCAATCAGGCCTGAGGTTCCGAACAGCAACAGAAGGCTGCTGTCCGAATCCAGGGCGGCTAGTTCCGCAGGAATGCCGGCATGATCGGTTCTGAGGCACGTAGTTGTGACTTGCATCGCTCGTCTCCTTACTAACGGTGTAGGCGCCGCAGCGTCTCCGTGGAAGAGGTGGATGGATCTGAGGCCGTGGATCGTGCTGCGGTGGTAGACGGTGAGATCGTAAACCAGAAGGTGGATCCTTCTCCGGGCGCGCTGGTCAGCCCCATGTGCCCGCCCATCATGCCGACCAATTGCTTCACGATGGCAAGGCCGAGTCCGGTCCCGCCGTATTTTCTGGTGGTCGATCCGTCAGCTTGGGCAAAGGAATCAAAGATTCGCTCTTGAGCGTCCGGCGGAATCCCGATCCCGGTGTCCGACACGTCGATTCGCACATGTCCGGAGTGGACCGGATCCATCGCAGCCGAAATGGCAATACGCCCGGTTGCCGTGAATTTCAGGGCATTGCTGATGAAGTTCGTCAGGATCTGGCGGAGTCGGTGGGGGTCTCCATAGAGCGTGACGGGGATGTCCTGGGCAATGGTCACGGTGAGCGACAACCCTTTTTTCTGCGCCTGCTCGCGGAAGATCGTTGAGGTTTCGGCCAGGAGCTGTCGCGGGTCGTAGGGGATATGCTCCAAGACTAAGCGGCCGGCTTCGATCTTTGAAAAATCCAAGATGTCATTGATGATGTGAAGGAGGCTGTTTCCAGATGTGTGCACCGTGTCGGCATACCGTCGTTGCCGCTCATTGAGCGGCGTCGCGAGGAGTAATTCGGTCATCCCGAGCACGCCGTTCATGGGGGTTCGGATCTCGTGGCTCATGTTGGCCAGGAATTGGGACTTGGCCTGACTGGCCGCTTCGGCCGCGTCCTTCGCCCGGCGAAGGACTTCTTCATGCAGCTTGCGTTCGGAGATGTTCTGAATGAAGGTGGTGAACTGCTGCGTTCCGCCGATGGCCAGGCAACTGGTGGCGAGTTCAACGGGAAATTCCTGGCCGGAACCGGTCCGACCGATACTCTCCACCCGGCGATTGAGAATCGCTCCGGGAGCAAGTCCTGAAAGCACCATGCCGGCATCCGCTACGGGCGAAGAATGGGCCGCGGATAGATACGTCGTCAGGGGTTGTCCGATGGCCTCGGTGCGCGCAACGTCAAACATGAGTTCAGCTTGGGTGTTCCAGTCGGTAATGATGCCGGAGGCGTTTGTTGTGACGACGCCGTCGAGCGCGGTTTCGATGATCATTCTGGTGCGCGCCTCACTCTGCAACGCTTCCTCGCGCGCCACCTCATTCACTCGCCAAAAATAAATCAAGGCTGCACATTGCGCCAGAATGAAGCTGCCATGAATCAGCGCCCAAGACCATGGGTGTTCCTGCCCTTCCGCATGGACGTAGGTCATGCTCGGCATCAGCGTGCCCACGATCCCATGATCGATGACGATGAACTGCAGACCGACCAGAAAGGGGAGCCAATCCTGGTACAGCACGATCACGGACATCATCACGAAGAAATGAAAATGTAGTTCGATTCGTCCGCCGGAGAGGTGCACCAGCAGAGCCGAGGCCGTCACTAATCCGTAGGTCGCAATGGCTGCCTGGAGCCGACGGCTGACGACGGGAAGCTGTGCGGCGATCGCAATGGCCCCGAGGAGAACCCCGCCGCCGAGATACAGGCTCGGCCCGGCCTCCATGTAGGCGCCGTAGAAGGGAACCCCCAGCACGTGCAACCAGAGGATGGAGAGAATCCCCCGATGCCGGGCGGACCAGGCCGCCTCGTCCAGGGCATCTCCCTTCGGCAAGGCGGCTAAGAGATTACTGAGCAGTAAGTACATTGATTTTCAATGCGTTGCGCGTGCGGTCCGAAATCTGCCTCGTGCGCAGGTGTAAGTCCTGGCCCGCCTGTATCGGCAGAAATGCGGTGTAACTAAAGGAAAAATGAGGGAAAGCGATGGGGGAATCTCGCGGCAGACAACCTATTGAAAAGATGAGGGGGAGGCTGTCGCGATCGTGTGTCGCCGTAGGAGGTCAGTGGTGGTGATGACGGCACTCGGGGCTATGGACGTGTTGCGGTGGTTCCTGAGGCGGCGGAGTCAGTTGGCCGGGGAGCACAATTCGACCGGCTTCATGCTGCTTGGTGAGATGTTCTGCAATTTCAG
>ERZ795061.1193-NODE-1193-length-25754-cov-12.243667_pt1 | contig 25754 bp, 17 predicted proteins | sample MGYA00375145_ERZ795061 | MGnify/ENA primary metagenome ERZ795061 (study PRJEB30190, sample SAMN05720144) | anaerobic digester metagenome | isolation source: active sludge of municipal wastewater-treating anaerobic digesters | place: USA | collected 2014-12-22 ... | reverse complement strand
CAGCAGGCCGTTCGCACCTTGCTCTCCCTCACGCATGAATCCAGCGGGCAGCCCGTTGCGGATCGCCCGTGATCGTCGTGACTGCTGCTTGATCGCGTGGGTCAAGGCAACGCCATTCATCACTGAGCTCTGGTCGCAGGCCGTTCGCTGCGGCGGCCCAGCGCGCTGTGCACCATCAACGGAATGTGAACGTCTCCGGCCACTGCGAACGCAAGCAAACATCGACTCGCTGATGCCGGAAGTTTCGAAGCCGCCTCGCGAAAGGCTATATTCTCGACAGCGTCCTTTCGGGGAGACACGCGCCATGAGAGTCCGACTGACCGTTTTCCTGCTTGGCTTGGCCATGTGCGCTTGTGTCCAGGCGCAGAAGCCAACTGACGTCGAGTTCCTCAATTCCGGCAAGGTGATTCCGAAGTCACTTCCGTTTTCCGAAGCCGTCAGGGTCGGCGATACGCTTTATCTTTCGGGACAGATCGGCATCGTGCCGGGCACGCTCAAACTGGCGGCGGGTGGTCTGGGACCCGAGTCACGCCAAGCCATGAACAACATCAAGACCACGCTGGAGTCCCACGGCTACAGCATGCGTGACCTGGTCAAGTGCACGGTGATGCTGGCCGACATGGCGAAATGGGCCGAGTTCAACGAAATCTACAAGACCTTCTTCGTCGATCGCTTCCCGGCACGAAGCGCATTCGGCGCCAATGGCCTCGCACTCGGTGCGAATGTGGAAATCGAGTGCATGGCCGTCGCCACCGGCAGCGGAAACTGATGCGGTCGAATGGCGTGCCGACCGTGGACAGGCGCGTCACGGCAACCATCACCTGAGTCGCGGCCTGCGCCGAGCCGGTTCGTGATCCGCTCGGCGGCAGACAGCAAATACGGGTGCTACTCCTCCATCTCGTTGCCATTGGCATCGCTGGGCAGTGCGGCGGGTGCACGCGGCAACGGCAGTGGCACTGCCGCTGCACCCTTGCGTTGCAACCGGGCGTTGAATGCCACAAGACCTTTCGATTTCAACGCTTCCCAACGCGCCATCACCACCCTCGCCCGCGAGCGTGCGCGATCACTGGCGGCAATTTGCACGGCAGTCGGCGTGGTTTCCGCGGCCTGCATCGCCATGCAGGCATCCAGCGCGGCGTCACTGACGCCGTTCAGTGTTGCGGGAATCTCGCGTGGTGGTGGCGCCCATTCTTCCCGCCTTGTTTCCTGCGGTGCCACGCCATCGAGACTGGACGCAAAGTCCTGCCTGGAGAGTCCCGCATCCTTTGCTGCCTTGTCGACTGCGGCAGCGAGATCGCGCGCCTGCCCGTAGGCAATGCGGGTTTCGCGGGCCAGCGTGTACATTTCCATCGACAGGCGTGCGTTCGATGCGAGATCCCCGGCCGACGTGCTCACGCGCGGATCCAGACGCAAGCTCAAGGACTGCGTGTAACTCTTGCCATCAACACTGAGGCGCACAGAGTATTCACCTGGGGCTGCCCACGGTGAGCTGGGCGGTACCGAACTGCGTCCCGGCACCGCACCGGTTGCATCGACACTGCTGCGCTCTGCGGCCAGCGGTTGATGGCGCAGGTTCCATACCACGCGATGCATGCCGGCCTGGGTCGGCATGGCACGAATCGGTGCCGGCCAATACAGGGGCACCGCACAGTCGGCCGCATCCGGTTTTGCGTTGCACACCTTGCTGTAACCGGAGGGATCACGCGCCGGGTCTACTTCGCGCATCAACCCGCTGCTGTAGCTGCGTACCAATTCGCCTTTGGCATCCAGGATGTCGATGCTCAGTGGGCCCTCGGCATCGTCGGCAAGGTAGTAGTCGATGATGGCGCCATTGGGCGGATTTTCACCGCCTGCGAGTTCCGGAGCCCAGGGCGTGGGATCGTTGGTGGCCAGTCGCACGCGCAGCGCGGTTTGCGGCTTGAACAGGTATGCGGCCTCGGCGCTGCGTGCTTCGGCAATCTGGCGCAGGGGCGTCACGTTGTCGAGAATCCAGAAGCCTCGACCATGCGTGCCCGCCACCAGGTCCGAACACTGGCAGTCCGCGTCATCCTTCAGTTCCAGGTCGCGCACGGAAATGGCGGGCATGTCCAGGCGCAGGGATGACCAGTCATCGCCATCGTTGAACGAAACCCAAACCTGCGTATCGGTGGCGGCATACAGCAGGCCCGGCTTGCGCGGATCTTCGCGGATCGAGTTGGTCACCGCACCCGCTGCGATGCCCGTGTTGATCTCCTGCCAGCTCTTGCCGCCATCACGCGTGCGCCAAAGGTGTGGATTCATGTCGTCGATGCGCAAGGTATTGGCCGCAGCATAGGCCGTGCCGGTGTCGAAATGACCGGCTTCGATGTTGAAGATGCGCGTCCACGGTTTGATTGCCGGAGGCGTCACGTTGCGCCAGTGCGCACCACCGTCGGTGGTGACCTGGATGTAGCCGTCGTCGGTGCCTGCCCACAGCACGCCGGCGTCGAGAGGCGATGCCGAGAGCGCGGTGATGCTGCCTTTGGCGGCGGGCTTCACGCCACGCGAGTACTTTCCGGCGGTGGTCGGTACGACCCAAGTCTGGCGCGCCAGGTCCGGACTGATGCGCGTCCAGCTGTGGGCAGCATCGGTCGACTTCCACACCACGTTGGATGCGTAGTACAGGGTCTTTGGTCCGGTTCTCGACCACAGCAGGGGCATGGTGCGCACATTGCGTCCGTAGTCGCTGCCGCGCTGCTCCCTGCCCGGCCCGACCAGGGTGGTCTGGCGCGTGCGTCGGTTGTACAGCGTGACATCCCTGCGCATGCTGCCGTAGACCAGGTCCGGATCATCCGGATCGCTGGCGGCCATGCCGTACTCCTGGATGTTGACCGGATGCCAGTCGTGGAAAGTGATCTTGCCGTCCATCGAGCGGCTGTCCACGCAGGCAGAGCCGGAATCCTGCTGGCCGCCGCACACGCGATACGGAAACGCGTTGTCGGTGCTCACGTGGTACATGGCCGCGGTCAGCTGGTTGTACCAGTTGCTCCACGATGCCCCCCGATTGCCGGACACGATCGCACCCTGGTCCGCCACCACCAGCAGGATGTTGGGGTCGTTCGGATTGATCCAGATGTTCTGGTAGTCATCCCCACCCGGTGCACCACGCACCGCATTCCAGGTGACGCCCCCATCTTGCGTGCGCCAGAACACGGTTGAGCCGCTGTAGACCACGTTGGCATCCTTGGGATCCACCGCGATGGTCGGCAGGTCGCCACCGCCGATGCGGATCAGCGGGCGCGTGTCCGCGACTGCGCCGTCCGCGTTTCCATCCGGTCCGAAGGCGGCCAGAAACCAGTGCTCGCCTGAATCGGTGGATTTGTAGAATCCTACCGTCCCGCTGGTGCCTTCCTCTTTCGTTGGCTTTGCGCCTTTGGTGCCGGCCACCATGGCATACAGCGTGCCGGGCGCACTCAGTGAGAGAGTCAGGTTGGCTTCGATCACGCCCGCCGGAAGTCCTTCGGCCAGCTTCTTCCAGGTATCACCACCATCCACCGACTTGAAAATGCCGCCACCGGTTCCGCCGAAGTCCTCGCCCTCGATGAAGGCTTCCTGTTGTTGCCAGAGTGCCGCATAGACCACATCCGGATTATGCGGATCGATGCGCACGTCGTTGCCGCTGGTGTATTCATCGCGGTACAGCACCTTCTCGAAAGTTTTCCCGCCATCGAGGGAACGAAAGATGCCGCGCTCGGCATTCGGCCCGTAAGGGTGCCCGAGCACCGCCACGAACAAGCGATCCGGATTCTGCGCATCCACCGCGATGCGCGCGATCATCTGGCTGTCGCGAAGGCCCAGATGAGTCCAGTTCGCGCCGGCATCATTGGACTTGTACATGCCGTCACCCACCGCGAGATCGGGACGGATGATGCCCGCGCCGCTGCCGACGTAGATGATGTCGGGATTGGACTCGGCCACCGCGATCGCACCGATCGAACCGGTGGGCTGGTCGTCGAACAAGGGCACCCAGTTTGCACCGTAGTCGGTGGATCGCCATACACCGCCATTGTCGTAACCGACATAGAACACGTTGGGCTTGCTGGGCACGCCATCCAGCGCACGCGCACGACCGCCGCGGGTCGGCCCGATCGCACGCCAGTGCATTTCGCTGTAGAAGCGGGTGTCCGAGACCTGTGCAGCAGATCCGTCTTCATTCCTTGGCACCTCGGCCATTGATTGCAATGAGATGCCCGACAACGCCAGGCAGATCAGCAGCACGATTGAGTTACGGCAACCCGACATGAGCAGACCCTCCGCAGCTTGGATGCGCAAAACCGGGAGCGCCTGTCGAGCGCAAACCGGCAACAATTCACCATACCGGCAAACCACGGGCCATGCCAATCGCAAATGGCGTTGTCGCGGCGTCTGCCACGACAGCCGAGCAAGCTCGGCTCTACAACATTGTCCCGTGCTGAGCTGCCACTCAATTCGACCCGCGTGCAGCTACCCATTCGCCAAACGCCGAATGATCGATGTGCTTGCGCAGCGCCGCGCACTGGCGAATCGACTCGAGTGTCTGCGCAAGTCCTCGATCACCACCAATCAACGAATCCACTCGCGGCGCGATGAACGCGGAGACACGTTCGGCATCCTCATTGCTGCATGCTCCGGTTGAAAACGACCTGGGCAAGCCGGATTGCGCAAAAGGTGACAAGCGCTGGCGATACGCATCGAAGTTTCTGCTCAGCCAGTTCCAGCTGGCTTCGCGATTCTCCGGCTCGTCCATCTGTGACGAGTAGAGATAGCGCATCTCGCCAATCTGCACGGCTTTTCCAAGGCCATAATCCCGTGCCCGTGCTGCCAGTACCGTGTCGCGGGTGGAACCCAAAGCGCCCAGCAACGCGTAGCGACGGGCGGTATCGCGCTCCGCCTCAAATGCCGTGAGCGCAGCGGCGTAAGCGGTTTCCCCACCCTCCTGCACGGCGATCTTGAGCGCGAGGTCGAGCAGGTCCGGGTCGGCGCGTGAGAGGTCCACGCCCTTTTCCTTGCCGAGGCCAAGTGCTTGGCGACCTTGAGTTGCCAGGGGAGCGCGTGCCGGTGCCCAGCGCATCGTCATGGCCAACAACTCGGCAAGTCGCGTGCGCAAGTTGGTCACGGATTCCGCCTCACCCTTCTGCCTGCGCCAGCCCAGTTGCTCAAGACGCAGCATGTAAATCTGCGCGATCCAAGCGTCCAGTTGGCCACGCACGCCGGCATCGGTCAGGTTCTCGCGAATCCACTCGAGATCGCCCAGCAAGGCCGTGGCAACTTGCGGCAGCTCGGAGCCGGCAAGCAGCGGCACCGCTTCGAGCAAGGTACCCGGTGGCAAGGTACCGCGATGGAAAGCGGAGCTCAGCGCGTCGGCATAGGTCATCTGTTCGACAGGAGCCAGGCTGGAAACTGCCGCAGCAAGGCGGGCCAAATCGGGCTTGTCCATCTCGAAACGGTAGTAGCCGCGTGCATCGGCGTTGGGCAGGTACCAATCCGGACACGATCCTTCAACGTCGAAACTTGCGTCGGCCTTGTCGAGCAGGAAGCACTGGCTGTCCATGGTTTTGCCTCGGCCAAAACGCACGCAAACCGGCACGTCCCAGGTCGAGGATTCACCCGCCATCACGCCATAAGGCAGATAGCGTTGCTGGTGGAGATCAAGCCTTGCCTTTCCGCTCCGGCAACTCAGCGTAGTCTGCACAAGTGGCACGCCCGGCTGATCGAGAAAGCTGCGCATGGCCTTGGCGAAGTGTTCACCCTTGCCGCTTGCGGCACTCAAGGTGGCTATCAGGTCATCCGAACTGCCGCTGCCAAACTTGCGCTTGGCGAGATAGTCGCGCATGCCGGCGCGGAAGCGTTCCTCGCCCACCCAGCGCTCGAACATGGCGAGAACTGCCGCACCTTTCTGATAGGTGATTCCATCAAAGGCGGTCTGGATGTCTCCCTCGCCGTTGATGGGCTGGCGCACCTTGCGCGTACTCAGCAGACTGTCGGATTTCATCGCCCAGACTCGACCTTCGAGTGCGCTGAGGTCGGTATGGTATTCGGGCTTCATGGCCAGGCTGGCCTTGGCCTGCGCCCAGGTGGCATAGGCTTCATTGAGCCAGATGTCATCCCACCACGGCACGGTGACCAGGTCGCCGTACCACTGGTGTGCAATCTCGTGGGCATTGATGTTGTAGACACCGCGGAACTTGTCGGCTGGTGAATCGGCATCGGCGAGCAGATAGGCATCGCGGTAGATGATGAGCCCGGCATTCTCCATCGCGCCTGCGGAGAAATCCGGCGCGCCGAGCAGATCGAGTTTGTCGAAGGGATAGGCTTGCTGCGTGTACTCCTCGAAGAAACGCACCTGCTCCGGCGCCGTCTGCAGTGCCCAAGCCAACTTCTTGCCGCCACCGCGCGGTGCGATGCCGCGCAAGGGCAATGGCGTGCTGCGCACTGCATTGGGTGGAATGGCCGGAGCCTCGACGACCTCCCACGGACCCACCGCCATCGCGATCAGGTAGGTCGGCAGCGGTAGGGTTGTCGCGAACTGGAGCGTCTTCCATTTTCCATCCTTCGATGGCGTTTCCTTCACCACCCGCGTGTTCGCCAACGCGACATCTTCCACAGGAACAGTGAGACTGATGTCATAAGGCGTCTTGAAGCGCGGCTCGTCGAAGCCCGGGAAGGCATGGCGTGCACTCACCGGTTCCATCTGGGTGACCGCATAGGCGTCTTCACCGACCTTCACCTTGTACAAGCCTTCAAGTTGCTTGTTGAACTCCGCATCCCAATTGAAGCGAAGTGTGATCACCTAGGCAGGGATTCGGGATGCAAAACGCAACTCAAGCACGCCTTCCTTGTCATGGGAAACGGCATGCACCGGGATTGCCTTGCCAGCAGCATCGGTTGCCGTTGTGGAACGCAGGTCAATGCCCTGCGCGTGCAGCCAGATGCGATCCGAGCCCTCGTTCAAACGCACGCGGATCTCGCCGCTGCCCGCGAAGCGGGCTTGTCGAGGATCGATCCTGAAATCCAGGCTGTAGTGCTCGGGCGCGACTCCCGCCGGCAGTTTGCCGGTGGGAATAGTCAAGGAATCAGCCGCCCAGGCAAGCGCCGGGCAAAACAACAGCAACAAGAATGCAGGGCGCATGAGCAGTTCCGTGGAAAAGGCGACTGCCTACGACATCATGCATCCGCGCTCTCTGCAACGGGCCGAAAGTCACTCGTTCGCCGCTGCTGCTCAGGCCATGCCGAACGGAAGGTTGGGTGAAGACACCACACGCTCGCCAACCACCTCGCCGGCGAGGAAACGCAGACTGGCTTCGATCACGGCGGCATCGTCAACGACTCGATGATGGCCAAGCCCGGTGGTGGAATACAGGCGCGCGTCCGGCCAGTAACGTGCGTAGCACTCGCCATCGGACCAGGGCACATCGCGATCCGCTAGGTCATGCACCACCAGTACCGGCGATGCAATGGCAGAGACCTTGCGATACGCCTGCAGGCTGGCCACGGGCAGGCGATGTTCGGTTTCGTAGGCATCGAACAGGCGGCGGCCCAGCTTCTCGGCCAAACCAACCAACTGGCTGAATCGCGAAGCCGCTCCCATCGGATCGGCGACCGGGGCAATCAGGATGGCGCGCTCGGCAAGCCTGGCTTCGGCAAGCATGAGTGCAACCGCACCACCACCCAGCGAATGGCCAATCACTGCGCTCGCCTGCCCGTAACGCTCTGCCACCGCTGCCAACACCTGCGCAAACTCGGGAAGATTGGTGCGCTTGCCGCTGCTCTGGCCATGCCCGAGCTGGTCGAATCCGACCACGGCAAATCCGGCCGCGCGAAGGGGTTCAATCCATTTCGAGAACCGCGTGGCATGACTGGACCAGCCATGCGAGAGCAACACATACGGCTCGCGCGAGGCATCGCCCCAGATGTACACGGCAACCTGCTCGTTGCCAAACGCCATCGTTGACCTGCGTGCACCGAAATCGCCAATGGCACGCGCACGTGTGCGCGACGAGGCGAATGGCGTGCAGAACAATTGATAGGCGCGGCGCAAGGTGGCTTCCGGTCGCAGCCAACTGCCCACGCTGAAGCGCAGCTTGATCAGCGCCAGCATCATGTTTCGAACGATCGTGCTATTTCCGGGCCAGGTTGAACTTGCCATGGGAACCTCGATGACTCAGGTGGAATGTGATTTGAAAAGGCGATCGATCGCCTTTTCCGCCTGCGCGCGTGCGCGCCGTGCCTCGAAAAGTCGCGTGTCCTGGTGCAGGGCCAGCGCGACACCAAAGATTTCAAACGCGATCTGCGAAGCGTCGGTGTCCTCGCGCAACTCCCCTGTCTCGATGGCCAGGGACACCGCGCGCGCGGTGGCTTCCCGCCAGTGGCGCATCGCCTCCACGACGGCGTCGCGAAGCGGGCCTGGCCTGGAGTCGTACTCACTGACCGCACCCATGATCAGGCAACCCTGGCGGTTGTCGCGAACCCAATCGAACCAGTACTGCACGATCGCCCGCAGCCTCGGCATGCCGCGCGCCTGCTTCAGCGAACGAATCAGGACCTTCTCACCGAATCGGCGCGCACCTTGCTCGATGACCGCCAGTTGCAGCGCCTCGCGCGATCCGAAATGTGCGAACACGCCGCTCTTGGACATGCCTGCAGCCAAGGCCAATTCACCAATCGAGAGGCCTTCGACGCCATTGCGACAGGCAATGGCATAGGCCCGATCCAGGATCAGATCGCGCGTGGCGGCACCCTTGCTGGTGGCGGTGGAGGTCGGCATGGGCCGCATAATAGCACGACCGTTCGTTTTATTTCAACAGCGGCTTGCGCTCTGGCCACCGTACATACCCGTCCTTTTCAGGCGGTACGCCGGAACCTCAACACCAACGCAGCCAGCCAGATGCAGAGCAAGACGAAAAAAGTCGCCAATCCCGCGATGAACAAGGACTGGGACATGCGCGCGGGCTGCGCGAAATTGGCCTGCACCACCAGCCAATGGACGTAACAAAGAAACACCAGCAAGACTGCGGCGAACACCTGTGCGGAACGGGCAAGCCAGGACAAGGTTGCAAGCTGCCGTTCCGGGTCCAGCCAATACGCCTGATTGGGCAGGTTGTTGCCGATCGCGGACCACCGATGGGCGAACGCAAACGAGCCGGCCACGACCAACGGCAGCGCACCCACCAGCACGACCATCAAGGTCACGTACGCTCCACGCGACATGAAAGCGTTGGCCAGTCCTTCGTCGCCAAAATGCGAGGCCACCGGATCAGGAAGACTCCAGGCCGACATGACCACGAACGCCACTCCCGCCGTCACTGCTCCCAGCAACCACTTCATGCGGCTCTCCATCCGGATTGCAAAGTCATTGCAAGCGCAGAACGAACATTGGCGTACAGCATGATGCACCTCCGTGGTCGGACGGGTGATTCTTACTGCCAAGCCAAGCCTACACCCGGCCTGCTCACTGCAAAACCCCTTGAGCAGTTTGCAACTTCCACCTACCCTGTTGGTTCATCGTGCAGAACAGGAAAGCGTTACAAATGAAACGAGTTGCCGCCTCAGCCCTCACCCTTGGAATCTTCATTGCCGGAATCGGCGTCGGCTACGCCGCACAAAAGCTGTCGCCTTCGCTGTATCACGACAAGTCGCCGGCGGAAGCTGCAGGCGCCCTGCTGGAAACCGCGACCATCCTGGCCGACGACGGCAGTTGGGAACGTATCGGGGTTGGCCGAGTGTATTACCTCGGCGGCATGAAGGACAAGGGCGAGGCGATCTTCAGTTCGATCCTCGCTGGCAAGCATGCGGACAGCGACACTTTTCGCATAGCACGCGTCTACGTCGAAGCTGGCGAATGGGACAAGGCCAAACCCTTGTTTGATGGCTATGTCGAGCGCAATCCACGCGAGGAACAGGATCTGGTCGAAATCGGCACCTACTACCTGCTGCAAGGTGACCGCAGCACTGCCGAGAGGCTGTTTGATCGTGCATTCGCGATTGACCAGGATGTCTGGTCCACATCGCGAGCCGCTGGTGCCTACCTGGGCGTGAAGCCCCAGCAGTAACCTTGGCAAGCTGCATCCCGTCATGAGCGGAGCAAGCTCCGCTCTACGGCAATCGTGATGCTCCGGTAGAGCCGAGCTTGCTCGGCTGACCTTGGTTGGGACCATTCGCGATCATGGAAACCTGCTGCCAATCTCCAGCGCCAGGCGATATGGCTCCGGGTCATTGCGATTGCTCAGCACGACGACGGTGAGATGGCGACCCGGCCAGCGCACGATCACGTTGCGAAAACCGATGGTTTCGCCGGAATGCCAGAGCGTTTCGCCGGTGATGCGCCAACCGTAGCCATAGCTTGCCTGGTAGGGTTCGCCCGTGACTTGGACATGCGGCTGGAAGGCGAGTTTTCGCGAGGCGTCGCTGAGCAGGCGGTCGTCATAGAGTGCCGCATCCCAACGGGCCAGATCGTCAATGGATGAGTAGATGCCCCCATCGCCGAGCACGGCGCTGGTGTTGCTCTGGTCGGTGCGCTGCCACGCGCCATCGATTTCGCTGTAACCGTAGGCCCGATGCGCAATCTCCATGCCTTCGGCGACATGGGCCTGGCTGTTGTGCATTCCCAGCGGCAGGAAGATGCGCTCGCGCAGGAACTGCTGGAAGGTTTTTCCGGAAGCCTTCTCCACGATCAGGGCCAGCAGCGCATAACCGCCGTTGCTGTAGCGGTAACCACTGCCGGGCGCGAAGTACAAACGATTCTCGCCCTCCAGCAGGTGCAGCACATCCTGGTCGCGCAACTGCCAGGTCTGGTCCTGATCCATCAGGTCTTCGTAGTCGACCAGGCCACTGCTGTGTGTGAGCAGATGCTGGATCGTGATGGCCTCGGTCGCGTCTGGCAATGCAGGCAACCAATCGCGCAGGCGATCATCCAGGCCGAGCTTGCCATCTTGGGTCAGCAGCAGGATCGCCGCAGCCGTGAACTGCTTGCTCACCGAAGCCAGGCGGTAGTTGGTCTGCGGCGTTGCCACCTCACCGCGTTCGAGGTTGGCCATGCCATAGCCTTTGCGCACGACGGCCTTGCCATCATGCAGCACCAGCACGGATGCACCGGGCACCCTGCCCTGATAGGCGCTCATCAGTCGGTCAATTTCAGTTTCGACGCCCATTGGCCTTGTTCCCGAAGCGCATGCCGTCATTCCGATCATGAGAAGCAGCAATGCAGAATGCTGCACGAAGCGCGATGCTGCTGATCGCAAGCATTGGTGTGCGCCTCGCCTGGCGGTTCTTGTCTTCATCGCGCCAATGCACCCCTGTCGAACCCGGCTCTTGGTAGGGTGGATAAGCGCAGCGCATCCACCGAATTCTCCAGCAAGTTGCGGGCTGCGCGCATCGGGGATGACGGAGCCGGTGGATGCGCTGCGCTTATCCACCCTACGCTTGCGCGGTTTGGGGACGATGGGGCAATGGCAACACTGTTCATGTCGTCTTCCCGGCGCAAGCCGGGATCCATTTTGCTTTCACTGGTGTGTTTCCACACAAACAATTGGATTCCGGCTTGCGCCGGAATGACGGCACAAAACGGCCCGTCAGCGAATGACAAAGTCATACAGGATTTCCGCGCCAGTGCCGCTGGCGTGGGTGAAATGCCACCACTCCATCGGGTAGTTGCTGAACCCTTCAGCCTGCATGGCTTCCAGCAGAAGTTGCCGGTTGGCGTGCTGTTCGGGCGTGATCTGCGCGGAATCGGTGTTGGCACGCGGATCAAAGAAGTCGAACGGCGTTCCCATGTCCAGTGCTGTACAGCCCTGCGGTTCCGCAAGGCAGCGCTCCAAACCCAGGTCCACGGTGTAGCCCTTGCTGTGGCCGGACACCGGTGCGATGTAGTCACCGAGCAATGCGGACTTGTCCAGGTTGGGGTAGAAGCGTTCCTTTGCCACCGGACCGGACGCCTCCCCAGCCCAGGCCACGAATTCCTGCACGGCGCGCACCGGTCGATAACAATCGAATACGCGCAGGCGCATGGATTGCTTATCCAACTCGCGCTGCACGCGCGCGAGGGCCGCCGCGGCTTCCACCTTGAGCAGGCAGCGCGGCGCGGCGTAGCCGTCAATCGGCCGACCAACAAAATTTTCGCTTCCGGCGTAGCGCATGTCGATGCGGATTCCCGCTGCGAGGCGACTCACATCCAACATACCGGCTGCAGAAGGACTGCGCGCCGGGGAACGCGCTGGCGATGGGTTGGCTCCCGCAGGCATTGCATCCTTCCCAAACTGCGCAGTCGGACAATCGCCAATCCGGGTGAAGGCCAGATCCTCGTAGTCGAAACTGAAATCGCCTTGCGGATCGACCTTGGCCATGCGCAGGGTCGAAGTGTCCTGCGTTGGAAAATCCAGCCACGCCTCGACATCGACGGCCTCGTCATCCCAGTCGACCAGGATGCGATCACCGACACGCATCAGGATTCCGCTCAAGCTCGGCGACTTGCGTGCGGCAAATCGAACTTTGCCTTTGTCCTCACACAGGCGAATTTCGCCAAACCAGGGATCGCGCCAGATGCCCAATTGCCCGGCCATGCTTGCGGGCACAACCGGGCTTCGATCCGTCGTGTCAGGCAACTCCGCTTTGAGTGCAGACGCGGGAGTCTTTTCCAGCTCATCGGCAAGCGCCACCACACTTGGCACATGTCCCGGACGGGTGAAATGCCTGGTCAGCACGTCGCCAAGCACCGTGCGCGCCGCATTCCCTTCGCCGTTGGTCATCATCACGAAGCCGCTCTTGCGATCCGGCAACAGCAGCATCATCGAGTACATGCCGGAAAGGGTGCCCGTATGCGACACCGTCCACTCGCCATCGACATCGGCCAGGCGGAAGCCGTAGGCATAGGCGTAGTAATGCGTGTTGCCATGCGCCTTGCGCCAGTCGGAAATCGGCATCGGTGTGCGTGCCGCCCACATGGCCTTGCGTTGTTCATCGGACAACCAGGTTTTTTGTCCTGCGTTCGGATCCAGCCAGTTGCCCGCCCACGTCAGCATGGCATCAAGGCTGCAACGAATCCCACCCGCAGCTGCCGAGGTGATGACCGGCACGATGGCCTCATCGGCACCGTTCGGCACATTGCGACCGTCACGCCAGGCATGCGGTTGCGCGATGTTGTCGTTCGGCGTTCCGCGCCACTCGCCCACGCGACAATCCAGACCGAGCGGGTCAAAAACTTCACGCTTGACCAACGCCTCGTAAGGCAACCCGGCAACGGTCGCAGCCAACTCGCCGGCCACCACGTACAACAGGTTGTCGTAGGCATAGCCTGAGCGAAAGCTGTAGGCCGGCTTGATGTGCCCAAGCCCGGCAAGGATGTCGGCACGCGTGAAATCGTTGGGTTCCGGCCACAGCATGAGATCACCGCCACCTTCGGGCAGCCCGCTGTTGTGCACCAGCAAATCACCGACCTGCATGTTGCGGGTGGTCCATTCGTCGTGCATGCGGAATGCGGGTAGTCGCGTGATGACTGGATCGTCCCAGGCCAACTTGCCGGCATCGACCAGGCGCGCCAGCGTGCTGGCCGTCATGGCCTTGCTGTTGGAGGCAATCTTGAACAGGGTGTGTGAATCGATCTTGCGGCCGCTGCCGACGATCAGTTCACCTTCCGTGCGCTTGTACACGACGCGACCGTTCTCGATCACGCCCACGGCGAGGCCGGGCAGGTGAAAGCGTTGCATGGCCGCCTCGAAAGCGGCATCCAGTTCCTGGTTCGCCGCCGCAGGAGCCGCGAGCAGCACGCCAAGCAACACGGAAGGAACACGCCATCGGTTCATGCGCTGATCCACTGCAAAGTAGTCACCTCATCTGCAATCATCGCATCCAGGCTCTGGCGCTGCCGGATCAGCGCATGGCGACCGCCATCGACCATCACCTCGGCCAGCAGCGGACGCGAATTGTAGTTCGAGGCCATCGACGCGGAATAAGCGCCCGTGGTCTTGATCGCGAGCAGGTCGCCGCCCTTGCATTCGGCCAGTTCACGCGCCTGCGCAAACGTGTCCCCCGTTTCGCAGACCGGCCCCACGATGTCGTAGGCAAGCACGGGTCCACTTGCCTGCCCCACATGCACGATGTCATGCCATGCACCGTACAGGCTGGGCCTGGGCAAGTCGTTCATGGCGGCATCGATGATGAGGAAACGACGCTCACTACCCTGCTTGATGCGGATGACCCGGGTCAACAGGATTCCGGCTTCGGCCACCAGCCAGCGGCCTGGTTCCAGCACGATGCGGCCATGGAAGTCGCGCAGCGCCTCGCGGATCACCGCAACGTAGTCGGCAACATCGGGAGGGCTGTCTTGCGCCGCGCGGTAGCTCACGCCAAGGCCACCACCGACATCGATGCTGCTGATCGCATGTCCGCTTGATTCCAGCTCGCGGCGAAAGCCATCGACAACCTGCAAGGCCTGGCGGAAAGGTTCGAGACTCAGGATCTGCGAGCCAATGTGCACATGCAGGCCGTTCAGCGCCACATGCGTGAAGTCGCGCGCCTGTGCGAACCAGCTGCGCGCCTCGTCGATGCTCACGCCAAACTTGTTCTCGGCCCGGCCGGTGGAAATCTTGGCGTGGGTATTGGCATCGACATCCGGATTGATGCGCACCGCCGCGCAAGCAACCGTACCGAGCTCACGCGCCACGCCGCTCAGGCATTCAAGCTCATCCGCAGACTCGACGTTGAAGCGCCCCACCCCGGCACGCAGCGCAGTGCGGATTTCCTCTGCCGTCTTGCCAACGCCGGAAAAGACGATGCGTTCGCCGGGAATGCCCGCGCGCAAACTTCTCTCCAGTTCACCGCCGGAAACGATGTCGGCGCCGGCGCCAAGCGCGGCCACCAACTTGAGAAGGGCGTGGCTGCTGTTGGCCTTGACCGCATAACAGATCAGGGCATCCAACCCATGCAAGGCCCGTGTGAGCGACTGCACTCGCCGGCGGATGTCGCCTGCCGAGTACACCTGCAAGGGCGTGCCGAAACGTTGCGCCAGCTCAATCAGGTCCACTCCATCGAAAGTGGGCGCAGTCATCAAGCGTGAATCCGGCATTTTCGCCGCGATCTCAGGCGAGCAAGGCGGCCCGCCAAAGCGGGCCGCATCCTCCCCTGCCATCAGAAGTTGACCGTGACCGTCAACTGGCCGTAGCGCGGCGTCTGGTAACCGGTCGGCTGGCGATAGCTCGGATTGATGAAGCCGATGTCCGATTCCAATTGGTCATCCACTTCGATCACCTTCTCCGAGTTGAACAAGTTGTACACCGCCAGCTTCACGCGCAAGTCGCCCCTACCCAGCGGCTGGTAGTAGCTGACGTTGGCACCCAGGGTGTAGGTCCACGGCAGGCGACCGGCAACCCCGCGCGGACTGGCCTCGTACACGCGCTGCGACGGGTTCTCCGAATCGCAGTTGGCCACGCAGATGAAGTTGCTGTGGTAATTGGTGCCATCGAACGGATTGCCGACGCCAAACGCATTGACCGGCCGTCCCGATTCTGCAATCAGGTTGGCACCGACTTGCCAATGATCGTTGAAGCCATAGGCGCCACGGAACTTGAATTGATGACGACGATCATTGGGCAGGAATCCGTTGCCACCGTAGTTGACCCAGGGATCATCGAAGTTCTCGGTGCGCCCGGTATCGGCAAAGTCGGTATCGGAATTGACCGGGCCTTCGGCGTTGCCTTCACTGAAGGACAAGGTGTAGGACGCATTGAACGACCAGTGTTTGTCCCAGGCACGATCGATCTGCAACTCCAGCGCCTTGTAGGTACGCTTGGGCCTCTCGAATCCAGTCTCGCCAATGTAGTTGCCATCATCGTCGTACAAGGCCCAACCGGCGACTGAGGTATCGATGGTCACGAAGCCATCGTTCTCGCCATCGCAATCGGTATCCGTGTAAACCGTGGCATCTTCACCGGGGTTGCCCATGATGTAGCCGATATAGCCCGGCTCACCACCACAGAGGATACCGTTCGAGGTCAGCTCCATGTCGTCGATGGCATTGGTCAGGTCACGGAAGATGGCGCGCGCGCCAACCGACCATTTCTCGCCCATCATCGACTGGAAGCCGAGGATCAACTCATCCTGGTAAACCGGGTCCATGTTCTTGTCGACTTCGCCGCGCAGGTCGCCCACCGTGCCATCGCCCTGCGAATCATCCACCGGACCGATTTGCGGCCCGAGGATTGGGCGCTGGTAGGTGTTGCCGTTGAACTCGAAGTCTTCCAGCCCATTGAACACATAGAAGGTGCGCACATCGGCAAAGCCACCGGCTTGCTTGATGTTGATCACGTTGGCTACCGGCAGGAAGTAGCGCCCCAGGGTGCCGAAGATCTTGGTGCGGCCATCACCCACGGTGTCCCAGGTGAAGCCGAAGCGCGGAGCCAGCATGTCGTCGATCTTGATATAGCTGTCACCGTCCGAGTTCTTGTTGTCGAAGGCTTCCATGCGCAGGCCGGCGTTGAGAACGAGGTTGGGGGTTACCGTCCAGTTGTCTTCCAGGTAGTACGCCGAGTTGATGCTTTCAAACGTGCCATCCACTTCATTGGACCGCGTCCGCACATAAGCAGTCACGCCATCCGGTACCACACCACCATTGGCAAGCGTCGCACCTGGACTGGTGTCGTTGATTTCATACAACAGGCGATCCGGGCCCGGATAAAACTGGCTGTGATCCGAGGTATTGGTCTCGTGGTCCAGGCCAAACCTGAGCAGGTGGTCGCCAAGAGTCCATTCGAAATCCAGGCGCGCTGCCTCGCGCGTATCGAGACGTTCGGCCACCGTGGAGGTGCTGGTGCAGCCGATGTCGCCGTTGCCGACATCACGTCGGTCACGGATGCGATTGCAGTTGATGTCATTCAGGCTCGACTGCGCAAACTCGCGCTCGTTCTCGCCGTACATGGCCTTCATCGAGAAACTGTCAGTGAGATAGCCGGTGTAGGTGGCCGACCAGTTGGTGCCGCCGTTGTCGATGAAGCGCGTATTCGAGTATTCGCCGCGATTTCCGGAAGCCAGGTCGAACTGGTAGATGTCGGTGGCCGTGCTGTTGGAATCACCGAAGCCGAGGAATTCCAGCAAGTGGTTGTCGTTGATCTGCCAGTCCAGCTTGGTGCCCCAGAATCCGTCATCGGCATCGCCTTCATTGAGCAGGTTGCCGGTGCTGGTCGTGTTGCTGGGTTGGTAGTCGCGCGCCTCGTACAAGGCGTAGAAAAACAACTTGTCCTTGACGATGGGGCCCGACGCATACACGTTCAGGTTGCGCCGCTCGTACTCGTCGTAGCTTGAGATGTAATAGGGATTGCCGTCGGCATCGTAATGATCGCTGCCCTCGGTTTGCAGGAAACTTGGCTCCCACACGGCTTCGGCGCCAAACTTGAATTCGTTGGTACCCGATTGCGTAACGGCATTGATCACGCCGCCCGTGGTTCGGCCAAATTCCACCGAATATCCGCCGGTCTTGATCTGGAATTCCTTGTAGAACGAGTACGGAACCGAGGAGAAGCCCACCCGGTTGTAGAAATCGGTGACGTTGAGGCCGTTGATGTAGACGGTGTTCTCGGCGACCGAGGAACCACCAAAGGAAATTCCGCCAAATTCACCCTCGATCACGCCCGGGGCAAGCAGTGCCACCGCGAGTGGATCACGCTCCACCGGGATTCGTTCCAGCTCTGTCTTGTTGATGTTGGTGGCGCTCTCCATCGAGGTGACATCCACCGCCTGGATCGCCCCGGCAGTAACCACGATGGTGCTCAAGGTGCCTTCGGACGCACCGATGTTGACCGTGGTCGCCACGCCCAGGTTGACGGTAACCGGAACCGGCTTGTCCGCAGCGCTGGAACTCAAGGAATAATTGCCGACCGGCAGGAACGGGAAGCGGTAGTTGCCGTCGGCATCGGCAGTTACCGAGCGTGTGAAGCCGGTTTCCGGATTGGTCACCGTGACCGTGGCCCCAGACCCGGTTCGACCGAGCACGGAACCATCGGAATTGCCGGCGTGGGCCGCAGGCAACGCAAACGCGAAGCACATGCCCAGAGCCATGCTCAGGGCGGATTTTCTCAACACTCGATTGCTGCGGTTCATTTCTGTTTTCCCCTACGGTTGCCGCATGTGCCTGCGGTTATGGTTTCTCGGGCGCGGCAGGCTTGACCTGCCAGGTAAAGTCGTAGTCCCACTGGTCAAAATATAAATTGCCACCCCTCCACTCCGCTTCCCCGCGCTGCAGGTCGACGGTTTCGGAACGGAAATGCTGCTTGGCCGGCAGCAGCGGCCGGCTGTAGTCGTCGTTGAACGCGATGCGGTAGGCGTCCTGCCCACCGAGGTAGAAGTTCGCGATGGCGGGGTCGGCGCTGTCGAGACGACCGCTGGTGACATCCATCGGAATCCAGCCATACGGGGCGATGTAGACCTGGCCCCAGTCGTGCAGGTTGCTGTAGTCGCCGTCCGAATAGACCATGCCGGATTGCCAGCGCGCCGGAATGCCGTTGTATCTGAGCAGGGTGATCAGCAGCAGGGTCTGCTGCCCGCAGTCGGCATGACCGGCGTGCAGGGCGTAGTCGCTGATGTTGGTGATTGTCGAGTACTCGCGTGCTCCCGCCCACGGAATCTGGTCAACCGCCGCGTAGAGTTTCTGCGTGATGTGCCAGGGATTGGTTTCCGTGCCGACGATCTGGCGTGACAACAAGCGGATCGACTCGGTGAACAGCACATGCGGTGCGCGTTCGGCTACAAACGGCGTCAGCTCGTCGGTAATGGTGGCCGCAACCACCTTGTCGGCATCGACAGCGACGTAACGCGCAAATACATCCAGCGCGTAGCTCACCGAGAACACCGTGGGCTTTCCGGCCACCGCCGGCTTTTCCAGGTACACGGTGCGCTGCATGGCACTCTCGGGCGCAAGCAGGTGGCGCGATGGCTCGCTGCCGAGCAAGCGGATGCTTTCCTGCTGACCCGGCAATGCACGCGGATACGGTATCCAAGCGCGCACCGTTTCTCCGGCTGGCACCGCATCGGCGTTCACCGTGAGCGATTGGGTCACCTCGAGATGGCGCGGTGCGACGCTGCGTGCATGGCCAGCCACGGCGGCATCGCGGACCTCACGATGATGGGCGTTGGCCCGTTCCATCGGCCCGTCGTTGAAAACCACGGCTGGCTTGGCCCGCGCACGCGCTTCGGCGCTCAAGCGGAACAGGTTTGAAGGCGAGCGATTGAAGTAGAGCAGTCGTCCGTCGATGAGCTGATGCTCGAACAACCCCAGGGCATCCCAGCGGGCGAACTCGTCATCGGCAAGGTCCGGGATGCGCTTGCGCACCGCAGCCTTGAGGGCATCGGCATCCAGGGTGAAATCAATCAGGATGCGACGCATGCGTTCGCGCTGAAACTCGAATGATGTGCGCGTCTCTTCTGCAAGCGAAGTCTGCGCGAGACCAGCGTCGATCATTGTCTGCGCCTGTTTGAACTGGCCCTGGTCGATGCTGGCAATGACAAGGTCGAGCGATGCCGACGGCGAGGCTATCGCGACCTGCGCAAGCAACACGAGCAGCAGGGCATGGCAACGCGGCATTTGCCGCTTGCGCTGCACACACGTCAAGATCGATACCGCTGCTTGCCGCATCGCGTGGGAATTCCAACTGCAAGGATCCGTGGCGGCTGTGTAACACGGTTGCAATCGACGGTCAATAATTTATGCTTCGCATCATTCGCACAGGAATCATCTATTCCGCGGCGCACCATTCGGCGCAGGAAGCACAGGGATTCACATGATCCAGACGGTACCGCCCTACCTTGCCCTGATGCTGCTCTGCGCGGGAATTTTCCCGGCGCTGGAACGGCGCTTCGCCTGGCCGTTCTTCAAGGTGGTGCCACCCATCGTGCTGACCTACCTGCTGGTCACCGGCCTGGCCGCAACCGGGCTTTGGCAGGTCAACGAGGAGATCAAGTCCGCGCAGTCCAGCCTGATCAGCCGCCTGGTACCGGCTTTGCTGTTCCTGCTCATGATCAATTGCGACCTGCGTGCCATCTACCGGCTCGGACCACGCGTGCTCGCCGTGTTCTTCTGTACCTCGCTGTGCCTGTTCATTGCCTTCATTGCCAGCTTCCTTCTGTATCGCGGCTGGCTGACCGGCGATGCCTGGCAACCGCTGGCGGCGCTCAGCGGTAGTTGGGTCGGCGGTTCGGCCAACATGGTTGCGGTGAAACAGGCCATCGGCATGTCGGACTCGCTGCTGGCGATGTCCTTGCTGACCGATGCCCTGGGTTACTCGTTGTGGGTGGCTGTGCTGTTTTCGGCAGCGCCCCTGGCCACCGCCTTCAATCGCTGGACAGGCGCGCAATCCAGTGCCGAGCTCAGCGTGAGCGAGTTGCGCGATCAGGCACCTGCAAGCGGAGACAGCGTGCTGGTCTGGCTGGGATTGGCCCTGTTCGTCGCAGCCGGCAGCGCTTCCCTGGCAAGCCTGCTGCCAACCAGCAGCATGATCTCGGCAACCACTTGGACCATCCTGTTGGCAACCGGGTTTGGCCTGGTCGCCGCGCATACACCGCTTGCGCGCTATCCAGGCGCCGGCTCCATCTCCAGCGCGCTGCTGATTGCCGTGGTTGCGGTGCTCGCCTCGCAGAGCAACTTCGAAGGCATCGGCGATGCACCGCTGTATCTCTTGTGCGGCCTGACCATCATCGTCCTGCATGCCGTGCTGCTGATCCTCGCGGCACGCCTGTTCCACTTCGATCTTTACCTGTGCGGCATTGCTTCCCTGGCACATATCGGCGGTGTCGCGGCAACACCATTGCTCGCCGCCAGTTACGCACGCTCGCTGGTGCCGGTCGGCATCCTGTTGGCCTTGCTCGGCTACATAGTCGGCACCGGTTTCGGTTTGCTGATGGCGTCCATCCTTTCCAGGCTCGCACTCCCATGAAGACCCGCCATCCCTTGCTTGCAATGCGAATCGTGATGGCGCTTGCACTGGCATTGCCGCTGACACCACTGGCCGCGCGCGAGTCGACTGCGCTTGGCGTGGCCGGAGTCACGGAAGGTCAGCTGACGGCCGACTACTGGATCGCCCGCCAAACCCAGGCCGATCAACCCATCATGGATCGACAGGCCATCAACGCGCAGAACGTCCGCCTGATGCGCGAGGACGACTCCATGCATGACCTCGGCGCCACGCCGGATACGCTGGACGGAAACCAGGTGCGCGACTGGATCGAGAATTTCGCCCAGTTGCCGCAGTCCTCGGTGTACGACGGGGAAGGCAAGCCGGTGGACCCGACCCGCCTGCAAGCCATTGCCGACAACCGCTGGCTCGATGGCATTGCCGCTTCGCAAGCGACTCGCTTCGGCATGGTGGTCCGGCGCGCCGACCTGCGCGCCTTCCCGACCACGCTGCGGGTGTTCCGCTCGAACGATGACACCGACATCGACAGATTCCAGGAAAGCGCGGTGTTTCCCGGCACGCCGCTGGTCGTTGCGCACGAAAGCGGTGATCACCAATGGTGGTTCGTGATCACGCCCCGATATGCCGCGTGGATCCGGAAAGCCTTCGTTGCCATCGGCAGTCGCGATGAAGTGCTCGGCTACGCGGGCAAGGCGCCCTATCGCATCATCACTGGCGCCGACGTGCATACCGTATTCACCCGCGAGCAGCCGGCACTTTCGCAACTGAAACTGGACATGGGCGTGCGCGTGCCCGTGCTGGCCGATTGGCCGGCGGACACACCGGTCAATGGCCAGCATCCCTATTCATCGCATGTGATCGAGCTGCCGGTTCGCCTGCCGGATGGATCGCTCGCTTTCGCACCCGCCCTGCTGCAAAAACATGCCGACTCCAGTTCCGATTACCTGGCGCTGACTCCCGCCAACATCATCCGCCAGGCCTTCAAGTTCCTTGGTGAACGCTACGGCTGGGGGCATGCCTACGAGGGACGCGATTGCAGCGGTTTCGTTGCCGAGGTGTATCGCAGCATGGGCGTGCAGATGCCGCGCAACACCAGCGACCAGGGCGTGAGCCCCGCATTCGCCAAGCGGGTATTCCAGGAAGCCGACGACAGCGCCGAGCGCAGCCGCGCCGCGCGCGAAAGCAGGGTCGGCGATCTTGTCTACATCCCCGGCCACGTCATGCTGGTCATCGGCTCGATCGATGGTGATCCCTGGGTGATCCACGACACCACCGGCATCAGCTACCACCGTGCGGACGGCAGCATGGCGCGGGTTCCGCTCAACGCGGTTTCGGTGACGCCGCTGATGCCCTTGCAATTCGACGACACCCATACCTATGCCGAGCGTATGCGCAGCATCGTGCACATGCGCCCCGCCCCAGCCACGCAAACAGCAGGCAAGCCATGAAGATCACCGACATCCGTTTCGGCATGTTGCGCGTACCGCTCAAGACTCCGTTCAAGACTGCCCTGCGCAGCGTTGACCAGGTCGAAGACATCGTGGTCATGGTCAACACCGACAGTGGCCATGTCGGTTATGGCGAGGCGCCGGCCACTGCCGTCATCACCGGCGACACCCACGGTTCCATCATCGAGGCGATCCGCCACTACATTTCGCCACGCCTGGTTGGACATGAGATCGCCGACCTCAACCATCTGACCCACCTGATCCAGGGTGCGATGGAAAAGAACTCCAGTGCCAAGGCGGCCGTCGAGATTGCCATCTACGACCTGTGGGGACAGTTGTACAACGCGCCATTGTACCGTCTGCTCGGCGGTGGTGACCCGGTCATCACCACCGACATCACCATCAGCGTGGACTACATCGACAAGATGGTGGCCGACTCCATGGCAGCGGTGGAACGCGGCTTCGAGTCACTCAAGATCAAGGTCGGCAAGGACATCGGCGTCGACATCGAGCGGGTCAAGGCCATCTATGCAGCCGTGGAAGGCCGCGCCCTGCTGCGCCTGGATGCCAACCAGGGCTGGACCGCAAAGCAGGCCGTGTACGCGCTGCAAACCCTGGAAGATGCCGGCGTGCGCCTGGAACTGGTTGAACAACCGGTCAAGGCACACGACCTTGATGGCATGAAATACATCACCGAACGCGTGCACACGCCGGTGATGGCCGATGAGAGCGTGTTCGGGCCGATGGAAGTAATCGAACTGATCCGCATGCGCGCGGCGGACATCGTCAACATCAAGCTGATGAAAACCGGCGGCCTGTCCAATGCCATCCGCATTGCCGACATCGCCGCCATCTACGGCGTGGATTGCATGATCGGCTGCATGCTGGAAGGCAGCATCAGCGTGGCGGCGGCCGTGCATCTGGCGGTGGCCAAATCCCACGCCATCACCAAGATCGACCTCGACGGACCTTCCCTGTGCGCGTTCAATCCGGTCGATGGCGGAGTACTCTTCAACGACTCGGAAATCAGCGTGACCGATGCCCCCGGACTTGGCATCCGCGAAATTCGCGGACTGGAACTGGTGGCATAGGCCAGTGCCGGACAGCGATACGATGCTCCTCCACCCTCCAGCCATACGCAATTTGCAAGCACGGCTTCATCCAGCCGAAGCAGGATCGAAAGGACACATGCCATGGCCGATGGCCGCGAGATTCACATGTCGCCGCTGCTGAAGATCCGCGCCGAACGTGACCAGATGTCGGCCATCGAGCGACGTATTGCCGACTTCATCCTGGAGGAAGCGCATTTCCTGCGCGACTATTCCTCGCAGCAACTGGCCAATGCGCTCAAGATCAGCCAGTCGAGCGTGGTCAAGTTCAGCCAGAAGCTGGGCTTCAAGGGATACCCGGATCTCAAGTTCTCGATCGGTGAATCCATCGCCCGTGGCGATGGCAACGAGCCTGCCGCCAGTGCCGAACCGGCTCGCAAGGATGCGCATGCTGCCCTTGCGGAAAGCCTCTGGCACAGCAAGTCGCTGGCCGAGCAGGAAACGCGGGTGATCAACCCGTCCTCGAAGGTGAACCAGATCGCCAGCGCCATCCACAAGGCCGGCAAGGTGTTCGTGTTTGGACTCGGCGAGGATGGCATCCCGGCACGCGCCTTCGCCATGCGCCTGTCCCTGCTCGACTTCCTCACCGTGCATCATTTCGATGCCGTGCTGATGACCACCGCCATATCCTGCGCCGATGCCGGCGACGTGCTGCTGATGTTCTCGGAACACGGCCAGCAACCGGCACTGGCCAAGATCGGTCGCCAGTTTCGCGAGCGTCGCGGCAAGCTCATCTCGGTCACCCGGCACACCGCCAATCCCTTGCGCAACCTGGCCGATCATTCCCTGCTTGTCTCGGCGCACGATGAGCGCGCCCACATCGAACCCCTGCTCTACCAGACTGCGCTGCGCCACTTGCTGGACATGCTGTTCATCTTGCTTTGCGAAAACGGTGGGGATCGCCTCAGTCGCCTGGAGGCAAACCTCGAGCGCGTGCGCAACCTGCACGAACCATGATGAGCAAGCGCAAGCGAGTTCGCTGCACCACCCCGTCAATCACTGAGCAATCCACATGAGCAATACCGCCCGCATACTGCTTGGGTTGATCCTCGGCGCACTCGTCGGCCTGCTGCTCGCTTGGCTTGATCCGGCACTGGCCACGCGCGCCGCCGACATTGCCCAACCCATCGGCCGACTGTGGCTGAATGCCCTGCAGATGACCGTGGTGCCGCTGGTGTTGGCATTGGTCATCGTCGGGGTCAGCGCCACCCGTGATGCCGCCGCATCCGGACGCATCGCGCGGCGCGCCCTGGTCACGTTTGCGCTGCTGCTCGCCGGAGGCGGCGTGTTTGCCGCACTCTCGGCTCCCATGGCCTTTTCGTGGCTGCCGCGCGACGCCAACCTGCTCGACCACCTGCGTGCCTCGATTCCCGCCGCCAGCAGCCTGAGTGCTCCGGCCAATCTCGCCGACTGGTTCGCAACCGTCATTCCCAGCAACGCCATCGCCGCCGCCGCGCAGAGCGCCATGTTGCCGCTGGTCGTGTTCGCGCTGTTCTTCGGCTTTGCCCTGACCCGCATCGATGCCACCCGCCATCAACGTATGCTCGAATTCTTCCAAACCATCGCCGATGTGATGATCGTGATCGTGCATTGGGTGCTGTGGGCGGCACCGCTCGGCGTGTTTGCACTGGTACTCGCGGTGTGCGCCAAGGCCGGCAGCAGCGTGCTCAGCGCGCTGGGCTGGTACGTGGTCATCCTCAGTTCGATCTACGTGGCAGTGACCTTGTTGCTGTACCCGATTGCGGTGCTGGTTGGTGGCGAGCGCCTGCGTCGCTGGGTGCCGGCCATCCTGCCCGCCCAAATCGTTGCTGCCAGTACCCAGTCCTCCCTGGCAACCCTGCCGGCCATGCTGGAGAGCGCACGCGAACGTCTCGATCACCCGCGCGCTGCATCCGCATTGGTGCTGCCCATGGCGGTTTCTCTGTTTCGCATCACCAGTCCCATCCAGTACATCGTGGTTTCCGCATTCATCGCCTGGTTGTATGGCGTCGATGTCGGCGTGATGCAGATGGGCATAGCCGTGGTGCTGGCCGTGGTCATCAGCCTCGGCTCCGTCGGCTTGCCGGGTCAGGTCAGCTTCATGGCCACCAACATGCCGGTGGCTTCGGCATTGGGCCTGCCGCTGGAGCCACTGGCCTTGTTGCTCGCCGTCGATACCATCCCGGATGTGTTTGCCACGGTCGGCAACGTGAGTGCGGACCTCACCGCCAACAGCATCGTGGCCAATGGCGAGCGTGAATCCGCTCGTGGTGAAATTGAATCCGTTCGTGGTGAGCCAGTCGAACCATGAGCGGATTCCCAACCCTTCCGTT
>ERZ795061.1186-NODE-1186-length-25865-cov-6.703681_pt1 | contig 25865 bp, 22 predicted proteins | sample MGYA00375145_ERZ795061 | MGnify/ENA primary metagenome ERZ795061 (study PRJEB30190, sample SAMN05720144) | anaerobic digester metagenome | isolation source: active sludge of municipal wastewater-treating anaerobic digesters | place: USA | collected 2014-12-22 ... | reverse complement strand
GCAACTACCAGTGTCAGGCCAATTATCGCCCAGGCTGTCCAGAATATGTTTTTCCTTTTCATCTGCAAAAACCTTTCATGAATTTCGAGTAAAAAAAAAGACCGTATCAGCGACATTTGCCCTGGGGCTCTGTGGCTTGCTCTGATACAGCCTTTTCGTCTGCTGATTACAAATCAGTCTTTTTCGTCGCCGCCGATTTTGAAGGTGTGGCGGCGCTGTTCTTTGTTCGAATAAATGACAACCCGGTCGTTCAATATATCAACAACTTTGAATTTGCCTTCGACAATCTGGTCTTTAACAAGAGTCAGCTCGTCGTTTTCAAATTTTACGACCGCGAGTCTCTGACCTTCGTTGCCCACGATACCGGTAACGAAAAGTCTGATCGGTTTGACCGGCGGCGGAGCAGGTTTGGTATCCTGCGGCCTGGCAACCGGCTGAACCGGTCTTACCGGCGGCAGAACGACTTTCTTTTCGACGATCGGTCTGAACGGGTCTTTTTTCGGGTTTTCGGTGGCAAAAGTGTATTTGCCAATGAGAGCCTCGACCTGTTCCTGTTCGCTCATTTTGCCGGCTTCACCACCACCGGCAGCTGGTGTGGGGCTTTCGGCAGTCATGCCATCACCACCGGCTTCGGGGGTTTCAGTAATAGTGCTTTCGCTTACAGGTGCATCACCACCAGCGGCAGGGGTTGAAAGTTCATCAAGGGCACCAAAGTCGTCGAGGTCTTCCTGTGCAGAAAGGTGGCCGGGAGCTGCAAGAAGGAACGCCGCCAGACAGATGATTCCCAGAGTTTTGAGTGGGTTAAAACCAGTCATAGTCATCTTCCTTTCTTAGTATCCGCCGCCCATGATGTAGACCTTGGCGCTGAGAGTTACGCTGAGCAGAGGGCTTTTTGAGTCGCGATCCACTTCAGCCGAAACAGAAACGTTCATTGATCCTGCAGCAAGATTGATTATCTTGCGTTTTTCCATGATGGTCAGGAAGCTCCCGATGTCTTTGAAGGTTCCGAGAATTGTCATTTCTACCGGCAGTTCAGACCAATCTTCGGCTCTGACCAGCGGAGAGATGCGGATATCTTGAAATTTTACCTTGAACTTGTTAGCGATGGTTTCGGTCGAATCGAGGAGCTTCGGAACAACAGTATTCAGCTGGTTTGATTCCATCTGTAGCTTGTTCTTCTGCTCCGTTAGTTTCGATATTTGCGCTTTCAACTGCGCCATCTCTTCTTCGATATTTGCCAGCTGGGCTTTCTGCCGTTCGAGATCATCGATTTCGGTTTTGATCTTTTCGGCTTCGTCAACGAGTGGCTGGTAGTAGTTCATGTAGAAGAATACACCTGCCCCGGCCGCGAGAACCAGGAGGAAAATTGTTACAACTGCGAAGTTATTCATTAATCAGCCCTCCAGATTCTTTTCGCCAAGGTCACGTTTGATGCGGCAACCGATTTCGAAACGCCATACCGGCATTTTTTCGTAGATGTTCTTCGTAGCGCTGGTCAGAAACACTTCTTCGAAATGTTCATGACCCTGCAGAGCCTGAATGAACTGCTGAATGCCTTTGGTCAGCTGACCGCCACTCTTGGGTTCTTCGGCACCATCTTCGTTGCACGAATAGGCAGTGATCTGAACACGTCTGTCAGAGTCAATGCGCAGGTTGGTGATCCAGACGGTCTTTTCAGGCACAACGCTGGTGAGGTTGCTGAAAGCCTGGGACCACTGCAGCAGAGTTGCACCAGACAGCTGTTTGAGGCGGGTAATATCGGATTCGATCTTACCCTTTTCCTGGCGCAGCTGGTCTTTGATGTCGAGTTTCGACTGTTCGCGGGCGATTTCATCTTTGAGTTCCTGGCGCTGGGTAATCAGGTCATCGTTCATGCCCTGAATGGCGAGGGTACCTGCGTAGAAGCCGGCGCCGATGCCGATCAGACCCAGGAAAAAGAAGATCGCAGCAAACGGAATTTGAATTGGCTTTCGCCGCTTGACGGTTAATAGGTTAATTCTAATCATTTAGTCTTCTTTCACCCCTCTCAGTGCAAGCCCTATTGCAACAGTATACTGCTGCAGGTTGTTGTAGAGCTCATCCGGGTCGGGTGTGGTCACGGCAATGCCTTCGAGAGGGTTGCCCATGTTAACGTCCACACCCAGTTCGTTCATCAGAAAGGTGTTGAAGCTGCGCAGATTGGCGCTGCCGCCCGACAGAATGATGCGGTGTATCAGCGGTTCGCGTGACTGGGCTTTGAAGTAGTCGAACGAACGACGGATTTCTGAGGCCAGTTCTTCAACCGTGGTTTTGACCACTTCAGAAATCTCGTTGCCGCCGCCTTCACCGATATTGACTTCGGCTTCTTCGATTTTGATCGATTCAGCCTGATCAAATTCCTGCTTCATTACGTCTCTGATCATTTCGGTGATGTTGTTACCGGCAATCGGAATGTTACGGGTGAACATCAGAACGCCTGACTTCATGACCGAAATGTTTGTGGTTCTCGCGCCTGCATCGATGACGGCGACGACTTCGCCGCCTTCCTGTGAGCTGGCGGTCTGCATATAAGAGTCTTCAAGGGCGTTTATGGCAGCAATAGTGTCGACATCGACGATTTCTGGCGTAATGCCGGCGCTCTTGAGAACATCGGTATATGAGTTAACCAGGTCTTTCTGGGCAACTACCAGCAGAATAAGAAACTTGCCGCCGCCTTCTTCTTCTTCGTCGACATTCTTCAGAACGGCGTGTGTAATGCTCACTTCGTCAATAGCGTAGGGAACATACTGCTCGGCTTCGATTCTGACGGTCTGCTCGAGTTCTTCAGGCGACATAATCGGCAGCTTGGTGAAGCGCATGATTACGTTCTGCCCGGAGATTGAGGCGAAGCTCCGCTCGACTTTGATTTTTCGTGCTTTCAAAATGTCCTTGATGACCGCTGATACTGCCTGCGGGTTACTAACGGCACCTTCTGTCATCGCGTCCGAGGGCAGCGGAGCCATACCGTAGTTAATCAGTTCAGGGCCAGAAGGAGTCTTTTTGAGCTGGACGATTTTGACGGCCGAGGTGCCGATATCGACACCAACTGCCGTGTTGCTTGTCCCAAAGGTGAACAAACCCATACGCTCTTTCCTCCAAGGTTCGTCAGAAATTACTTTCCGACAGCTTAAAATTATTACTTGTCAGTTTCCTATCGGTCATTGCTCAGCGAAATCTGAGCTTTTTTCACAATCTTCTCGAAATTTTAATAATCAAGGCTTCTTAAGGCAACATTCGAATAATAATGCGCGAGAATCTGCCTGTATGAGCATTCACGCTTGCCAAGTTCGATGGCACCCGACTGGCATAGCCCGACCTGGTGCCCGTAGCCGCGACCGAACAGCTCGATGCTGGCCAATGGCCCACGTCGCTGTATGGCTGGCAACTGCACCGCCGAATTTTCTTCGCCAGGGAAAGGCGCCTCGGGGCCCGCTGCCAGCGTCATTACCCGCCAGCCGCCACCGGGTTTCTGTGCGCGCTTGAGACCGGCAGCGGTCATTACCAGTATCTGCTGTGGCAGATGCTCGTTGCGGGTCTGCAGTTCCGAAACAAACCGTGTGGGCCGCGCCACCGGAAGAGCCGGTGCGGCTGGCCGGGCCGCAACAAACGTTTTTGCCGGCAGTTTTCGATCGGCGAGAACGAAAGTGGTGCTTGGCAGATCGAAAAGCCGTCGGATCGTGGTGCCCTTGACTTTGACCACACCACGGTCGGTGTTGAGAACGAGATTGGTTACCCGGTCGAGATGCCCTGGCGACTCGATGCTGACCCCCCAGAGGCGGTTGAAACTGATTTTTTCCTGACGCAGAGCACTCTTTAATTTCTCGATACCGATCGACCTCGACCAGCGGTAATTTATTCCGGCGCCGCAGAACGGGCATTGAACCCGGCGCAGATAGCTTCTGGGAGCTCCGCCATAGACCTTATCATTGTCAGACGTCATGCCGCCGCAGGTCGCGTGATACAGCGTGGCGATCGGCTCGCCGTCAGAAATCATGACGATGCCCCTGGTGCCTGCTACTGCCGGGTCGATCGTGTCGCGTTCTGCGCTCACCCCTGAATAAACCTGGCAGTGAGTTGAATCACAGACATCGGCCCCTTCGGCTTTGTGCTTGCCGCGACTGGCATAGGCATAGGTGCGGGCAATCACTGTCTGGGCCTTGATCGACTCGGCCGGTGAGCGTGAACCTATCTCGCTGCCGACGACGCCACGCAGATAGTCTTCGATGCCGACATGATTAACGATCAGAGCCCCATCGGCAGAGAAACTGATCTGCAGAACCCCACGGTAAAGTTTGCCATTCAGCTCGACTATCGCCTTTGTCCCCTGTAGAAGCAGGGTTTCGCCATTGTGCGCAACCCGGCGTTTCTTTTTGCCGTTAGCTGATACTGCCCAGTCGAACTTTTCATTGCGCCGCAGGGTTTTGATGCGCCTGCTGCCTTTGAGGACCTGCCCACCTTCCGGGAATCTGACTGTCAATTTCTTGTGCAGCCCGCCGAGTTTGACGCGCAGAATCGGCTCGGCCGACGCCCGCCGACTCTGGTCGCGGTCATTCCTTGTGCGTGCCTCAGTCACAATCGGCAGAAATACGAGGCACAGGGCCAGCAGCAACAACAGCCGGAATCTGCTGCTCCGGCCGGCTGTTTCAATTATTTTTTCGCGGCGAAGGTTCAAGTTCAGGCTCCTGCTTTGGTCTTTTCATCATTTTTAACGTCAGAGGTCAGCAGCGGATTTAGAAACTTTTTATCGTTGCTGAAGCGCTCCTGCTCACTGAAGATGCAGCCACAGTATTTCTGGCGATAAAGTTCGTTCTGTCTGGCAATTTCATGACTGTTTCTGAATCCAGGCCGGAAATCAGTGTAATGGAACTTTACCCCGGTTTCCTTGGCTGCCTGCTCACCGGTGCTGATCAGAAGCTCGTGATTCTGATACGGGCTGATAAGAAGCGTGGTTGTGAATGCTTCGAACGAAAGTCGGGCGGCCGCATGCGCCACGGCGGTCAGGCGCATGCGGTAACAGATCTCGCAGCGGCCCGGGCCGAAGTCTGAACCTGTTTCGTGCAGAAATCGCTCAAGGCCATAGCTGGCGTCGCCACTGATTACTTCAAGACCGAACTGGCCGGCCATTTTAACGAATGAAGTCAGGCGGCTGTGATATTCGACAAATGGGTGAATGTTGGGGTTTTCCCAGAATACTGCCGTGTTTCCTTTGCCGGCCACCGGTTCAAGCAGCGGGTAAGACCCGGCCAGGCACGGTCCGCAACAGGTGTGAAGCAGTATCGCCATTTTCAGCCAACGCCTTTCTTTGCGGTCATGATACCCGAAAGCGTCCAGTTGCGGGCTTTCTGTATGGTGACGTCGACGAAGCTGCCGATCAGGTCACGGCTGCCGGCAAAGTCGACCGAGCGGCCGGTGCGCGTTTTCCCGACCAGATGACCTACATTGCGGGCGGCTTCTGATTCGACAAGCACTTCGAGCGTCTGCCCGACAAGCTTCAGGCTTTCTTCAAGACCAATGCCGTTTTGCACTTCGATCAGCTTCGCCAGTCTGGCCTTGCGGATCTCTTCGTCGATCTGACCGGGCATAGTTGCGGCAGCAGTGCCTTCGCGCGGCGAATAGTAATACATGAAGGCGGTTTCATAGCGCACCTGTTTGATCAGATCGAGGGTGTCGTTGAATTCAGCTTCGGTTTCGCCTGGGAAACCGCAGATAATGTCGGTGCTGAGGCTGACGCCCTGAATATTTTCGCGCACCTGCGCGATCAGTTCAAGATAGTGTTCTCTTGTGTAACCGCGCTTCATCTCAGCGAGAATACGGTTTGAACCGGCCTGAACCGGCAGATGATACTGCTCGCAGACTTTTTTCAGCTGCGCCATGCGCTTGACCGTTTCGAGGCTGAAGTCGCGCGGGTGTGAGGTCATGAAACGCACCCAGCTTATGCCGTCGATTTTTTCGATGCGCTCGAGAAGGGTTGCAAAGCCCTCTTTGATGCCGAGATCTTTGCCGTAGGCATTGACGTTTTGCCCGAGCAGGGTGATCTCTTTGACGCCACGGCCCGCCAGCTCGGTTATGAAGGCAGTCAGCTCGTCGAGTGGCCGGCTTACTTCCGGGCCTCTGACATAGGGAACGATGCAGTAGGAGCAGAAGTTGGTGCAGCCTCTGATAATATTGACCATCGCCGAAAACGGCCGATGCAGAACGATGCCGTCAGCCGATTCACCATCGAAAGCTCCGCGCGGCGCGAAATTGCCGGTGGTTTTTTCGCTGGTTGCCCTCTGGAGCAGCAGTGGCAGGTCTTCGATGTCATTCGGGCCGAAAACCAGGTCGACAAGCGGCAGGGCTTCGAGCAGTTCGCCCTGCATGTTCTGCGCCATACAGCCGGCAACGCCGATTATCAGGTCTGAATTTCGCTTTTTGGTGTTGATCAGCGACTGAATGCGGCCGATCAACCGCTGTTCGGCATGCTGGCGAACGCAGCAGGTATTGAAAAGAATCAGGTCAGCTTCGGATTCTTCTTCGGTTTCAATGTAGCCAAGACGGGTAAGCAGGCCGCGAATGCGCTGGGCATCGGCCTGATTCATCTGGCAGCCAAAAGTTGTGAGCATGAATTTGCGCTGTGTGTTGATCATAGACAATTATTCTACCACAGCAGCAGGGTCGCTGCCCACACCGTCACAAAAATTCAGGGGCGATTATTCGTAACGCTGCCAGTCGGGTTTGCCTTCGTAAACATCGATGTAATAATCGTGTCTCTGCAATTTGCTGGCGGCTTCTTCGTCAAGAATGATGATTGCATTCTGATGAAACTGCAGCACCGATGCCGGGCACGAAGCCGAAACCGACCCTTCTACCGTAGCGGCAACCGCATCGGCCTTGTCTTTGCCGAAAGCGAGCATCATGCATGTTCTTGCTTCCATTATTGTGCCGAGACCCATGGTCATGACATGTTTCGGAACCCGCTCTTCACTGCCAAAAAATCTGGCATTAGCCTTGATCGTAACTTTAGAAAGGGTTTTTATGCGGGTTCTTGAACTGAGCGATGAGCCCGGTTCATTGAAGGCAAGATGCCCGTCATGGCCGATGCCGAGAACCTGCAGGTCGATGCCGCCGGCGCGCTTGATCGCGGCTTCGTAGGCTTCACAGCTGGCGACAATATCTTTGGCCCGGCCATCTGGTATCTGCGAAGCGCCTTCTGCCAGATCGATTCTTTTCAGCAGGTTAGTGTGCATTTCATTGTAAAACGAGCAGGGATCGGCCGGGTCGAGCCCGATGTATTCATCGAGATTGAAGGTTTTTACGTGTTTGAAAGATAGTCCTTCTTCCTTATGCATGCGTACGAGTTCGTTATAGAGGCCAAGAGGTGTCGAGCCTGTCGCCAGGCCAAGAACCGCCGCCGGGTTGCGATTGATAAGACCGGCGATAATTTTGGCCGCGAGCCTGCCAGCAGATTCTCTGTCTTTTTTGATGATTACTTCCATAAAGAACCTTTCTGCGTATTCTTGAAAATCCGGCCGTTCTGATTTAATCCGGCCACTTCACAAAACAGAATTACTTGCACGGTAAGATTTTATCACAGGGCAATGATCTTGCCGCCAAAACATTTTGTCGTGCCTTGGTCGGCAGGGATGTCAGGGTTTTGATTTACTTACACCCAGCTTTAGCCGTTTACATGCGTCGGTGTCTCTCAGATGCGCTTGTTCAGTTGCGTAATCAAAAGCGGTTTTGCTGGCATTGTCTTTTATGGTTCTGTCTGCCCCTGCCTTGAGCAGTTTGTTTACTGCATATGTAAAACTTTTGCGTCGAAATGCCATGTCACTGTTATCCTTGCAGACAGTTGCAGCATACATCAGTGCGGTTTTGCCGTCGTTGTCTCTGGCATTGACATCGGCCCCACGCTTCAAAAGAAAATTTACAATTGTGTTGTTGCCGCAGACAGCAGCATACATCAAAGTTGTTTTGCCGGTTTTGTCGGCGGCATTCAGGTCAATGCCCATGTCTGCAAGGTGGTGTATTACTTTGATTGAATTACCGTATTTTATCGCTTCCATCAAGGCAGTCATGCCTGAATGATTTCTGGCATGTATGTCAGCCCCCATTCTTGCAAGTTCTGAGAATATTTCAATGTTTTCATTGTGCTCAGCCGCGATCAAAAAAGCAGTGCGACCAGTTTTGGAGCTGCGCGCATTTACATCGGCGCCCGCCCGAACGAGTGTCTCTATGAATTCGGTTGAATGCAGGCTGATGGCGCTTGTCATCAGCGGGGTAAGATCTTCTGTGTCCCTGACGTTTACGTTTGCACCAGCATTTATCAGGAACTTCATAGTTTCAGGGCTTCTGGTGCCGTAAAACAGTGGCGTCCAGTTAAAGTCGTTAGTGGTATTCACATCAGTGCCAATTTTGATAAGTTTGTCTATAATTTCTGGCCTGGCATTGTGAAGAGCTGCGCGATGTAATGAGGTATCCTGACCAGCCTGGGTATTTACGTCGGCGCCAGCCTTGATAAGTGCATCGACAATTTGTGGATTATCAGTATGGTAGATAGCGCAATCGAGAACCGGGTAGTCATAACAGCCCCTACAGTCGAAGTCTGTTGTTTTTTTCAACATCTCTTTCACCACAGCGACTCTTGTTTTTTTCTTTTTGTTTTTGAACAGGTTGATCAGGGCCATGCCGTTTTTATGGGCATCTGTTTCAGATGCAACGCCGGCAGCTGCGCAGCAGATCATGAAAATTACGAACAAAACTGTGCAGGCGATATTTTTCATTGCTTTTTTCCGTGAGATTTACAGATTTTAATACCAAACCCACATGGAATGTCGCTGATTTTCCGACCGGCCTTTTCGTTTTTAATTTCTTTACTTTTGCTTCTCAGATAACACCTGCTGCCGCCATCAAAAATAATCGCGTTATCAAAACCAAGCTTGACAAGATTAGTCTGAATCTGCTGCCCGCCGGTTTCGTCACGCTGTTTTTTACCGGCCTGTTTTTCAGGGCGGGTGGTCACAATCAGATACAGCTGCCCCTGACGCATGGCAAACAGCGTATGCTCTGCAGGTCTGAGCTGGTCTGACTGCCAGGCACTCGTTATTTTGACTCCGCTTGCCTGCAGATCGGCGCGTGGCTGATCGAATTGCTGAGCCCTGAAAATGTCGTCGCCTTCAATATCTTTCCCGTTTCTGATTATCAGCACACCGCCAGCCATAAGGCTTTTGACCTTGTCGTTCGGTTTGCCCGGGGTTTGAAAATTTGCGATTACACCCTCTTTTGTAACATCTTCTGTCTGAGCAAATCTGTAACTGCCATCGGTCATGACAGCCATAGCACCTCGTTTGCCAATCTTCTCATGAACTGGAACATGCTCAAACCTGCCATCGATTATTATCGCCCCAAGGGGCCCTTTTTGCCCGTCAAAAAAAGTGCCGTTAACCACCACATCGTATTTATCATCGATCGGTATTTTATCGAGCATCTTGTCTGGTTTGCGCCCGCTGATGCCGTTTTTGCAGAAAAGAATATCAAGTTTGTCAATTGCCTCAGCTATGTATCCGAAGCCTCTGAGGGCGGCAAGTGTCTTTTCAATCTCGTCATCGACGGGGTCTTTTTCCTGTGGAACAGAGGGCGGCGGCGAAAAAGAGATAAGGCTGATGTTAAAATCCCACTGCGCCTCAAATTTTTTGATCTCTTCACTCAGCCTGTTTGATACATCGGTCAGGTGTGTTTCCTTCTCCTTGGCAGACATGCCCTGAACGACGGCAAATTTTTCAGCCTGCGCCTTCGCTTCTGCGTGCGCTGCGTCAAAAGCAGCTTTGCTTTCTTTTTGCAGCTTCTTGGCCAGTAAGGAAGGGTGCTCTTTGGGGTTTTGTTCGTGAACTTGCTGCAGCTGTGCCAGAAATATTTCTGCCTCAAACAATTGATCGGGGGTAATATTGCCGGGCTTTTCCCGTTTTTTGTCGAGAAGCGTTCCGGCATTTTTAAGAATCTCAAAAAAAGCAGGGTCGGTCGCAGACATAGCTTTCTCTCACTTTCATCTGTTTGCAGAACTTGCTTTTGCTTTGTTTAGACTACACCACCGTCTTATTCCTGTCAAAAACTGACGGCAGATGCAGGGCAATCAAAACCTTTCGCTCGGGGAGTTTTTCTGAACACCATACTGGCCTGTATGTCTCTTGCATACAAACAATCAGGCTCACTGTAAATTGCTGCGGAACCAGTTCGTCAGAAGCATGTAGGCTTCACCTCTGGTCAGATACGTATCTTTAGCCGCAATTGTATTGGCTCTGGTTGTTATAAGGGCACCCTCGCCGGTTTTGCTCTCAGGCCTTACTTTAGTGTGCGCGACCTGATCTGCTGTATTGGCCGATTGCATGAATTCCTTTTCGACAATTGCAAGAATCTCATTTGCTCTGGCTGCACTTATGGTTTCAGCATTGTCGAAAAGCTTGTAAATTCTGGCGCGATCATCATTTTTCAGGTCGGGCAGAATTGCGACCAGGCGGTTGGCGAAAGCTTTGCTGCTGATTTTTTCATCGAGGCCGTAGTTGTTGCGATAGCCGCCCGAGGCCAGGCCGCACTGGCGCATGAAGCGCAGGCCTTCATAAGCAGGGTGTCTCGTGATTTCTGGCCTTTTTGCCGGGTTTGGCCAGATCTGAACGCCCTGACGCATCAGTCGCTGTTGAATCTGAGAGATGGCATTTTTTTCTGTGGCGGCCCTTTCGACGGTCAGGCTTGATTCTATACATTGTGCCGCAGTAACCCCGGCGGCCTGCCCGGCAGCAATGCCGACCGGAACCGTTCTTGCGCTGCTCTGGGCCTGAGAGTCAAAGCCAGCGCTGCGGCCCACGACCAGCAGATTGGTGAATCCTTCCGGAACCAGGCAGCGCAGTGGCAGAGCATACTGCTCAGGTATACCGACGACATCGCCATAATGATCGCTGCTCTGCGCCTGAATGTCGAGTGGGTATGATCCGAACCCGATCCGATCGTGAAAGTCTCGATTTTCGAGAACGTCATCTACAGTAAGCTTATAAAGAGTTTTTATCTGTCGCGAAGTGCGAATATACATTTCCGGGGCGGTTTCAGAAATGCTGATATTCTGCATGCCCGGAACATTTGCCCGCAGAAACTTTTCGAGCTCGGGAAGCTCCTTTTGTGCCAGTTTTCGGGCTTCTTTCCGGGACTTCTGATCGGTGCCGTCGGTTGCAAATACCAGCAAAGCGTTAACCAGAACACTGCCGTCGTTCTGCCGCCCGAGATTCAGGCCTCTGACCCTTATTCTGGCGTTGGTGGGCTGATACCTGCGCATGATGTCACCATAACCCCATATGCTGCGTTTTTTACCGCCGAGCAGATCGCCCGAAGCCTTGCTGCTGAGACCAGCGCACATATTTCGCCAGTCGATGTCAGAGATGCCTTTGATGCGAAAAACAAGGGTGGCGGCCATGTTTCGCGGTTTTCCCCAGGTGTCGACGCCATATTCTATACTGCCGGCACCGGCTGCGGCAGCGATATCCGCATCCTGAGTTGCGTCGATGAGCATTTTCCCTGAAACATGAAGTTTCAGGCCGCGATCGGTATGAATCTCGACGCCCTCGATGGTTCTTGGCGCATCCGCTGCTGGCAAAGCCATACTGATCGTAGCGAGATGTTCTGCTGGTATGGCGATTGTATCAGGGTACAGGGTCTGGCCTGGCCTGAAAAGCGGCAGAGTTTGTGCGCCGGCTACCGGAAAAACCGTTCTGGTGTTTCTGATATAAGTCAGCCGTTTTTCTCTGCCGATCAGCTCTTCAAGAATTTTGACCATGCCGGCAACGTCGAACGACTGGTCGTCAAGGTTACTGAAGATTTCGGCAAAAATCCCGCCATTCAGCGGGCGGCGATCAATACCCATATTCATGTCGATTGTGTTCAGCCAGCCGCGCGTAAAAAGACCGCCAGGCACAGGTCTGGTGTCGACAAGCAGAGTTCGGCAGCCTTCTCTGGCGGCGGCAATGGCTGCTGCAATGCCTTCTGGGTCGCCGCCGACAACGATTACATCGAACTGTTCAGAAAAACGCCCGGCTGGCGAACCCAGGCTGTGTTGACCGACAGGCGCGGTAGAAACAGCCAGTGAAATCAGCATTACGAGAAATTTATAGATGGCGGTCTGCAAGATATGCTCCGGTTGTGTGTTGCGGCCCCGGCAACCAGTGTTGCAATGCCGCTAAATATTGCTTTATTAATCACTGCGGCTCTAAAGTAGAACAGGTTTGTGAGACAAGGCAGCCCGACTGATAGACCGGGTCGATGAACCGGTTCAGCTTTGTTTATGCAATAATCAATAACTCTGCTGCGCTATTGTATCAGAACCCGTCGTTTTTATCAGGGCAGTCACATTAAATTTGTGGTAACAGAGGCAGTTCTCGACATCACAACAGTCTGGTGTTTCCGCAGCAAATCGCTCCAGATGTGAACCTCAAAGTTTTTTCTTCTGTTATTCATATAATGCGGTTTTTGTGCTAATGTGAACCGGGTCGGCCAATTGCAGCCCGCATTGATGAATGCCAGGATAATCCTGATTGTTGATGGCATCGGCGTTTGTCCGTGTTGATCAGCGGCCTTAAAATAGCTGCAACGGGTTGTTATTTGGTTTTATACTGCTCAGCAGCGAGGTTGAACATTGCCTGTAAAACAGATAATCGACGGTTATATTTGCGGCATCGGCTGGGAAGAAGCCCTTTGCAACGAGCTGGCGCCGGCCGGATCACCCGAAGCTTTTTCTTCACCGGCTCCGGGGCTGGTTGTTGGCCAGCGCCACTCTTCAAATCTTAAAAGCGAACCGGTTTTTGCCCGTAACTGGCTGCCTGACTGCTGTGAAATCCGCGGCGACTCTATCGCCGATCTGGTTCAGGCGCTGGGCCGCGCTGTCGACGCTTTTCTCGACCAGAGCCAGCTGCCATGGACCTTCGTCGCCTTTTCTCCCGATCTGTTCACCGAAGAATCGACCAAATATGAATTTATTGCCGGTAGACCGGCACTGCTGCAGGAAAAATTTTTCGAGCGCATGGCAAAATACCGCCGTCGCGCTTTTGAACGCTTCGTCGACTGGCTGAACATCGACGACCGTCGCCCATGTCTGGTCGTGCAGGTGGTGATGACCGGCAATGACAGCGCCTGGGTAAGTGTCTGTGAACGCTTCAGGGTCGGAAAAGGGCGCTATCTGCCGGTAATCTGGCGCAACTCGCCCGGCCTGGTCGAGCACGATCATCTGGCGCCATGCCGTTCATACTACAAGCTTGAAGAGGCCTGGAACCAGACCGGAATGTTTCCGCGCAAAGGCGATGTCTGCGTCGATCTTGGTGCCGCCCCCGGCGGCTGGACCTGGGCCGCCCTCAAGCGTGGCGCCCGCGTTACCGCAGTCGATTTTGCCGATCTTAAGCCGCATGTCGAAAAACACCCCCGCTGCGAGCATTCTATAGACAATGGCTACGCTTATATGCCGCAGAAAACCGTCGACTGGATGTTCTGCGACATGATTGTCAAGCCGATGTCAACTCTCGGTCTTCTCGACCGCTGGCTCGAGGCCAAAGCCTGTCGCCGCTTCGTCGTCAACGTTAAGTTTCGCGGCAAACAGCCTGAAACGATTCTTCAGGCCATCGATGAACTGGCAAAAAAGCACGGTCTGAGCAAACTCGTGATTCGCCACCTTTACTACGACCGCAACGAAATCACTCTGATCGGTCAGGCCTAGTATTTTTATTTTGGGGTCGGACCAGCAGAAATGCCGATGAACAGACCAAAAAGTTCTAAAAAAAGCGTTTTTTTTGCCCTTAGAACCGCTTTTTTGCCACAAAAAACAGCCTTCTAAGAAAATTTTTCTGAACAAATAGCTGGATGCTGTCGTCAAAAATGCCGATAAACTGAAATAGATAGGGATAATTGTCAAAATTCAGGTCATGGAAGACGCCAGGGAGTTCAGCAATGTATTCATTTGGTGTTACCGGTCGCCTCTCTTCTTCTATCGCCCCCGCCAGCCGTCAGGTGCTTCTCGAAGACACGCCCCGTTCATTCGAGGCTGAACTGACTGCGGCTCTCCAGTCAGAGTCTGCAGAACCCGATGCCGCAGCTGAACAGGAATCTGAAAGCCCGTTGAGAAAGCTGTCTGCCGTTGATAAAGCGGTTCAGCGTGATATCCAGGAAGCCTTCGGGATCGAGCCTCATAAGCCCGGTGAACCGCTGCGGCCGCTGCTTGGCTCAATATGGACACTCAGAGATAACGATAAAAACGGTGCGATCAGCACCGACGAAATGGAAGCCAACGCCGCTGTCGCTTCCGATATTTTCAAAAAGCACCTGACAAAATTCATGTTCAATGAAAATGTTTCAAGCCAGCCCCCGATCGAACTCAGCATTGGCGGCAACGGCATGGTGCGGGTTCAGGAAGGGCACCCCGACAAGGAAAAAATCGAAAACTTCATTAACGGCAACTCAGAACTGCGCAATCTCTACGCCGGTATCAGCAGCACCCATGATTTTGTCGCTCTGGCCGAAGAATCGCTGCGCTTTCAGAAGCGTTACGCCGTTGACCCGAAAGCCGCCGTCGCCGAATTCTCACATCTTTTCAGCGGTCATTACGGTTACACCACCCGCCTGACCATCGACGGCGAAAACTGGAACTACCAGACTACCTCAAGCTTTTCCGTCTGAAAGAACAACTCGCAGCGAATTTTTTGGGGAAAAATGTTGTTTTGACGACCCCAAACTGTGTACATATCTGTTAAAATTAACAAATACAGTCAAAATTCGCCTGTGAGGTAAAGAATGATGGAACGCACGCAGTATTTCTGGCGCTCTGTTTGCCTGTTTCTTGCAATTATGATGATTGGGGCGGCTGTTTCTGTCGTTGCCGCTGAAAAACAGATAAAGATCAAAGTTGCCCAGTATGCAAAAGATCTCGAATTCAACTGCCCGCAGGGAGCAGCCTGGGAACTCGGCGGTCAGAACGGCCGTATCCAGCCGGGCGAAAAATGCGTGCTGACCGGCACCATGACAGCCAAGGCCGTCAGACGTTTCCGGGTCATGGTTTCTTCTACTTCTCTCGCAGAAGCAGAAACTATCAAAGCTGACGAAGATAAATGGCGTCAGCTTGGCTTCCCGGTGCGCACCATGGTCATCGGTCAGGAATTCTTTGCTGAAGACGGCAAAACCCTGCTGTATGACAATCGTCTGGCAATGGTCGAAGTAGGGGTTTTCAACGATAAAGCCTCTGCTCAGGCCATGGTCGATAAGCTCTCGGCCCAGGGGCAGTCGAGCTGGATCTACGAAGAAATCGTGCAGCTGGCGCAGGGCACTCTGAGTTTCAGCATCAACGGCACATTTAAAGCCACCGGCAAAGAATTCGCTCTTCTGCCGCAGCAGACCATTCACATGAAAAAAGTTGAATACGGCGCCGGTTATTCGTGGCATGGCTATGCCGACCGCAACTATTCGGGCTCACTGCTGGTGCGCTATGGCGCCAACGACGCGATTGACTGCATTCTTACCACCGCCTTTGAAAACGTTCTTGCCGGTGTCGTTCCGTCAGAAATCTCGGCCAAAGCCGAAATTGGCGCGTTGCAGGCTCAGGCCGTCGCTGCCCGTGGCGAAATCATGGCCAAAATCGGCGTCAGACATGCCAGCGAAGGCTTTGATACCTGTTCTGAACAGCACTGTCAGGTGTTTAACGGCGATACGACCTATTCTATCGATGTCGGCAGAAAAATTGCTCCGACTGCTGGTTACGTTCTTATGGGCCAGAATGGCCATATTCTCGACGCAGTCTATTCTGCAAACTGCGGTGGCCACAGCGAATCGAGCCACTACGTCTGGACCACCCAGCCAAACCCGGCCCTCACCGGAAAATGGGACAATTCAGGAACCCCGGCACTCGATTTGAGCGAAGAAGAGCAGGTCGGTGTCTTTATTCGCAATCCTCCCGCTGGCTGCCACTGCAATAACCCGACGGTAGAAGGCGGAAACCGCTTCCGCTGGAATAAGCCCATGCCTGCCGCCGACTGGAAAAAGGTCGAAGAAAGCCTGGCAATCGGCCGGGTTAAAACGGTCAAAGACATTGCCCGCGGTGTTTCTGGCCGTATCTACCGCCTTACCTTCGTTGGCGAACGCGGCGAAAAGACCGTCATGAAAGAACTGAATATCCGCCGCCTGCTTGGTGGTCTAGCCAGTGCCTGCTTCGTCGCCGACTGGAAACGTGATGCCGCCGGCTACATTGTCAGTGCCGAACTTCTCGGTGCCGGTTTCGGTCACGGTGTCGGCATGTGCCAGACCGGTGCCCAGAGCCTGGCCAAACAGGGCTGGAACTACCAGCGCATTCTCAGCCACTATTTCACCGGCAGCCAGCTGAAAAAGATGTATTGATCGATCTTAAAAACACACGCCGGTTCGCATACTCAGATGCCGAACCGGCGTGTGTTTTTTAGTTCGCTCGGAAATATAAAAGCTCGAAGCTGAAAAAAATGACAACTCGCTTTAACCTTTTTTCCGTGCTTAAATAAACCGACTGAATTGGAAAAGTATCCGGGTGAAAATTGTTGGAGCATTGATCTGATGACTGAACCCGTCTGGCGGCAGATTTTTCGGAACTCTTCATGTCTGGCAATGTTGCCTGGCGTTGCCGGTATCGTCGGCATTCTGCTTGCAATCACCTTAGGGTCTGAACTCTTTCGGGGACTGTTTCTCCTGTTGTGCCTGGTTTTGTTTCTGGTCCTGGCTTTTTGCTGTGGGTGCGATTTCTTTGCCGGCTGTTGAAGAAAAACAGAGCGGACAAGAATGATTAAGCTGCTGAAATAAAACCGTGGGCTGTCTCGAAAGACAACCCACGAATTTAAGAACTGTAAGTAAGAGTTACTGGCCGATGTTTTTCAGAAGCTTTTCGCGGTATTCGGGCAGTTTTTTGTAGAGAACTGTGCCCGGGCATGACTTCGGGGCGAAGTCGCAATGACCGTAAAGGTTGGTCTTCGGGTCGATTTTATAGGTCGAGGCCAGCCATGACAGCACGTTCAGAAGAGATTCTTCAATTTTCGGGTTAAGCTGGTCTTTGTTATCGTCATAGTCGCCGATGACACAGATGCCGACTGAATTGGTGTTGGGTGAGCAGTGAGCGCCAACCACGCCTTCGGGGCGACCCTGATAAATAACGCCATCGGGACCGATCAGGAAATGATAGCCAATGTCGGCCCAGCTGGTTTTCGGGTCATCCATGTGATAGTTCTGAATGCCACGAATTGTTGCGGCACCTTTGTATGAGGCCTGGTTGGGCAGATAGCTGTGGTGAACGATCAGGCGCTGCGGGGTGTGAGGAGTATACGAAGATTTCGGTGCTCTGGCGCCCCAGGTGGCGCGGGCGACGACTGCGGGTTTGGCCCAGGCAGCCTTCACATCGAACGGAGCGGGTTTCTGCATGAAATATTCCATTTTCTTTGCTTCAAGATAATTGCCCTGAACGGAAAAATGTCTTACGGCAGTTTTGCCTCGTTCTGGGTCTCTGACGACGAACATCAGCTGACAGGCTGATACTGAATCGATGGCAGAAAAATGATATTCACCATCGAAAGCCAGGTAGCTTGTCCAGCGGCCGGTTTCGGCATATCTGAATCTGGCATAGCATCTGACGAGGGCCTTTTCAGCCTTTTCCATGTCAACACCGACGATCAGGTTGTTGACGGCTTTATCCATTTCCATCACTTCGGTTTCATGCTGGCCATAGGTTGAACCGGATACGATAAAATCAGGGTTGCCGGTAATAATAACGTCAGGGGTGTCGACGTCGGCGCTGACCAGGCAGGGGAGCATAAAAGCGAAAAACAGGGCGACAACAGCAATCATTCTCATATACTTCATACTTCACCTCTAGTAACAACTTTGTCTGATCATTATACATGAAAATAAATTGTCACGCAAATAAACATCCCGCCCGGTATTTCTGGTGTACCGGGCGGGATGCTCAACCGCTGATCAGGAAATATCAGTTGTTTCTGACTTCGTTAAAAAGGTCAGAAAGCTGGTCGAGAGCCGCAAAAGTCTCTTTGATCAGCTTCTGCATGCGGTCTTCGCTGTTCTGAAAGTTTGATTTACTGCGTGATTCTGGCTTTGACATCGCTTTGAGATTCGGGTTGTTTATTTGGGGAATTCGTCGAGGTTACCTGGTCCGATGGTGTTATGGCTGACTTTGGCGTCAGAAGTGGTATCATCAGACCCGCAACCGGTGATTGCGATCGGGGAAAGCACTATTGCTGCTGCGACCAGCATCCACAAGTATTTTTTCACCTGCTGTTTCTCCTTTGCACTGAACTTGCAGTGCCTATCGGCAGGTGTCAGAGAATTTTTTAGTAAAGTTTGACCAGTATTGCTCCCGGAAAATAATGCAGCAGAATGTCGGCAAAAGCCCGCCCTGCCAGAGCCATGCTCTGTGCGCCGGTCTGGCACATGCCGACGCCGTGCCCCCAGCCGGCCCCTTCAAAATCGGCGGCATTGATGAATCCCTGTTTGTCGCGTTTCCAGTCGGCCTTGAAAAACGAACTGCGCAGCCCGCCAAAAAGCTGCCTGATCGGCAGTTCCTTGAGAACTGTTTTTTCGCCGTTTTCACCAGTCAGCTTGATGCTGACAATGCGGCCCGAAATTTCTCTGACGCTGCCGGTGATCTCTTTAATTCTGCCAATGGCGGCCTTGCTTTCGACAGCCTGCCACTCCTTCGGGCTCAGGCTTTTCTTCCATCTGAACTTATCTGCGCCTTCAACCCCGGGGGTGGCACACCAGCAGTCGGGCGGGGCGCTGATAAAGCTGCGCGCCTGCTCTTCATTCGTCAGATCAACTCTGATTCCGGTCTTTATGTCAGAAACGCCCTGTAGATGCGGGTCGGCGTTCGAGGTCCAGATATTCTGATTCGCAGAAGAGTGCCCGCCGCAATTGGCCCCATAAACGGCGTCAAGTATGCCGCCTTTGTGATTTTCGAGCACCAGGCCGCGGGTTGGTGCGATGCTGGCGGAAATGTTCTGATCGGTGGCCTGCAGACCTTTATAAACCTGGCAATGCTGCTCCGAACAGAAGTCGAAGCCCTCGTTCAGATGACGAACACCCTTTTTGGAAAGCATTTCGCCTCTTGCTGCCACTGCCTGGGCCTGCATGGCGGCCATCGGGGCCTTTGACGATATTTCTGAGGGCACAATCCCGACAAGCAGTTTTTCGAGATCGGTGACTTCAATGCAGTCGAGTGAATTCTCGACGCCGAACTGAATCAGCATGTCACCAGCGAATTTGCGATCTTCAAAACCGTGCCATGAATAACCTTTTGCAAATTCGGCCTTGCGTAGAATGGTCTGCTCTTTGCTGTCGAGCTTGAGGCCGGTCAGGCTCTCGGCGATGGTTTGTTTGCCGAGCTTGAGCTGCAGTTTTCCGGCTGCCGGCCTGATATTTTCGATAAACACCCAGCTGGAAATCCCATCAGCAGCAAGTTTGTCCTGCAGTTTGCGGGCTTCGGGCTCGTCGGCAAAAATTCCGACGCCGATAAAGACGACGCGATTGTCGGGGTAACCAGGTGCCGGGGCATTGCCGGCGAGAAAGCGATGCGTCTTGAAAGCCTTGAATTTAAGCTCTGTTTCGCGCAGCTGATTCTCGTCGGCAGCGCTGCCCGAGCCGACCATCAGATGATAGCGGCGCACCGCCTTTGTCTGAAGCTGCCCGGTAATGACGTAGGCGCGATCGGGTATGATTTTTCCGCTTTTTTTGTCGGCCTGCCAGGTGCCGCCGGCTGGCATGACGATCTCAACTCTGTTTGCATACTGGGCGACGCGAATCTTTACTTCGGGCGCCTTTGCCGCCATAGCCACGCCTGCTGCCAGGTTGATAATCAATACCGTCAGAAGCGATTTCAGCAGCTTATTCATGATCGATGTCTCCGATGGCTTTGTAAAGCACGCCTTCAGCCTGCTTCAGTTTAAGCTTCGCCTGCTCGACGGTGAAATCGGTGCGGGCGAGCAGAATCGCGAGTTTGACGTCGCCGTCAGCTTCCTGCAGCTTGGCTTCGGCGAGATAATTCGGCACCTGGCCGCCTTCCATGACAATGCGCAGGGCGCGGCGTCGCAGCTTGGCATTGGTGGCCCTCATATCGATCATCAGATTTTCAAAAACCTTGCCGATTCTGATCATGCTGATGCTCGAAAGCATGTTGAGAACCATTTTACAGGCCGTGCCGCTTTTCAGGCGGGTCGAGCCGGTGATTACCTCTGGTCCGACGGCCGGATTGATCAGGACATCGGTTTTGGGCAGATCACCATAAGGATTACAGGTGAGCAATACGGTGTGCGCCCCGATCGAACGGGCGTAGTCTATGCCACCGACGACGTATGGTGTGGTGCCTGAAGCGGTGATGCCGACCAGAATGTCGTCTTTACAGAAGTTGACCTCGATGAGGTCTGCCCGCCCTGCCGAAACTATATCTTCTGCCCCTTCGGCAGCGTTGTTCAGCGCCTGATAGCCGCCGGCAATGATTCCCATGACCATATCCGGCTCAACCCCGAAAGTCGGGGGGCATTCAGAGGCATCGAGAACCCCAAGCCGGCCCGAAGTTCCGGCACCGAGATAAATCAGTCGGCCACCCTTTTTAAAGGCGCTGACGATAAGCTCGATGGCCTGTGCTATCGGCTCCGAACATGCCTCAACCGCCTTGTAAATCGCCTGATCTTCATTGATGAAAAGCTTGACCGCGTCACGGGTGCTGACCCGGTCAATATAAATGGTGCGTGGGTTGCGGGTTTCAGTAAGGGCCTGGGTGGTTTCGGTCTTGCCGGCTCTGCCCTGAAGCTTGCTTTCGGTCATTGTTTAACTCCGGTGATTAAAAGTTTTTTCAGATCGGCTGAAGCGTAGTCAGTTTTTGCGTGCAGAATCAATGGTCCCATGAAGAGCTCACAGGCACGCGTTTTCCAGATAATGTCGAGTTTGTGCTGGCGGCAGGCACCGTTTACCATCTCCTGGAAAGGGGCCCAGCCGGCCCACAGCCCCCCAGAACCAGACGCTTCTGCCTGGTTCATAGCCAGCTGCTGCATCAGATGCGTCAAAGAACGAGCCAGAAGATTGACCGAGTCGATGACCATGCGTGAGGCAGCCTTGTTTTCGGCATCAAAGGCATCGGTAAGAACCGGCGCGAAAGTGCCCAGTCGGTTTTGGATGCCGCTGCTGTGGTAAAGTTCGTCTATGATGTGGCGCCGGTCAGGTTTGTCGAAGCGCCGCTCCCAGGCCTGGGCAAAAGCAGCGTAGCCGGGCTCGCCTTCGAGGTGACGCAGAACGCCCTCGACGGCCCTTTTTCCGAACAGGCTGCCCGAAGGCGATTCATCGAGCAGGTAACCCCAACCGCCGATTCTGGCCTTTTTATCACCATTGACACCATAGAGAACCGAACCGGTGCCGTTGATGCTGAGAATGCCGTCGCCGCCGGCAAGGCAGGCCGCATGATTGCAGGCATAGTCAGAGAAAATTTCGACGCCTTCAGATTGATCGTCGCAGCTGCCGAGAGTTTCTTTCAGCCTTGTCGCAGCCTGCAGGTCGTCGGCTCCGGCGGCACCGATCAGCCACAGATGACTACGGCCCGGCAGAGCTGCCGCCATGTCGCGCAGTTTGAGACAGATGGCATTACAGCCGGCCGCGTCGACAGCACGCAGATTCCCTGATGGAAACCTGAAATCGCGAACCAGACCGGATTCATTGAAACAGGCGCCCTTGAGTTCGGTGCCGCCCCAGTCGATACTGATGGTCAGTCTGCTCACTGAATGGCTCCTTTGCGCATGCCTTCGAGCATATAGCGCGAGAAGAACATGAACACCGCTACCATAGGCACTGCCGCCAGGGTGGCGCCGGCCATCAGCAGACCGAAATCCATCATCTGCTGGTCCTGAAGTGTCGACAGACCGACGGTCAGAGTGTAATAGCGCTCGCTGTTGAGCGTGATGAGCGGCCACAGAAAAGCGTTCCACTGGGTGATGAATGTAAAAATGCCCGAAGTTGCAAGAATCGGCATCGACAGCGGAAAATAGATGTGCCGGAAAACCTGATAATGGCTGGCGCCATCGATTTGAGCTGCCTCTGACATCTGAATCGGTATCGAATCCATATACTGCCTGACCATGTAGACACCGAAGGGGGAGGCAATTGCCGGCAGAATGACCGACCAGAGACTGTCGATCATACCCCATTTGGCCATGAACAGAAACAGTGGCAGCATGACGATCTGCCCCGGAACCATCATCGCGGCCAGCAGAACCAGAAAAATCGCTTCGCGGCCCTTGAAGCGGCCGGCGGCAAAGCCAAAGGCCGCGAGGGCGTTGAAAATGGTCTGGGCAATGGTGACCGCAGCTGAAACGACAAATGAGTTGATGCTCCAGCGGGCAATGTTGCCGGCGGCGAGTAGAACTTTGAAGTTTTCGAGCGACCAGTCGCCGTAGCGGGGTGGGGTGGCGGCCAGCGCATCTGGTGACGTGAACGCGGTGATCAGCATCCAGACAAGGGGGCCGCCGGTAAGAATCAGCCCGACTGCCAGAAAAAACAGAGAAATCTGATTGGCAATGTGTCTGTTCATGCTAAATACTCCACATCCTGCTTCGCCAGATATTTCTGGGCGATGGTGATCACCATGATGGCAATGAAAAGTATCAGCGCCATGGCCGATGACAGCCCGAAGTCAAAATCGCGGAAAGCCGAAGTATAGACGCGATAAACGACTACCTGCGTCGAAATGCCAGGGCCACCGTCGGTCAGCATCAGTACCTGGGCAAAGACCTGCAGCGCCGCAATGGCACCGGTGATCATCAGAAAGGTGGTGGTGCCGCTCAGAAGCGGAACCGTGATGTGCCACCATTTGCGCAGCGGCCCGGCCCCTTCGATATCTGCCGATTCATACAGCGACTGCGGAATATTGGCCATTGAAGCCAGGTAGATCAGCATCGAGCCGCCCGGCGATTTGAGAATGCCCGAAATGATGACCGACCAGAAGGCAATGTCAGGGTCGGTAAGCCAGCCAATCGGTGCCATGCCGAGCCAACGCAGTGTTGTGTTGCACAAACCGACTTCGGTGTTGAAAATCCAGCGCCAGACCATCGTGAGAACGACGACTGAAGCGACACCCGGCAGATAGTAAGCAGCTCTGAAAAAGTTTTTCAGCCAGCCTTTCATGCCATAGATAAGGCTTGCAACTACCAGCGCGGTAAAAACATTGGCCGGAACCACGACCAGACTGTAAATAAGGGTGTTCCAGCCGGCTTTGACAAATTTGGGGTCATTGATGGCTCTGACAAAGTTCTCGATCGTATAACCACCGACCTCACCGATGCGGTAATCACGGAAAGCCAGCAGAAGCGCATCAGCCAGCGGGTAGAACAGAAACAGGCCGGTGATGCTGACCGCCGGAATCACCATGATCAGATGTGCCTGGCGTGAAATCAGAGCAAAAATCAGTGCCAGAACCGATATGGCGGCGACGATTTTTGCGAACAGGCTACTCTGGTTGATGTCGTCTTTCATTGAGCCGCTTTCGACAGAAAGAATGCGGTTGGCCCTTTCTGCGACCGCCTGCATGGCCTTGTCGGCCGGCAGTTTTTCGAGCAGCGCCTGCTGCAGCGAAGACTGCAATTCTTCGTCGACCTGCGGCCAGCGACTGTCGGCATAGGTCGATTGCCCTTCCTGAAGAATTTTCCAGGCGGCGGTCATATGCGGGTCGTTAGCGTAGATATTTCCAGCGCTCGAGCGGGTCGGAAACTGGGTGTAATGCAGCAGATCTTTCTGGTTGTCGCCGCTGGTCAGAAATTTTGCCAGTTTCATGGCCATCTTTACTCTCTCGCGGTCGGGGTGCTTGAATACATAAAGCCCGGAAGTGCCGAGAAATGCGCCGTTTTTGCCGTTGGTGCCGGTCGGAAAATGCACCACCGAAAAATTCATCGGAAATTTCTTTTTCAGCGCGTCAATGCCCCAGAGGCCGAACGCGCCAACCGCCACCCGGCGTTCACGGCCGAAGGCTGTCCAGATGTCGTTGGCCGTTCGCCCGCCGCTGTCTGTCGGTATCAGCTGCTGTTTTTTCAGTTCGTTGATCCAGTCCAGGCCGCGCAGAAAATCTTCAGAATCGGCGCAGAACCGGCCTTCGTCATTTACCAGCCGCCCGCCAAAAGCCATCAGGAAGGGCAGGTTGGCAGTTTCATCTTTCTGAAAGTAAACGCCGAGCGGGTAATATCCATGCTGCCCGTTCTGGTATTTTTTGATCTGCTGCAGTGTGCTGACAAATTCTTCGGTGGTCCAGCGGCCTTCGGCCGGCAATGCCACACCGGCCGAAGCAAAAATTTCGTTGTTGACATAAAGCAGCTGACCGCCCATATACCAGGGCCAGCCGTAGGTTTTACCCTTGACCTTGAAGGCGTTGATGGCACCCGGAAAATAATCGTTGCGATCTTCGGGTGTCAGATACTCATCTACCGGCTCGATCAGGTTCTCTCTGATGTATAGCAGCGGAACGGTGCCGGGCGCCACATCAGGGTTATTGCCGCTGATTGCGGCGATTTTAAGTTTCTCGTGCCCGCGCTGCCAGGTGAGCTTGGTCAGTTCAACGCGAACGCCGGGGTTTTGTTTTTCAAATTCAGCAATTTTTCTGTTCATCCAGGTGAAGCGGTCGGTTTTTTCGCCAGGCTCGAGCCAGCGCGGAAAATCCCATATCTTCAGCACCATTTCAGCTGAGGCAGTTTGACTGCAGACGACCAGCAGCAGTATCGGCAGCAGCAGGCGCCAGGTTGTTCTTTGTTTCCTCTGCATTTTGCGAACCTCGTTAAAAAAGCTCATAATTGGAGTTACACCTTGCACAAGAAAATTGTTTGGTTTAGAATAACTGCTGTGGCGATTTCTGCACAAGTAAAATCATAGCGGCCTGCAGAAAATTCAGCTAAGCTCATCCCGCACGGGAAATCATAAAACACGTCTGGAATAATTCATGGACAAAACAATTGAACAACTCCTGGAAAAGGTGAAGGCCGACCCGAATAACCCCGAGCTGCTCAAAGAACTCGGGAACCTGTATTTCAGAAACGATCAGTATGATCTGGCTATCGAGCAGTACGAAGCTGCGTTGCATGCTAACCCCGAGTATTACAAGGCTCTCTATAACCTTGGCAATACCTATTATAAAATGGAGCAGCACGAAAAAGCCGTTCATTACTGGCATGAAGCTATCAAAATCCGCCCTGATTTTGATCATGCTTATTTTAATATTGGCTATCATCATTATCAGAAGGGCTTCATGCGTGAGGCGATAAAAGCGCTCCAGGAAGCCTCCAGAATTAATCCTGATGCGGCTGATACCCACAACTATCTTGGTCTCTCATACCATCAGACGAACCAGTTTGAAGAAGCAATTGCCGAATTCAGGGCTGCGCTCGATCTTGAACCCGATGATCCCGATTATCACTACAACCTGGCCAATTCAAGCTATGACAGCGGTGATTACCAGGTTGCGGCAATCGAGTGGGCCGAAACTCTCAAGCACAGACCGAATGACTCGAAGGCCCGTAACAACTATTGCGATGCCCTTCTGCAGCTTGGTCGCTACGAAGAGGCCATGGCCGAAATCGAAAAGGTTCTTGAAGCTGAACCCAACTACCCGCCGGCTCTCTGCACCAAGGGCGAATTGCTCGAAAAGCTTGGTCGTGATGATGAGGCGCTCGAATATTTCAACCGTGTCCAGGACCTTATCAAAGGCAACGAAACCTGGGAACTCCTCTACAAATACGTGGTTAACAAACTCGAAAAACGCTGATTTTTTCTAGCGTTTAAAAGCTCTGGCCGCCGGTTTATGC
>ERZ795061.1185-NODE-1185-length-25867-cov-8.301100_pt1 | contig 25867 bp, 25 predicted proteins | sample MGYA00375145_ERZ795061 | MGnify/ENA primary metagenome ERZ795061 (study PRJEB30190, sample SAMN05720144) | anaerobic digester metagenome | isolation source: active sludge of municipal wastewater-treating anaerobic digesters | place: USA | collected 2014-12-22 ... | reverse complement strand
TGGGCCGAATAGACCACCCATTCTTCGCGAAGCGGGTGCCATCGTTTTTCCCAATGGCCTTCAAATTCGTTTTTCATCAAGGTCAATTTTACTCAATTTTTAAGTGAGAAATACGCAGTCTGAACAAAAAAAATGGAATTCTGAATTTTTAAAGGTTCATTCTCGGTGACATTTGAAGCTGGCTACTAGTTGTTTCATTATGGAAGAGCGGGATTCAAGAAGAAGTACTATCTCGTAATAGGTTTATAAACAATAGCGAACTTTATGATACTAAAAGAATCACTACTGGTAGGCGACAGGTTGATTCCACATGGAAGTAAAATTGAAATAAAAAGTTATTTTTACTTTAGCCTTGCATTAAGCAAGTTGAATTGAAATGCTTACAGACATCAATCCAAAGCTCCCTATGCGTAATAAAGCAATCACAAGGGACTTCTATATTAATAAATTAGATTTTCATGAATTTGGCAGTGCTGACTTCGATGGCTACTTAATGGTACAAAAAGACAATATTCAAATTCACTTTTTTGAGTTTAAGGAAATTGACCCGAAAGAAAATTATGGACAAGTATATATCCGAACAGATGATATAGATGAATTGTATCAGACCCTGTTGGATAAGAAGCTTACCATACACCCATCAGGAACTTTGCAAAGCAAGCCCTGGGGTCAAAAAGAATTTTCAATACTTGATCCGGACAATAATCTTCTCACTTTTGGTCAGAGTATATAGAAAAATTGGTTTTTTTCGAACCATGAAATTAATACGAACTATGAGTCGCTATCAGATTGTAATGATAGGAAAATTACTATGGGGTTTTAGAGGAATGTACTTCAATCACTCAGATAGTTTATGAATATTCGAAAAGCAAAATCTCCGGGTGAAATCACAACGTAAAATCTCAAGTGTTATTCTTTGGTCTGTTATCTCGGCAGCATTCATCGGCCCCGGTACTATAACCACAGCACTCACGGCTGGTTCACGGCATCAGATTCAATTGCTTTGGGCCGTTGCGTTTGCAACCATTGCCTGTATCTTCCTGCAGGAAGTCTCGGCTCGCATTACCATAGCCAGTGGGTTGACGTTTGGCCAGACACTAGCACAGAAATATGGATCTGGAAAGGGGCTTTGGATTAAATGGATTGTAGCGGTGCCCGTGCTGTTGGGCTGCGCTGCCTATGAGGCAGGAAATATTCTTGGTGCAGTTTCAGGCGTTTCACTTTTAATGCCAGGTGATGGAAGATGGTATACTCTCATAATCACTGTGTCTGCAGGATTCATTTTATGGATCGGGGGTAGTCGTACCATTTCGATCTTAATGACAATTCTCGTGGGCATGATGGGAATTGCATTTCTTTTGCTGGCATTGCAAACTGAGTTTTCATTTTCTGAACTAATGTATAACTCTGTCCTTCCAAAAATACCAGCGGGTGCTGAGTTTTTGGCATTGGCACTGGTTGGCACTACCATAGTACCGTATAATATTTTTATTGGTTCGGCCATCAGCAAGGGAAATACTGTTCCTTTGATGCGATTGGGTTTATCAGTATCGGTAATCATTGGCGGACTTATTACCGCATGGATTATGATTGCCGGATCGTTGACTGGAAGTTTTTCTTCTTTTGGCGAACTGTCGATTAACCTGGAGAATAAAATGGGAACTGTTGGTTCTTTAGCATTGGGAATCGGTTTGTTCGCTGCGGGTTTTTCATCAGCTATTACCTCGCCTTATGCGGCTTCTTTGATTGCATCAACGGTACTTGGCAGTGAAAACAAAAGAACAATTCGCGCGGCATGGATAGTTGTTTTGCTGACTGGTTTTCTTTTTGGCGTTAGCGGAGTGAAGCCCATACCGGTGATTTTGGCCGTACAGGCATTGAATGGACTTGTACTGCCCTTGCTTGCATACTTCTTAATTCTATTGGTTAATGATACTAAAGTTATCCCGCCAGAATATCGTCATGCCATTTGGTATGATTTATTGTTGGTTGGAATATTTGGAACCACGTTGCTGATCGGCCTAAACAATGTTGATAAAGCACTCACAACCGGGTTTCAACTTGAGGCAAGTCATTTTGAACTTGTTATTGTTACTACTGTAATAACACTCCTTGCCTTGATTGTTCAGCTTGTGCTTGTGCGGAAGCGTCAGGGCAACGCGAAAACCTTTTTTAGCTGACTGTATTCTTTAGCCGGCATCTGCACAAGCACCGGGTTTTTATTTTTGTCGAGGGCCTGCATAATGGATAACAGATTCGATTCAGTCATTGAAGTGCATCCGGAGGTTGTATTTGCTGGACTTTTCCAGATATGAAGAAATATGCAGGAGCCTGCACCTTTTTTAACGCTCTCGGTGTTGTAGGCAACCACCACCCCAAACTTATATTGATGATCCGTGCGTCTCATCTCCTCAGCTGAATTCCAATCTTTCCCGATGCCACGCGTATTCACTAATTGATTATAGTACGCTGAGTTCATATCGTCCACACAAAATAAGGTTGAGTCAGCCATGATGTGATCCATCCGCGCTTCCATTTCACCGTAACTAAACAACCGGGTTAATTTGAATATACCTGCCGGTGATTTTCCATCACCCTCATGTTTTAATGTTCCGGTATTCAAATCAGCAGGTTGAAGCCCTGCGCCCCAAGCCATGCCATTGCGACCAAGCATAACGGCTATATCTTTCAAAACTGGTTTCCACGTTCCTTTCAAGTCATGTTCGTAAAAACTCAATTGTCCATGTGTTGTGTTCCAATCGTCTGAGGTTACTACAATAAGTTGTCTGGTTTGGAAGGTTTTAGAAAAGTCCTCTTGTTGTGGAGTTAAAAAACCTGCAATCAGCAATATCGATAACAGATATTTCATTCAACAGAAATATTCAGTAATTCAATTTTACTTAATTCTTCCAGTTCACCTTTCTTAAACAATTCTTCGAGATCAGTAAGTTTTGCCCCGCTTTTAGGTTTATAGTTGATATAATCGAAAAAAAGGATGCCATTCACCCTTCTTGGATTGTACGCTTTGCGAAAGCGATATCCTTCACCATCATTTTCTGCAAATGAATAAGCCATATAATCGATCGTAAAATCTTTCTTATTGATCCAGTAGATAAAGATATCCTCATGATCTTCACCACCGCCTTCCTGGCCAAATGTTATCTCAACAACATATTGCTCCTTGTTTTCTATTTGTGTCTCACCCAGAAATTTCTTTTGTACGGAAGGGTCATTCAAACCATAAGGAAGCAAAGCAAAATAGACGACTGAATTGACCGATGCGCTGTAGCGAGTCTTCATCGAGTCAGCCACTTCAACTTGACTTCCATTAATTTGTCTGCGGAAGCCATCATTTGATAGAAAATCGTGCGTAGTGTTTATTGAATCTTTTGTAATTCGTTCGTATGAAAAAACCCCTCCATTTCGCTTGGCGATGTAGTGCCGGTCTCGAAAGTCAAACTCGCTAGTTGAGTTAAGATATTTTTGACCACCTGAGGCTGCTATGGCATTATCAATTATTTTTTGTGGATCAGTAAGATTGCTATTGCATGCAGTTGCCACGGCTAACAAGCCTAGAAGGAGCGCGTTTTTCATTTTTGATCAGATTAATTTAGCCAATGTGCTAATATACCGCTCCGGCACTTCGCCTTTGGTAGCAGTTTGATAATCGCTGTAACTGCATGGAATTATGCTGTTACGGGTATATCGGGCTCCGGGTCGGTGATAGGCAACTTCCATCCACCACTTTTCAGTGACCTTACTTTTATAGAACGCCAGAGTTTCAGGCTCCACGGGCATTGAGACCACGTATTTTAAAAAATCGTTGCTCTTAAAATTATGCTCATTTTTTCGATGATAGAATCCCTCAATAAAATACCAGATCATGGTGGCTACAACCGAAGCTGTTTTTTTGTTGGCGTCATCGCAATTCGGATTGTATTCGTAAAATCCAGCTGAGCTTAGTTTTTCATTCATGCCCGCGTACCAGCAAAGCTGACAAGCTTCTTCACCTGTTAATCCAAAAGGCTGAGCGTTTGCATTGCCTGGAGCATCGGATGATCGGATAGCCGTGATATCAAAGGAAAGTAAATCGGCATTGCGAATGGCGGGTTCCATCTCGGTAAGGTTGGTGCGCATTTGCCCTACCCGGAATGCTTCGAAGTAAAGTTTTTCCAATATGGATACCGATGATGGATCGATAAGGTACAGTTGGTGGGCCAGATGCGTGTAACTCAATAAGTAGTTTGGCTCGTGCAGCAGAATTTTATGAATGTGCTGATTGGCAGGAGAGGATTCTTTGTTGTCATCAAGGTCAAGAAAGGCATCGATGTTCAGCAGACTAATGAGTTTTTCCATTTCCTCATAGCCACGATATTGACCGTAATCCAGATCGTGTGTTCCACCCAGGATCAGTGGCATTACGTTGTTCTCCAATAAAATCCGGCAAACTTCACTTATGCGCACATAAGTTTCATCCAGGTCGATGCCTGCATTCAGATTGCCAAGGTCCACAATCCGGTAAGCGCCATTTCCCTTTTTCAGGTTGTATAATTTTTTTCGGATTTCATCAGGTCCTTTGCTGCAGCCCTGATTGGTAGCTGTTCCGCGCTCTTCTTTCACGCCAAAGAGGGCAATGTCTACGCCCTTAAAGTCGGGCATTTTATCGCCATAGACTTTTATGTTTTTTAAGATTGAATTGGCAGGGAAGGACTTATTGTAAATGGATTCTTCGAGGGGAGAAAAGAGGATAGTGAGGTCCATGTTATTGGTTATACTTTTGGCGAACAATTTCAATTTCGATTTTTATTGCCGGAATATCGTTCTTTATAATATTCCAGATTCGTTTCGGCATCAAACCAAAGTAGTTATGAATGATTATATCCCGAAGACCAGCAATCTTCTGCCAAGGCACATTGGGAAATTCCATTCGAACTATAGCAGGAATATTTTTAACAGCTTCTCCAATAATTTCTAACCTCCGAAATATGGCATCCTGCTTTTCGAAGTTTAGTTCAAACTCACTTTCCGTTATTCCGGCAGTATACTGTTCTATTCTTTGGATGGAATCCAAGATGTCATCAAAAAATAATGAAACATCTCGTTTAGCCATAGATAGGCATAGGATTATCAAGTATGTATTTTTTTAGGGCTGGCTTGATTGCCCTGTACTCGACTAAATCGACTTTTCTGTTAAGTGCCTCTTCCAATTCAATTTTTAATCCTATAATATCAAGAAGACTATAAGAATCATCTAATTCAATTAGAATATCCACGTCACTGGAAGCGCTGAAGGATTGCGAAGCCATTGATCCAAAAACAGCTGCTTTAGTTACACCATGTTTTCTAAGGATGGGTTCAGAAATTGATTTTATTTGAAAAATTGTCATGGCGAGTAAAATTAAACAAAAAGCCCTGCATTTGCAGGGCTTTTGATTTCTCGAAAGATCATTAGGTTACCCTCCAAAGTCATCAAAGCGGACGTTTTCTTTTGGGATTCCCATGTCATCTAACATCTTTAATACAGCTGCATTCATGAGCGGAGGTCCGCAGAGGTAGTATTCTACATCTTCAGGTGCAGGGTGGTTAGCCAGATAATTGTCGAATAAACTTTTGTGAATGAACCCAATGTAGCCATCGCCTTCAGTATCGTCAAGGCTCTTATTTACTTTCCAGTTATCATCGGGCAGTGGTTCTGAAAGTGCGATATAGAATTTGAAATTAGGGAATTGCTTTTCGATTTTTCTGAAGTGCTCAGTGTAGAACAATTCCTTTTTAGAGCGGCCACCATACCAGTATGAAACTTTGCGATTTGTTTTTTCTGTATGGAACAGGTGAAAGATTTGTGCACGGAGGGGAGCCATACCGGCACCGCCACCAATATAAATCATTTCGCGTTGTGTTTTATTGATATGGAATTCCCCGTAAGGTCCTGAGATAGTTACTTTATCACCCGGCTTTCGCGAGAACACATACGAAGAACAAATGCCTGGATTTACATCCATCCATTTATTGTTAGCGCGATCCCAGGGTGGGGTTGCGATACGGATGTTCAGCATCACAATATTTCCTTCGGCTGGGTGGTTGGCCATCGAATAGGCGCGGAAGATTGGCTCTTCATTCTTCATCTTAAGATCCCAAAGCTTAAACTTATCCCAGTCGGATTGGAATACATCCTGCTTATGACCGAGTTCAGGATGAGGAGTGATATCCATCGTTTTGAAATCGACTTTCACTTCGGGCACATCAATCTGAATATAGCCACCGGCTTCAAACTTTAACGTTTCGCCAGGAGGCAGTTTTACAACAAACTCTTTTATGAAGGTGGATACGTTATAGTTCGAAACCACTTCGCATTCCCACTTCTTGATACCAAAAATTTCTTCAGGAATGTGGATGTTGAGGTCTTGCTTTACTTTTACCTGGCAACCGAGTCGCACATGCTCTTTCTGCTCTTTGCGGGTAAGGTGACCCACCTCTGTGGGCAACACATCGCCACCACCGGATTCAACCACACATTTACACATAGCACAGGTGCCACCGCCACCGCAGGCCGAGGGCAAGAAGATCTTTTCATTGGCGAGCGTACTTAATAGGGAGCTTCCGGCAGAGACGGTAATGGTTTTTTCACCATTGATTACAATCTTAACAGGGCCCGTCTGGACCAATCTTTTTTGAGCAAAAATCAGCAGCGCTACTAACAGCAGGATTACTGCGGTAAATGCAACGATAGAAGTAAGAATTAACATGGATAGACTTAGATTAACCTTGGGCTACAAATATAGGAATCGGAGTTAAAAGACTCCATTTGAGAGAGTGTAAAATTCTTTCGAATCTGGAAATAAAAAAAGGCAACCGGTTGGATGCCAGTGCCTTGTTTAAGGGTTGATAGAACCCGGGTAAAAAAGATTAACTCAGGCCGATAAAAGCTCTTCTTTTTGAGGAAGATTAGCAGATACCAGATTGATCTGAGGCGCCAGAATGACGCTTAAATCATCCCATTCCGCCCATTCCTTAAGTTTTTCAAGTTTTACAGTTCCCTGAAGATACTGATATCCATTTCCCTGATATCCACCTTTGAAGTTTTCAAAATCGCGGTTGGAAATAAGCGATCCTTCAGGAAAGCTAGCAATCACATCCACCAAGGCCTCATTGGAGAACGGAAGCCCTTCACCCTGGGTGAATTTTTTGTACTCATATCGGTAGTCGAAGGTAAGTGCCGAAATATCTGAAAGTACAGCAGAACCGGTTGGGTAACTGCCCGCGCCCTTGCCTATAAAGACTTGCTTTTCAGCGAAAGCACCTTCTACCAAAACCGCATTGTACTCATTGCGCACAGAAGCGAGCATGTGGTCAGCCGGTATGTATTGAGGAGCAACAAATGCAAAAATATTTCCATTGATTTTGTAAGCACGAGCCACCAGTTTAATGGTCAGATTATTCTCGCGGGCATATTTTAGATCAACTGGCGAGATATTTTGAATACCCACATTAATGATGTTTTCAGGCTTCACAAAAATGCCAAATGTATGCGCGATGGCAATGGTGAGTTTGAATTTTGGATCATACCCCTTTACATCCAGGGAGGGGTCACTCTCTGCAAAACCCAAATCCTGGGCCGCCTTCAGTGCCTCGATATAGCTTTTCTTTTCTTCAAAAACTTTGGTCAGAATGTAATTGGTTGAACCATTGAAGATGCCTTCAATGCTTGTGATCAAATCGTTGTCATAGTATTCCTCCAGGTTACGAAGAATCGGTATACTTCCGCAAACAGAACCTTCGTAAAGAATCGATTTGTCATAGGTTTGTTGAAGTTGATAGATTTCTTCCAAATGTTCGGCCAGCATTTTTTTGTTGGCTGTTACCACATGCTTTCCATTCTCAACCGATTTTTTCACGATTTTGAAAGCCGCATCTGCATCATCAATCAACTCAACAACTACATCAATTTCAGGATCATTCAGAATGTCATTGGCTTCATAGGTAAAAAATGAGGAATCAATAATGCGTGACTTATTTTTGTTCTTTACACAAATCTTTTTGATCTCGGCTTTTACTCCATGAGTTTCATTTAACACGTGGTACAATCCTTGCCCAACACACCCAAAGCCAAACAATCCCAACTTTAATTTCTTCTTCATACAATTGTTTCTTTCTTTAATTCTGATTTTAAAAATTTTCGCACAGTACTTTTGAATTGATCAAATTCTACGAGAAACCCATCGTGACCGTGCAATGAAGAGAGGGTGTCCCAGGTAGCGCCCGGAATATACTTAGCCAGGTATTCCTGTTCACGTACCGGAAACAGTAAATCTGAATCTATTCCAATCACCAATGTCTTTGCTTTTATTTTTTTCAATGCAGCTTCTGCACTTGTTCTTCCCCGGCCAACGTGATGGCTGTCCATCGCTTTAGTAAGCACCCAATAAGTGAAAGCATTAAATCGATTTGCCAATTTTTGCCCCTGGTAACGTTGGTAAGAGGCTGCTCTGTAATCATCGGTTTTATCAAGAGTCTTTTCACTTTGCGTTTGCAGAAATGTATCGTATGTACGAAACGAAATCATGCCCATAGCCCTTGCTGCTTTCAAGCCTTCAATGCCGGCTCTCGCATCTTCCTCTTTCCATGACGTATCCGCTTCTATAGCCATGCGCTGAGCTTCATTAAAGGCAATACCCCAGGGAGAATGGAAGGCATTGGTTGCAATCGGAATGATTCGATCAAATACGTGTGGATGTTGAATAGCCCACTCGAGTACTTGCTGTCCACCCAATGAACCACCTAGCAGGGTATGAATTTTTGAGATACCCAGGTGTTGCCTTAGCAAATCAAAACTTTTAACAATATCGCGATTGGTGATGGGGGGAAAAGCATGGTAAAACGGTTTTCCGGTTTGCGGGTTGATTGACAAAGGGCCTGTAGATCCGTAGCATCCACCCAGTGCATTTGCACAGATAATAAAATAGTCCCGCGGGTCGTAAGGTGTTCCTTCGGTAAAAAGATCCTTCCACCAATCTGTAAAATCTGAACTGCCGGTGAGTGCATGGCAAATCCATATCACATTGCTGCGTTCTTTATTAAGTTGACCTACAGTAGTGTATTTAAGTTGGAAGCCCGGGAGAACTCCCACGGACTCCAACTCGAACTCACTGGCAAAGTGAAATATGGAATCAGATTTTAACATTCTGGTTTGTTTAACTCACAAGTTCTTTAGCAAACACTTTTTCAAAAGCCTGCTGGAAATCTGCTTTGATATCGTCTATGTGTTCAATGCCAGTAGACACACGCAACAACGTAGGCAATACACCTGATGAAATCTGTTCTTCTTCCGACAATTGCTGATGCGTAGTGGCTGAAGGTTGAATGATGAGCGTTTTGGCATCTCCTACGTTTGCCAGGTGGCTCACCAGTTTTAAATTATCTATAACCTGTGTCGTGTGTTCTTTGGTTCCTTTCACCGTGAAAGAGAGTACGCCTCCAAAACCATTGCGCAAGTACTTTTTGGCAAGACGATGATAGGTGCTGGAAGTAAGCCCCGGATAGTTTACGCTTTCAACATTTGGATGTTGTTCTAACCATTGAGCTAGCGCCAGTGCATTATCAACGGAACGCTGCACCCTTAGCGACAATGTTTCAAGGCCTTGCAGGAACAAGAATGAATTGAACGGACTTAATGCCGATCCGAAATCGCGAAGGCCCTCAACACGCGCACGAATAATGAAAGCAATATTTGGAAGACCAAGCGGGTTGTTGATGCCAAACACGTCACCGAACTTCAATCCATGATAGCCTTCAGAAGGTTCGCTGAACTGAGGGAACTTGCTGGTGTTCCAATTATAATTTCCGCCATCCACAATCACTCCACCAATCGAGGTGCCGTGTCCGCCAATCCATTTTGTTGCAGAAGCAACCACCACATGCGCTCCATGTTCTAAGGGGCGGAACAGATACCCAGCTGCACCGAATGTATTATCAACAATCAATGGCAGGTCATGCTTTTTAGCCAACGCAGCAATGGCTTCGAAATCAGGAATATTGAAGCCGGGGTTTCCGATGGTTTCGAGGTACAACGCCTTTGTCTTTTTGTCGATATGTTTTTCAAATGCTTCGGGCTTATCACCTTCGGCAAAGCGAACATCAACACCCAATCTTTTAAAAGCAACTTTAAATTGATTGTAAGTGCCACCGTAAAGGAAAGAGGTGGAAACAAAATTGTCTCCAGCCTGCAGAATGTTATTCAGAGCAATAAATTGTGCGGCTTGACCTGAACCTACTGCCAAGGCAGCAACTCCACCCTCTAATGCAGCGATACGCTTTTCAAAGACATCAGTGGTAGGGTTCATTATGCGGGTGTAGATATTGCCGAACTCTTTCAACGCAAAGAGGTTGGCTCCGTGTTCGGCATTTTTGAACACGAATGAAGTAGTTTGATAAATAGGCACAGCGCGCGAACCGGTTGTAGGATCTGCTTCCTGGCCTGCGTGAAGTTGAAGGGTTTCGAAACGTAAGTTTGACATAATAGTATTTTTTTAGTTTGGCGAAAAATTAGTTTAATGAAAAGTTAACAGGAGTTGCGTTGCGCAGGTTATCGTTAACCGGGCACCGATTTTCGATTTCATGAAGCCATTTGATTTTTAAGACTTCATCAATATGATTATGCGTTGTAAGTTTAACGTTGATATTCTGATATCCAGCGCGTTCCTGGAAAGAGGTACCAAATAAACGTGCGGGGTTCAAATCACCTTCAATAGATATTTGCAAATTTTTAAGGTCGATGTTGAGTTCTTTAGCGGTAAGATGCGCCACCACGTTAATACAACCTGCGTATCCAGCTAGAATATACTCCACAGGATTGGGAGCCAGATTCGTACCGCCTAATTCGGCTGGTTCATCTACGATTAATTTAAAGCCGCGTGTTTCTATTTCTGTGCGCGCAGGCGTTTCACTTTTCGATTGTATTGAGAATTTAAGTAAGCTTGACATGATAATGTTTTTTATGATTAATGAATTCAAATCTATTTTAGAACAAATGAACATAACCGTGACCAAAACTGCCTGTCACCTGACAGGGTCTTAGGTTAGTTTGTTGTCGGAAGCACTATGCTTCTAAAAAGCAACAATAACTAACAACAACACATACAACACTGCTGAGCAGGTGTATAGTATTGTTGGATTAGAATAATAGAATTATTGAAATAGTTGTCGAGTAAGCTAATCAAATCGCGCAGACCTGATCGTTTTTTGAGAATGGAAAGTTGTGTTTTCATATTACTTTACCGGTTTATAGTTCTCCTCGGCACCTTGCCGGGAGCAGGATTTAGCACCGTTTTCCCCATTTTTGGAGCTGGTTGCTAGCGCTTCAAAGAGCCTGTACTCTCCACGCTTCTTTATAAATCGGTTGAGCAGAAGCCTCACCGACTATGATGACACAAACGTATAGCAGTTTAGTAGAGTTTCCAAATACTGATTTAAAAAATTGTTAAAATAATTTTTTACTGACGGGTGTTAGTTAAAAATCTAAAAAATGAAGCGTGAGGAATACCCACGCTTCAGATTTACCAATTAACCAAAAACCTATTTCAATTTTACCCGGGCAAACCAAAGTTCCTTTCCACCTTTATCAGCACCGAAGAAGACAAGCGTTTCGTTTTTATCTGTTTGCAGAAAGGGATATTTAGGATCAAGGTAATACCCGTCTCCTTTACCAAAAGTCATTAAATCGGTAACCGTATTGTTCTTCATGTTTACTTTTCCAATGCGAGGATAAGTCAAAAGCTTATCATTTCCCTGACCTTTAATTTCTTGCAGCACCCAATACAAATCTCCATCACTACCTTCTATAATGGTTTGTGGACAGGCATAAACACTAGTGATTTTTGTTACTGTGTAATAACCCACCCCCTGTAAGTAAGTATAGTCAACTGCAACTCCTTTCTCTTTTGTATCCAAACCGTATTGTGCCTTCAGCTTTCCGTTTGTATCAAAATGGAATCCAAGCACATCTTCAAATTTGGTGATGTTGCCTTCTTTCGTTCTATCATAATTCTGACCCACAACGATTAAATCACCATTGGATGCAAAATTGTAAGAACGTATTCCGAATTCGCGACCAGTATAGTCAGGTGTTTTTTTCTGGCTGGGTGGAAATTGTTGCTTAGCCTTAAATTCTTCCAGATTAGTTTCAGTCAGGTAAACCATTTTACCATCCGACACTTTCATTAGTTGAACCGCTTTGTATTTCACTTCACCGCCTCCAAAGCGGGATCCTGCACCTTCATTGTAATATTTATCACGACCAGCCATCGCGGGGCCATAAAAATAAGTCTCATTGCCAGCGGATATCATTTCATGTATATTCCAATAGCTTGCCGGACTCTTAAAGTTGAAGCGTTCAACGATGTTACACTGATCGTCTACCCGGATATAGGTATAGTTATTATTGTCCGGATCAGAATACTTCTTTCCCATGACATTAGAGGGTGCAAAAATGAATACCAAACCTGCCACGCCTGTACTTTCCGGATCATCCGGATTTTCTCTTTCAATACTTCTGACAAAAGCCAGGGTTTGTAAATAAGGGAATTCAAAATCTTTGCTTTTTACCATGTTCAGGTCAGCGTCAAATTTCATGAGTCGGACTGCGCCAACATCATCGCCAGCGTTAACGCCAATCTTTGCCTTTACAGAGGCAAGAACATATAAATCCCCTGTCATGTCGTCCTCAGCGTGCGTCATCCCGGTTAACTTATTTCCATCTTCAGTTTTTGGTTTTACTTTTTCAAGAATATCTACTTTGCGATTGTAGCCTCCTAACAGGAATTGATATTTATAGGTGATCTTCTTTTTACGAAGCACCAGCGTTCCCATCATATTGTTTTCAACGGTATTACCCATCACCGTGTACTCATCGCCCTTGAACTTGAACCATTTAAATTTCTTCTTCATCTTCTCAGCTTCCTCGGTAAACTCGCCATCCTTGAGCAGATTAAAGTCATTATCAAAAACATATTGTTCATATTTGAAAGTGTTCTTTTTTTGGTCTGTGAAATAAGTGAGTGTGTAGGTCTTAGCATCTGTATCGTAATCGAGGCCAGCTAAAAAACCACGTTTTGATGCACGAGAGATTTTGTAAGTCTTTTCAAGCTCAAGTTGTTGTGCCAGCAACGGAGATCCTGTTGCCAGGAGTACCAGAAAGATCAGGAACTTTTTCTTCATGTGTTTTGAGATTAGGGTTTGGTGTTTGGAAAATTAAACCGAAAGTTGTTCGTAACCCCAACTACATACAATACCAGATCAGTGGTATAATTGAATCCGTACCAGTACGGATAAAAAAAGTCTGCCGGTAGAGCAGACTTTTGAAAATGCAATTAAAAAAATCTTACGTCAGCATGCCGCCATCCACCTGAATTACTTGCCCTGTAATATAAGATGACATATCAGAGCCCAGGAAAACGCAAGCATCTGCTACATCTTCGGGTTTACCACCGCGTTTAAGTGGTATAGCATCGCGCCAGCTTTGTACGGTTTTCTCATCAAGTTTACCCGTCATTTCTGTTTCGATAAAACCGGGTGCGATCGCATTGGAACGAATTCCTCTAGAGCCAAGTTCAAGAGCAATTGATTTTGTGAATCCAATAATACCTGCTTTCGAAGCTGCATAATTTGCCTGGCCTGCATTGCCTTTCAATCCCACTACGGAAGTCATGTTGATGATTGAACCACCTTTTTGCTTCATCATCGGTTTGGCCACGGCTTTCACCGTGTTGAAGCAGGATTTCAGATTTACATTCATAATCTTATCCCACATTTCTTCCGTCATGCGAAGGAGCAGGTTGTCCATGGTAATCCCGGCATTGTTTACCAAAATATCAAGTGAGCCAAAATCGGCTACAACATCATTGATTAGTTTATCAGCTTGTGCAAAATCTGAAGCGTCAGACCGATAGCCTTTTGCCTTTACTCCCTTAGCGGCAAGTTCGGCTTCCAGTGCTTGTCCTTGTTCAACACTAGATAGATAAGTGAATGCGACATTTGCACCTTGCTCAGCATACCGTAGCGCAATGGCTCGGCCGATTCCTTTAGAGGCGCCCGTTACAAGAGCATTTTTACCTTGAAGTAGTTTCATATTTCTTCTTAATTAACTTAGGTATAACATGGAATGATAGTACGATTAGAATACCTGCACCAAAACCACGCAAAAATTCTCCTCCAGGCGTATGGGTTAGAGTTAGAAAAGAACCAACAATTCCGGCTGCCGATCCGGCAATCAACAAAACAGAGTTCTTCAGATTCATAGAATAGGCAAACAATATTCAGTGCGAAACTAACCTTTTTTTGGCATCAATATTTTGGGTTAATTTGGCACTTTATTTAAGTAAGATAAACTCTAACAGAAGATAATTTATGGCAAACTATGATCTGATCGTCATTGGCTCTGGTCCAGGAGGTTATGTAGCGGCAATCCGCGCCTCACAACTGGGGATGAAAGTGGGAGTGGTTGAGAAAGCCGAGTTGGGTGGTATATGTCTAAACTGGGGTTGTATTCCTACCAAAGCATTGTTGAAGAGCGCCAATGTCTTTGAATACATTCAGCATGCTGCTGATTATGGAATCAATGTGAAGGAAGCCGCGCCAGATCATACCAGCATCATTAAACGCAGTCGCGATGTGGCAGCAGGAATGAGCAAGGGGGTCCAATTTCTATTCAAGAAAAATAAGATTGAGCAGATTGCCGGTCATGGTAAGCTAAAAAAAGGGAATAAGGTTGAGGTAACGGATGCTTCTGGTAAAAAAACAGACTATGAAGCTAAGCATATCATTTTAGCTACAGGTGGTCGCTCGCGCGAACTACCATCCTTACCGATTGATGGCAAGAAAATTATTGGCTACCGCGAAGCCATGGTACTGCCTGAGCGTCCACAAAAGATGTTGGTGGTTGGCTCTGGCGCTATCGGGGTAGAGTTCGCTTATTTCTATCGAACTATGGGAACAGAAGTTACCATTGTAGAGTTTTTGCCGCGTATTGTTCCGGTAGAAGATGAAGAGGTCTCCAAGCAGTTGGAAAAATCATTCAAGAAAGCCGGGATGACCATTTACACGAATTCTGAAGTTACAAAGGTAGATACGAAAGGGAAAGGCTGCATTGCTACTGTAAAAACGCCAACCGGTGAAATCAAGATTGAAACTGACATTGTTCTTTCTGCCGTAGGAGTTACTACTAATCTTGAGAACCTGGGATTAGAGGAAGTGGGAGTTAAAACGGAAAAGGGAAAGGTATTGGTAGACGATTTTTATAAAACCAATATACCCAATGTTTATGCTATCGGTGATATTACAAAGGGTCAGGCTTTGGCCCACGTTGCTTCCGCAGAAGGTATTATTTGCGTGGAGAAAATTGCAGGTCATCATCCACAACCACTGGATTATAACAACATACCAGGGTGCACGTATTGCTCTCCGGAAATCGCTTCAGTAGGGTATACCGAGGAAGCGGCCAAAAAGGCTGGCTACCAGATTAAAGTTGGTAAGTTCCCGTTCACTGCATCCGGTAAAGCAAAAGCAGCAGGTGCAGCTGATGGTTTTGTGAAATTGATCTTTGATGCAAAATATGGTGAGGTTTTAGGTGCACATATGATTGGGGCCAATGTAACGGAAATGATCGCTGAAGTAGTTGCTGCCCGCAAACTGGAAACTACAGGCCATGAAATCATTAAAACTGTCCACCCACACCCAACAATGAGTGAAGCAATTATGGAGGCTGCGGCTGCCGCCTATGGCGAGGTGATTCATTTATAGGATTATTACGCTTTCCGCATCAAAATCCCCCGAAAACCTCGGGGGATTTTTTTGTCTTTACACGCTGGGTTACTTGTTCCCCTCATGAACCTATTCAACTCCAGATCAGTCCGTTAAACGGTAATTCAGAAACTTCTGATTGAAATCGTTTACATTGAATTAGCATTTGAAGTATATTTTTGTATATTTATACTAAATTGATCTAAATCAGATAGTTATGAAAATGATGCCAATGAAATTCTATCACCAGAGAGCCAGAACGTTAGTCTCCCTCGTGGTTATTTGTTTCGTGGTTTACTTTGTAACCAGATTCATTGTTGAATTTTAAAATTGAAAGCTCACCGCAGGAATAGGAGCATTATGCCTGTTAAAGGCTATTACCAAAGGGCCAAAGTATTTGGATATCTAATTATTGCTGTGGCCTTGGCAACGTTAATCTATTATCTCTTTCAGTATTTCGTCAACTAAGCATATTCCTTCCAGGGATTACTACAACCTGATAATTGCTATTAGACCTCCTCTAATCGTTAGAAAATAAAATCTTCTTGCAGTCGTTTTAAGGCTGCTATGCAAAAAAAACTATTCAAGCTTATTTATTGTCTGTTGGTATCCTGCATCCCGTGGCTGTCGCATGCTCAAAGCACAACATTAGGCGACAGAAATTCTAATGAATCTGAAGTAAATTCAAGCAAAACAAAGCGCGCTCATATTTCATCGAAACGACAAAAAATTTTACTTAAGAAAGCGAAGGTAAAGCATACAGCACAGTATGAATTCTATGCCCGCATTGAACAGGTTGCTAAGGATAAGCAACGAATGCTTAAAAAGATGGCGGCTCCACAGTATGCCAACCCGTTATATTTTGGTCACAAGCGGCCTCCGAAAAGAAACCCTGTTTATAAAATGAAGTACTGTAAAGAGTGCGGTATCCGGCATTGACGGTTTTATGGTTATGTTTTACTGATTTATTAAATATGAATCAGAAAAAGTAATTTCGTTCCTAATACGAACGACACAGTGAATATTGCCCAATACATTGAACACACCAATTTAAGCCCAACACTGACTATTCAATCGATTGATAAGTTGGTGGACGAAGCCAGACAATATAAATTTTTAGGCGTATGCGTGCCTCCATTTTGGGTAAAGCGGGCACAGCGTGAAATTGGCAAGGACAAAATTCTACTTGTTACTGTGGCCGGCTTTCCACTTGGGTATAATATGACTGAGACCAAACTGGATGAAATCAAAAGAGCCATTGATAATGGTGCTGACGAGATTGATGTAGTCTGGAATATTTCGTCATTTAAAACAGGAATACCATGGACGAAAATTGAAATTGCTAAGTGCAGCAAACTGGCTCATGATAACCAAAAGATACTCAAGGTAATTATCGAAACGGCTTACCTTTCGGATGAAGAGATTGTAGAAGCCAGTAAACTTTGTGCGGATGCCGGAGCAGATTTTGTAAAAACTTCCACAGGGTTTGCACCAGCAGGAGCCAATGTTGAGCATATTAAATTAATGCGCGGTGCAGTACCTGCAAGTGTTGGTATCAAAGCATCTGGTGGAATAAAAACTCTTGATCAGGCAATTCAACTAATAGAAGCTGGTGCTGATCGGCTCGGCACATCGTCAGGTATTTCTCTTGTAACCCCCAATCCACTCTAATACAAACACGCATGAGTAAGAATTTAAACAACCTTTTTCCTGATCAGGAAAATATTCCTTCTTCAGTGACCCTTCCAGAATACATGGAACAGCGCGAGTATTTGCTAGATGGAAAAATGGTAACGTGGCAGGGTGATATGAGCCCTGTAGCAAGTCCGGTTTTTGTAAGGCAGGGGAATGAGCTTAAGCAACAAATAATAGGCAGCACCCCATTACTTACTTCAAAGGAAGCGCTTGAGGCATTGGACGCTGCTGTACGCGCTTACGATCAGGGACATGGTGTATGGCCTTTACTGACTGTTGCCAATCGGATTGAACACGTTGAAAAGTTTCTTGTTATGATGCGCGAGAAGCGACAAGAGGTTGTTAACCTTTTGATGTGGGAGATTGGGAAATCGCAGAAAGATTCAGAGAAAGAATTTGATAGAACCTGCGATTACATCTTGGATACAATCAATTCACTTAAGGAATTGGATCGAAAATCTTCAGGCTTTGTGCATGAACAAGGCATTATGGCGCAGATCAGGCGAGTGCCTTTGGGCGTGGCTTTGTGCATGGGCCCCTACAACTATCCGCTGAATGAAACTTTCAGTACATTATTCCCGGCACTGATCATGGGCAATACAGTTGTATTCAAACCAGCTAAGTATGGTGTGCTTTTAATTCGCCCTTTGTTGGAAGCTTTTCAAGAGTGTTTTCCGGCCGGGGTAATTAATATTATTTATGGACGCGGTCGTGAAACGGTAGGCTCCCTGATGGAAACAGGTAGGGTGGATGTTTTTGCGTTTATTGGAACTAATAAAGGAGCCAATGAATTAAAGAAACTTCATCCTAAGCCGCATCGCCTCAAATCCATTTTAGGGTTAGATGCAAAGAACCCTGCTATCATTTTACCTGATGCCGATTTGAATAATGCTGTGAGCGAATGTGTACTTGGCTCGCTTTCATTTAATGGCCAACGTTGCACAGCGCTTAAAATACTTTTCGTTCATAAAAGCATTGTGGATGAATTTACTAAGAGACTTTGCGATGAAATAGCTAAACTAAAACCAGGCATGCCCTGGGATGCTGGTGTAGGATTAACCCCTTTACCTGAGCCGGGTAAAACAGATTACCTGACAAAATTGGTTGAAGATGCGAAGCAGCATGGTGCCAAGATTATGAATCCGGGTGGAGGGGAATCACTGCATACATTTTTTTATCCTGCAGTTCTTTACCCTGTAAATAGCAAAATGAAAGTTTACTACGAGGAGCAATTTGGTCCTGTAGTGCCTATTGTTCCTTTCGAACGAGAGGAAGAGGCGATTGAATATGTGCTCAACTCAAATTTTGGTCAGCAGTTGAGTTTGTTTGGTAAAGATTCCATGTCAATTGCCCGAATGATCGATGCGTTTTCAAGTCAGGTGGGTCGCATTAATTTAAATACACAATGTCAAAGGGGCCCGGATAATTTCCCATTTAACGGAAGAAAGGATTCGGCAGAAGGTACCCTGTCAGTAGCGGATGCGTTACGTGTTTTCTCCATTCGAACATTGGTAGCAACCAAAAGCACAGACGACAACAAAAAAATAATCAGTTCAATTATTCAAAATCGCGAGTCAGTCTTTTTAAGTACGGATTATATTTTTTAATGTAGCCGTATAATTGAACCGTTTGGAGCGTAGACACATAAAAATTAAAGTTTCGGGTAAGGTACATGGAGTCTATTACCGGGCTTCAGCAAAAGAAAAGGCTGAGGAATGGGGTATTTGTGGATTTGTGCGCAATGAAAAAAATGGAGATGTGTACATTGAGGCCGAAGCAGCGGAGGAAGTTCTTTACAAATTTATAAAGTGGTGTAATCAGGGGCCCGTCCGTGCTAAGGTTGAAAAGATTGATGCCGTGCCCGGAGAAATCGTGGGTTTCACGAGCTTTGAAATCAGGCACTAACTTTTTTTGGTATTCTTATTTTCGGGCTTCAACACTTTGATTCCAATCGTAGACACGGTCACTGATTTCGATCAATAGATTAGGATCTTTTTCGAGGGCATTGCCAATAACAATGAGGTCAGCGCCAGCCTCCAATGCAGCAAATGCTTTTTGACTCGTATTGATTCCTCCGCCTACAATTAATGGTACACTGACAGATTTGCGAACCGCAGTAATCATTTTAGGACTAATCTCGCGTTCAGCGCCACTGCCAGCATCCAAATAAATCAATTTTAGTCCAAGCATTTCTCCCGCTAATGCGGTGCACGCAGCTAATGAATATTTATCTTCCGGGATAGGTGTGGTATTGCTGATATAAGCTACCGAGGTTGTCTTGCCTGAATTGATCAACAAATAACCTGTTGGCATAACTTCTAATCTGTTATTTTTCAAGATCGGAGCGGCTACTACGTGTTGGCCGATAAGCAGATCCGGATTTCTACCCGAAATAAGAGATAAGAATAAAATTGCATCTGCGGAGGGATCGATTTGCAAAGAGCTTCCGGGAAATAAAACAACCGGTAGTGATACATTTTCTTTTATCTGTTTTACAACCTCTGAAAGATTGGGTGTTGTAACCAGACTGCCACCCACAAAAAAGAAATCAACACAATTTTCAGTAGCTAAACGTAAGAGTGTATTTAAACGGCCTGGATCTTCCACCTTGTCTGGATCAACCAACACAGCTATAGATTTTTTACCTAATTGGCTACGTTCCTGCAGGATATCAAGAATTTTCATTCTTTGTCTTTCGGTTACTGATGTATTCAGCCAATTTGTCTTTTGCAATGCCTAATAAAATAACTGTCGCCTGACTAACTACGCGGTCGCCCAATTGAGAGAGGAAAGTCGGAGGAGAATAGGATGGCTCAATATTTTCCAGGCTCTCTTCATTTTTTGCCTGTGCTACTTTAGATTTTGCCTTTTTGCTTTTCTTTTTTTTAGAGGACCCAAGTTGACTTACAATCAGGTAGGTAATCGCCAACGTTCCGCCAATGATTAATGCATTCTTTACAGCTCTTTCCGTTTTATCAGACATGGCCTTCACTTCTTTTTGAAGTTCATTCTTATGTCTTTCGGATTCTTCGATTAGTCGTTTCTTTTCAGGATCCTGAGTTTGCATCAATTCCATGCTAATTTTCTTTGCGTTTGGCTTTTATCTTTTCCATCAGATGCTGTTCAAAAGAGTGACCTATCTTTTTTCTAAAGGCAATAAAAATAATACACGGGATTCCGTAAATGCCAGCGACAATCCAGTAACCAATGTAGGGTTGCTCAAAGAATGAGTTTAAAAAATGAGCCAAGCCGACACTGAAAAAAAGCAGAAATATAAGTGCCAGGAATAAAATGGTAACTACCATAAGAGCCTGTGCAAGTATCTTGGCAACGTCTTCGCGGATTTCAATTTTTAATAATTCAACCCGGGCCTCTACGTAACCTGATAGATTTTCTATAAGATTATCCAGCCTCAGAAACTTGAATATCGTGTCTTTAATGCTTTCCATGATTTGTATGTGCCAATATACTCATTTTGTGTTTTCGGCCGAAATTATGGGATCGCTGTATTTATTTCTTTTTTAACTCTACAAGCTCATCCTGGGTTAGTACAGTTCCCCGATTATTTATTTTTTCCTTCTTGATTAGTAGGTTTAAGGTGGTGCTAATGTAAAGCCGCATACTGGTTGAGTCAACCCGATCAGGTTGGTACCAATTCTTTTCAAAAACGTAGACTGAATCCACCGAAAGAGATGGACTTAATGTGAGTACGGGAAGTATCTCGATAATACAGGTTTTTAATTTTCCATGCTCATCTTCACTATCACGGCAAAAACCGGGTTTATTAAGTTCGAATAATTCATTATTAATAATCAGGATATTCTTTCTTCTATAAACTGAAACTATTTGAGAGGGTGCTACTTGATTTTCATCGGCATGGTCATACACCATCCAGTTACTTAACGGTTGATTCTGATAGGTTTTCACAACCATTTTGTAGGTAGTAGTTTCCTTACTCACAAGATTCTTATAGTTATAGGAAAGCTCTTGTACCTTCACCGCGTCTTTGTTTAAATAAATCAGTGAAAACGGAATGAAGAAAAAGGTGAGCAAGAGGTATAGAAATCCGGCCAGCCTATATCGTAATGTCAGTCGGCCTAACCAATCAGCCAACTTGATAGGTAATTCTTTAACATAAGGAATCGGAAAGAAAATCAGAACCCCGATGGCATTGAAAAGAAAGTGGGCTATTGCAATACTAATAGCGGCATTAGAGTTAAACATCGCAGCGATAAATGCAGTAATGGTGGTGCCGATATTGGCACCCAGAATAAAAGGCAAGGCAGATTTAAGTTTTACTACTTTTTTGGCAACTAAAGGCACCACCAGTGAAGTAGTAACTGTGCTTGAACGGATAACAGCAGTTGTTAGCAGTCCCCACCCAAATGACTTCAGTGAATTTTTAAAGAAGAATTGCTGAAACCGGTCTTGTGATCCGAATCCAAGTGTTTGCGATAACACTTTTCTAAAGAATAGAATGGAACCGAACAATAATCCAATGGACAGAATGGCAAGAAAAAATCCGTTGTTAATGCCGTTCACAATAAAATCGATAACCGGACTGAATCCAGAGCCTAAGAATGAAAAATTATTTTGAATCCGACCCAGTGGTTGATTGAAAAACGATGTGGCAATGTATTGTGCAAGGCCGGATAGAAAACCAAAGTAATACTCCAAAGGGAAGAGAATGATCACTGTTAAAATATTAAAGAAATCGTGATACGTGCCTATGGTAACTGCGCGCCTGAATTCTTTTTTCCTGGTGATGAACCCCAGTGATACGATGGTGCTGGTGATTGTGGTACCAACATTCGCACCCATAATTATCGGAACCGCACCTTCCAGCGTTATGGATCCGGATGCAACAAGAGCAATCGCCATTGAGGTAGTAGCTGAACTGCTTTGAATAAGGGCTGTTACCAATAGCCCAATAAAAAGTCCTGTGAAAGGATTGGATGTAGCAAGTATAATTACATCAGCAGCATCTTTTCCTAAATGCTGTAATGAAGCAATCATCAGGTCGAGTGTAAAAAGAAAAATCAACAGCGCAGCCAGTATAAAGGCCGTGTTTCTCAACACAATTTTCCAGCGACCCTGGGCTTTCGGATTTTCGATGTCAGTTGATTGCTCCATCACTGCCCGTAAATATACTTAGCCGTGTGGAACAAGGAAGGTGGTAACAATTACTTAATTTAGTTTAGATAAGTGACATACCCCTAGATGCGGTTTGACGCCTGGCTAACTATTTAGTTCTGAAACGGCCATCCAGGCCATCAAGCCTGGCCCGATTCTTAAAGCCTCTTCATCAATATCAAACGTGGGCGTATGCACGTACGAGGTAATTCCCTTTGATTCATTGCGGGTACCCAATCTGTAAAAGGATGCGGGCACAACGTGCGAGTAGTATGCAAAATCTTCTGATCCAAGTGTAAGGTCAATATCCACCACATTTTCTTTGCCCACATATGCTTCTGCTGCCTTCCTTATTCTTCTGGTCACCTCCGGGTTATTCTCTAAATAGGGATATCCGTGTGAGATTGTCACCTCGCACTTTCCACCCATCCCTTCGGCTATTGATTCAGCCATCTTTGTTATTTTCTGTAATCCTTCTTTGCGCCACACTTCATTTAAAGCGCGGAAGGTGCCGGCAATGTTTACTTCATCGGGAATAATGTTTGTAGCGCCTTCACCAATAATTCGTCCGAAAGTAAGAACAGTGGGTTGTTTAGGGCTTGCGTTGCGGCTGATCACTTGTTGCAGCGCTATAATAATGTGGGCAGCAATTACAACGGGATCAATCGTTAATTCCGGAGCCGCACCATGGCCACCTTTACCAATTACTTTCAGGTAAATTTCGTCACTGCTGGCCATGTACATGCCTTCGCGAAAGCCAATTTTGCCCACAGGGACTAGTGGCATTACATGTTGTCCAATGATAGAGGAGGGTGTTGGGTTAAGGAGAGCCCCATCCCGGATCATATACGAAGCACCACCCGGATTTTTTTCTTCGCCTGGTTGAAAGATTAATTTAATCGTGCCTTCAAATTGATCTTTTACTTGTTGAAGTATTTTGGCTGTTCCTAAAAGCGATGAGGTGTGCACATCATGACCACAGGCATGCATAACCCCTGGTTTGGTTGATTTGTAAGGCACATTGTTTATTTCTTGAATGGGTAAAGCATCCATGTCGGCCCGTAGGGCTACTGATTTTTTTTCCGGATTCTTTCCTTTAATTAAAGCAACAATGCCGGTAGTGGCTATGCCTTCCTGGGGTTCGATACCAAAGGATCGCAATTGGGCTGCAACAAATTTTGAGGTATTGAATTCTTCGTATGATAATTCAGGATTAGCATGCAGGTGTCTGCGCCAAGCAACAATTTCATTGAAGGATTCTTCAGAAAGTGACTTTATTCTATTTAGCAGAGTCATGATTATGTAAAGGTATCCATTATGTTTTGATTGATAAAAATCGTTGAAAACAGAAGGTTTGTTAATACTAATTGATAATTAGATATTAGTGCTTTCGACTAATCAGAATTACGCATGAAACTTATCAAATTTCGAGTGATCTTCTTGTTGACTTTAGCTTTATGTGCCGGGCAGGCAAATGCTCAGACAATGGCGCTAACCTTGCAAGACCTGTCTGATTTTAAACCGCAAGCTGGTAACTGGTTAATTGTGGGAGATGTAACAATGAATCCCGATGTGGATATTCATGAGAAGGCAGAAGTTTCCCTTACGGAAGAAACCAAAAAAGGTAAGAAGGCAAAAATCACTACACCGCCTGCAATGCCTCAAGCCGTAACATTTACTTCAGGTACAGGCATTTTGCTTAACATGAATGACGATAAGAAGAAGGACCAATTGATATCAGCCTTTGAGCATGGAGATATTGAATTTGAACTGGAAGTTATGTTGCCCAAAGGTTCTAACTCCGGAATCTACTTGCAAGGTCGATATGAGGTGCAACTATTTGATAGTTGGGGGGTCAAAAATCCAACGTATTCTGACATCGGGGGTATCTACAGAAATTGGGAAAGTGAGCCGGGGAAAATTTATATGGGAAAAGCTCCCTTGAGCAATCCTGCTAAAGCGCCTGGCCTGTGGCAGAAGATGAAAATTTCTTTCCAGGCCCCCAAGTTTGATAAAGCTGGTAATAAAATTGAAAATGCACGATTTAACTATGTTGATTTAAACGGAGTACGTATCCATGAAAATGTGGAAGTGCCACTGCCCACCGGTGGTCCAATTGAAAACAATGAAAAGGCGTTAGGCCCGTTAATGATTCAGGGTGATCATGGCCCTGTGGCGTTTCGCAATATCAAGTACACCTTGATGAAATCTGTGGAGGTTTCCCTCAGCAACATTACCTATCAAACCTGGTACGGAAACTATAAAATCATTTCAGATTATTCTGGCTTAAAGCCTTCAGCTTCGGCCCAGGTTTCTGAACTAACGTGCGAAGTGTTAGAAAATGAAGATGGCTTTGGGAGTCGATATCAGGGTACTATTTCAGTGTCGGAGGATTCAAATTATAAATTCACTTTAGCTTACACCGGAGGAGCAAGACTTATCATCAATAATCAGCAGCTCACAAATTATCAAAGTGCCGATGGTTGGTGGCGAACGGATGAAGCTACTATTGAATTGAAGGCAGGATCGTATCCATTCGAGATTTATAATTACAAAAATGCATCCTGGCTGCCACCCCGGTTGGGTTTGTTCGTGCAAACGGGTTCGTTGTTAAAACCACTTCATGCTTTTAATTCTTTTCCTCCTGATGATCAGCCTGTGGCTCCGATATTGATTAATCCTGGTAACGAGCCGAGAATGCTCAGAGCCTTTCTGGATTTTAAAGGAGATAATAAACAACGATTAACGCATACGATTGGTGTTGGCGATCCCAGCGGCATAAACTATGTCTATGATTTGAAAGCGGGAAATCTGGTTTGTGTTTGGCGTGGTGATTTTGTTGATGCAACACCCATGTGGCATGATCGCGGAGATGGTTCATTCAAGCCGATGGGAGCAACTCAGTATTTGTTCAATAACCAACCCCTTGCATTTTTCACCTCTTCAACTACTTCTTTTCCTTTAATCACGCGCGATGCCGAAATAAAAGAAGGTGAGTATCTGGGAAAGGGCTATGAGGTTGAGGAGGCTACTGGCAGACCAATTTTTAAATACACCTATCAGGGCATCGATGTGGAGGACAAAATTTATCCCGATCAAAGTAGTCTTACGCATGAAGTAACTATTAAAAACCGAGGCACAAAATCGGGCTTATATTATAAAGTGGCTGAAGGCAAGGCAATCCAGCAAATGCCGAATGGCACCTATGCTGTGGATGACAAGAGTTATTACATTCGTGTAAAAGGAG
>ERZ795061.1184-NODE-1184-length-25886-cov-6.253765_pt1 | contig 25886 bp, 19 predicted proteins | sample MGYA00375145_ERZ795061 | MGnify/ENA primary metagenome ERZ795061 (study PRJEB30190, sample SAMN05720144) | anaerobic digester metagenome | isolation source: active sludge of municipal wastewater-treating anaerobic digesters | place: USA | collected 2014-12-22 ... | reverse complement strand
CTTCCGCGTTCCGGCATCGCGAAAGGAGTTCCTCCGGGGTGAGCCCGGTCACGATCTCTGCCACCGCGTTGTAATAGGGCCCCTGGGGCGGTCCCACCGGAGCCGTTTCGTAGAGGCGGGAGACCGCAACGATCTTCAGATCACCGCCACGCGACACTCTTGCGAGGGCCTGGCGGAGATTCTCCCTGCGGTCACCCAGGTTCGATCCAAGCGCCAGAAAGCAACGCGAGCGGTTCAAAGGTTGCCCCGTTGCACCACGGCTTCGGCGCCCACCGTCACCACGCCTCCAAGGGGCACGCACGGTTTTCTCACCGTCACGCGCACGCCAACCATCGGGAACGTCGCCAGGATTTCATGCGCAATTTCCCGCGCCATCACTTCGATAAGCCGGTACCGCCGTTCGGTGACGCATGCGTTGCAGATGCCGTAGACGATGCGGTAATCCGGGGTGGTGGAGAGGTCGCCGTCCACGACCTTTTCGGCGTCAATGGCCATTTCCACGTCCACCTCGAACCGCTGGCCGATTTTGCGCTCCTGAGGCGTCGCACCGTGAAACCCGTAGAATTGCATGCCCCGCAGGCGCACCACATCCGGCGCGTGGGAAATGTCCGCGGGAACGGAGGAGGGAGCTCGAACCCGTTTCGGCACTGTGGCCCCGTTTCTTCGCGTCAATTGCAACTCGTAGAATTATACACTACGCGGCGAGACGAAACAGGTCAAGCGGCGGCATGCCGCCCGGTTTATCCCACGTTCGTGCACAACGCCTGGCCGCCGACTCATCCCCGCGCCAGACAGGAGAGGAAATGGAGCGCCGGTACGAACACCTTCGCCCTGCGGACATCATACGGCTGCGGCAGGCTTTTCCACTCGCATACGTACCTCTCGGAACGCTCGAGTGGCACGGTCCGCACAATCCGGCGGGGCTGGACGGCCTGAAAGCACACGCGTTGTGCCTCCGCGCGGCGGAAGGAGGCGGAGGGATCGTGCTTCCCGTGGTGTGGTACGGCGAGCACCGTGAGTCGCACCTGATGGAGATCAACGCGAGCGTGGGAAAAGAAATCATTACACGAATGGGACTGAATCCTGAGGATTTTAAGCCTGGTTATACGCAATCGGGCTCTATCCTTGCCCAGGCGCAGGACTATGTTGCGTTGCTGTGGAAGGTTTGCTGCCAGGTGAAATCCCTCGGATTCAAAGGCCTGATTTTTCTGAACGGTCATTATCCACTTACCCATTACGGGCGGTTCGTGGGCCACCTCGCCGCGCGCCATCTCGGCCTTACAAACTGGGCCGGGCACGAAGGCCAGATTCTGGAAGAGGCGGGCGAACCGGGGCACGGTGACCACGCAGGCAAGTGGGAGACCTCCCTCTTGATGGCGCTCCTGCCGGACGACGTGAACCTTCAGGCGCTCCGAGACGCGGGGGAGTTCGTCGGCTGCGGGCGCGATGCGCTGGAGAGCACCGCTGAAGAAGGTGAATACTGGGCGCGCAGGATTGTTGCCGCACTTATTGCAAAGGGCCGCGATCTGCTGCCTGATTTCGCCCCGAGGAGCATTTCGGTCTGAATGCGGCGCATTCCCCCACGCGTGCAGCCTACTCTCGGTCCGGGCCCCTTTTGCGCAAGGCCAAAAACGCGCCGACAGCAAGAGTACCGCCCGTCCATGCGAGCGCGATTCCTGCCCTCGGCAGGTCACCCTCGAACACGCGGCGCAGAACGAGAGTGGGCAGCGTTACCAGTCCGGCACCGGTCAAAGCCCAGAAGAGGCTTCCCCACGGGAAAAACCCGACCCGTTCCGTCCGCAGTTCCCCTTGTACGCTCGCAACATAATACCCCGCCTGCACATACGTAGCCACCACGGTGGCAACTGCGGGGCCCAGCGGGCCAATCGCCGCCGCCAGCACCACGCTGAGCACCAGATTCACTGCCACATCAATCACCGCCCCGTTCACGAGCACCCTGGATCTACCCATTGCGACCAGCAGGGACGAGTACACCGCAATGCGCACAGGCAACGCAAGCAGGTAGATGCGGAACACCGGCAGTCCGTCCTCGTACTGCCGCGTGAAAAGAACCCGGAGCAGTTCCGGTGCCCAGATCCACGACCAGAGCCAGATGGGGAAAATCAGCCACGCGGACAGTGTGATCGACCGGTGCCAGACTGCGAGGACGTCCGCGTTCCTTTTCGCAGTCCAGTGCGCGCTCATTTCCGGTAGTATCGCCGACGCGATCGCGCTGAAAAACACCGACATGAACGGCACCTCCCACGCCCCAGTGACGTACCAGCCGAGGGTGCCGGCGGAGAAGAAAATACCGACCACTGCTCTGTCGATGGTTCCTGACGCGATGCCGAGTGCGCGGTGGCCGGATACCGCGATGCTCGTTTTCAGGAGCTGGCCCGCGCCTGCCAGCGGGCGCCACTGAACGCCCGTCCATGCAACACCGGTAACCTTCGCCAGCGCCACTGCCCGCGCACAGGCCGCCAGAGCCAGCGCGGCATACGCAACGCTGATCGAAGGCCGCCAGAGGACCCCCACCAGCGCGAGGGCCAATCCCCCTAAGGCGCTTATTGCCGATATCGCGGCGATCGCGGCGTGGCGGTCCTCCACGACGAGTGCGGATTCGAGTACCGCGGCAACGATCGTGGCGGCGATGAGGAGACCCGACCAGGCGAATGCGGAGGACAGCCCCGGAAAAGCGGGAATGAAACCCACGAGGAAAAGAATCGCGCCGGTCGCCAGACCCGCCGCGCCCGCGATTGCCAGGGCAGTCCGGTAGAGATCGTGCCGGCGGCCGGGTTCCGCCGCCCCCGCCACCTGAAGCAGACCGAGAGGAATGCCCAGATCGAGAAGCGCGGCAAACGTGAGCACGACCCTTATTTCGTGAAACCAGCCGAAATCGTGCTGGCTGACAACGCGAACCAGCAACGTGTTCAACGCGAACTGCGCGGCTACGCCCGCACCGCGGCCCACGCTGAGTGCAACCGTCTTCCGCGTCAATCTCCCCGGACGAATCATATCGGTACCACCCGACGAGTTGCCGGGAACGCCGTTTTCGCGTTGCGCGGCGATTTCGTTATCTTGAACAACATGCGTTGTCCCCCGCTGAGGTGCCACGGAAGGAAATCAACATGGCCGACGAACGAATTGATCCACGGTACGCGGGCAACCGGCAGAAGCCAAAAGCCCCGCGCCCCATCGAAGGGGTTGTTGTCACTTCAATAAAGGAAAACGTGGACGACCGGCAAAGTCTCTCCGTATACCTCAAAGCGTCAGACCCGTTCTTCGCAGGTTTTGCCCAGAGTTACGTTACGAGAACGACACGCGGGGTAGTAAAGGCGTGGCATTACCATTTGCACCAGACCGACGTGTGGTACGTGGCAGCAGGCAAAATCAAAGTCGGCCTGTTTGATGCGCGAAAGGATTCGCCCACATGCGGGGTTGCCAATGAAGTGATAATGGGAGGCGGCGCGAACGTGACCCTTGCGATCCCCCCGGGAGTGTTTCACGGATACCTGACACTCAGTGAGGAAGCCGTGCTCATCAACACGACCAATACCGCGTACGACCCGTCTGACGAGTACCGCGCCGACTGGAATGACCCCCGGTTGCCTTTCGTGTGGGAGGTGGTCAACCGTTAACCGAGGCGGCCCTCCACTTTCCCCAGGATGATGCCGCGGTGGAGGCGGACGCGAAAACGGTCTTTCACATCAACATCGGTCGCACTGGTAATGAGCGTTCCGTCCGGTTCGCGCTCGCAAACCGCATACCCGCGCCCGAGAATTTTCAGCGGGCTCAAGGCATCCAACCGGGCAGCGGCTTTCCCGAACGCGTTCCGCCTCTGCCGCACGAGCCGTTCAAACCGGATGCCCGCAGTCTCCACCAACCGGTCAATATCCTGTGACATCCGATCCACGCGCGTTGCCAGCCGGCGCGCAACATCGGCACTCCACGTGCGGCGCACCTGGTCCACCGAGCGGTTCACTCTGTCTCTCATGCCCGAAACCATCTCTCCGAGCATGCCCGTGACATAGGCTCGGATTTCGGCCTGGTCAGGCACGACGATTTCGGCTGCGGCGGAGGGAGTCGGCGCTCGAACATCTGCCGCGAAATCTGCCAGGGTGAAATCGATCTCATGACCCACCGCCGACACGACCGGAATCTTCGAGCCCGCGATCGCGCGAACGAGGTGTTCCTCGTTAAACGCCCAAAGATCCTCGAGCGAACCTCCTCCCCGCCCCACGATCAGGACATCTGCTTCACCGTGACGGTTCAGTTCGTCAATTGCCGCCGCCACATCAGCCGCTGCTTCCGCTCCCTGAACAATCGCGGGGCGAATTATGATTTGTGTCGTCGGCATCCTACGGCCAATTACAGTGATGATATCCCGGACCGCCGCTCCCGTCCCGGAAGTGATAACGCCAACGACCTCCGGCCATCTGGGCAGGGGCCGTTTCCGCGCGTTGTCGAAAAGCCCCTCCTCCGCCAGGCGCGCCTTGAGCTGCTCGAACGCCTGTTGCAGGGCTCCGATGCCGGCTGGTTGAAGATAACTCACCATCAACTGGTGCTGGCCGTATGCCTCGTACAGATCCAGGCTCCCCCGAGCCAGAACCTGCATGCCGTCCTGCGGCACGAATGAGAGTCTTGCGGTTGACGAGCGCCACATCACGCACCGCAGTTGTGCTCCTGCGTCTTTGAGCGTGAAATACCAGTGCCCGGACGCCTGGCGCCTGAAGTTGCTTACCTCGCCAGTAACCCAGAGAACACCGAACGATGAAGTGATGAGCTCTTTGAGCTGCGCGGTAATCTCGCTTACGGTGAGCGCATCCGCGCCAGGAGCAGCGTCGGGGTGTGCCATCACGTGGGGTCACCGCCTCATGTCACGCAGTTCGGCGGCGCGCAAAGTGTTTTCCATCAGGATCGCCACCGTCATCGGGCCAACTCCCCCCGGCACAGGGGTGATCCAACTCGCGACTTCACTCGCGGCACCGAAGTCCACGTCACCAACGAATCGTTTTCCGCGCGGCGCTGACGCGTCCTCGACCTCATTCATGCCAACATCCACAATAACTGCTCCCGCCTTGACCATATCGCCGGTGATCATGTTCGGGCGGCCTGCCGCCACAATGAGGATGTCCGCCTGCCGCGTGTAATACCCCATATCGCGCGTGCCGGTATGGCAGACCGTGACGGTCGCGTTCGCTCCGGACGCCTTTTGAAGCATGATGTTGGCCATCGGTTTGCCGACGATGTTGGAACGCCCCACCACCACGACGTGCTTGCCCGCGGTTTCAATTGAGTTCAGTACCAACAGCCTCTGCACACCGGCGGGGGTACACGGGAGGAACCGTGGAGTACCGGCCACCAGTAGACCCACGTTCTCCGGATGAAAACAGTCTACGTCCTTCCACGGGGAAATCGCGTTCACCAGCTCTGTTTCGTTCAACCCTCGCGGTAGTGGAGACTGAACGAGGATACCGTCCACATCCGGATCAGCGTTGAGTTCGCGCACAAGCTCGAGAAGTTCAGCCTGCGTCGTGCTGGACGGAAGACGGCGGAACACAGACCGTATCCCCGATTCCGCGCATGCCCGTTCCTTGTTTCGCACGTAAAGTGCGGACGCGGGGTCGTCACCGACAAGGACGGCACACAGGCTCGGGGCCGGTGACAGACATTGCGCCCGGGAGAGGACTTCACGTCGAATGGCAGCGGAGGCGGCTTTGCCGTCAAGCAGTTGCGCAGACATTAATCTGACTCCTCATCGTCTGAAAGTGTACCACCTGTGTGAGCATAATGCACGTTCACGCGTTCTATCCCGGTGGAAAGACCGGTCGCGCCGTCAATTTCAACGATCACGCCCGAGAGCCTTACGTCGTTTTTCGCGGGAACCAGCCGGGGGCTCAAACCGGTGATCAGCCGTTGAATGGCTGTTTTCGTATCCATTCCGATCACCGAATCAAACGGGCCTGTCATCCCGACATCCGTGATGTATGCTGTCCCATGTGGCAAGACACGCTCGTCTGCCGTCTGCACGTGTGTGTGTGTGCCGATTACTGCAGCCACGTCACCGTCGAGATACCAGCCCATTGCCAGTTTCTCCGACGTTGCTTCAGCGTGAAAATCCACCACGATGGACACCGTTTCTGCGTGCAGGGATTCGATCTCGCGCCTGGCGGTCCGGAACGGGCAGTCTATGGCCTTCATGAAGACCCGCCCCTGAAGGCTCAAGACGCCCAGTGCCTCGCCTTTTTTTGTGCGTACCACCATCGAACCGACGCCGGAGACCCCACTCGGGTAATTGGCGGGACGAAGAAGACGGCCACTTTCGATGAGCGACAGGCCCTCTCGTTTGTCCCAGGCATGATTTCCGGTCGTTATGACGTCCGCACCTGATTCCCACAGGGCTTCGGCGATTTTCGGGTTGATCCCTGCGCCGGCCGCCGCGTTTTCCGCATTCACCACCACGGCATCAATGTTCTTGTCCGCCCTGAGCCGAGGAATCAGCACGCCGGCGGCACGGCGCCCCGCCCGACCAACGATATCCCCCACAAAAAGAACCCGCATGCGGAACGTTCCTCACTTCGCATAGGAAACGGAACGGGACTCCCGGATAACGACGACCTTGATCTGTCCGGGGTATTCCATGTCCGCCTGTATTTTTTCGGCGATGTCGTTGGCAAGTTGCTGCGCCATCGCGTCGTCCACGCGGTCGTTCTTCACCATCACCCGAACCTCACGCCCTGCTTGAATGGCGTAGGTCTTTTCCACTCCATCAAATGCCTGGGCAATCGATTCGAGGCGCTCCAGCCGCTTCACGTACCCTTCGATCGTTTCCCGTCGCGCGCCGGGCCGCACACTCGAAATGGTGTCTGCCGCGTTAACCAGCACGCTGATTATGGACTTCGCAACAGGATCACCATGGTGCCATTCGATACTCGCCTGGACTTCCTCGTTCTCGCCGTATCGTCTGGCAAGTTCCAACCCGAGCGCAACGTGCGTGCCCTCGTTTTCTCTGTCGACGGCCTTTCCTATGTCGTGCAGCAGGCCTGCCCTTCTGGCGAGCAGAGGATCCAATCCCAGCTGCTCGGCCATCAGACCGGTAAGGATCCCCACCTCTTTGGCGTGCTGCAGGACGTTCTGGCCATAACTCGTGCGGTACTTCAATTTGCCGAGCGTTTTGACGAGTTGAGGGTGCATGTCGTGGATCCCGAGCTCGTACACAACCTCTTCACCGGCTCGCTGTGCTTCTTCCTCCACCTGGTTCCGCGCCTTGTCCACCAATTCCTCTATACGTCCGGGGTGGATGCGCCCGTCTTCCACCAGTTTTCCCATGGCGATCCTGGCAACTTCACGGCGCACCGGATCGAACCCCGACAGAATCACGGCCTCCGGCGTATCGTCCACGATCACGTCCACGCCGGTTGCCATCTCAAACGCGCGAATATTGCGACCTTCGCGCCCGATAATCCGTCCCTTCATCTCCTCATTCGGCAACTGAACCACAGAAACCGTGGTTTCGGTCGTGTGTTCCCCGGCAAAACGCTGGATCGCAATCCCAATAATCTCCCGCGCTTCCCTCTCCGCATCCTGTTCCGCACGATCACGGATTTCCTTCGCACGCCGCGCACCCTCCGCGCGTGCTTTGCTTTCCATGTTGGCAATGAGAACCTCTCGCGCTTCATCCGCCGTCATGTGAGCTATCTGCTCCAGTGCCGTCGTTTGTTCGGAGATAAGCCGATTGAGGTCCTCTTCCTTTTTCGAAAGGCTTGTCTGACGCGTTTCGAGCGCCTTCCTTATGCCGTTGAGTTCGCCCTCGCGGGCAGCGAGTTCATCGCTTTTGCGGTCGAGTTTTGCTTCCCGTTCCACCAGCCGGGCTTCCATTCTGATCAGGTCCGCTCTCTGAGCATCCGCCTCTTTTCGATTGCGTTCCTGCATCTCCAGCTGCTGATTTCGCGCCTCGAGCTGGACTTTCTGCTTGAGATTCGCGGCTTCACGCTTTGCTTCGTCCAGAATTCGCGCAGCAGCGTCTTCCGCGCTTCCGATTTTTGCCTGCTCCGCTCTCCTCGCGATCACCCACCCGAGTACGAAGGCGAGAACGACCAGCGCAAGGGTTCCTATTGCGAACACGATCGGATCGAGATCCATCCCCTGTATCCTCCGGGAAACAACTTCGCCCAAGTGCTAAAACAAAAAACCCCCTGTTCCGTCATGCGCGCGTGGTGATCACACGCGCCTCCGCGGAAGAGGGGGTTCAACGAGTAGCGCTCGGCCCCGAGGCTGTCAGGCAGCCGTTTCTGAGGGCCCCGCGTCCAGTATCTTAGCCATCGCCTCCGTCGTTCGGTCCACGCGCTGCAACACCTCGTGCAGCTTCTTTCGCGTCTGAAGCAGTTCGTCGGCGAGGTGCATACTCGCCAGAACCGACACTTCCAGCGTGGACTTCACAACCCGGTTTTCACTAAGACGGCGCATTTCCTGATCGACGGTATCAGCAACAGTTTTGACGTAATCGGGGTCTTGCGGCGAACGGAACGCATATTCCGTTCCGTAGATACGAACGGTAATCGCATCCGCCCTGGAATCCGGAATCCCGTTCATGACTCCACCTCTTCTGCCGCAGCCAGAATGCCATCTACCCGCGAAATCGCTCGTCGGAGCGCTTCTTGCAACGATGCCACCTGCAAACGTGCATCCCTCTCATGAGCTCGTTCGAGTGCTTCCTGCAGCTCCTCGCGCTCCGCCTGCCACTCCGCCCGTTCACTCCCCCAGCGGGCGAGTTGGATCATCACTTCGCGGGCCACAGTGTCGTACCGCGTAAGAACAGCCTCCACATCGGCTTCAAGAGCATTTCGTTGCATCATTCCCGCAATCTGGCTCCTGCTTTCCCCTGCGCTGATTCCACGATGCGACGCATGAACGTGTCTACGTCCTCGTCCTTCAACGTCCTGTCTGCCGCGCGGAAATCGAGATGAAACGCGACACTCTTTTCACCTTTGCTCACGCCGGGGCCCCGGTATACGTCAAACACAATGACGCGCTCAAGCAACGCGCCGCCTGCTTCTTTGATAGTGTTCTCCAGCATCCGTGATTCCACTGATTCCGGAACCACAAGAGCCAGATCGCGTTCCACGGCCGGAAAGCGAGGAAGCGGCTTCACGCGGCTCAGAGTTGCCTGGCACGCCGCCAAACCGATAACATCGAATTGGCAGTAATACGCCAATGCAGGGAGGTCGAAAAGCTCACACACGTCCGTTCGAACCTGCCCCAGTTGACCCACCTCTTTGCCCGCGACGAGAACTCGTGCGCCCGTACCCGGCACGAACTCGTCACCGTCATAATGTACAATTTCCGGCGAACGAAGAGAACAGCGCTGAACAATCGTTTCGGCGATCCCGGAAAGGTCGTAGAAATCCCACTCGCGGCGCTGATCAGCCCAGCGGACCTGGCCGGTTGATCCGGTCAGCAGAATACTCAACACCCGGCGCTGATTGTACTCATCCTCGGCTTTTCGGCTGTACACGTGCCCGAGTTCAAAAAGAGCTACCCCTTCGATTTTGCGGCTGTAGTTGATCCGCGCAACGTCGAGCAGGCTTGGAAGCATGTGAGTCCGGAGCACGCTCATGTCAGAGGTGGAGAAATTCGTTATTTCGACCTTCGCTCCGTCGCCGCTGAACAGGTCGGCGTACCGGGGCGCCACCAGGCTGCTCGTGATGACCTCCTGAAGGCCCGCACCTATGCACCATGAACGAAGCTGTGGCACAATTGCGAGCTCCGGCGGAGCCTCCTCCGGAGGCACTCCCACGCCGCCGACTCTCGACGGAATCTGGTCAAAACCCCAGATTCGGGCGATTTCTTCCACCAGATCAATTCCCCGGGTCAAATCCGGTCTCCACGAGGGTTGCTCGCACCGAAGCCCCTCCGACGTCTCCTCGCGTACCGGTATGCCAAGAGCCGTGAGGATCCGTTTCGACTCCTCGCGCGGAACGTCCGCGCCCAGCACACGGGGTATCTGGGCCCACCGGAGCGTTATCGTTGCCGGCTCCAGCGTTTTCGGGTATGCGTCAATTCTCCCTCTGGCAACGGAACCGCCGGCAAGCTGTTGAATCAACGCCGCGGCCCAGTCGATCGCTTCGATGACTGCGTCCCAGTCTGCACCGCGTTCGAAACGCTGTGATGCCTCTGTCTGCAGCCCCACTGCTTTTGCGGTTCGACGGATGCGTGTTGGAGTGAAGTACGCCGCCTCGAGCAGCACATCCGTGGTGGCGTCAGTGATCTCCGAATTCAGCCCCCCCATGATACCGCCCAGGGCCACGGGTCTCTCCCCGTCGCAGATGAACACGCTTCCTTGAGGAATTATCCGCTCGGTTCCGTCAAGCGTCGTGAATCGTTCGTCGCGTTCCGCGGCGCGGACAACGATGCGGTGCCCCGCCAGCCGATGAAGGTCGAACGCATGCAACGGGTGGCCGATCGCCATGAGCACGTAGTTGGTCACATCCACGACGTTGTTGATCGGCCGGACGCCGACCTGCCGCAAACGGCCGGCGAGCCATGACGGGGAGGGTGCAATCCTGACCCCTTCGACAACACGCGCCACGTACCGGGGACATCCCTCGGGGTCATCAACCAGAACCGAGGTGATTTCTTCCACCGGGCGGCCATTCTCTTCCGGCGAGGTGATTGGGTTGGTTGTCGGGCGGCCAAACAGCGCGGAAAGGTCTCTTGCCACGCCCCGATGGCTCATTGCGTCGGGACGGTTTGGCGTCAATTCGAGTTCAAGCCGCTCACTGTCCAGATGGAGATACTTGAGAAACGACATGCCGGTCGGGGCATCCGGAGGAAGAACGATGATGCCCTCGTGGTCGTCGCCAAGGCCAACCTCGTCTTCCGCGCAGATCATGCCTTCAGACGTGACCCCGCGGATCGCGGCCCTTTTGATACGCATTCCGTTGGCCAGTTCCGTCCCGACCGGTGCAATGACGACTTTCTGGCCTGCCGCCACGTTTGGCGCGCCGCATACGATCGTCATGGGAGCGCCCCCAGTCGTCACACCGCACACGGAAAGACGGTCCGCGTTCGGGTGCTTTTCACACGTCAGCACTTCCCCGATCACAAGGGAATCCCCCGCGATAAGCGTGCCGATCGGAGTGGCTTCTATGCCGGACGCAGTGAGGCGATCAGCGATGTTCGCCGCGGACAACCCGTCCGTCGAAATGAAGTCGTTGAGCCAGTCAAGTGAGATTCTCATGCGCGCGCGCCTTCGTGAAGTTGACCCCTGCCGCCCTTCAAGCTTCCACCGTTCCTATTCGAACTGGGACAGGAATCGCATATCGTTTTCCCAGAAATGCCGGATATCGTCCACCCCGTACCGCATCATCGTGGTGCGATCAATGCCCATGCCGAATGCAAACCCGGTGTACTCTTCCGGGTCATAATCCACAAAGCCGAACACGTTAGGATCTACCATTCCGGCGCCCAGTATTTCCAGCCACCCGGCGTATTTGCACACGCGGCATCCTGAACCGTTGCACAGGATGCAACTTACGTCCACTTCAGTGCTTGGTTCCGTGAATGGGAAATACGACGGCCGGAAACGCACCCTGGTTTTCGGGTCAAAGAACCGTCTGCAGAAGGTTTCCAGCGTTCCCTTGAGGTCCGCGAACGTGACGTTGCGGTCTACATACAGCCCTTCCACCTGAAAGAACTGATTCATGGCCCGGGCGCTGACGTCCTCGTTACGGTACACCTTGCCGGGAACGATGATGCGCACCGGCGGACGTCGCTTTTCCATTTCTCGAACCTGCACCGGCGAAGTCTGCGATCTCAGCGGCCATTGCGGGGCGACGTAATAGGTGTCCGTCATGTCACGCGCCGGATGATCCGGAGGCATATTGAGCGCTTCGAAGTTGTAGTATTCGCTTTCGATCTCCGGCCCGTCGGCCACGGTGAACCCCATGTCCGAGAAAATCGAAGTGATGCGGTCAAGGGCTATCGTAAGTGGGTGACGGCGGCCCAGAAGAAAGGTCCGGCCGGGTAACGTAATGTCGATTTTTTGCCTGCCGGCACCATCTTCGACCTGAAACTTCTGGCCAGCCTCCTGCAACTTCTGCAGGACAAGCGAACGCACCTCCCCCACGCGTTTGCCGAGGCCTGGCCGCTGGTCAGCAGGCACTTCCCGGAGGAGTTTGTTTATGCGCGTGATACTGCCCTTCGTTCCCACGTACTCCACGCGCAACGCTTCCACTTCTTCGGGCGACGCACACGCGTCAATCCGTGCGGGTGCCTGTGCGGCAATCCTGTCAAGTTCGTCACGCAATTCCGCTGTCATGATGCAAAAAAGGCGGACGTTCTCGTCAGGAGCGCGCAGTTCCGTGCGCTCTTGACAAGGCGTGGTCCGCCTCTCCTTCCGTGGAGGTTAAAACTGCGCTTTTGCGGTTTCTGCCAGCCGGCCGAACGCCTCGGGATCGTGCACCGCCAGATCGGCAAGCATGCGCCGATTCACGTCCACACCGGCCTGCGACAGACCGTACATGAGCCGAGAATAGCTTAACCCGTGCATCCTTGCTGCCGCATTGATGCGGACGATCCATAAAGAACGGAAGTCCCGCTTCTTTTCTTTCCTGCCGCGATACGAATAGGCCAGTGCGCGGTCCACCGCTTCACGTGCGGTGCGGAACAGCTTCGACCGCCCGCCGTAATACCCTTTCGCATGCTCCAGCGCTTTCTTGTGACGTGCGTGCGACGCCACTCCATGTTTGACCCGTGGCATATTCTGACTCCGTGTGATAATCGCTGCGGCCACCTGCCCGGTGGAGACAGCTCCCGTATGAAACTGGTTACGCGAGCAGCATCCGTCGGATGCGCGGCACATCCGCTGCGTCAGCAAGGACGCTTTTGCGCAGAAAACGCTTGCGCTTGCTCGATTTCTTGGTAAGAATATGATTACAGTTCGACTGGTGGCGGAGTATCTTTCCGTTCGCGGTCACCTTGAACCGGAATCGAGCATTCCGCCGACTTTTCATTTTTGGCACAGCTTGCTCTCCCTTTGTTCCCTGGTCTCAGGCCGATCCGCTCCAGTATCACTCGACGTGACCGGCAAAAAAAACATCGTCAGTTCCGTTTTGCTTCGCTTTACTGCTCCCGGCCTGGCGCATTCCGAAAAAGCCTCGACCACCTTGCCCAACACCTGTTCGGCGGTTGCCGCGTCCGGTGATTCCTCAACCGGAACCACGACCTTCAGAACGCCACCTTCAGCAAGAAATCGGCGGCCGTGGGCGATCTTCAACCGGAAGTCGGTCTGTGCACAGCCGGCAGGCACCCATAAGGTCCGTCGTTGGGCTTCCACCGGCCGTGGACGGACCGCCGCCGTGTCGACCCGCTTGCCCAACCGACACACCGGCGGATTTGCGCCGGGTTGGACTTCTATCAGATCGAATCCGCATTCCGAGGCTCGCCGGAGCGCTTCTGCGCGCGTGACTTCGCCCACCGGAACTCCATCGGCTCCGACGAGAAACACCCGGGGAGCCGATATTTCCCGGTTTGCGCGGAGTCGGTTGCCGCCTGTTCGCTTTTTGCCTCGGACGACAGGGGCGGCCCCGGAAATCATACTTTCGGTGTCAATGAACGGGTTGATACTTCCTCGCAAAGGAGGCGAATAACCTCGTCTACGGGCTTTGCGCCGAGATCGCCTCGTTCCCGCGCACGGACGGCAACGGCCCCGTTTTCCACTTCGCGGGCACCAAGGATGAGCATATAAGGCACGCGTTGCAGTTCCGCATCGCGAATCCGCGACCCAATTTTCTCGTTCCGAAGATCGGTTTCAGCGCGCAACCCCGCGGCTTTCAACCGCCCCGCCAACTCGGTCGCCGCGTCGTTCTGCGCCTCGGTAAGGGGCAACACAACAACCTGCACCGGGGATATCCACAGCGGAAACGCACCGGCGAAATGCTCGATCAGGCAGCCTACGAACCGCTCCATGGAACCGAGCATGGCTCGGTGCACCATGACCGCATGGTGTGTCTGGTTATCCGACCCTACGTACTCCACGCCGAAGCGTTGGGGAAGTTGAAAATCTACCTGAATTGTTGGCCCTTGCCAAGGTCTGCCCAGTACGTCCACCAATTTGACGTCTATTTTGGGCCCGTAGAACACGCCTTCACCCGGATCCACGGTGTAGGGAACTCCCGCCCTCTCAAGCGTCTCCTTCAGGGCGTCAGTCGCTACCGTCCATTCCTCGTCGGTCCCGAAACTCCGCTCGGGCCTCGTGCTCAGGTAGACCTGGTAATCAAGGCCGAATGTGTTCAGGAAAAACTTCATCAGGTCAAGGGTGTCGGAGACTTCGTCCACCAGCTGGTCGGGCCGGCAAAAAATGTGCGCGTCATCCTGCGTGAAGCCACGCACGCGCAACATCCCGTGCAATACGCCAGATCGTTCGTACCGATATACGGTCCCCAGTTCCGCGTACCGGATTGGCAAATCGCGATAGCTGCGGGTCTGCGACTGGTAAATCATGATGTGGAACGGGCAGTTCATCGGCTTGACGCGGTAGTTCTCGCCGTCAATATCCATCGGGCGATACATCGCGTCGTATTTCTCAAGGTGGCCGCTTATCCGGTACAGGTTGTCGCTCGCAATGTGCGGAGTGTACACCAGAGAGTACCCCCGTCGCATGTGCTCTTCTTTCCACAGGGTCTCGATCAGGTGCCGAATCAAAGCACCCTTCGGGTGCCAGTGAATCAGGCCGGCACCGACCTCAGGATGGATGCTGAAAAGATCGAGGCGCGGGCCCAGAATCCTGTGATCACGCCTCTTGGCTTCCTCCAGCACGGCAAGGAAACTCTCAAGCTGTTTCCTGTCCGGAAAGCTGGTGCCGTAGATGCGCTGGAGCATCTGGCGCTTTTCGTCGCCGCGCCAGTACGCGCCGGAGGAACTCAGCAGTTTGAACGCCTTTACCTTCCCTGTGCTGGGAAGGTGGGGACCGCGACAGAGGTCCACGTACTCGCCCTGCCGATACATGCTCACTTTCTCCCCGGGAACCAGTTCACTCTGGTCGGAGAGATCGCGCAGAATTTCCACCTTGTAGGGCTCGTTTCGGTCGTCGAAGAGCTTGATCGCTTCTTCGACAGGCAGCTCAAACCGCGTAACCGGCAGGTCTTCCTTGATGATTTCCGCCATCTCCGCTTCGATCTTTTCGAGGTCTTCTGGCGAGAACGGTCTGGCAACCTCGAAATCGTAGTAGAAACGGTCCTCAAGCGCGGGGCCGATGGCGGGTTTCGCTTCAGGGAACAGACGTTTCACCGCCTGTGCCATAATGTGCGAGGTTGTGTGCCGGTAGACATCCCTTCCCTCCGGGGAATCCCATGTCAGCAGGGCGAGCCGGTCGCCGTCGCGAAGGACAGTGGTAGCATCGGCCGGAAGATCGTTGATCTTCGCCGCAAGGGTGGCCCTGGCAAGCCTCGGACCTATTTTCTCCGCTGCATCGAGGGCCGTTGCGCCGTCGTGAAGCTCGAGGGATGTGCCGTCGGGGAGAGTGACGCGAACCATTTTCAGACTCCTTTCCGTACGAACAGCCAACGCCCTGCCACAGACGACCGCAGCCCTCGCGTCAGCCATCCACAGATGGAAACGCCGGCGAGCGCACTCACATGGTGAGGCACCTCACCGGCGCATTGCGTGCTTCCTGGCGATGCGACGTACCACCGTCTGGAAGCCAGAACATCAGAATGATAAAGATACCCCCGCGGTACGATATTTGCCAAACTGCCGAAGGTATCTAATCCTGGAAGCCAACCCATTTGAGGCCGGGCACTTCATTTCCCGCGGCATCGGTCAGGCGCAGATAGAACCCCCATCGCTTGCCTCCCGCGTCTCCACATTTCACGAGAATTTCCGAACGTCCTGCCGGCAATTCCACCTCAAAGTTGTCATCATCAATGGCGGCCGCTCTCTGTTCGCGGATATCGTGCACCTGCCTGCCATTCACGTACACGCGGCCGTAGTCATTGCTGCCGAACCGGAACCAGACTCGTTGCCTGCGCGGGCTCTCTACCCAGGCCACGCTGTAGGCAAGGGGCAGACCCGGCTTGCCGAAAAGAGCGTAGAGGTCGACGTAACCCGTGGGATCAGTCGCGGACTCGCGCCAGCGCAGAACACGCAGCGAATCGGGATATGAGGGGTCGCCGGCGCAGGCGGCATTGAGATCAACTCCACGTTCCGGCGGGTACACGACATCGAAGTTGTCCATGAAGTTCGGGAACGGGCCCACATGCCACCAGCGTGGCGCAAATCCCGTGAACGGGGGAAATCCCCGGTGTTCACGTATCGAGGCTGCCGTCGCCTCAAAAAGAGGATCCTGCATGACGGGGCGCGCCCGAAGTATACGGAGGTATTCAGGCAGATTCCAGACCGTCGGCAGCGTATCGTTCGGAGTGGCACGATAGCGAACCATCTCCTCTGGCGTCATCCGCCACAGGACGGTTCCATGGCAGTAGAGCCACATGAAACGTCGCGAGAGCGAACGCGCACCGGCAAACTGCCATTCGAAGTTCTCCACCGGGTAGTTCTCTGTCTTGTCCGCATAAGAGCCGACCCATTCCCCCGGATACGTGGATCGCTTGCCGGTGTAGCCGTATGGCTTTCCGGTGGAGTCCTTGAACTCGTAATAGAACCCGAGAGGCCAGATACCCATACTGAGTCCGCACCGCCGCATCCAGTAGTCGAGCACCTCCGGCGTGGCGGCTTTCCTCAACGCGAATCGCGCAGATTCACTCGTCCAGTTGTTGATCGTGGCCAGGCCGCAGGGGCGGAGGTTCAGGTACGACCGTTCCGTGCACAGATGCAGCCCTCCCGGCGCATCCCGTTCCGCCATGCCACGAGTGAGGCCGACGAACATGTCAACCCCGAGCCAGCCGTCGTAATTGTCCGGGTTCTCCGGAAGAAGCCAGAAGATCATGTCGGGAAACTCATCCAGCATCGCCGACATGATTTCGTACCCCCGTCGCTGAACCATCCGGCGGATTTCTGCTTCGGGCGGGTACCCCGGTTCGCTGTACCTGGGGTTGCGGAGCAGGTACCAATCGGAGATGTATTCGTGGTCGAACGCAATCCCTGCAAACCCCGCTTCACGGGCGAAGATCGCGCCCTGGCGGAAGTTCTCGACGATCGTCGCCCAGCCGGCGTCATCAAACCAGTCGGGCACGGGTTGAGCTACGGAGACCTGAACGCTGTTGTACTCCACTCCGGCATCCCGGCAGCGCTTGTTCATACGTTTGCAAAGCTTCAGCAGGGAGTTCTCCGCGCCCACGACTCTCGTGCCCGGAGGGTCATCCGTGTAACGGTTTGCGGCCCAGACGTCACTGTGCCAGCTTCCCATCAGCCCCGACATCATGATGCCGTCCACGCCGTTGGAACCGAAATACTCGGCCTTTTCCAGCAGATAGAGCGGCGAAACCGTCACAAAGAGGATGGTTCCGACACGCTCCGGGTTCGGGTCAGGGCGCAAATGAGGTGGAGGAACGAGGCGAACCGGTGGCGTAGCGTATTCCGGAGCAGGTCGGGGAGCCACCCTGCGCGTCCCTGCGCACGCCACACAGAGGACAGCGCAAAGAAACGGCGTGAGAAGCCGCAGACGTCTTCTGACGTGGTGATATCCGTTCACTGAATCGATCTCCAGAGCGTTTGTGGTTGGCAGGTTTGAACCGCAGGATTCCAAAACGGGGTCGGTACTGAAGTTTCCCTGGCGGATTATTCAATATCTGGCGGCAACGGGACCGGGCGCAACCGGACAGGAATTGCGCGCACCCCGCGGCGGGCGGTATTCTTCTTTTTCCTGAGGGGCGCAGGGTATGTCGCGCGCCCGAACACACGACGCTCTCGGAAGCCACCATGCAATCTCCAATCCCACGTTCCGCGCTGTTCAATTTCGCCACCAGGGTCTACCCGGCACGCGGAATTGCGCTGGATGGTGTATGCGAGGAGTGGGATACGCGCCACCGGCTGCCTGACCTCGCGCTGGATGGCGAAGCCTTTGCCACGGTGTGGATGGCCTGGGAACCCGATGCGCTGTGGTTCGCGGTGAAAGTGCCACGGACCCGCGCCCCGCAGGTGATCCCCAACCGACCGGCAAGCGGGGACTGCGTGGAGCTGTACATCGACACGCGGGACGTCCGGTCTGCGCACCGGGCCGGGCGCTACTGCCACAAGTTCGTGTTCGCGCCTCAGGGACGGGCTGGACGGGCACGGCACCCCTTTTTTGAGCACGCGGAGATCGCCCGGGCAACGACTTCCCCGCCGAAAGTAACTCCCGATCAGGTGGAGGTGGCCGCCTCAATCGAACCGGAATCGTATTCGATGGAGATTCGCCTTCCCGCGCAGGCGCTCTTCGGGTACGACGTGGAAACCAACCGCCGGCTCGGCCTGGCGTATGTCATCCACGACATCGAGCGGCCTATGCAAGTGTGGCCTCACAGCGCGGATCTGCCGGTCTGGGTTGATCCCGCGCTCTGGGCGGTGGTGGAGCTGGTGGATTAGGCTGGTTGCCCGCGGACAGCCGCGGGCAACTTGCGGGATTCCCGCCTTCGCGGGAATGACGGGAAGGAGGGTCTCCACGCGCCGCTCTTTTCTTGAAGCCGGCAGCGTTCGTCCTCAGTAACCACCGACATGACCGTCGTTCCTGTGGGAATTCGGCTACGCGATTTTACCTCGGGTACCATCCTCCCGATCTTGAAGAGATTTGTTCCGCTTGGCACACAACGACCGTCATTCCCGCGTGCCGTGTCCGGCACGACGCGAAGGCGGGAATCCAGCCTCAGCAAACCGCTACCTCCACAACAAGACGAAGCCCCCTCACCTTCGGAGGGTCGGATCATCTCGATACGCCGCCCGCGTCGGCACGCGGGCGCCACTCGATGACCGTTCACCGCGCCTCGTTCGCAGCAGAGAACCTGGGAACCACTCGATGAGCGGTGATTGCGGCAACGTCAAAAAAAAGCGGGGTGAGCGTTCCCGCCCACCCCGCGTTCTGCATGTTACTTCCTCGCTTACTTCACCATCACCATCCGCTTGACGAGCACGCCGTTCGGCGCAACGAGGCGGTAGATGTAGGTGCCGCTCGCAGCATCGCGGCCCAGGGCATCGCGTCCGTCCCATGTTATTGAGTGCACGCCGGCTTCCATCTGCGCGTCAACCAGTGTCCGGACAACGCGTCCAGTGACGTCGTACACGATAAGCTGCACACGGCCCTCAACCGGCAACCCGAAGCGGATGGTCGTCGTCGGGTTGAACGGGTTCGGCGTGTTCTGCTCGAGCGCGAACTCCACCGGCCGGACGACGCGCAGGATCGGTGTCATGCCTTCGTTCAGCTCCATGGACGCGATGGAAGGCGGCGCCAGAAGCCTGCCATCATCCACCAGGCGGATCAGCACCGGGCTCGTGAAGTCCGTCCGTGCGAACGCCACTCGGACGATCTCTCCATCGCGGTTGGTGGCATAATACTGGCCCGCCTCGGCCGACAGGGCGACATCCGAGCCAACGTTGAACGCAAACTCACCCGCCATCAGGCCTTCCGGGTTATCCGCCCGGAGTTCCCACGCGGAACCGGACCGTTCCCACGTGAGCGTGCGCGGGCTCGCCGGAATGGCAAGTTTGGCGGGATTGTAATAGCCCTCGTCCAGCGGGAAGGCGAAGTCCTCACCAAGACTCAACCTGAGCAACTTGAAGAGAATCATGGCCGCATCCAGCGCCGTGGCGCGGCCGTTGTTGGTGACGTCAGCCAGCGCAAACGGGATGGAAGGGATCAGTTTTACGCTGAACTGCAGCACCTGCGACGCGTCCTGTCCCGAAATAGTGCCGTCCATGGTCACGTCGCCGGTCCTGAACTCCAGCGGGAACGCGCCCATGTCCGCACGTGTTCCATTGGGGTCCGGTGCGCCGGCGGGGTCTCCGGTATTGACGCAGGGGGAGTAAGCGGTGAGACGGTAATCTGCTGTCTGGACGTCCACGAAGAGTGGGTCGGCGTTGATGTTACCCTCGCCTTCCCATTCCCAGCCGCCCTGAACATCGGAGTAGTTGATGGTCGCCGTCACTTGGCCCAAGGATGCGACGTTATCCGGCGCGTTTCCCCACAGGATGGAGTTCCCGATGGTCACGGAACCCTCGTGGCAGACTGCCCCGCCGCTCAGATCCAACCCGGTAGCAGTGTTCCCGGTGAACGTGCAATTGACAAACGACGTACCGGGCTCCTGTTGCGTCCGTGCAAACGCGGCAGGTCTAGCAGCCAGTGCCACTCTGAGCGAATCCGGCAGCCGGAGGGCCAGCCGTTGGCCTCCGCCGGATGAGGGTGCCACGTACGCACCGCCTCCCGCTGCTGCCGCGTTCCCGGCGAACAGACAGTGCCTGAACTCCGTCGGCGAGGGGTAATCTGGGTTGTTCACTACCATGACACCGCCGCCATAGAAACCAGAGGTGTTAGCCTGGAACCTGCATCGTTCCAGAATTGCGTACGAATCCTCCACGTACCCCCCGCCGCCGCCACCGCCCGCGAAAAACCCGCTCGTGTCTACGGCAGTATTGTTCCTGAACTCGGTATCATTCGCCATCAAACCACCGTACACGGCGACGAAACTGCCGCCCAATCCGGCGTTTGCTACGTTGTTTTCCACAACTGAGGCAGAAATCGCGATACTACCCTCAAACGCGGCAAGACCGCCACCATGCGTGGCCTGATTCCCGTGGATGCGACAGGTCGAAACCTCGACGGAAGTCCCGAATACCCCCATACCACCACCCATCACGCCCACGAAAGGCATGGGGCTATCGGGATCCCACGTGTCTGCATCGGCCCCGCTGATTTCTGCGTAACGGAGGGTGGACTGGGCGCCTTCGCCGGTGCCCGCGGAACGTTGGAGCGTGCCGGCTCCGGCATTCGCCGGTTTTCCGAGCGTGCCCGTGAACTTCAGCCCGCCCCATTCAGGCGCAACTCCGGGGAAGAAGCGGATGCCGTTGCCTTCGCCCTCTTCGCCCAGCGCCTGCAAGGAGCCTTCTACCAGGAGCGGAACATCGGCGTCAAAGAGCACGTCCACGCCGGGTTCCATGGTGAGCGTGGCGCCCGAAGGCACCCACACCGGCGCTCCGACGCGGTACGTGCCACGCGTCCATGTGCCTGCCAGTTCGCCCCAGACGTACCCGGTGAGGTCGAAGTAGAACGCTCCCAAATCCGGCGGGGAGCCGTCGGGATCATTCGCGACTTCACCTCCGCCGGCGTTGATACAGGGCGAGCCCACGCGCAGATGGAAATCCCCACCTGCCGAGTCCACGAAGAGTGGGTCGGCGCTGATGTTGCCGATGCCTTCCCAGTTCCAGCCGCCCTGAACATCGGAGTAGTTGATGGTCGCCGTCACTTCGCCGAAGGATGCGACGTTATCCGGCGCGTTTCCCCACAGGATGGAGTTCCCGATGTTCACGAAACCTTCGTGGCAGACTGCCCCGCCGCTACCGTCCTGCGCCAGGTTGTTGACGAATGTGCAATTGTTGATGGTGACGGGAACCTGGTACCCTGTCTGGTACACCGCTCCGCCATACCCCTCCGTATATTCACCGGCGGGTAGTGCGGTGTTGCCGACAAACAACGATCGCGTGAGCGTGGAGGCCGCTCCGTACCCCACCCACACTGCGCCGCCCTGAGCCGCGGTGTTGTTGCGGAACTCGCACCCCGTTATCGTAGCAACGGCACTCTGGGCCTCCCATTTCCACGCGTCGACCGCGCCGCCTGTTTCCCCCGCGCTGTTCCCGGTGAAGGTGCAGTTGGTCAGGTCAAGAGAACCGCCTGTAAACTCGACCGCACCCCCGCCGTACTGCTCCGCGATATTCTCCGAAAAGACGCAGTCAACGAACGACACCGGAGCCTGGATCGAGTAATTCTCCACATACGCACCGCCGCCTTCATCGTCCGCCGTGTTGCCGGTGAAGGTGCAGGTGGTGAACTGCGCCTGCGCTTCATAGATGGCGACACCACCACCTTCCCGGTAATACCAGTCCGTCACGTCGGTTGCGTGGTTGTCCGATATGGTGCAGGACGTCGCGGTAAGTCTACCGTAATACTCCACATAGATGCCGGCCCCGTAGTTCGCGGTATTGCCGTGGATGGACGAATTTGAGATATCAAGCGAAGTTCCCTCGCCGCACACTGCCAGCGCCCCGACAGGGAACTCGTTGTCGGTGTAGGCAGCTTTCGCGGTCCCGGAAGGCTTGGACGCGCCGGCCGCCCGTGCCGCCTGGGCCTGGCGGAGCCTGCTCGCGTTCGAAAGCTGCGCCCGCCGTTCCGTGCGTGTGAGTCGTTCCCCGTTTTCTGAGCCCCGCGTGGCCTTGGGCTGCGGGATCTCGGTAATGCTGGACGTCACGCTCACGCCCGTCACTTCCACGTACGCCAGCGTGTTGTCCCCGGACCAGAAGCGGATGCCGCCCCACTGAGGAGACGTCCCCGGCATGAAGCGGATGAGGCTCCCTTCCTGCCCGACTGCGTGCAACTCGCCGTAGACGTGAATCTGCGCGTCGGCATCGAACAGGACGTCCGTGCCCGCGCCGATGTTCAGCGTGGCGCCTTCCTGAACGAAGACGTTCCCTATCACGTGGTACGTGCCGCCCGCCGGCCAGGACGTCGTTTCTATCGTTCCACCGACGTGGTACGGATCGGTCCTCTTGTCGAAGAAGAAGGCCCCCATGTCGGCCCGCGTTCCGTCGGGGTCGAGCGGCGACGCCGGGTCACCGGCGTCAATGCAGGGCGAACCGGCCATGAGGTGGAAGTCACCCGCCGCCGCATTCACAAAAAGCGGGTCGGCGTTGATGTTCCCGTCGCCGGGGGTTATTTCCTGTACATCCGAATAGGCCACTGCCAACGTGCCTGAGCCGTCATTGAGGAAAGCGTTTTCCCCGTTCGCCCAGACAATGCAGTTGGCCATGTCCACGGTGCCGTTGTTGGCAAGGCGGCCTGCGTGGCCCACGGTGCCAGCGTCGTTCCCGACGATTGTGCTGGTTCGAAACGAGATACTGCCGCCGTTGGCAATGAACCCGCCACCGCCGCCTGCCCAGTCGACCGAGTTGTTGGCGATGACGCTCCGCGAGACATAGACCTTCGCGCCGTTCCCGGACCAGATACCGCCTCCCGACTCAACCGCCCGGTTGCCGCCGATAACGCTCCGCGAGAAAAATACCTTGGTGTCGTACCCGTCTGCGTACACAGCGCCACCCTACCCGTCGGGGCTTACGCCGCCGTTCGCGTAGGCGCCGGAAATCCGCACGAAACTAAACCAACTCGACATGGTATCGCCCGACACAAATCGCAAGCCACCCCATTCCTGGGCTATGCCCGGCAGAAACCGTATGGAGTCACTCTCCGTGCCTTCCGCGGCGATCCGCCCCTGCACGATGAACTGCACGTCCGCGTCGAACAGCACGTCCACGCCCGGTTCGATGGTCAAGACGTCCCACGGGTCCACCGTGACCACATCCTTGACACGCACGGTCTTGCCCGTCTGCCACGTCTGCGTGTAGAGGGCGCCGCGGGCGAAGATGATGTCCGGATAGTCCGCCGGGTCGAGCGCCAGAGCGCCCATGTCCGCGCGAGTCCCGTCGAGGTCGGTCGTGGTGGGGTCACCGGAGTCAATGCAGGGCGATGCGGGCTGAAGGCGGTAATCGCCCGTGGCAGCGTTCACGAAGAGCGGGTCAGAGCCAATGTTCCCCGTGCCGCCCCAGCCGCCCTGAACGTCGGAATAGGTTGCGTTGATCGCCGTGCTCTGGGCGTACATCTGATTTGGTGTGTTGCCCCACACGACGCAGTTTTTCAGGTTCACCGTGGTGCTGTAGTACGTATATACCGCCCCGCCCAACCCCGTCTCCGTGATGCTGTTCCCCACAAACGTGCAGTTTGTTGCGTTGAGGGTGGCATACCACTTGATGGACAGCGCGGCGCCGCGGCTTGCCGTGTTGTTCGCAAACACCGAACCTGTCACGGTCGCAAACGCGTTCGCGCCGTAAAGCTCCAATCCCGCGCCGTGGCTATTGCCAATGTTGTTACGAAAGACACAGTTGGTAATGGTGGTGTTGCTGTAGTTCTCCCCGTAGATCATCGCGTCGCTTGCTGCCGTGTTGTTCTCTATGAGGCAGTCGGTGAAGGTGGAGGTTACCACCTTTCCGGACGCGCCGTATAACTCAACGGCGCCAGAATACGACCCCGCATGGTTCGCTCGGAACTCCGTTGACTGGAATGTTACAATCCCGGTGCTCTGGTCCACTGCCACGGCTCCGCCACTTGTCCCGCTGGTGTTGCCTTCGAATTTGCAGGAGGAAAAAGACACCGCGCCCGCCGACGTGATGTAGACGGCGCCGCCCCAGGATGTGCTCGTGTTGCCCGTGAACGTGGTTGCCGTGAATTGCCCTGTGCCGCCGGTGGTGAACGCCACCGCGCCCCCGTGCAAAGCGGTGTTGCCCGAAAACAGGCAGTTTGACACGTTCACGCTGGTTCCCGCCCCGGTGACCATCAGCGCACCACCAAGGTTGGACGGTGCCGTACCCTCAGCTTTGCCGCCAGACAATTGCACATACTGGAACGTGCTGGCGGCGCCACCGGAAATGCGTATCCCGCCCCATTCCGGGGCCGTGCCGTTCATGAAGCGGATGTTCTGCGCTTCCGTGCCAGCGGCCTGGACGCTTCCCTGCACGATGAACTGCACGTCCGCGTCAAACAGCACGTCCACGCCCGGTTCGATGGTCAGGGTGTTGCCCGGGGGGATAGTGACCGTGCCGGTGACGCGGTAGGGGGAGCCTGAGTTGAGCCATGTTGTGGTGGTGATGTCGCCGCTCACAGGCGTCTGGGCGTGGCTTGCTCCGCCAAACAGCGCGATGGTCGCGACAAGAAGAGCAAAACCGAGGGATCTGGTGCGCATGGTGGGACCCCCTCCCGCATGGCGCGGGGGTATGCGGTGCGTTCACGCGAAAAAGGCGAAGGTTCTCGTGTATCCCGCAGATTGACGAGCCCCTGAAATGGCTCATCCCCCACCGCGCGGTTGCGTGGAAGGGCGGCGCATTCATATTTGTGGTGATTATGCTGCTAAAGATACCCCGTTTCGAAACCATGTCAAATGTTGCCCGGATTGCGCCTGGCTCGCGTGTCCTCAGAACGCCTCGCAGTCGCATTCCCGCCCGCCTGCGTACCCCGAATGAACTTTTTTGCGTCGAAAAGCTTGACACGAAGACGCCGCGATGCCAGTGTGTGAATGTGGCAGAAATCCGGTGGGAACCAGTTGCCGGTCGTCTCGATACAACGGCCTTCGCGCAGGCCTGGCCGTCACTCGACGACCGTGCCTGTGCCGCCTGACAGCGGGCGTCATATATGTCCCATAGGTCGTAGGAAACACGTACCAGGCCACCGGTTCCAGGACGGTCATTGAGCCTGTCGAAATGCCCGGCGCGACTTTCCGAAACGCACCGGAAGAGATATTCTTCGCTGCGCTCGCAGACGCTCGCGGCTCAGAATGACGAGATCGAACGGGGTCGGACAGGAGAGTCTGTCGGAGGGGGCAGGGCGTGTGAGCCGGGTTGCCCCTGAGGCGAATTTGGAGGCATTCTTCCGATTCGCACACGCTGCGGATTGGTTCAGATGCGGGAGACATCGATGCGGGCAAACACCGACTGGTTCCGTGACGCGAAATGGGGCGTATTCATGCACTGGCTGGCAACCATGCATCGCCCGGGCTGCACGGTGGATGAGTGGAACGCGATGGTGGACGCGTTCGACGTTGACGGCCTGGCGAATCAGCTTGCCGCGGCGGGGGCCGGGTATCTGTTCTTCACCGTCGGGCAGATTGACGGCTTCTACGCCTGCCCGAACGAGGCGTACGACCGCA
>ERZ795061.1180-NODE-1180-length-25932-cov-5.834757_pt1 | contig 25932 bp, 24 predicted proteins | sample MGYA00375145_ERZ795061 | MGnify/ENA primary metagenome ERZ795061 (study PRJEB30190, sample SAMN05720144) | anaerobic digester metagenome | isolation source: active sludge of municipal wastewater-treating anaerobic digesters | place: USA | collected 2014-12-22 ... | reverse complement strand
GGGGTTGGGGTCGGTGCCATAGAGACCACGCTGCGCCAGTTGCAGCGCCTCGGCCATGAAACGGCGATCCTGCTCGCTCTCGGTCAAGGCGGCACTCTCCTGCGCTGGACGCACGCTGATGAAGTGGGGGCGGCCTCAGCCCTCACCGCCACCCTTCTGCTCCAGCCGCTCGATCTCCCGACGGAATTCATCGAGATGCTGAAAGCGGCGATAGACCGAGGCGAAGCGGACATAGGCCACCTCGTCGAGCTGCTGCAACTGCGCCATCACCGCCTCGCCGACCAGATCGGAGGCGACCTCGCGCTCGCCGGTGGCGCGCAATTGATGCTTGATGCGGTTCAGCGCGGCCTCGACATCCTCGACACTGACCGGCCGCTTTTCGATCGCGCGCAGAATGCCGCTGCGCAGCTTCTCTTCATTGAAGGGCTCGCGCTGGCCATTGCGCTTGATCACCTTGGGCATCACCAGCTCGGCCAGCTCGAAGGTGGTGAAGCGCTCCTGACAGGCAGTGCATTCGCGCCGCCGCCGCACCTGGTCCCCGCCCGCGACCAGCCGGGAGTCGATCACCCGGGTCTCTTCGGTTCCGCAGAACGGGCAGTGCATCGTGGCGACACCGGCACGCTTCAGCCGTAGACCGGGTGGCGCGCGCAGATCTCGCTGACCTGCTGCCGGATGCGCTGGCAGGTCTCGTCATTGCCGAGGTCATCGAGCAGGTCGCAGATCCAGTGGGTCAACTGCTCCACCTCGCCGCTGTCGAAGCCGCGCCGGGTCACCGCCGGTGTACCGATGCGGATGCCGCTGGTGACGAAGGGCGAACGTGGATCGTTCGGCACCGCGTTCTTGTTGACGGTGATGTGCGCCCGGCCGAGTGCCTCTTCGGCCTCCTTGCCGGTGATGCGCTTGTCGGTCAGATCGAGCAGGAACAGGTGATTGTCGGTGCCGCCGGAGACGATGCGATAGCCGCGGGCGATGAACTGCGCCGCCATCGCGCGGGCATTGGCCAGCGTCTGCTGCTGGTAGAGCTTGAACTCCGGGCTCATCGCCTCCTTGAAGCAGACCGCCTTGGCGGCGATCACATGCATCAGCGGTCCCCCCTGAGTGCCGGGAAAGACTGCCGAATTGAGCTTCTTCTCGATCTCCGGATTGGCCTTGGCCAGAATCAGCCCGCTGCGCGGGCCGGCCAGCGTCTTGTGAGTGGTCGAGGTGGTGACGTCGGCAATGCCGACCGGGCTGGGGTAGGCGCCAACCGCCACCAGACCGGCGACATGGGCCATGTCGGCCACCAGAAAGGCCCCCACGCTGTCGGCGATGGCGCGAAAGCGCTGCCAGTCGACCAGCCGCGAATAGGCCGAAAAGCCGGTCATGATCATCTTCGGCCGATGGGTTCGTGCCAGCGTCTCGACCTGATCGTAGTCGATGCGGCCGCTGGCCGGGTCGAGCCCGTAGCTGACCGAGTGGTAGATTTTGCCCGAGAAGTTGACCTTGGCACCGTGGGTGAGGTGGCCGCCGGCGGCCAGATCCATGCCGAGTACCGTGTCGCCCGGATCGAGCAGCGCCATGTAGACCGCCGCGTTGGCCTGCGAACCGGAGTGCGGCTGCACATTGACATAGTCGGCACCGAACAGTGCCTTGGCCCGGTCGATCGCCAACTGCTCGACCTGGTCGACATACTCGCAGCCACCGTAATAACGCTTACCGGGATAGCCCTCTGCATACTTGTTGGTCAGCACCGAGCCCTGCGCCGCCAGCACCAGCGGGCTGGTGTAGTTTTCCGATGCAATCAGTTCGATATGCGCCTCTTGCCGCCGGCTCTCGCCCTGCATGGCGGCCCACAGATCGCTGTCGAAGTCGGCAAGGGTCAGGTTGCGGTCAAACATCGGCACCTCGAACACGGACAAAAAGAAAAAAGGCCGGCCATTGTACTCCAGCCGGTCACAAAAGCGCTCTTGCGCCTGCTAGGCTTTGCAATGCGCACCGCCACTTTCGGAACCCTCGGAATGGACCAGCCACCGACCCGCCTTGCCGGAGAGATCTTCCACCACACTGACCGGCGTCGGGTGTCACGCATCCGCTGCTACGCTCCAGTGCTGGTCGAAAGCACGGCCGGCTGCTACCCGGCCGCACTGGCCGACCTCTCGCTGCAAGGCGCCCTGCTGCAGGTGCCGCAGTGGCAACCGGCCGTCAACGAATGCGCCACGCTGCTGGTCGAGCTCGACACTCAGGGCATCCAGCTGATTCTCGAAGCGCGGGTGCGCCATCAGCACGACGCCCGCATTGGCGTGCAGTTCACCGAAGTCAACGACCTCCAGCAGCGCTGCCTGCGGCAGTTCCTGTTCCGTGGCACGGCGGATCAAAAGCAGCTCCCTCGAACATGGCGCAACCTGTTCGGTCGCGGTCCAATCCGGCAGCCCCCGCAGTAACACAGTAAAAGGCCACACGCTTGCGCTACCGAGGCGTCTTGGGCAAACTTGCCGGACGCCTGCTTGAATGGCGGAGTTTTCGGCCCCGCACCGGGTTCGCCAGGGTGCAGCCCCCTCTCAACTTCTGAAAATAACCAAAGGTCGATCATGAGAAACTACGACAAGCTCTATATCAACGGTGAGTGGGTCGCACCCCATGGCAAGGGGAGCAGTCAAGTCACCAACCCCTTCAACAACGAAGTCATCGGCAGCGTGCCGCAGGGTGACCTGCAGGATGTCGACCGCGCCGTGCAAGCCGCCAAGGCCGCCTTTCCGACTTGGGCGGCCACCAGCGTCGAAGAGCGCGCCCAGTACCTCGAGAAACTGGTCGGCGCCATGTCCAAGCGCGCCAAGGAGCTCAGCTCGGTGATCTCCCAGGAGCTGGGCATGCCGATCAGCCAGGCCGAGATGATCCAGGTCGGCATGGCCATCGGCACCCTCAACAGCTTCCCGGCCCTGCTGCGCAGCTACAAGTTCGAAAAGCAGATCAACAACTCGACGGTCGTGCGTGAGCCGATCGGCGTCTGCGGCTTCATCACCCCGTGGAACTACCCGCTCTATCTGATCGTCGCCAAGGCCGCCCCCGCGCTGGCCGCCGGCTGCACCATGGTGCTGAAGCCGAGCCGCGAAACCCCGCTCAACGCCTTCATCTTCGCCGAACTGATCAACGAAGTCGGCCTGCCGCCCGGCGTCTTCAACCTGGTCAGCGGCCCTGGTGGCGTGGTCGGTGAAGGGCTGGCCGCCCACCCCGACGTCGACATGGTCTCCATCACCGGCTCGACCGAAGCCGGCATCAGCGTCGCCAAATCTGCCGCCAACACCGTCAAGCGCGTCGCGCAGGAGCTGGGTGGCAAATCGGCCAACATCATCCTCGACGATGCCGACCTCAACACCGCCGTCGCCGCGGGTGTGCGCGGCGTGATGATGAACTGCGGCCAGACCTGCGCCGCACTGACCCGCATGCTGGTCCCCGAAAGCCGCAAGGACGAAGTCATCGCCATCGCCAAGGCCACCGCCGAATCGATCACCCAGGATGATCCTTCCAAAGAGGGCTTCCACATGGGGCCGCTCTCCTCGCTGCAGCAGGCCAACACGGTCCGCAAATACATCCGCAAGGGGATCGAAGAGGGTGCCACCCTGGTCACCGGCGGCCTCGAAGAGCCAGCGGGTTTCGAAGGCGGCGCCTTCGTCAAGCCGACCATCTTCGCCGATGTGAAGAACAGCATGACCATCGCCCAAGAAGAGATCTTCGGACCGGTGCTCAGCATCCTCACCTACAAGGATGAGGCCGATGCCATCCGCATCGCCAACGACACCGTCTATGGCCTCTCCGGCTCGGTCTGGTCTTCCGACCCCAACCGCGCGCTGCGCGTTGCCAAGCAACTGCGCACCGGCCAGGTCTCCATCAATGGTGGCGGCATGAACCTGATGGCGCCGTTCGGCGGCTACAAGCAGTCGGGCAACGGCCGCGAACTGGGCGAGTTCGGTCTCGAAGAGTACCTCGAGATCAAATCGGTGCAGATGCCGCCGGCCGCTGCGGCCAGCTGAGTCGCGCGCTCCAGACCGCAAACCGGTCTGGAGCGGCAGTCAAAAAACCCGTCGCCGGCGTGCCGGCGGCGGGTTTTTCATTGGAGCTCATCCACGCTGGTCGCTCGGTGCAAAAATCACTACCAAGGAGCGGGGAAGAACCAGCGCGTGGCCGCGGCCTGACGGCCTTTGCCCACCCTGTCTCTGGCTGCGCTCAGCCACCAAAGGCATGGCGCAGCACGATGGTCTCGTTGCGGTCGGGGCCGGTAGAGATGATGTCGATCGGCGCGCCAACCAGTGCCTCGATGCGGTCGAGGTAGGCGCGGGCATTGGCCGGCAACTCTTGCAGGCGGGTGAGGCCGAGGGTCGATTCGCTCCAGCCCGGCAGCTCTTCGTAGATCGGCACCACCTGATCATAGCCCTCGCTGTCGAGCGGAATCGGCAGCGGCTGGCCACTGGCATCCTGGTAGCCGATGCAGACGCGGATCAGATCGAGCCCATCCAGCACATCGAGCTTGGTGATGCACAGGCCCGAGAGGCTGTTGAGTTCGACCGAGCGGCGCAGGATCACCGCGTCGAACCAGCCGCAGCGGCGGGCGCGACCGGTGGTGGAACCGAACTCGTGGCCGCGCTTGGCGAGGTGGGCGCCGGTGGCGTCGAACAGTTCGGTAGGAAAGGGGCCGGAGCCGACCCGGGTGGTGTAGGCCTTGGTGATGCCGAGCACATGGTCGAACTGCAACGGGCCCATGCCGCTGCCGGTGGCGGCGCCGCCGGCGGTGGTGTTGGAGGAGGTGACGAAGGGATAGGTGCCGTGGTCGATGTCGAGCAGCGCGCCCTGCGCGCCCTCGAACAGCAGGTTGGCACCATCACGGCGCAGCCGATGCAACAGACCGGTGACATCGGTCACCATCGGCCGCAACTGCTCGGCCAGCGCCAGGTTGTGCTCCAGCGTCTGCTGAAAGTCGATCGGCGCCTGCTGGTGATACCGTTCGAGAATGAAGTTGTGGTAGTCGAGCACGTCGCGCAGCTTGCTGGCAAAGCGTTCGGGCTCGAACAGGTCACCCAGGCGCAGGCCGCGGCGCGCCGCCTTGTCTTCGTAGGCCGGGCCGATGCCGCGACCGGTGGTGCCGATCTTGGCGGCGCCGCGCGCCTGCTCCCGTGCCTGGTCGAGCGCCACATGCGACGGCAGGATCAGCGGGCAGGCGGCGCTGATGCGCAGCCGCTCGCGCACCGGCACCTTGCGCGCTTCGAGCATGGCGATCTCCTCGAACAGCGCCACTGGCGAAACCACGACGCCGTTGCCGATCACACAGGTGACGCCCTCACGCAGGATGCCCGACGGAATCAGGTGCAGCACGGTCTGCGCGCCATCGATCACCAGCGTGTGGCCGGCATTGTGGCCACCCTGGAACCGCACCACCGCGGCGGCCTGGTCGGTGAGCAGATCGACGATCTTGCCCTTGCCCTCATCACCCCACTGGGTTCCCAGAATGATGACGTTCTTGCCCATGCTTGCTCTCTCCGCTGCGCTGGCGCGCCGTTGTTGGTTTGATTGGGTTGGTATCACAGCTCGACCAGTCGCCACTGGCCCCCGGCGCTGAACAGCAGTTGCCGGTCACAGCCGAGGTCACCAACGCTGCCGGAGTCGCCCGGCAGGGCCGAAATCACCCGTTCGCCGGCGGCGCGCAACTGGTCGATGACGGCGCGGTGGGCCGGCTCATCGCTCGGCTGCGGTACAAAGATCGCCCCAGGCACCGGGTCGGCGGGTCGGCGCAGCTCAAAGAGCGACTTGAGGTCGGTGCTGAAACCGGTGGCCGGTCTGGCGCGGCCAAAGGCTTCGCCGATGTGGTCATAGCGGCCGCCCTTGGCCACTTCGCGGCCGTGGTCACTGGTGTAGGCGGCAAAGACCAGGCCGGTGTGGTAGTGGTAACCGCGCAGTTCACTGAGGTCGCAGTAGAGCGCCACCGAGGGATAGAGCCGACCGATGCGACGCACCACCTGCTCCAGGTCGTCCAGTGCCTGCTGCACCGGTGCAGGCGTGGCAGCCAGCAGCTGGCGGCTGCGTGGCAGCACCAGCCCGGGTTCGCCATGCAGATGCGGCAGCTCACGCAGCAGTGGCGCCGGCACCGGCTGCCGGTCGAGCAGTTGATCGATCTCGGTGCAGGCCTTGGCCTGCATCAGCTCGAACAGCTCCTGCTGGATGGCGGGCGCAAGCTGGCTGGATTCGGCCAAAGTGCGGTAGATCGCCACATGGCCGAGGTCGAGACTGAGGTCGGTCAGGCCGATCTTCATCAGCCCTTCGAGCATCAGCGCGATCACCTCCAGATCGCTGTCGATGCCGGCATGGCCATAGAGCTCGGCGCCGACCTGGATCGGACCACGGCTGTCGAAAGGCTGGTCGGTGCGGGTGTGCAGCACGCTGCCGGCATAGCAGAGCCGCACCGGACCATTGCGCCGCAGCGCATGGGCGTCGATGCGCGCCACCTGCGGGGTGATGTCGGCACGGATGCCCATCATCCGCCCGGTCAGCTGGTCGGTGACCTTGAAGGTTTTCAGGTCGAGGTCATGGCCGGCGCCGATCAGCAGCGATTCGAGGTATTCGATGAAGGGCGGCATCACCAGCTCGTAGCCCCAACTTCGGTAGAGGTCGAGCAGTTGCCGGCGCAGCTGCTCGTGCACCTGGGCATCGGGCGGCAGAATCTCTTCGATGCCATCCGGCAGCAGCCAGCGATCGGCAATGGTCATGGCGTTGGCTCTCGGGCCGCGACCGTGGCGCCTGCCACACCCGCGACCGGTGTCAGTGGTTGATCAGATGGAGCAGCCCGGCTCCGGTCAGCATGCTGCCGAGGCCCAGCAGGCGGATGGCGCGCCGGTCGAGCCGGGCGATCTGCTGGAGCAGTCCGCGCCACTGTTCGGGCGCGACAAAGGGGAGTATCCCCTCCAGCACCAGCAGCAGACAGAGAGCGACCAGCAGTTCATGCCATCCGACGCCGGTCACCCCGCTGCCCAACCGTAGCGCGACAAAACGTCAGGCAACGGCGTTCAGCGCGCCCGCGGAGCGCCTTCGCGCTCCTTGAAGTATTTGAAGAAATCGCTGGTCGGCGAGAGCACCAGCAGATCCTTGCGGTCGCTGAAGCTCTTGCTGTAGGCATTGATGCTGCGGTAGAAGCCGTAGAACTCCGGATCGACCTTGTAGACGGCGGCATAGGTGGCAGAGGCGACGGCGTCACCCTCGCCGCGCAACTTCTCGGCATCACGGTAGGCATTGGCCGAGATGACCGCTTTCTCGCGGTCGGCCTGGGCCCGCAGCATCTCGGCCTGCTCCTTGCCACGCGAGCGGTACTCACGCGCCAGCCGCTCGCGCTCACTCTTCATCCGGTCGTAGACCGAGCTGCTGACATCCTCGGGCAGGTCGATGCGCTTGATGCGGATGTCGACCAGTTCGATGCCCAGCTCGCCACGGATGATGTTGCCGAGCTTGACGATCAGATCCTTCATCAGCTGTTCTCGTTCGCTGCTGACCACATCATGCATGGCGCGCTCGCCGACCTGGTCACGCAGGCCGTTGTTGACCCGCTGCGCCAGCAGGCGGGCGGCCTGGGACTCGTCGCCCGAGGTGGCGGTGTAGTAGGTCTGCACATCGGCGATGCGATACATCACATAGGAGTCGATGATCAGCGCCTTTTTCTCCAGCGTGAAGAAGCGCTGGGGCTGGGCATCGATGGCGGTGGTGCGGGCGTCGAACTTCTTCACCTCATTGATGAAGGGCTTCTTCAGGTGCAGCCCGGGCTGGATGTCGGCCTGCACCACGCGGCCGAATTCGAGCAGCACCGCGCGCTCGGTCTCGCTGACGGTGTAGAGGGCCTGGTAACCCGCCAAGGTGAGCAGTGCGCCCAGCAGCAGGGCCAACATAGATCGATTGCCCATCTAGCGACTCTCCCTTGAACGGCTGCTGTTCTGCCGGTTGCGCAGCTCTTCGATGACACGGTCGGTGAGCCGGCCGACGTCAACGCCGCTGTCGGCGGTGAAGGCGGGTGTCGTCGAAACCGGCGGCAGGGTGGAGGTTGTCGCCGCGCCAGCCAGCCGGTCGAGTGGCAGGTAGATCATGTTGTTGCCGCCACTCTGGTCGATCAGCACCTTGCTGCTGTTGCCCAGCACCGACTCGATGGCATCGATGTAGAGCCGCTGGCGGGTCAGCTCGGGGGCTTTCTGATACTCGGCCACCATGCTCTGGAAGCGCAGCGCATCACCCTGGGCGCGGGCGATCACTCCCTCCTTGTAACCCTCGGCCTCCTGAATCTGCCGCTGCGCATAGCCGCGCGCCTCGGGCACGATGCCGTTGGCATAGGCCTCGGCCTCATTGCGGAAACGTGCTTCATCCTCGCGCGCCTTGATCACGTCATCAAAAGCGGCCTGCACCTCCTTCGGTGGTTTGGCCTCCTCGATGTTGACCTTGCTGATCTGGATGCCGCTCTGATAGAGGTTGAGGTACTCCTGCATCTTGCTGTGCACATCGATGCCGATCTGCTCGCGCCCTTCGGAGATCACCCGGTCCATCTTGGAGGTGCCGACGACATGGCGCAGCGCACTCTCGGTGGCGTTTTCGAGCGCCGACTCGGGATCACGCACCCGCAGCAGAAAATCCTTGGGATCACTCACCACATACTGCACGGTGACGCTGACGTCGACGATGTTCTCATCTTCGGTCAGCATCAGGCTGCGGTGGTTGCGGTCGCGCACCCGGGTCACGTTGACCTTGTAGAGCGCATCGATCAGCGGAATCTTCCAGTGCAGGCCGGGCATGACGCTGCTTTCGTAACGGCCGAACCGCAGCACGATGCCGCGCTCCTGCTGATTGATGGTGTAGAGCGCGTTGTAACCCAGCAGGAACAGCAGCAGAACCAGCAGCCCCAGCAGCAGGCCACCCATGCTGCTGCCGCCATCGCCCTGAGCGGTGCCGCCGCCCTTGCCGCCGCCACCCAGCAGGCCACCGAGCGTGGCGCCCAGCTTGCGCAGCAGTTCGTCGAGATCAGGCGGCCCCTGATGCTGATTGCCACGGTTGTTGCCCCAGGGATCCTTGGGCTCACCGCCGCCGGGCTCGTTCCACGCCATTGCTGTTCCGCCTGACCGTTCTTGAAGAGAATGCGTTGAAAAGCGGCGATTCTAGGGGGGTGCGGGCGATGCCGCAAGCTGGCGCAGCCGCTGTGAGCCCCCCAGCGCGGCCGGGTCGATCCCCTCACGCGCCAGCAGGCGGCTCAGCGCCTGACCGGAGAAGCGAACCGCGACCCGCGAAATGCCGCTCTCGTCGGTGGTTTCGCCAAACACCGCGCCCAGTGCATAGAGCCGGGCGCGCAGGCGACCGAGACTGGGAGGCAGTCGCAGCTCCTCCTCGACCCAGTCGGGTTGCAGCAGTTCGGCCAGCGCCTGTCGCAGCAGATCGAGGCCGGCGCCGCTGCGGGCCGAGAGCCAGACCCGCGTCGGCCGCCCCTGGCTGTCGCGCTCCAGACGGGGCGACAGGCCATCGACCAGATCGATCTTGTTGCAGATGCGCAGCCGCGGCACAGTGTCGGCACCGATCTCGGCCAGCACCGCCTCGACCTCCTGGCTGCGCTCCTGCTGGTCGGCGTCGGCAGAGTCGATCACCTGCAGCAGCAGGTCGGCCTCGCGGCTCTCTTCGAGGGTGGCGCGAAAGGCTTCGATCAACTGGTGCGGCAACTGACGGATGAAACCGACGGTGTCGGCCAGGATCGCCGGTCCCAGATGGGGCAACTCGATGCGGCGCAATGTGGAGTCGAGCGTGGCGAAGAGCTGGTCGGCGGCGAAGGTGTCGGCACCGGTGAGGGCGTTGAACAGGGTCGACTTGCCGCTGTTGGTATAGCCGACCAGCGACAGCACCGGAATCTCGCCACGGCGCCGGGCGCGCCGCCCCTCGGCACGGCGCTTGCGCACCGCTTCGAGCCGCTGCTCCACCCGCTGCGTGCGCTGCCGCAGCATCCGCTGGTCGAGCTCGAGCTGGGTCTCACCGGCACCGCGCAGACCAACGCCGCCTTTCTGCCGGTCGAGGTGACTCCAGCCGCGCACCAGCCGGCTGGAGAGGTGCTGCAACTGCGCCAGCTCGACCTGCAACTGCCCCTCATGGGTGCGGGCGCGCAGCGCGAAAATGATCAGGATCAGCCCGGTGCGGTCGAGCACCCGCAGTCCGAGCCGGCGTTCGAGGTTGCGCTCCTGCGATGATGAAAGCTCATGGTTGAACAGAACGATACCGGCATCGAACTGCAGGGCAGCGGCGGCCAGTTCATCGACCTTGCCGCTGCCGAGAAAGTGGCCGGGGGCCGGTTTGGCTCGACTGGCGCGGAAGCGGAGCACCGGTTCGAGGCCGGCAGAGCGGGCCAGTTCATGCAGTTCGTCCAGGTCGGCGCTGTCGCCGGGCAGGTCGAGCTGAACCAGGATGGCGCGCTGGCCGATCTCGGGACGGTCGAAGAACTGAAGCGAAGCGATCGGGGCGATTACTCGTTGCCTCCTTCGTAGGGCTCCTCATCCTCCATGTCGGCATTGCCGGCCGGCGGCAGCCGCACCGGACGGGCCGGCACCACCGTGGAGATGGCATGCTTGTAGACCATCTGGCTGACGGTGTTCTTCAACAGCACGACAAACTGGTCGAAGGATTCGATCTGTCCCTGCAACTTGATGCCGTTGACCAGATAGATCGAAACCGGAATCCGCTCCTTGCGCAGCACGTTGAGGTAAGGGTCTTGTAGCGAGTGCCCCTTAGACATGGCAGGTCTCCTTGATGGTAATGCTCGAATTGTACTGCAAATTTCCCAACTCGACAGGCGCGCGGCTGCGGATCTGTTCACCGCCTCGAAATGGGTAACGGTGTCACGATTTTCAAGGCCAGCGCCAGCTGCTCGGCGCGCTCCAGCGGCAGCGGCCGCAATCCGGGCCAGCCGCGCATCCAGGTCAACTGCCGCTTGGCAAGCTGCCCGGTGGCGATCAGGGACCGTTCGACCATCTCGGCATGGCTGCTCTGCCCGGCCAGATGGCTCCAGATCTGCCGGTAACCGACCGCGCGGATCGCCGGCAGGTCGGGGTGAAGGTCGCCGCGCTCGAACAGTCGCTGCACCTCTTCGACGAAGCCCATGTCGAGCATCTGCCGAAAGCGCTGCGCGATCGGCCCGCTCAGCAACTGTCGGTTCTGCGGCTGGATGCCGAGGGTGACCCACCGCTGCGGCAGCGGCGCCGCCTGCTGCTCGGCGTGGTGCTGACTGAGCGGAATGCCGGTGTCGATGAACACCTCCAGCGCCCGAATCAGCCGCTGGCGGTTGCCGAGCGGAATCTGTTCGGCGGCGAGCGGATCGACCTGCCGCAACCGCTGGTGCAGTCGCGGCCAGCCGTCGGCCTCGGCCTCGGCCTCGTCCAGCAGACGCGCGCGCAGCGCCGGCCGCGCCGGTGGCAGCGCGGTGATGCCACGACACAGCAGCTGAAAATAGAGCATGGTGCCGCCGACCAGCAGCGGCGTGTTGCCACGGGCGCGAATCTGCGCCATCACCGCCAGCGCGTCATCACGAAAGGCCGCCGCCGAGTAGGGATCGGCCGGATCGCGCAGGTCGATCAGATGGTGCGGATAGCGCGCCTGCAGCGCCGGGGTCGGCTTGGCCGAACCGATGTCGAGACCGCGGTAGACCTGCGCCGAGTCGACACTGACGATCTCCACGGCAAAGCGGTCCGCCAGCTCCAGCGCCAGCGCGCTCTTGCCAGAGGCGGTGGGGCCGAGCAGCAGCAGCGCCAGCGGTGTGTCATCCGGCAGCGTCATTCCACCCGCCCCGGTCAGCCAAGAAACAGCCGGTAGGCCGGATTTTCCGACTCATCCCACCAGGGGTAACCGATGGCCGCCAGCTCCTGGTTCAGCCGGGCGCGCTCGCTTCTTGGCACCTGAATGCCGCTGAGAACCCGGCCATAGGCCGCGCCATGGTTGCGATAGTGGAACAGCGTGATGTTCCAGCGCTCGCCCAGCCGGCTCAGAAAGTTGAGCAGCGCGCCGGGCCGCTCCGGAAACTCGAAGCGGTAGAGCCGCTCGTCGGCCACATCGGTGGCATGGCCGCCGACCATGTGGCGGATGTGCAGCTTGGCCATCTCGTTGTCGGTCATGTCGACCACCGGATAGCCATGGTGGTGCAGCTTCTCGATCAGGGCGGCGCGCCCCTCGCCCGGCGCGCCCTCGTTGACCTCGACACCGACGAAGATGCGCGCCTGCTGCGGATCGTTGTAGCGGTAGTTGAACTCGGTGATGTTGCGCCGCCCCAGCAGGGTGCAGAAGGCGTGGAAACTGCCCGGCCGCTCCGGAATGGTCACCGCCAGCACCGCTTCGCGCCGCTCGCCGAGTTCGGCCCGCTCGGCGATGTGGCGCAGCCGGTCGAAGTTGACGTTGGCACCGCTCAGCAGCGCCATCAGGGTCTGCTGTTCGACCTGGTTGCGCTCGACATACTGCTTGAGGCCGGCCAGCGCCAGCGCCCCGGCCGGTTCGGCGATGGCACGGATGTCGCTGAACAGATCCTTGATCGCCGCGCAGATCTCATCGGTGGTGACGGTGATCACCTCGTCCACGCTCTTGCGCAGCACGCGGAAGGTCTCCTGGCCGATCTGCGCCACCGCCACCCCATCGGCAAAGAGTCCGACCTGCGGCAGCACCACCCGCCGCCGTTTGGCCAGTGCCGCTGCCAGACAGGCCGACTCCTCGGCCTCCACGGCGATCAGGCGAATCTCCGGCCGCAGGTATTTGATGTAGGCGGCAATGCCCGCCATCAGGCCGCCACCACCCACCGGCACAAAGAGCGCATCGAGCGCGCCGGTATGCTGGCGCAGAATCTCCATGCCGATGGTGCCTTGGCCGGCAATGACGTCGGGGTCATCGTAGGGGTGGATGTAGGTGAGCTGCTGCTCGGCCATCAGTTGCTGCGAGCGAATGAAGGCCTCGTCAAAGCTGTCACCCTGCAGCAGCACCTTGCCGCCCAGCGCGCGCACGGCAGCCACCTTGATCGCCGGGGTGGTGCGGGGCATGACGATGGTGGCCCTGATCTTCAGCCGCTGGGCCGCCAGCGCCACCCCCTGGGCATGGTTGCCGGCCGAGGCGCAGATGACGCCGGCCGCGCGCGCCTCGGGCGTCAGCTTGACCATCTTGTTGTAGGCGCCGCGCAGCTTGAAGGAGTGCACCGGTTGCAGATCCTCGCGCTTGAGCAGAATCTGGTTGCGGTAGCGCCGCGACAGCAGCGGTGCCGGCTGAATCGGTGTCTCGATCGCCACGTCATAGACGTTGGCTTCGAGAATCCTGCGGATGTAACTCTCCGGCATGGTGGCGGCCCGCTGTCGATAGGTCGGTCGGTGGCAGCATGCAATTGTACACGGCGCGGCCGCAGTGAGGCCGGTCGATGGGCGGCGGAGGCTTTGGCATCCACCGATCCGTGGCGCACAATGGCGGCCAACCTCGACATCGGAATGCCGCGCATGAGCCAGATTCTCTCCCGCCCCCACCCCCGTTTTCGTCCACGGCGCATGCGCCGCGACGACTTCAGCCGCCGGCTGATGCGAGAAACCCGACTGAGCAGCGATGACCTGATCTATCCACTCTTCGTGGTCGAGGGCAACAACCGGCGTGAACCGATCGGATCGATGCCGGGCATCGAGCGGGTCAGCATCGATCAACTGCTGCACGAGGCCGAGGCGGCCCTGCAACTCGGCATTCCGGCCATTGCGCTCTTCCCGGTCATCCCGGCGCAACTCAAGAGCAGCGATGGCGCCGAAGCCTGCAATCCGCAGGGGCTGGAGCAGCGGGCGATTCGCGCGGTCAAGGCGCGCTTTCCAGAACTGGGCGTGATTGCCGATGTGGCGCTCGACCCTTATACCAGCCATGGCCAGGATGGCATCATCGATGCCAGCGGTCATGTGCTCAATGATGTCACCATCGAGGTGCTGGTCCGGCAGGCGCTGTCGCAGGCCGAGGCGGGCGCCGACATCGTCGCCCCCTCCGACATGATGGATGGCCGCATCGGCGCGATCCGGCAGGCGCTGGAAGGTGCCGGCCACAGCCACACCCGCATCCTCGCCTACTCGGCCAAATATGCCTCGGCCTACTACGGTCCGTTCCGCGACGCGGTCGGCTCGGCCGGCAACCTCGGCAAGAGCGACAAGAAGAGCTACCAGATGGATCCGGCCAACCTGGAGGAGGCACTGCAGGAGGTGGCACTCGACCTCGAGGAGGGCGCCGACATGGTGATGGTGAAGCCGGGCATGCCCTACCTCGACGTGGTGCAGCGCATCAAGCGGCAGTTCGGCGTGCCGACGCTGGTCTATCAGGTGAGCGGCGAGTATGCGATGCACCGCGCCGCCATCGCCAATGGCTGGCTGAGCGAGGCGGTGATTCTGGAGTCGCTGCTGTCGATCAAGCGCGCCGGCGCCGACGCGATCCTGACCTACTTCGCCAAAGAGGTGGCCACCGAACTGCGCCGGCTCGGCGGTTGATCTGGTTGAAAAGGCTCACCGAACCTTCATAATGAAACCCGCCTTCCGTGACCATCCAACCCACTTTTTTCCGGAGCAGAGCCAATCATGAGCGACGCCATCGTCCATGTGTCCGACGAGACTTTCGAACAAGAGGTGCTGAAGAGCCCGACACCGGTGCTGGTCGACTACTGGGCAGCCTGGTGTGGCCCCTGCCGGATGATCGCCCCGGTGCTGGATGAGCTGGCCGATGACTACGATGGCCGGGTCAAGGTGTGCAAGGTCGATATCGACCAGAACGAGATGACGCCCGCCAAATATGGCGTCCGTGGCATCCCGACGCTGATGCTGTTCAAGAATGGTCAGGTCGAGGCAACCCGGGTCGGCGCAATGTCGAAGTCCGAACTGACCACCTTCATCGACAGCAACCTCTGAACCTCTGCCGTCCGCCAGCGCGGGCCTCTTTTCGTCCCTTCCCGTTTCCGCCATGGAGGGCGGACACCCCGTTCGACCACCCGTCAGCACCGTCTCAACCCGGACCTCGGCACGCCCTGTGCCATTTTGACCATGCGGTCATCCAATTCATCCACTCTGCGGTATGATCGGCCTGCCCACATCCGGGCAGCGTCCGCGAGGTTCCCCGCATGACCCCGGCTCATCCGCACGACGACATCGGCCTGCTCTTCTCCCTGCTGCCACTGCCATTGCAGCATGCCCTCTCCCTCCTGGCACGCGAACAACTGCTGGAGATCGTGCTCGACCTGGGCCGGGTGCCGCAGGCGCGACTGCGCGATGGTGCGGTGATGCTCGGCAGCGAGCCGATCAGCCATGACCAGTTGCAGCAGATCGTCGGCCGGATCGGCCCCTTCGGCCAGGACAACCGTGCCGGCATCGAAGGCACGCTGCACCGGCTGTCGGCCCTGCGCAATCGCCGCGGTGAGATCGTCGGCCTGACGCTGCGGGTGGGACGGGCGGTGATCGGCACCATCGGCCCGCTGCGCGACCTGGTCGAACGCGGCGCCAGCCTGTTGCTGCTGGGTCGCCCCGGCGTCGGCAAGACCACCCGGCTGCGCGAAGTGGCCCGCTTTCTCGCCGATGAGCTGGGTCGGCGGGTGATGGTGGTCGACACCTCCAACGAGATCGGCGGCGACGGCGACATTCCGCATCCGGCCATCGGCTGCGCCCGGCGCATCCAGGTGCCGACCCCCGAGAAGCAGCATGCGGTGATGGTCGAGGCGGTCGAGAACCACATGCCGGAGGTGATCATCATCGACGAGATCGGCACCGCCGCCGATGTGCTGGCGGCACGCACGGTCGCCGAGCGCGGCGTGCAGCTGATCGGCACCGCCCATGGCAACACGCTGGCCAACCTGCTGGCCAATCCGACCCTCTGCGACCTGATCGGCGGGGTGCAGACGGTGACGCTGGGCGATGAGATGGCACGGCTGCGCGGCACGCAGAAGACCATTCTCGAGCGCAAGGGGCCCGCCACCTTCGACTGCGTGGTGGAGCTGATCAGCCAGGATGAACTGCTGATCCATGCCGACAGCAACGGCTCGGTCGATGCACTGCTGCGCGGCGAGTCACCGCCGGTGCTGCATTGCGGCGACGCGGTGGCCGAACCAGCGGATGGCGAATCTGGCGTCGTTCAGTCGCTGTTGCCGCGGCGACGCCGGCTGACGCCGAGCAGTCAGACCCCGCCGCTGGTCAGCAGCGGCCATCCGTTGATGATCTACCCCTACGGCGTCGACCGCGACCTCATCGAGCGGGTGCTGCGCGATCTGCGGCTGCATGCCCGCACCGTGCGGCGGGTCGAGCGTGCCAACCTGATTCTGGCGCTGCGCGAGCAGGTGGAGGATCAGCGGCTGTTGCGGATGGTGCAGGCGACCGGCATCCCGGTCTACTTTCTGAAGCGAAACAGCACCGCGCAGATTCGCCACCTGTTGCAGCACAACCTCGAACTGCAGGGCGTCGCCGCCAACGGGACGCACTGAGAAACCGCCGGCTCAACCCTCTTCATGCCGCACTGCCCGCAGCGCGCCGATGGCCTCGGGCAGCGCATACTGCTCGCCGCTGACACCGGCGATGAAATGGCCGCCGCGAATCTCGCCGCTGGCCTCGAGCCGGCGATAGATGCGCAGCAGGTCACGCCAGGGTGGCAGCAGCCGGCTTTCGCGCTCCAGCAGTTGCCGGTGGATGATGCCGTAGCGGCGCAGCAACTGTCCGGCGATGGCGCGGGTCACCTGCTCACTGTGGCGGGCGCCGAACCAGCTGGCAGCCTGCTCCTGCTGCAACGGTGGCGGCAGCAGCGACCAGCGGCCCGCCTCGGCCAGTGCCGAGCTGCCACGGCGGCGGTAGCGCGGGTGGTTCTTCCAGGCCGCCGGCTGAATCAGCCCGCGCATGCCGGCAAAGCTGTCGGCGCTCACCTCGCCCCGCTGCACCAGTTCGGCAAGATAACGCTCCAGATGGCTCGGCAGCAGACTGAGCCGCTGGCACAGTTCGTCGAAGAAGAGCGCCCCGCCACTCGCCAGCAGCGCGCGCACCCGTTCGGCCCCGGCGCTGCACGGGGTGCCTTGGTCGGCATCGACCAGCGCCCGCCACAGCGGAAACTCGCCACGCGGCAGCAGCATGATCGGCGTGCGGCGCAACGGACCACCGCCCTTGCCGCTGCCGCCCAGCCGGGTCCAGACCACCCGGCCGCTCAGCGTGAGCTGATCGAGCCAGGCGGGGTCGTAGTGCGCCAGCCGTGCCGGCAGCAACTCACCCTCCCACTGGCTGGCGGTGGCTTCGAGCCCGGCCAGTTGCCCGATCACGGCATTGAGCCGCTCGACGCCGCTGCCGCTGGCACCCACCCCCTGCCAGTGGTCGATGAAGCGGTGGAACTGCGCGATCGACACCGGTTCGATGGCGCGCCGCAGACGGTCGAGGGTGTAGCGGTTGATGCGCGCCAGCAGCCGCCGCTCGCACCACTGCTCACGCTGCGGGTCGCTGAAGGCGCCGCGCAGGATGAACCCCTCCTGCTCCAGCTTCAGCAGCGCCGCCATGATGCGCGGCGGCGGCAGTGCAAACAGGCTGGCCAGTTCGTCGGCATCGAGCGGACCGCTGCTCTCCAGCCGGGCGCGCAGCAGCTCGACCAGCGCGGCCTCGGCCGTCCAGTCGAACTCTTTCAACGGATCGGGCAGCGGTGGCAGCGGCTGCTCGGCCAGTTGCGGATGCAGTGCCAGCAGTTGTGGCAGCCGCTCGATCGCCAGCCAGCGCCGCTCTCCGGCCAGTTCGATGCACAGGACCCGCCCCTGCGCCTGCGCTGCCGTCAGCAGCGTGGACCAGCCGGCCGTGCGCGGCTGCGCCAGCTCCTCTTCATGCAGCAGGCCGACCAGCAGCAGCGCATCGCAGAGCGCATCACCATCGTGCGCCACCGGCCAGGCTTCGCCGCGCACCCGTTCGATCGCTGCCGCATCGAGCCGTCCCAGATCGGCGGCGGTGGCCGGGTCGAGCCAGCGCCGGCTGATCACCGCCTGGGTGCGGCGCTCCTCGAGCGGGGCATCGTCGAGAAAGGCGTAGGGCCGGGCCGCCAGAATCTCCTGGGCGAAGGGCGAGGCTTCGGTCAGCTCGGCGCAGACCAGCCTGATCTCGCCGGCGGCCAGCCGCTGCAGCAGCCGCTCCAGCCCGTCGATGTCCATCGCCTCGGTCAGACAGTCGTCGAGGGTCTGCGCCACCAGTGGATGGTCGGGAATCTCCCGCTCCCCTTGCAGATTCTCGAAACAGGCCAACTGGTCGGGAAAGACCAGCGCAATCAGATCCTCGGCTTGGATCCGCTGCAGAAAGGCCGGCGTGCGCTGACCGCCACGGCGACGGGGAATCGCCAGCGCGGTCAGCGCATTCCAGCGCCAGCGCGCCTGGAACAGCGGTGCATCGAGCAGCGCCTGCACCAGCAGCGGCCGCACAGTGCGCGCCTGGAGGTAGCCGGCCACCTCCGCCAATGGAAAGCTGTGGGTCACGCCGAGCGAGAGGATGATGCTGTTCTCGCTCGCCGCGGCCTGCAGCTCGAAGTTGAACTGGCGGCAGAAGCGCTTGCGCAGCGCCAGCCCCCAGGCGCGGTTGATCCGGCCGCCAAAGGGGGCATGCAGCACCAGTTGCATCCCGCCCGATTCGTCGAAAAAGCGCTCCAGCACCAGACAGTCGTCGCTCGGCATCGCGCCGAGCGCGGCCCGCGCCGCCGCCAGATACTCCACCAGTTGCCAGCAGGCGGCCGCCGGCAGCCCCAGACGCGCCTGCAACGCCCTGGCCGCGGTCTCGACACTGCCCTGTTGCAGCGCTTCATCGACCTCGCGCCGCAACCGCGACACCGCCCGCGACAGCGCATCGCTGCGCGCAGGCGCCTCGCCGAGCCAGAAGGGGATGGTGGGTGGTTGGCCAGCCGCATCCTCGACCCGCAGCCGGCCCGACTCGACCTTCACAATGCGCCAGCTGCTGTTGCCGAGCTGGAAGATGTCGCCGGCCATGCTCTCGACGGCGAAATCCTCGTTGACGCTGCCGATCAGGGTGCCGGCCGGCTCCAGGATGACATCGTAGTCGGCGGTGTCCGGAATGGTGCCGCCACAGGTGAGGGCGGTCAGCCGGGCACCCGGTCGCGGCCGCAACATCCCCTGCAGCAGGTCACGATAGAGGCAGGCGCCACGCCGTCCGCGCCGGCTGCTGTAGCCTTCACCGAGCATCCGCACCAGCTCCGCAAAGGTGTCGTACGGCAACGCGCGGTAGGGTTGGGCGCGGCTCAGCAGCGCATACAGCGCCCGCTCCGACCAGGGCTCGGCCGCCACCTCGGCCACGATCTGCTGCGCCAGCACATCGAGTGGTGCCTGCGGAATGCGCAACTGATCGAGCTCGCCCCGTTTGACCGCATCGATCAGCGCCGTCATCTCCACCAGATCGTCGCGGCTCAACGGCAGCAGTCGCCCCTTCGGCAGGCCGCCGACGCTGTGGCCGGAGCGACCGACGCGCTGCAACAGCGTGGCGATGGCGCGGGTCGCGCCCAGTTGGCAGACCAGATCGACCGCGCCGATGTCGATGCCGAGTTCGAGCGAGGCGGTGGCCACCAGCGCCCGCAGCTCGCCCGCCTTCAGCCGCTGCTCGGCCTCGAACCGCTGCGCCTTCGACAGGCTGCCATGGTGCGCAGCAACCGCCTCGCTGCCCAGCCGCTCGCTGAGCTGCCGCGTCACCCGTTCGGCCAGCCGGCGGGTGTTGACGAAGATCAGCGTGGTGCGGTGTTCGAGAATCAGCGCGGCGAGCTGGTCATAAAGCAGGCCCCAGACCTCGTTGCTCATCACCGTTTCGAGCGGTGCCGCCGGCAGCAGCAGGTCGAGGTCGAGCGCCCGTCGATGGCCCTGATCGATGATGTGGCACGGGGGCGGCGCCACACCGTCGCCCGCGCCGACCAGAAAATCGGCCACCGCCGCGATCGGGTTCTGGGTGGCGGAGAGTCCGATCCGGGTCAGCGGCTGGCGCGCCAGATGTTGCAGCCGCTCGATCGACAGTGCCAGATGGGCGCCGCGCTTGCTGTCGATCAGCGCATGGATCTCGTCGATGATCAGCGTGTGGGTCTGGCCGAACAGTGCCCGTCCGCCGCTGCTGGTCAGCAGCAGGTAGAGCGACTCCGGGGTGGTGACCAGAATGTGCGGCGGCCGCTTCAGCAGCGCGGTGCGCTCCGCCGGCGTGCTGTCACCGCTGCGCAGACCGACCCGCAGCGGCACCGCCGGCAGCCCCAGCACCTCCAGTTCACTGGCGATACCGGCCAGCGGCCAGGCCAGATTGCGCTGGATGTCGTTGGAGAGCGCCTTCAGCGGCGAGACATAGACCACTGCGGTGGCCTCGACCAGTTCACCAGTCAGCCCCTGCCGCAACAGCCGGTCGATCACCGCCAGAAAGGCCGCCAGCGTCTTGCCGGAACCGGTCGGCGCCGCGATCAGCGTGTGCTCACCGCGCTGGATCGCCGGCCAGGCGGCGCGCTGCGCCGGCGTCGGCCCGCCAAAGGTCCGCTCGAACCAGCGCGCCACTGCCGGATGAAACGGCAGCGCCTCGGCCGTCTCCTCAAGCCGATCGGGCTGCTGCATGGTGAAGGTTTCGCCGGGTGGCGCGAAATGAAAATCGCCGACGCCGAGGCATGTCGGTGCGCAGCACCGTTGCCTGCGGCGGCCTACAGCGACGTTGCGCCATCGGCCGTCGCCCGAGCGCTCGTCTCGTCGCGGCCCACCTGGCTGTGGTTGGCATAGGTTTCCCAGGTCGGAAAGTAATCGTCCGCCTGCTGGCCCCAGGTGGTCCAACCCGTGCGGCTGCCGCGCGCGAACATCTCGAGCCAGGGGCCAGGAGAGCAGGCTTCGATGATGTCATAGGCCTCGTCCGGCTTGCGGCTGTGCTCGCGCTTCATCGTGGCCAGAAAGTTGACCTGTCGCCGTCCCGGCGCGAGCGTCCGGGTACCCTTGCCCCGCACGCCGAACAGAATCAGCTCGGTCACGTTGCGGAAATAGAAGCCGACCCCACGCCCGTCTGCTCCGCATTGAGACGGGGAAGCAATTTGCCGATCCAGGTGGTCGATGCGCCATATTTGGTCTTGACGCCAAGGGCGGCAAATACGGAATGGCGCGTCTCGTGCGCGTCAACAACACGCCGGCCCTCATGGTAGATACCTTGCCAGATCCAATGCGCCGTGAAAGACACCCAAAATGTCGATCAGTTGCGATGGCGATGACCGCCGCAGATAGACGATTCGATAATGGCCATACAGCAGGATTCTGATCTCTCCTTCGGGTTCGACTCGATATCGGTGGCCAATTTCGGGAAAGTGCCGCAGCACTTGTGCCCGCTCAATGATGCCCGCCATGACTTTCGATGCCGCCACCGGGTTATCCACTGCAATGTAGTCATGGATGTCACGAAGCCAACGTCCGGCTTCCTCGGTCCAGACTATTTCTGCCATGTGCGAATCCGTTGCTCCAGCTCATTCTGGGTCATCACTCTGCCGTGACGGGCGTCTTCGAGACCCCGTTCCACCATTCCCTCGAACAGCAGTTCGCGCATGATCTCTTCATAGGTGGCATCCTCCGGCTGCGATTGGATGACCTCCGCCATTTTCTCTTTCACGTTCGACATGAGATTTCCCTACGCATCAATTCCGCAGTGGTGCTGCTGGCGGATGCAAAACACGACGCCCGCGTGGCGCACCTGTCAAGCCAGCCCCTACGGTAACGGCTTGCACGCTCAGCGGCAATCCAGTTCAACTCACGCCGCTGTGTAGGTTTGGCCGGCCCCGACCGCTATACTGCCGGCCTGCCGTTGCGACCGGAACCGATGATGCCACGACGACTCCTGCTGCTCTGTGTGACCCTCTGCTGCCTGGCCGGCTGTGGCCAGCGCGGGCCGCTCTATCTGCCGCCGCCGACTGGCGATCAATCCGCGCCGGCAGCCAGCACGCCGCCATCCCCGCTGCGGAATCCATCATGATCGACCCCTTCGGTTACCGTCAGGGCCGGCTGCATGCCGAAGAGGTGCCGCTCGAGCAGATTGCCGCCGAGTTCGGCACCCCCTGCTATGTCTACTCCCGCGCCGCCATCGAGCAGAACTATCTGGCCTTCGAGCAGCCGCTGCAGGGCCAGCCCCATCTGCTCTGCTATGCGGTCAAGGCCAACTCCAATCTGGCGGTGCTCAACCTGCTGGCGCGGCTGGGCGCCGGCTTCGACATCGTCTCGGTCGGCGAACTGGAGCGGGTGCTGGCGGCCGGCGGCGATCCGGCCCGGGTGATCTTCTCCGGCGTCGGCAAGCGCGCCGACGAGATGGCACGGGCGCTCGAGGTGGGGGTGCGCTGCTTCAATGTCGAGTCGATTCCGGAGCTCGACCGCCTCGAAGCGGTCGCCCGGGCACATGGCCAGCGCGCGCCGATCTCGATCCGGGTCAATCCCGATGTCGATGCCCGCACCCATGCCTACATCGCCACTGGCCGCAAGGAGAACAAGTTCGGCATCGAATTCGCCGATGCGCTGGCGCTCTACGGGCGCGCGGCCGCATCGCCCCATCTCGAGGTGGTCGGCGTCGATTGCCACATCGGTTCACAGCTCACCGAGATCGAACCCTTTCTGGTCGCGCTCGAACGAATGCTCGAGCTGATCGACCAGCTGCGTGCCCAAGGCATCGAGATCAGGCACCTCGACCTGGGCGGCGGACTCGGCGTGCGCTACCGCGACGAGACGCCACCGACACCGGCCCAATACATCACCGCGCTCAGCCGGCGGCTGGCCGGAACCGGGCTCGAACTGGTGCTGGAGCCGGGCCGCGCCATCGTCGCCAACGCCGGTCTGCTGCTGAGCCGGGTCGAATATCTCAAGCAAAGCAGCGTCAAGCGCTTTGCGATTATCGACGCGGCGATGAATGATTTGCTGCGACCCACTCTATACAATGCCTGGCAGGCAGTCTGCGAGGTGACCCGCCGTGGCGGCGAGCCGGTGGAGTACGAAGTGGTCGGCCCGGTCTGCGAAAGCGGTGATTTTCTCGCCAAGGCGCGTCTGCTCGACATCGAGGCGGGCGACCTGCTGGCGATCCGCTCGGCAGGCGCCTATGGCTTCGTCATGGCCTCCAATTACAACAGCCGGGGTCGGCCTGCCGAGGTGATGGTGAGTGGCACCCAGATGCATCTGGTCCGCCCGCGCGAGACCCTGGCCAGCCTCTACGCCGACGAGCGGCTGCTGCCCTGAGCGGGCGCTTTTCCCGACACAGGAACAGACACTGATCAAGGGATTCCGATGCGGTTGCGATTCACCAAGATGCAGGGTGCCGGCAACGACTTCATGGTGGTCGACCTGGTCACCCAACAGGCGGTGCTGACACCGACCCAGATCCGGCAACTGGCCGACCGCCACTTTGGCGTCGGTTTCGATCAACTGCTGCTGGTCGAACCCCCCACCGACCCCGGCATCGACTTCAAGTACCGCATCTTCAATGCCGATGGCGGCGAGGTGGAGCAGTGCGGCAACGGCGCCCGCTGTTTTGCCCGCTTCGTGCGCGACCAGCGGCTGTCGTGGAAGGAGCGGATCACCGTCGAGACGCGCGGCGGCCTGCTCGAACTGCTGCTGGAGCGCGACGGTTCGGTCACCGTCGACATGGGTGCGCCCGATTTCAGCCCCAAGGCGCTGCCGTTCCAGGCTGAGGCCGAAGCGCTGCACTATCCGCTCGAGGTGGCCGGCCAGACCCTCGAGATCGGCGCGGTGTCGATGGGCAACCCCCATGCCGTGCTGGTGGTCGACGATGTCGAACGGGCGCCCGTGACCACGCTGGGTCCGGCCATCGGCAGCCACCCGCGCTTTCCCAAGGGGGTCAATGTCGGCTTCATGCAGATCGTCGATCGCACCACCATCAAGCTGCGGGTCCATGAGCGCGGTGCCGGCGAGACGCTGGCCTGCGGGACCGGCGCCTGTGCCGCTGCGGTGATCGGCATGCGCCGGGGGCAGCTCGATGGGCAGGTCACGGTCAGACTGACCGGTGGCGAGCTGTTGATCCGCTGGGCCGGCAATGGCGCGCATGTCTGGATGAGCGGGCCGGCAACACGGGTTTACGAAGGTTGGATTCAGCTATGACAATTTCCGGACAGGCCGGTGGCAACAGCCACGGTGAGACCAGTGCCCCCAGCGAGGCAGAGGTGGCCGCCTACCTCCATCTGCACCGCGACTTCTTCGGTCGCCACGAACCGCTGCTGGCCGAGATGTACTTTCCTTCTCCCCAAGCTGGCGCCATCTCGCTGGTCGAGCGCCAGCTCGGCATCCTGCGCGAACGGCTGCAGAGCACGCGTCACGAGCTGGCACTGCTGATGGGCCGCGCCGAACAGAATGACCGGCTGATCACGCTGACCCAGACCCTCAGCCTGCAACTGCTCGACGCCGCGCATGGCAGCGAAATCAATCTGCTGCTGCGCCGTGCGCTGATCGGCGAGCTGGGCAACTGCGCGCTCAGCCTGCTGGTGGCGACACCGGGGACGGCGGCCGCCGCGCTCGGCTTCCACACTCCGGCCAGCGCGGAGGCCGAGCGGCGCGTCGAGGCGGTGCTGGCCAACCGCTGCGCCAGTCTTGGCCTGTTCCGTGACGAGGAGCTGGCGGCACTCTTCGGCAGCGAGGGCAGCGGCGTCGGTTCTGCGGTGCTGCTGCCGATCCAGCGCGGTCCGGTCCAGGCCGTGCTGGCGCTGGGCCATGCCGACCGTGACCACTACCGCGCCGGCATGGGCACCCTGTTCATCAGCCACTTGGGCGAGGTCATCGGCCGGGTGATCGAGCGGCTGCTCAAGAGCGCCGCCTGAAGCGGGCCGCCCCGATGGACGCGCAGATCGACCACTTCCTGCGCCAACTGCAGCAGCAGCGTGCGCTGTCGAACCACACCCTTGCGGCCTACCGCCATGAGCTGACGCGCTTCGCCCGCTTTGCCGGCGAGCGGCAGCTCCAGCTTGCCGACATCGATCAGCCGCAGATCCGGCTGTTCGCCAGCGAACTGCGGCGCCACGGCCTCGGCGGCCGGTCGATCCAGCGCGCCCTTTCCGCACTGCGCAGCTTCTTTCGCTTTCTGCTGCGCGAAGGGGTGGTCGGCGACAACCCGGTGCTCGGCGTGCGGCTGCCGGGCAGCCGGACCCGGCTGCCGCGACCATTGCCGGTCGAGGAGGCGGTGCAACTGGTCGAACTGAAGGGCGAGGCGTGGCTGATCCGGCGTGACCGCGCGCTGCTTGAACTCTGCTACGGCGCCGGCCTGCGGCTGGCCGAACTGACCAGCCTGAACTGCGCCGACCTCGATCTGAATGAACGGCTGGTGACCGTCACCGGCAAGGGACGCAAGCAGCGGCTGGTGCCCTTTGGCCGCGCCGCCGCAACGGCATTGCGCCAGTGGCTGACCGTGCGGGGAGCGCAGTTGGCCGACGACCGCGAGCCGGCGCTCTTCATCAGCCGGCACGGCCAGCGCATCCATCCGCGCACCGTCCAGGCGATGATGCACAGGCGCGGCGTCGAGCAGGGGCTGACCAGTCGGCTCCACCCCCACCGGCTGCGCCACTCCTTCGCCACCCACCTGCTGGAGTCGAGCGGCGACCTGCGGGCAGTGCAGGAGCTGCTCGGCCACCGCGACATCAGCACCACCCAGATCTACACCCACCTCGATTTCCAGCATCTGGCCGCCAGCTACGATGCCGCCCACCCCCGCGCCCGACGGCGCGGCAAGAGTGTGCCATGACGCCGCCCCGGCTGAAGCTGGTCACCTTCGACCTCGACGACACCCTGTGGGAGAGCACGCCGGTGCTGATCGAGGCCGAAGCGGCCATGCAGCGCGCTCTGCAACAGCAACTGCCCGCGCTCGGCGACACATTGCGCTCGGGCATCCTGCGCCAGCAGCGCGCGCTGCTGCTGCCGCCGCAGCTCGCTGACCCGATGGATCAGCG